>TARA_R110002124_G_scaffold52025_1_pt1 | contig 25723 bp, 25 predicted proteins | sample TARA_R110002124 | Tara Oceans TARA_R110002124 (sample SAMEA4397445) | marine metagenome | biome: Polar Biome; feature: [SRF] surface water layer (ENVO:00010504); material: water (ENVO:00002006), including particulate matter (ENVO:01000060) such as... | depth 5 m
CTGGAAAACATCATCCGCCACAAGGAACGCGGCCTGTCCTCCATGGAGGCGGCGCTGAAGGGGTCCCGCGAAATCGGCTTCACCATCCTGTCCATGACCCTGTCGCTGGTCGCCGTGTTCATTCCCGTGATGTTCATGGGCGGCATGGTCGGGCGCCTGCTGCACGAATTCGCCATGACCATCAGCGCCACCATCATCGTGTCCGGGATCGTGTCGCTGATGCTGACGCCGATGATGTGCAGCCGCTGGCTTTCCGATGCGGCCCACGGCGCGGACAAGCCAAAGCGCGGGTTCATGGCGATGATCGAGCGCGCGTTCGACACCATGCTGCACGGTTATGACGTGTCCCTGCTGTGGTGCCTCAAGCGCAAGCCGTTCGTGCTGGCCGTGTTCCTCGGCACCCTGGTCGGGACCTGGGGTCTCTATGCCTTGATCCAGAAGGATTTCCTGCCGGCCGAGGATACGGGCCGCCTGATCATCTACACCGAAGGCGGCCAGGACGTGTCGTTCGACGCCATGAAACGCTACCAGAAAGAGGTCGCCGACATCGTCAACAGCGACCCCAACGTCGCCGCGACCATGTCGCGCGTGGGCGCCGCCGGCAGCCGTATCACCAACAACGCGGGCCTGTTGTTCCTGCGCCTGAAGCCGCGCCACGCCCGGCCCGACGCCAACATAAACGACGTGGTGCAGAATCTGCGGCGCAAGCTGAACAAGGTCGCCGGCATCAAATCCTTCGTGCGCAACCCGCCGGCGATCCGGGTCGGCGGGCGCCTGTCCAACGCGCAATACCAGTACACCCTGCAGGATCTGGATCTGGAATCCCTCTACAAATGGGCCGAGGTCATGGCCGCCGAACTGGGCAAACTGCCCGGGTTCCAGGACGTGACCACGGACCTCAAGATCAGAAGCCCCTCGCTGGTCGTCGACATCGACCGCGACCGCGCCGGCACCCTGGGCATCAAGGCCGACGAGATCGAGGCCGTGCTCGCCAACGCCTTCGGCGGGCGCAAGGTCTCGACCATCTATACGGCCGCCAACCAGTACGCGGTGATCCTGGAGGTCGCGCCCGAATTCCAGAAAGACCCGGAGGCGCTGAAGAAGCTTTACATCCGGGCCCCGGGCGACCGTCTGGTCCCCTTGGCCGCCGTCGCCACCCTGACCCGCGGCGTATCGCCCCTGACCATCAGCCACCAGGGCCAGATCCCCGCCGTGACGATCTCGTTCAACCTGGCGCCCGAGGTCTCCCTCGGCACGGCTATCGACCGGGTCCATGCGCTGGAACGCGAGATGCAGGTGCCGGCGACCCTGACCACCAGCTTCCAGGGCACCGCCAAGGTGTTCCAGGAATCCCTGGCCGGCATGGGCATACTGCTCGCACTCGCCATTATCGTCGTCTACATCGTGCTGGGCATTCTCTACGAAAGCTTCATCCACCCGCTGACCATCCTGTCGGGCCTGCCGGCGGCGGGCGTGGGGGCGCTGCTCGCCCTCATGGCCTTTGACATGCCGCTGACACTCTATGGTTTCGTCGGCATCATCATGCTTGTCGGCATCGTCAAGAAGAACGCGATCATGATGATCGACTTCGCCCTGTCGGCGCAGCGCGAGGACAACCTCAGCCCCGACGAGGCGATCTATCAGGCCTGCCTGATCCGCTTCCGCCCGATCATGATGACGACCATGGCCGCCCTCATGGGCAGCCTGCCCATCGCCGTCGGCTTCGGCCAGGGCGGCGAGGCGCGGGCGCCTTTGGGCCTGACCGTGGTCGGCGGTCTGCTGATGTCGCAGGTCATCACGCTGTATCTGACGCCGGTGGTCTATATCTACCTGGACCGCCTGTTCCCGACCAAGGCGATCCAGGGGGCGTCCGGCGGCGGCGAACCGGGCCGCGCGCCGGCGGAATAGCCGCCCCCCTATTCCGCCGCCGTGAAGTGGCGGCGTGTGCCGTTGGCGAAGGCGACCAGGGACAGCATCACAGGAACCTCGACCAGGACACCCACGACCGTCACCAGGGCCGCCCCCGAATTCAGCCCGAACAGGCCGATGGCGACCGCAACGGCCAGCTCGAAGAAATTGGATGTGCCGATCAGGGCGCAGGGCGCCGCCACGTTATGCGGCACACGCCAAGCCCAGGCGGCGCCATAGGCGACGGCGAAGATGCCGTAGGATTGGATCACCAGCGGTACCGCGATCAGGGCGATCAACAGGGGTTGTTCGACGATGACGTTCCCCTGGAACCCGAACAGCAGCACGACCGTGGCGAGAAGACCCAGGATCGAGAACGGCTTGACCGCCCCGGTGAAGCGTTCGACTGCGGCGGCTTCCTGATCCGCCGATTTCCCGCGCCCGAGCGCATGGCGCGTGGCCATGCCCGCCGCCAATGGAATCACCACATAAAGCGCCACGGACAGCAACAGGGTCTGCCACGGCACTTCGATGTCCGTAACACCCAGCAAAAGGGCCACGATGGGCGCGAAGGCGAACACCATGATGACGTCGTTCAGGGAGACCTGGACCAGGGTGTAGTTGGCATCGCCTTTGGTCAGGTACGACCATACGAAAACCATGGCCGTGCAGGGCGCCGCGCCCAGCAAAATCAGCCCCGCAATGTATTGGTCAGCATTGGCCGGGTCGATCAGATCGACGAACAGCCACTTGAAGAACAGCACACCAAGTGCGGCCATGGTGAACGGCTTGACCAGCCAGTTGACCACAATGGTGATGATCAGGCCCTTGGGCCGTCGGTGGATGCCCCGCAGGCTGGCGAAATCGACCGCCACCATCATGGGATAGACCATGGCCCAGATCAGGATCGCGACGGCCAGATTGACCGAGGCATATTCCCAGGAGGCGACCGTCTGGAACAGGCCCGGCGCCAGGTTACCCAAAAGAATGCCCGCGACAATGCAGAGAGCAACCCAGAGCGAGAGATAGCGTTCGAACAGCGTCATTGGTCAGGTCGTTCCTTCACGTTTGGATAGTGAATGACATCGTATCAGCCATCGGCGGATACTTTTTCCGCGGCACAATCGAGCGACGCACCATAGCCGCAAATTTCCGGTCGCCCTTCGCAGCAGTCTTCGGTCAGATAGGCGATCAGGCGCCGCGTGCCCTCAACGTCGATGGCATAAAAGATGCTCTGGCGGCGGCGGGTCGCCTGAAGCAATCCCGCCTGACACAACTGCGCCAGATGAGCGGACAATGTCGATGGCGCGACCGCCAGTCGGCGCGCTATATCGCCCGCCGGCAGGCCGTTCGTCCCCTCGCGCATCAGCAGGCGAAATACTGCAAGACGGTGCTCCTGGGCCAACGCCGCGAACAGGGTCACATAGGTTGCTTCATTCATGTTTCATATATTCCCGAAATAATGAACTTAAGCAAGCTACAAATGAATGACGCGGACCTTCCCTAATGCCTGATGGTCAACGTGCCTGGAACGAAATTCCCCGCACGAATCCTCGGTTCGCGGTGCCCGTATCGTCGCTGTCTGCACCGATCAACACATGCGCCGCACGTAGCGGACGGCGGCCGAACACCCGTTCATGATCCGCCGCCACATCGACCGTTTCCCGCAGCCACATACCCAGGGGGGCACGGCCGGTGCGCGCCACGATCATCACGTTGACGTCACCGAAATAAGGGCTCGCGACAACCGTACCGGGCGCGGCGGCATCACCGCTCCAGACATAGGATAGGGTGCGCGCCGGCGCGTCCGCGCCCCGCGCCAGTTCGACCAAGGGACGCAGCAGAGATTCAGAAAACGTCGCCGTGTCAGGGTCGTAAGGGAAGGTCACGTAAACCGCCAGGGCCCGGTCATCCCGCCCCTTCACGGTCAGGTCCGTCGCGGCCACGGGCAGGTCCACCTTCCATTCCCAGGTCAGCACCGGCATTTGCGCCAAGTCCACCGCGCAGGCCGCCCGATCAGGGACACGCTGGAATCCGTATCAACTGCGATGCAATGGTCGCCGCAGGCGCTGTACCGGTTGGCGCGTTTGCCGTCGAAGGTCATCTGCTCCCACGACCGCGCGGCAAGATCCGCCGGCAACGCGTCACCCCCCGCAACGGCCAGCGATACGGCACCGGTTGCCAGGAACAGCCCCAGGCACGAAATGAACAGACGTTTCATGGACCCACTATCTCCCACCGCCCCCAATTCGCTCAAATCACGAATTGGTTGGCGGACGGCCCGGGTCAGGGATTGACGGTGGTCAGACTTCCGAAGCGCGGTCGGAACACGGCGCTGGAATAGAGCTGCCCGGCCTCCAGCACGGCGGTCATCATGATCGGCGCGAAATCGTAAAACACCTCGGCGGTGATGACGTTTTCACTGTCGCGGACCTCGAACCCGGCGGGCAATACCGCCGGGTCGCCCATGGCGCCGAACCGGCTGGCCGCCGGCGCCAGGCCGTAGGTCCGCTGCCAGATGATTTCCGGGCCGCCGCCGTCCCGGGCGATCGACGAAATGATGACCCGGCCGCCGACCTGAACGTCATAGGGGGTCATGACCTGGTCCGAGGCGGCGAAGAACGACGTAATGTCGCCTTCGGTCAGTTCCGGCATGCGCGAGATCAAATCGCCCATGGTCGCCGCCGTGCGCTCCAGCTTCTGGTTGATCAGGACATAGCGCGTGACCTCGACCCCCGACATCAAAAGGCCCGTCAGCACCGGAACGGCAATGGCCAGTTCGACGGAGATGGTCCCCCGCCCGTCGCGCCGAAACCGGTTCAGGAACTTGCGGATAACACCCATGACGCCCCTCACCCGCCCGGCGCCGGTGCGCCGATGGCCTGGTCGTAGGGTTCGTTGCGCACGGCGATGGCCGATTTCAAAACGAACTTGCCGTCTTCCCCAATCAAAGGCCCCGCCAACGGGGTGCGCAGCGGCCAGGCGTATTCCATGCGGTAGGCGACGATCGACCCGGCCTCGCCGGCCCCGGCCTCGCCGACATCCGCATCGTGGGCACCGTTGCCGTTCTCGTCGGTGAAGGTCTCGCCCGGATCATAGGCGCCGTTGCCATTGCCGTCGACGAAGGCTTCGCCCCGCCCGACGTCGCCAAAGGTAGGGTAGACCCGAACCTCGACCTTAGCGTCGGCCATATCGACCAAACCGATGGTGCGGTCCTCGACGATGGCGATGATTTGTTCCAGACGCGTGCCCCCCTCCGGCTCCTGACCGGTGATGCCGAACCGTGCGGCATCACGCAGCGCACTTTCCATCAACGTGGAGACAAACATGATCATGCCGAACTCGATGATGGCGATGAGCATCAGCACAACCAAGGGGGCTGCGAAGGCGAATTCGACCAGGGACGAGCCCCGCTGGTTTTCAACCAGCGCCGGGCGCCCGAAGGACAAAAAACCGGGTCGACGGAGCACCATGGCGGAAATTCCTTTTCTGCCGCAGCTTAAGCCCCGCCTCAAATTTCGACAAAAACATTAAGTGTTTTCAATATTCTATAAAACTTTCATAAAATTCCAGGTAACGGTCTTGACCTTCCTCGCCCTGCGAAGCCTAATGCGGCCACCGGTGCGAAAACCGGTCAAAGACGTCTAAAATCCATCCGGGAGTCCCATCCATGAAATTGCTGCGCTATGGCCCCAAGGGCGAGGAACGCCCCGGCCTGCTGGATGCCGCCGGCCGCATCCGCGACCTGTCCGACCGTCTGCCCGACATCACGCCGGAAACGCTGGTCAGCGACCGTCTGGCCCGCCTAAGCGCCATGGACCCGGAAGAGTTTCCCGCCGTCGGCGGATCGCCGCGGCTGGCCGCCCCCGTCGCCGGCGTCGGCAAGATCGTCGCCATCGGCCTGAACTATGCCGACCACGCGGCGGAGGCCGGCATGGCCCTGCCGGAAGAGCCCATCATCTTCACCAAGGCGATCACCTCGCTCAGCGGCCCGACCGATCCTGTGGTGCTGCCCAAGGGCTCGGAAAAAGGCGATTGGGAAGCGGAACTCGCCGTCGTCATCGGCAAGCGCGCCCAATACGTCGAGGAAGCGGACGCACTCAGCCACATCGCCGGCTACGCGGTCCTGAACGACGTGTCGGAACGCGCCTTCCAGTTGGAAACCACGGGCCAATGGGTGAAGGGCAAAAGCTTCGACACCTTCGCGCCGTTCGGCCCCTGGCTGGTCACGCCTGACGAAGTGCCGGACCCGCAGAACCTGCGCATCTGGTGTGAGGTCTCGGGCCAGATGATGCAGGACGGCAACACCAAGACCATGGTGTTCAACGTCTTCAACCTGGTCTCCGTGGTCAGCCAGTACATGACCCTGATGCCGGGCGACATCATCGCCACCGGCACACCGCCGGGCGTGGGCCTTGGCATGAAGCCGCCGCGGTTCCTGAAACCGGGCGACGTCATGCGCGTCGGCATCGAAGGCCTGGGCGAGCAGAAGACCGAGGTCAAGGCCTGGCCGGAGTAACGCCCTGCCTTATGCCGCCGCCTCGCGGCGGATCACGTCCCAGGTTTCACGCATCCATTCGACGCAGGCGACGGCCTGGTCGAACAGGGAATATTTACAGCCCTCGCCGTAATCCGTGCCGGGAATGAACTCGGTCGAAATCTGACCCAGCTTGCCCGTGGGGTCGGCCGCGTGATGGCGCATCAGCATGCGGATGCATTCCTTCCAGGGCTCCAGCAGCGCCCCGTCCCAGTCGGCATGGTATTCGCCCGGCCCCGGCTGCACGAAGGGATACTGGATCCCCCTGCCGACACTGCCGTCGGGGTGGCGGCCCGTTTCATTGACCGGGTTGTTGGGGATGGCGGCCCGGGCATGGCAATGGCGGACCCAGCCGGCCTCAATCCACTGTTCGACCACGTTACCCGGCGTATAGGGATCGAGGATCACCTCGCCCGCCGCGATCTGCCCCGCCGTGTCGAAGATCTTCAGTTCCTTGGGGTTGTCGATCTTGAAGATGACATGGCTGTGGTCGAGGGTGATGTTGAATTCCACGCCCCGCGCCTCGACCATGCGGCCGACCCGGGCGACGCGCGCGAAGTCTTCCGACCACATGTTGACATGGACCTCGAAGCAGGGCGTGACGCCGTACGTTTCGCCCAGTTCCGCCGCCCATAGGTAGGCGTTCAACACTTCCTCGTCCGTCACGACATGGCCCTGGGCGTGGTGGAGCTTGATCTGCGTGTTGTGGACGAGGGAGCCCAGCCGGCGGCCCGTCTCCAGGTTCTTTTCCAACAGGGCTTCGTCCTGGCCCAGAACGTAGAACCAGCCGCCCGCCCGCACCGGCAGGCCGTACTTGTCGCGCGCGCGTTCGAAATCGTCGATCTGATCCGGGTCCGGGGTCTTGTCGATGTAGTCGAACACGCCCGCGTCGCGCACCATTCGAAAGCGCGTATCGACATCCGGCATCGGGTCCACATGGGTATGCTTGATGCCGTTAGTCTGAATCCCGAAAAGTAGCTCGTTGGCCATATATCTGTTTCCGTCCCCTGGTAACGCCCCCGCCGCATCGTAGCGCAACGGCCCGCCGACGCAACGACCGGAGATCAGGCACCGATGTTCAGGCGCTCGCGAATGGCGCGGGCGATATCTTCCGCCGGATTAAGGGGCGCGTGCGTCCAATCGTCCCAAACCGTTTCCGCCGTCAGCGGTCGGGCATAGCCTTCGCCGAACAGGTAGTCGTGGAAGCGTTTGTGCTTGGGCGTGATCAGGGGCGGCGGCGCGTAGAGATAGACCGGTCCCGGGCGGGCGCAGGCCTCGGTCGACATGGATACGGAATCCCCGGTCACCACAACCACGTCGGCATGGGCGAGATAGCCCATATACGGATTCCCCGCCGGGTCGCCCCAGCGGTACAGGTGATGCGGCACGTCGGCAATGGCGGCCAGCAGGGCCGGCATGGTGCCCGGGTCTTCCGATTCCTCAACCCGCCGGCTGGTCGAGACCAGCAGGGAGCCCCCTTGTTCACGCGCCATGTTGGCGGCAAGGCCCGCGACCTCAGCCGCCATCTCCGGGCCGAATTCGCGCCGCCGGGTGCTGCCGCCAACCATGAGGGCAACCAGCGGGCGCGGCAGATGGGCGAAAACAGGTCCCCATTCTTCCTTGGCCTCGGCCAGAACATCCGCCGTCACGCCATGGGCGGCAGCTGGAATGGTCAAAGTGTTGACGGCCGTGGGCCGAGCGTCATGGGCGGGCTGGGCGATCAGGTCAAAATCCCCCGCCCCCGCGCCCGGATGCATGACGTGCACCAGCTTGGTGCGGCCGCCGGACAGTTTCTTGATCCTGCGCGCGGCGGAGGCCGAGCGCCGCCCGGCACCAATCACCAAGTCCGGCCAGGGCGGTGTCAACAACGCCCGAGAGGCCGGCGTGATGGCCGCGAAGGACGCCCCCAGCAGCGCATTATGCAGACGCACCAGAGGACCATATTTAATGTCCTTCTGCGCGAACGGAAGACCCAGAACCCGCGCCACGCCCAGGCATTGACTGCGGTTGCCGGGCCGGTCGTCGGCCAGGACCCAAACGCGGGGCGATTGGTCGGTTTGTTCCGTTTCGGACATCGCCCGCTTATGGCACGGGTCCCCCGCCCCGGCAACGGAACAGTGCCGTGGCAGGGCCGCCGCCGCATCTAAAAATTGGTCTAACACTTCCGTCCAGGTATCGCCGCACCGCATCTCCCCGTATGACTCCGCGATCATGGCGACCTACGGGACAATCCACGATATCGACAACCACCTGACCGGCCTTCGCGCCCGCCGCGTCTGGGAGTATTGGCGTGGGCAGGCCGGTTCCGCACCGACGCCATCCTGGGATAATTTCAAGCTGATCGACGTCTACCAGGACGCGCCCATCATGCTGGTTCTCGACGTTCTGTTGCGTCCCGACATCACCGATTTCCGCTATCGTTTCGTCGGCACCACCATCGTCCAGAACCGTTGGAAGCTTGAGGTTCCAGACCACACGGGCCTGACCTTTTACGAGGTCAGCCACCAATACGATTTCCAGGAAGTCAAAGAATCCTACGACCGCTGCGTCAGCGCCGGCCACCCGATCCTGTTGCAGCGGAACTTTGAAACCTACGACGCATCGGGTACCCACGAACGTCTGATCTTGCCGCTCCTGGAGGCGTCCGGCGACGTCGATAAACTGATCGTCGTCGTCGAACGGCTGAAGGAACGGAAAACGTCGCGCCCCGCCGATCCGACCCTGTTCTAAAATTGGCCCGCAGGCTCAATCAAATCGTCGTGCGGCCGCCGGTTACGGACGGTTGTACTTTCGCAAGAATGCATCGTGATCGGTCAGATATCCTTTGTATCGACGCAACAGATACAAATTCCGCCCAAGCGTAAGGGGGGAAATCACCAATATGATCATGGCAATCAGCGTCGGCAGCCAGATCAGGTCACGCCATGTGAATTCCTCGCTCGCGTCGCCTGCCGCTGGGCAGGGCGACAGTCCCTGTGCCCGAAATTCCTCGATCACTTTCTGATAATTCGGCGTATCTACCGCTAATTCAAAGCAGCTTTTAGATGCGTGATCAAAGAATGCCCCGGAAAACACGGCGGTCAGCCAGCCGGCGCCCAACATCAGAAAAAACACGGAAGCCCACGCAAGACCCGCGGCCATGCCGATTTGCTGTTTTATCCATTGTTCCTGTTCCGTGGACAGGATCAGGCGCAAATTTTCATCCTGAACTCGCGAACTGGCCGACTCTGAAGAATTTTGACGTTCCAAAACCTATCTCACGACACACCCGTTCAGGTTGATATGGAATTGTAGAACAGGTGGTCCGACGGGTAAACCTGTGGAGGTTCAACCCATTGCGGATATACCAAGCGTCGCGTTCGCCGAAACGGTGGGCCTACTCGGCCGCGACCGGCAGGCGGAACTGCGTTTCCATTTCCCGGCGGATTTTGACGGCGTCCAGGGTTTCGTCGGCTTCCACGTCCTGCCAGCGCACCGGCTGGTTGGCGGGAATGTCGGCCTTCAGCTTGACCTTATGGGCTAGGCCGATGGGCAGCCCGCCAAGCTTTAGCGATTTTTCCGCCGGGTACAGCTTACCCCAGACAGTGAACCCACCCTCGCCGTCGAGCATTTCGCCCGCCTTCAGGTCGCGCTTGGCCGTCGCCACGACATCGCCGCGGAACCCCAGGGTCGAGCCCGTCGGCTTGTTCAGCAGCGCCGCCGACAGGATCGAGATGTTCAGTTCCAGGCCGATCAGGTGGAACGGCTTGAACATGGCGGAATAGCGCCCGGAGGCATCCGTGTTCATGCCGTACTGACGGAAGCAGGCGGCAGCGTAATCGTTGGGGGCCTCGATGACCACATAGACGCCCCAGCGCAGGTCCTTGAACACCGGACGGCCGTCGCGCTCCAGGGAGGACACGACCTCGACCTGGCCCTTGTGTTCCAGCATCCCGCCGTCGGCGACGGGGCGCAGGACATGGGCAAGGTCGTCCATGCCGGCGGCCGGGAAGTTCAGGCCAGCGGACGGCGGCGTCAGGCCCGTGCCGTTGGCGATCGCCGCCATTTCCAGGGCCGACTTGGTGCCGTCGAGGAAGCTGTTGAACATCTGGCTGTTCATGCCGGCGGCGGCCGCCTGTTCCGGGGTCAGGCCGTAGTGGTCCCAGACCGTGTCCGGGGTCGAGGCGTGATAGGACGGCAGATACTTGGTGCCCTTGCCCGCCGCGATCACCTCGAAGCCCGTGGCCCGCGCCCATTCGACCAACTCACAGGTCAGGGCCGGCTGATCGCCGTAAGCCATGGAATAGACGACGCCCGCCTTGCGGGCTTCCTCGGCCAGCAGACCGCCGGCCAGAACGTCGGCCTCGACGTTTACCATGACGATATGGATGCCGTTGCGGATGGCTTCCTGCGCGTGGACCAGCCCGACGACCGGATTGCCCGTGGCCTCGACGACCACGTCCACGCCGCCGGCCCGCATCATGGCCATGGCGTCATCGACGAACTTGGTCCGGGCGATCAGTTCGTCCGGCCAGCCGACGTTGCGGCAGGCCTTCTTGGCGCCGTCGGGGCTCAGATCGGCGATCACGGCGACCTCCAGGCCCGGCGTCGTCGGCACCTGCGACAGGAACATGGAGCCGAATTTCCCGGCCCCGATCAGGCCGACACGAACAGGCTTGCCCGCCGCGGCGCGGGCCGCGAGTTCTTGATAGATATACAAAATTGATTACTCCGCTGCTTGTTGGCGCTTGGCGACCAGTTCGTCGAGACAATCGTCGCTCAGGGCTTCGATGGGGGTGAAGTCGCGATGCGCGATCCACTCCGCCCGGTTGAAGGCGCGGATGTGGTTGTCGACGTGGCACAGCGACAGATAAACGATCGTCCGCCCGAACGGCGAGATGTTGGGCGGGCTGGCATGAACCAGCAGCGATGAGAACATCAGCATGCTGCCCGCCGGGCCGGTCGGCGCGACGCAGCCGCCGCGTTCGGCCAGTTCGGACACCTTGTCCCGGTCCAGAGTCCACAGCGGATAGCTGGTCGTCTCCAGGTCGCGGCCGGCATCGACCACGCCCTGCTTGTGGCTGCCGGGAATGAACAGCAGCGGCCCGTTGGCCGCCGTCACGTCATCCAGGAACACGGCGATGTTCATGGCGCGCGGTTCGGGCATGTCGTCGTCGCGCTTCCAGGTGCCATAGTCCTGATGCCATTGCCAGACGGCGCCGTCGAAGGCGGCCTTGGCGTTGACCTTGTACTGATGCATGTAGACAGGCCCGCCCAAAGTCTGCGTCACCGGCTCGATCATGCGCGGATGGGCGCCCAGGCGGCGGAACGCCTCGTTGTATTTGTGGGCGGCGAAGGCCGTGCGGGCGACCCCGTTGGACTCGCGCCAGACCTCCTCGCGGTCCAGGGCATAGACGGCCTCGGCCTCGGCCTTGAGGCAGGCCGCTTCCTCCGGCGTGAACTTTCCGGGAAAGAACAGGTAACCGTCCTCGTCGAAGCGTTTCAGTTCTTCTTCGGTCAAGCGCATTGGATCATCCTCCGATTGATGTCTTGCTTTGCGTCTCCGGAGTCTGGTGCCCCGGCGAAATTCTTAAGGCGGCGATAAGTTGCCTCGCCCGCCGTTTCCGTATGATGCGTCGCCAGTTCGCCGGCGCGCTCGATATCGCCGGAAATGACGGCCTTGGCGATGGCTTCGTGTTCGTTCCAGGTCATGGCGTGGCGCGCGACATCCGACAAAACCGCGTGCATGGAGCGCACCATATGCGGCCAGGCGACGTCCGCCGCCGCGGCGATCTCGGGATTGCCCGCCAGTTCATAAAGCGTGCGATGGAAAACGACGTCGGCATCGACCAGGGCGGCAAAATCCTGACGTGCCGCAGCGTCCCTGCCGGTCACGATCAGGGCACCCAGCCGATCCGCGGCGATGGTCGCGGCATCCCTGTTCGCCGCCACCAGCCGCGCCGCCAAACGATCCAGCGAACCGCGCACCTGGAAAAGAGCAACCAGCCTGTCCGCATCAATGGGGGCGACCATTTGGCCTTTGCGCCCGCGGTCGACGACCAACCCCTCGCGCTTGAGCAGCACCAGGGCGCGGCTGACCGGCTGGCGGCTGACACCAAGGCGGTCGGCCATTTCTTCCTGGCCGACAGGCGTGCCGGGCGGAAGCTTGCCGGACAGGATCGCCTCCCGAATGGCGTCAAACGCCTCTTTCGTCAAATCTGTTTTTATTTTAAGTTGTTGCATTTATTGAATTTTTTTATTTGTGAATTCCGAATCCAAAAGGACAATATGACTCCTCTTCGGCCCTGTCAATACAGCTGCTGAGCGCGGTTTGAACAGGCCTGGACACAGGCGGCAGCGGTGCCGCCCGATGCGAAATTCACGAGGGTTGAAAGGTTTGGGGCCTTACGACGGGCCGGCCAGAAACGCCGCATAGGCCTCGGCCCGCCCGACGGCGCTGGCATAGAGCGGCCGGCGGACCTGCCAGTTCGACGCCGTCAGAACCGCATTGCCGGAGGTATGGAAATCCAGGCAGGCCGGGTCCCAGTCGAGCCCCAGGAAATCGATCAGGGCGCGGCTTTGCCCTTCCTGGTCGGCGATCAGGTCTTCGTAACGCAATTCATGAATCGGCAGGTCCAGAACATCCCGCCAATGGGCCATGACGCGGTCCTGCGCCGCCTGCATGCGGGCGATGTCGGCAAGGTCCGTGGACCAGGTCAGACCCTGGGTGAAATTGGTGAAGAAGCAGGACAAGGCCGTGTCCTTGGCGTCGCGCACGCAATGGACGACCCGCGCCCCCGGCATCAGCATCTGCGCCAGCCCCAGCAGGAAGATGTTGAAGGGCGTCTTATCGACGATGCGCAGGGCCTCATGCCGCCCCGCCCCCAGGCGTTTCAGGAAGTCCGCCGCCAGAGCGCCCGTCTTGCCGGCATCCAGGCCAGCCACACTCTTGGGATAATCAGGCAACAGCCGCGACAAGGCGTCCAGTTCCCCGGCCCCGGCCCCCTGCCCGTGGCTGGAAATGATCTGTTCGGCCAGGGTCGTGCCCGAGCGCGGCATGCCGACGACAAGAACCGGCGCCTCCGACGCATCGCCCCAGCCCTTGGCCTTGGCCAGGACATCCGTGCCGAAGGTATCGATGATTTCGTCGACCCATTGATCAAAACGGTCCGCGTCGAAGCCCTGCCCGGCCCCGTCCAGCAGGCGGCGGCGCATGGCATTGGCCCTGGCGAAGGCGTCGAAGGCGCTGTCTTGGTCACCGCGCCGGTCCTTGGCCGCCCCCAGGGCGAACAGAACCTGCGCGGTCTGATCGTTTTCGGGCGCGGTTTCCAACAATTCGGCCAACTGGGCTTCGTGATCTTCCGTCAAGGCCCCGGCGGCGGCCAGGTTGACCCAGGCATCGCCCAGGCCTTGATGGGCATCGACGGCACGCAGGAACGCGTCCTCCGCCCCCACCGTATCGCCCTTGGCCAGCAGCACCGTACCAAGGCCCGACCAGGCCCCGGCAAAACGGTCGAACCGCGCGACCGTGTCGCGGTAGGCGTCTTCCGCCCGCTCCAGATCGCCGGACTTGAACAGGGCGCCCGCCAGATTGGCCCGCGCCTCCAGGTAACCGTCACGGTGGGTCAGCGCGGCGCGGAAGGCGTCCAGCGCGCCCAGAATGTCGCCCCGCGCCATCAGCACGTTGCCGAGCGCGTTGAAGCCTTCGGGATAATCGGGCCGCAGCGCCAGCGCCTTGCGGCAAAATTCCTCAGCCCCCGCCAAATCGCCCAGACGGCGCAGCACGACGCCAAGGTTCCCCGCCGGCATGGGGTTTGTCGGATCGATCTCGGCGGCGCGGCGGTACATCGCCGCCGCCTCGGCCAGGGCACCCTTGCGGAAATAGAGATTCCCCAGGTTGATATGGGCTTCCAGGTGCTTGGGATCGAGTTCGACCGCCCGCTTGCCGCAGGCCTCGGCCTCGTCGATACGGTCCTGCAGTTCCATGGCCACGGCCAGGTTGTTGTAGGCCTCCGCATTGTCGGGGCGCAGTTCCAAGACATGGCGGGACGCCGCCTCGGCCTCGGCACCGCGACCACACAGGTTGAGGACGGCCGCCAGATTGGCGTGGATCGCCGGATCCTCGCCATCGACCATGGAGGCCGCGACCAGATGATCCGCCGCCTGCTCCAGCCGCCCCGTGCGGTATTCGATCAATCCCAGAAGATGCAGGGCCTCGGCCTCGCGCGGGCGTTCGGCCAGGACCTTGGTGAAGGCTTCTTCGGCCTCACTGAAGCGGCCCGCGTGGTAGGCCTGAACCCCGGCGGTCAGGCGCGCGCGGCCCTTGGGCGAAAGACGGTCCGCCGTCTCCGCAAGCTTCTTTTGCCGGCGCCGTTCCTGTCGGTTCACTTGAAGGGGGCCCTCCCGGCCGGTCCGTTCTGCCGCGGACAAAAAGAAACGGGGCCCGGTCGGTGGTCGACCGAGCCCCCAGGATCAGGGAGGGAGAATAGTGATCACAGGTCGCCGTGCCAAGCAGGGAGCAATCCGAAACTGCGAGGTCGCACCCCTGGGAGGACACCATCGGCAGCGGCGTTCAATCAACTGGCATATGGTATACCACAGACCACTTGAGCACAACAAGGATTGTCATCGGCGGCATTTATCCCCCGTCCCGGCCCCCCACGCGCTTGCGGGCCTGGAGCGAACCCGTTAAACGAAAACGCAGACATCGGCCATGAAACCCTGGCCCGAACCATCCGACCGACACAGCCCACCCGCCCCTTGTTCGGCGGGTTTCAGAGCACACGAGGCCCCCATGACCGCTGCCATGACCCCAGCCCAGGAAACCGCGAAACTTCTGCTCGACATCAAGGCCGTGAACTTCCGGCCGCAGGAGCCCTACATGTTCACCTCGGGCTGGGCGAGCCCGGTCTATATCGACTGCCGCTGGGTCATTTCCTTCACCGAGGCACGGCGCCGGATCATCGAACTGGGGGTCGAGATGCTGCGCCGCGACGCGGGCCTGGACGCCGTCGACGCCGTCGCCGGCGGCGAGACCGCGGGCATTCCCTATGCCGCCTGGATTTCCGAAGCCGCGTCCAAACCCATGCTCTACGTGCGCAAAAAGCCCAAAGGCTTCGGCCGCGACGCCCAGATCGAAGGCAATCTGGTCGAAGGCTCCAAGGTGCTGCTGGTCGAGGATCTGGCCTCCGACGGGGCGTCCAAGCTGAATTTCGTCCACGCCATCCGCAACGCCGGCGCCGAATGCACCGACGCCTTCGTCGTGTTCTTCTACGGCGTGTTCAAGGGCGCCTTGGAAACTCTGGAAAAAGAGGGCGTGACCCTGCGCTATCTCGCGACATGGAAAGATGTGTTGCAGGTCGCCGAGGATGGCGGATACTTCGATGCGGAAACCATCGCCGGGGTGCGCGCGTTCCTGGACGATCCGGAGAAGTGGTCCCTGGCCCACGGCGGACGCGGCTACGACGAATGACGATCTAGGGAGACTCCATGCGACCGGCCGGCCCTGTCCTGAAATCACTCCTTATCGCTGCCCTTGTTCTGCTTTGCGCGGCATCGCCCGTTCGCGCGGCGGAGCGCGACCAACTCACCATCGGCATTACCCAGTATCCGTCGACCTTCCACCCCAACATCGACAGCATGGTGGCCAAGTCCTACATCCTGGGCTTCACGCGCCGGCCGTTCACCGTGTTCGACCAGAACTGGCAATTGGTCTGCATGCTCTGTACCAAGCTGCCGACCCTCGAAAACGGCCTGGCCGTGCCGGAAACGGCACCGAACGGCAAGAAGGGCATCGCCGTCACCTATACCATCCGCCCGGACGCGGTCTGGGGCGACGGCACGCCGATCACCACCAAGGACGTCGAATTTACCTGGCGCGCGGGCCGTCACGGCAAGACGGGCATCCTGCCGATCGAATTCTATCGCTCCGCCTATAAGCTCGACACCAAGGACGACAAGACCTTCACCCTTCATTTCGACAAGCTGACCTTCGACTACAACGCCATAAATTCCTTCAACCTGATCCCGGCCCATGTCGACGCGGTCAACTTCGACGCCGATCCGGTGAACTACAAGAACAAGACCGCCTTCGACACCCAGACCACCAACGAAGCGCTGTACTTCGGCCCCTACCTGATCACGGAAACCCAGCGCGGCAGCTACATCGTCCTGGAACGCAATCCGAAATGGTGGGGCAAGCCGGGGGCGTTCAAGCGCATCGTGGTCAAGGTCATCCCCAATACGGCGGCGCTCGAAGCCAACCTGCTGTCCGGCAACATCGACATGATCTCGGGCGAACTTGGGTTCACGGTCGATCAGGCCCTGCGCTTCGAAAAACGCCACGGGCGGAACTTCCGCATCCTCTACAAGCCCGGTCTGGTTTACGAACACATCGACCTGAACCAGGACAACCCCCTGCTGCAGAACCGGGACATCCGCCACGCCCTGGTCTACGCCATCGACCGTGAGGCGATTTCCCAACAACTGTTCGGCGGCCGCCAGCCGGTCGCCCAGTCATCGGTCAACCCCCTCGACTGGGTCGCCGCCGAGGATATTCCGAAATACACTTATGATCCCAGGAAAGCCCTGGAACTTCTTGTAAAGGCTGGATTTACCAAGCTGGTTCAGGGCGTGCGCCACCATAAGGACACGGGCGAAGCGCTGCGCTTCGAATTCATGACCACGGCCGGGTCCAAGGCCCGCGAGCTGGTCCAGCAGGTCCTGCAAAGCCAGTGGAAGGCCGTCGGCATCGACGTGCGCATCAAGAACGAACCGGCCCGCGTCTACTTTGGCCAGACCGTGACCCAACGCAAGTTCACGGGCCTGGCCATGTATGCCTGGTCGTCGGCGCCGGAAAGCGTGCCGCGCACGAGCCTGCATTCCGCCCATATCCCGACCGAGGCCAACGGCTGGGCCGGACAGAACTATCCGGGCTTCAAGAACGCGGAAATGGACGAACTGATCGAGAAAATCGAGGTCGAACTGGACAAGCCCACGCGCAAGAAGCTTTGGCGCCGGCTGCAGGAAATCTACGTCACCGAACTGCCGGCCATTCCCCTCTACTTCCGGGCCGAGACCTTCATCATGCCGCCCTGGCTGACCGGCGTCGCCCCCACGGGCCACCAATACCCGTCCAGCCTGTGGGTCGAGGACTGGGGCGTTAAATAGGAAACTCTCAGTCGTCCAGCGCCGCGAGGATCGCCGCCAGGACGCCCTGCAAATTCACCATCACATCGTTGTTCCACACGCGGATGACGCGGAACCCGCGGGCCTGCAACGCCCGTGTCCGCACCGCATCGGCTTCCGCCCGCTCGCTGTGTTGGCCGCCATCAACCTCGACGATCAATCCACGTTCCACGCAGGCGAAATCCGCCACATAGGGCGGGATCGGGTGTTGGCGGCGGAACTTATGGCCGGCCAGTTGGCGGTTGCGCAGCGCCCGCCACAGGCGGCGTTCCGCATCGGTCATGGATTTGCGCAGGCGGCGCGGTAGTGTCGTCATGAAGGTTCCCCCTCACCCTAACCCTCTCCCCCTTGGGGGAGAGGGAATGATTCTCGGCAGGTCACACTCTCGCCGCCATGAGAAACGCGGTCTTCGGCAAAGGCCTCCCTCTCCCCCTTGGGGGAGAGGGCCGGGGTGAGGGGAACGTCCCACTTTCTCTGGCCCCCCGCTATGCACCGGACTACCCTCCCCCCATGCTTCGTTTCATCAGTGAACGCCTGATCCAATCGGCCGTCGTTTTGGCGGTGATGTCGTTCGTCATCTTCGGGCTGATCGGCCTGATGCCCGGCGATCCGGTCGATCTGATGATTTCCGCCGATCCGGACCTGACCTCCGCCGACGTCGCCAAGCTGCGCGAGATTTACGGCCTCGACCGTCCGGTGGCGGAACGCTACGGCAACTGGCTCCTCGCCGTGCTGCAAGGCGACTTCGGGTTTTCCCGCCTGTTCGCCAAGCCCGTGTTCGATATCCTCGGCCCGGCCCTGGGCAATACCCTCATGCTGCTGGGCATCAGCCTGACCCTGGCCCTTTGCATCGGCCTGCCGCTGGGCATCTGGGCCGCCGTCAGGCCCTATTCCCTGCGTGATTATTCGGTCAATCTGTTCGCCTTCGCCGGTATCTCGATCCCGTCGTTCTGGCTCGGCCTGTTGCTGATCATTCTGTTCGCGGTGATCCTGGGCTGGCTGCCGGCGGGCGGCCTGGGCACACCGGGCATGGACGGTTGGTCGGACAAGCTGATCTATCTGGTTCTGCCGGCGGCCAGCCTGACCCTGGCCAGCGTCGGCGGCCATACCCGCTACATGCGGGCCAGCATGCTGGAGACCCTGCGTCAGGACTACATCCGCACGGCCCGCGCCAAAGGACTTTCCGAACGGCGGGTCGTGCTCGGCCATGCGCTCCGCAACGCCCTGATCCCGGTAACCACGATTATCGCCCTGGATTTCGGCACGCTGTTTTCCGGCGCGCTGATCACGGAAACCATCTTCGCCTATCCGGGCATGGGCAAGCTGACCTACGACGCGGTCATGGGCAACGATTTCAACCTGGCCCTGGTCTGCCTGCTGCTGGCGACCCTGGTGACGCTGGTCGGCAACATCCTGGCCGACCTCGCCTATGCCTGGCTCGACCCTCGCATCGGCTTCGAAGGCAAGCGGCAATGAACGCCCCCGCCGCCATGGCCGCGACGCCGCTCGCCCTGGTCACGCGCCGGTTCCTGCGCCACCGCCTCGCCCTGATCAGCGCCGGGGTGCTGGTGGTGCTGGCGGCGGCCAGCCTGCTCGCCCCGGTGGTCGAAGGCTGGCTCGGCCTCGATGCCAACGCGGTCGACCTGTTCAACCGCCTGGCCGCGCCCAGCGCCGCCCATCCACTGGGCACGGACGAGGCCGGGCGCGACGTGCTGCTGCGCCTGCTGTACGGCGGGCGGGTGTCGCTGTTCGTCGGCATCGCGGCGGCCCTGACGGCGGCGGTTCTGGGCACCACCGTGGGGCTGCTGTCGGGCTATTTCGGCGGGCGCCTGGATGCGCTGTTCATGCGCCTGACCGACGGGGTCATCGCCCTGCCCCTGCTGCCGCTGTTGATCGTGCTGGCGGCCATTGATCTGCAGAAGCTGGGGTTTTCCGCCGAGGCCGCCCAGGCGGAAAGCATGAGCCTGTACCGTATCGTCGTCATCGTGGCGCTGGTCGGCTGGACCACCGTGGCGCGCCTGGTCCGCGCGACGGCGCTGTCCTTGCGCGAACGGCCCTTCGTGCTGGCGGCGCGGGCCCAGGGAGCATCGTCCTTCCGCATCATGACCGTGCACATCCTGCCCAATCTGGCCTCGCCGATCATCGTCGCGACGACGCTGTCCGTCGGCAACGTGATCCTGCTGGAATCGGTGCTGAGCTTCCTCGGCCTCGGCATTCAGCCCCCCCTGCCCAGCTGGGGCAACCTGCTGACCAACGCCCAGGAACTGATTTGGGACGCCCCGGCGTTGGCCGTCTATCCGGGCCTGGCCATCTTCGTCACCGTGATCGCCTTCAACTTCGTCGGCGACGGGCTGCAGGACGCCCTCGATCCCCGCTCGCTGGAGCGCGGCAGGCGCTAACGCGGGCCCGTCTTGCCAAGCGATGCCCGAAACCCGGGTTCGACCATTAGAATTGCCAGCCCGGCGCCGACCCACATGCAGAACAGCGCCACCCAGGCGGTCAACGCCAAGACCGCCCCGCCGGTGATGCCGGCACCAACCGCACAACCGCCGGCCAACATGCCGCCGAACCCCATCAGCACGGCGCCGACCAGGTAACGCACGGTACCGGTCTCGCCGCTGAATGTCTGGACCGCGAACTCACGGAACAGAAATGCCGACAACATGGATCCCAGAAACACACCGGGCACCAACCCGACGCCAAAGTTCAATTCCACCGCTGGTTTGGTGATAAGCACCATCAAGGTATCCGCGGATGGACCGGTGAAGGTGACACTGCCGACGGGAACGATATCGAAAGACACCCGCGCCAGAGCCGAAGTGAACGCCCAGCCCAGGACCACCGACAAGCCGACCCCGGCCCCCGTCACCCCGGTCAGAAGCGAGACCTTTTTGCGCCGGAAGAACCATATGGCCACCGCCACGAATGCCGCACCGACCACCAGTCCCGTGCCGACGGGCAAATGCAGCATCAGATTGCGGTCAAAGGCGGACACGATCCATAATGCCGACAGCTTGACCCTGAGCGGCGACAGGATGCCTGACAGGCTCGATTGGGCGGCGACGGTCACGACCAGCCCGGTTACCAGAGCCCGCACATTGCCGGTGCCCGCCAGCACCAACACGCGGCTGGCGCAGCCCCGCGCCAGGATCATGCCGATGCCGAACATCAGCCCGCCGATGACCGCGCCGGACAGGGTGCCTGGCGTCTCCAACTGGCGGATGCCCTGGACCGGCAGATTGCCGGTCAACACCAGCGCCTGGACACCGGCAAGCGCTGCACCGAACACCAGCAGCCAGACCGCGAACTTCTCATCCAGAGCGCCGCGCCAGAACTCAATGCAGGCGGACCGCAGACAGAACCGGCTTTTCTGCGCGCAAAACCCGAACAGCAGGCCGACCGCGAAGCCGCCGAGGGCGAGTTTCTGGGCGTCGGTCATCAGATCGCTGGCCAGCCAATCGTTCATGGAACAAACACCCTTGGTTACAGATCGTCGCGGAGTGTCGCGCGGACCGGGGCGGCGCGCGATGACATCGATCAAACGATTTATAATCTTTGAATGTGTTTTCGGCAGGCTTTATCTTGGCCGGAACATCACATGGGAGACTTCCGTCATGCGCCTGTTCCGCCCCCTGGCCCTTTTCATACTCGCTTTTCTGGCTATGGCCCAGCCTGCCGCCGCCGAGGAGGTCCGCATCAAGCCGGGCGACCTGACCCTCAACGCACAATTGGAATTGGCCTCCGGCAAGGCGTTGAAGGACGGCGTGGTGCTGATCGTCCACGGCACCCTGGCCCATAACGACATGGAAACCCTGAAGACCCTGCGCGGCGTGCTCAACGACCGGGGCCTCAACACGCTCGCCATCAACCTGTCCCTGGCCATCGACGACCGCCACGGCATGTACGATTGCAAGACCCCGCACCGTCACCGGCATCTCGATGCGCTCGACGAGATTTCCGCCTGGATGGATTGGCTCAAGGACCAGGGCTCCGGGCCCGTGGTGCTGTTCGGCCATTCGCGGGGCGGTAATCAGGCCGCCCGCTATGTCACCGAACGGGGGAATGGGCTGCTGAGCAAGCTGGTCCTGATGGCTCCCGCCACCTGGAGCGCGGACAAGGCCGCCCAGGGGTTCGAGAAAGCGCACGGTCGGCCCCTGGCACCGGCTCTTGAAGCCGCCGAGACTCTGGCCAAGGCCGGCAAGGAGGATGCTCTTCTGGACAAGCCGGGCCTGCTTTACTGTCCTGCCGCCAAGGTATCGGCGGCCAGTTTCGTCAGCTACTACCGCCCGGACCCGCGTTTCGACACGCCCGCGATCCTGGGCGAAATCAACGTGCCGGTCCTGATCATGGCAGGGTCGAACGACACCGTCGTTGCCGACCTTCCCGCGAAGATGGCGGGCAAGGCGGATGGGACGCGGATCACGTTCAAGGTAATCGACGGTGCCGACCATTTCTTCCTCGACCTCTATGCCGAGGACGTGGCCGACGCCATGGAGGCGTTCATCACCGGAGGGTGAGGCCGGGCAGCCCCCTACCCGGCCCCGCCGCCCCGTTAGTGGGACATCACCACAGGTACTGTCTGATGCGACAGCACCACGTTGGTGACCCCACCCAGGATCAGTTCCGACCAGCGGGCATGGCCATAGGCCCCCATCACCATCATGTCCGCCGACATGTCTGCGGCGCGGGACAGCAACAGATTGCCGACGTCGAGTTCGTCCGAGGTCACATGGCTGGCCTCGACCTTTACACCGTGGCGCGCCAGATGGGCCGCGATATCCGCGCCCGGATCACGTTTCTCTCCAGGTACCTTGGTCGGATTGGCGACCATGACGACGACCTTCTCCGCCGCCTGCAACAACGGCAGGGCATCGTGGATGGCACGGGACGCCAATGGGCCTTCGTCCCAGGCGACCAGAATCCGCTTGCCGGAAAGGTCGCCGGAATAGCCATGGGGCAGCACCATCACCGGCCGTCCGGCGGTCAGGATCAACCGGTCCGGGAGGTCGCGGTCGCCGGGGAACAGGCTTTGTTCCGGGTCCGGCTGGCTGACGATCGTCATATCCGCGTAGCGGCAGTGAAAACCAAGCACCCGGCCCTCGTCACCTTCCTGCTGCCGCCATTCCACGGACAGGCCGGAATTGGCGGTCGCCGCCTTGAAAGCCGCCTCGGCCCGGGACGCGGCCTCTTCGGCCGAAGCGCGTTGGGCTTCTAGCACTTCGGCAGTGATCTGCACTTCGGCATAAGCAGGAATGTAAGGACGCGGCACGGCGTAGACCCCGGCCAGATGGGTGCCGTGCGTCTGAGCCAGGGACATGGCCGCTTTCAGGCGACGCTCCGATTCCGCGTTCAGGTCGATATGGACAACGATATCTTTCAGGGACATTCAATCCTCCCGTGATGAATGGGCATGCCGCTATCAAAGCCCCGACCGCCGCCGCGGAACATGACCTGCATCAAGCGGCGGGAAAGATTTTCGTCTTCACCATTGCTCTGCGCCGCGTGCCTGGACCAAACTGCGCGCGCCGACCTGCTCCACACCATCAATCAGGAACCTACCATGACCGCGTCCCGTCCCGCCCCCGGAAACTCCCCCGCCAGCCGCGACATCGCCTATCACGTCCACGGCTACACCAACCTGGCGAAGCACGAGAAAGTCGGGCCGCAGATCGTCAGCCGCGGCAACGGCATCCACATCTACGACGACGCGGGCAAGGAATATATCGAGGGCCTGGCGGGCCTATGGGCGGTGTCGCTGGGCTTCAGCGAACAGCGCCTGATCGACGCCGCGACGCGCGAACTGTCACGCCTGCCCAACTACCACGGCTTCGCCCACAAGACCCCGGACGTGACCATCGACCTGGCGGAAAAGATCCTGGAACTGGCCCCCGTGCCCATGTCCAAGGTGCTGTTCGCCAATTCAGGCTCGGAAGCCATCGACCTGTCGATCAAGCTGGTGTGGTACGTGAACAACGCCCGCGGCCGGCCGGAAAAGAAAAAGCTGATCGCGCGGCAAAAGGGTTATCACGGCGTCACCGTGGCAAGCGCCAGCCTGACCGGTCTGCCCCACCTGCATGGTGATTTCGACCTGCCGGTCGCCCGGGTATTGCACACAGACTGCCCGCACCACTACCGCTTCGCCGAGGACGGCGAGAGCGAAGACGCCTTCGCCACCCGCTGCGCCGAGAATCTGGAAAAGCTGATCCTGGACGAAGGCCCGGAAACGGTCGCTGCCTTCTATGCCGAACCGGTCATGGGGGCCGGCGGCGTGATCGTGCCGCCCAAGGGGTATTTCGAGAAAATCCAGGCGGTCCTGAAGCGCCATGACGTGATGCTGATCGCCGACGAGGTCATTTGCGGCTTCGGGCGCACCGGCAACATGTGGGGCACGACCACGCTGGGCATGAAACCCGACATGATGACCATGGCCAAGGCCCTGACCTCGGGCTACATCCCCATGTCGGCCCTGATGATCTCGGAAGAGATTTACCAAGACCTCGTGAAGCAGAGCGAGGCCTTCGGCGTTTTCGGCCACGGTTCGACCTATGCCGGGCATCCGGTGGCGGCGGCGGTGGCGCTGGAAACCCTCGCGATCTATGCGGAGCGCGACATCGTCGGCCATGTCCGCACCGTGTCCCCCGCGTTGCAACAGGGCCTTCGCGCCTTCCAGGACCGGCCATTGGTCGGCGAGGTCCGGGGCCTCGGCCTGATCGGCGCCATCGAACTGGTCAAGGACAAGACCACCAAGGCGCCCTGGCCTAAGGAAACGGGAATCGGCGCCAAATGCCAGGAATACTGCTATGATGAGGGCTTGGTGCTGCGCGCCGTCGGCGATTCGGTTGCGTTCTGTCCGCCGCTCATCGCCACGACGGCGGATGTGGGCGAAATTCTCACCCGGTTCGACCGTGCCCTGAAGAAGACGGAAACCTGGGCGGCGCAACAGGCCGGATGACGCCGCGACCGCGTCGCCTGTGACCACCGCTGGACAGACTCTCGACTTGTCCATAAACTTGCGACTCATTCGCAACCCATGAAGGTGCCGATACCGTGTACGCCGACAACACTCTGACCCCTCGTGAAGCCGTGCGCCTTTGCGCGCTGGGCACGCTGGCGTCCGGGCCGCGGCGCTACAGCGATCTGGCGGGAGAAATCCGCCACTTCACCAGCCATGTTCTGGGCCCGTCCCTCGACGTCATGGGCACGTCCATCGAACTTCTGAAATACGAAGGCCTGGTCACCGCGACCGAGGGCAAGGGGCTGGAGGACAACGCCGTCCTGACCATTTCCGACGCCGGGCGCGAGGAACTGGCGACCCTTCTGACCGCGCGCATCCGCGCCCAATCCAACGACATGAACAAACTGATCATGGCGTTGAAGTTCCGCTTCCTGCACCTCTTGCCCAAGGACGACCAGTTGGACCAGATCGACCTGTTGCTGGAAGCTGCCGAGGGCGAGGCCGCGCGCCTGCAAAGCCTGCGCGACCATCATGCGGCCGATCCCGGCCTGTTGAATGTGTGGCTCGACCACGACATCGACGCGCTGGAACAACGCATCAAGTGGCTTACGGATATGTCGGATAAGCTGGAGGCCGAGGGCGCCTGACGCCGCAGCCCTTGCCGCTCAGTCGTCTCCGCCGGCGGCCTTGACCTTCTGTGCGACCTTGCCGAGCCCGTCGATCACCATGCGACCTGCGTCGCCGCCGTCGCCGGACAGACGCCCGGTAATCACCGCGCGCATGGACTTGTAGCAAAGCTTCATCAGGTCGATGTCTTCCTGGTTCAGCGGGCCCTTAAGGTTCTCGATATAGCGGCACATCAGGGCGCCGACCTCGGTCATCAACTGATAACCGAAACTGCCGCCCTGGCCCTTGATGTCATGGGACGTGCGGTAGATACGATCAACCCGTTCGTCGCCTTCGGCCGCCCCCGGCTTCAGCGCCGCCAGTTCCGTCTCAAGCTTCTTCAGATCGGCCTCGACCCAATCGAGGTAATTCTCGGTCATCTTTTCGATGACCGCCTCGGCGCGGGCAAGGCGTTCCGGATCGACGGCACCCGGGCCGCCCATCGATACCTTGGACTTCAATTTATTGGGTGGATTGATGATCTGCGGTTT
>TARA_R110002124_G_scaffold227168_3_pt1 | contig 25699 bp, 29 predicted proteins | sample TARA_R110002124 | Tara Oceans TARA_R110002124 (sample SAMEA4397445) | marine metagenome | biome: Polar Biome; feature: [SRF] surface water layer (ENVO:00010504); material: water (ENVO:00002006), including particulate matter (ENVO:01000060) such as... | depth 5 m
CGCTCTGCACAGATTGCTGCTACAGCTTCCTGCAACGCCTTAATGCTATCCACCAGCCAGGCGAGTTCCTCGGCTGTGATTTCGAATGCTGGCGAATAGCGCGCATCGACATAAGCGCGATCAAGACGAGCAAATGCGCGCTTTGCGAACTTGGTATCATTCGGCCATATGCCGACCAACTGCGGCGCTATGCGCTCCGCTTGTGAGCGCAGAAACCGCAGCTTATGGGATTTGGGCGAGTAAAGGGCCGTGACCAGCAAAACACTATGATAAAGTCGCTCTGTTGCTTGATGCAACTGGAAAGCAGCGAGATTGAGATTTCCGCGCTTCTGGTAGAATTTGCTGCCTGCAATGAGCTCAGTCGTGTCGGGAAACCATTGCTCGAAATGCCGTTTTGCTTCGGCGCGTGCCTCGTCTGGCTCGAGTGATTTTGGCGACGCAAGGGGATAACCCTTCAGTTCGCAAAGGACGATTCCGTCGCGGGCGATATCGACGAAGAAGGGGCGTCCCTGTGCGAGTTGCGAGTTCACCTCCTCATAGGTGTGAACGATGAAGTTTACGGGCGCAGTCACATGATGGGTAATAGCCAGTTCCTGCACGAAGCGTTCGCCCGCCTTCTCCCAGGCTTCATACTGATCAGCAAAATGACTGTAGTTGACAATCACCAGGAGATCATAATCCGACAGATAGCCACTTTTCCGATCCTCGACCCAGTCACCGCGGGCGTAAGAACCGAATAGGATGAGCTTTAGAATCCGTCCGCGCTTGCTCTTCTCGGAAAGCTTGGTTTTCTGGACTTCTTCGAATTCATCGAACAAAATGGCGGCGACGCGCTGCAGTTCGCGCTGCTTGCGCTCTGGCAGGTGGGTCAGCCTGTCGATGTTCATCGAAATATCCTTCAAATCTAAAGTCATAGAGTCGCAGCTCGGGCGAATGCCGCTGGCTGTCTAGTCTTATCAGGATCATACGGTTGTGCGAAAGGCGCATGATCTCCTCCGGCTCAACGAGATCTTCGGTGCCGATTGAGTCATCCGGTTTGCATCAGCAGTCCTGCTGGTGGAGATCCACGCCTTGCCCGGCAGCTAGATCTTGTCGGACAGCAGGCCCTCGATCTGTGCCTCCGCAAATCGCCCCTGCGAGCGACAGACTGTTGTCTTCGACTTACCCGAAGCTGCCATGATGGCGTGGGTGCCGAGCCCCTCGGCGGTTAGCAGGATGATCCGCGCCCGCTAGACATGCTTCTGGGCCGCGACCCGATCGGAGATCGAGTGCCTCAAGCCTATGGTGGTTCTAAGCCGAAACAACCATGGAAATCCCGCGCGCATGACGCAGATCCGCATGGATGAAAACAGATGGGAATCCCAATTCGGACTCTTCCGTTTGGGTCAATCCACAAACGTTCAATCTTGAGGAAGGCAGCTACTGACGGATCATGTCTTCCGGGAGTGGCGGTGTATAACCCAGCTTGTTGATGACGGTCGCAGCGATCGGATGATGGGCCTTCATCATGACCAGCGCGAGGTGATATTCATACCGGCGTTGGTCAACCAGAAAATCCTCGCCACTCCCTTGTTCAGGGGTCCCGAGCAGTTCATAGAGCTCTTGGGCCTTTGCCAACCGACACCGTTGTTCGCGAATGATGTCGATCGCAAGTCGCTCAAGCTCGTCTTGCTCAAGTTCCGCGAGAATCGTCTCAATGGCATGCTTTGGGCAATCGGGTTTGAGTTCCAGGCTGCGTATATCCGGCAATATTGCACCACCCCTTCGGCTTGGTCCGCGGTGCGCCCCCGCGAACGAACAAGATCCTGACCCCAAGCCGGGGGTTAGAAAACCGCCACAGACAGTCCCTGCGACCTTTAGCACCGAGGCACCTGGACATACGTCACAAGCCCCCGGCCAATGGCCAGAGGATCCTGGGTGTCGGGTCGGCCGACACCAAACCGCTGTGGTGGGGTTTCTACGCCCCGAGGCGGCGCGTACCGCCTCGGGGAAAAGCATATTTCATCAGGATGATAAACGCCAGACGCCAGCCCGGATGTTTACATTGAAATTATTCGACATTCGCAACAAGTGCGGTTGCCGACGCTGGAGCGATTGCACCATCAGCGAGAACTGATGAACGAAAATCACCGGCTGTTCCAAGCCGCGACCGCATGTCGGCGCCTATGTCGAACAGACCGGCATAGGTCATGACCTTCCCGATCCGCACTGGCGTCCCAAGCTGTTCAAATCGGCAATCGATCGACCTGAAAATGCGAGCCATTCTGGCGTCGAATACCGATACGATGTGTTCGATACCGGCCCGCTGGGCGGCTTCAACCATCCCGCACAAAAGCTCGACGGTGATTCGGTTGACCAGGTGGTTCGCTTCTGCACGATCCCTCGCCTCGAAGATCTGCGGATTGACCGCAAAACGTGAGCTTTCCCAGATCAATGGACTTTCGACCGTACCACCAGGCATCAGTACGGAAAACACGTCTCTGAGCATGTTGGGGCCAGTCGTGGCGAGCAGACGCACAGCGCCACGAAGCTGTCCTGACCTTTCATCGAGCGACAGAAGGTAGAGAGGGTCTTCGGAATCAAACCGGTCGATCTCCCGGCCGTTTTCGACTTTGACGTCCCAGCCGAGGCGACCAGAAAAAACTTCGGCCCGCATGCGGAACATTTCGTCGAACAGGTCGGGATACTTGTCCTGATCGGCACTTTCGATTGTGAATATCATGATGGTGTTCTCCGTTCATTGATTGATGACGGAGACACCAGTTACCGGCTGGGTTTCGAGACGAACATCCGGTCCAACAGCTGGGTTTACAAGGGATCGGAAAGCAGCCCGGCTCTATGAGCAATTGAAACGGCATGAGTATTGCTGGTGGCATGGAGCTTGTGGCGGGCGCTCTCCAGATAGCAGCGCACGGTGTGCTGCGACAGGCCGAGTATGACAGCGCATTCCCAGGCCGTCTTGCCCTCGGCGATCCATTGCAAGCACTCCAGTTCACGCGGAGAAAGACTGACAGGTTCGCTCGCATGCCCCTCGATGCCGAGCACACGATCGTGGATGTGCATCGCAAGGACCTGAAAGTCGCGCATATAGAGTAATTTCGCGCTTGCCCAGTCGCGGGCGGAAAGATCTGACGTCACGGAGAACAAGGCACGATCGCCGCAGCGGCCGTGCACCGGAACTGTCAGTCCGCGGCTCCCGATGCCGAATTCGCCGGCTTCACCGAAAAAAGTCTTCAACCGCCCAGTCGGGTTTCCAAACTCGTCCCAATCAAGGGGAAGCACACGGCGAAAGCCATGACGAACAACGGGATCGATATCGACATATTGCCGGTTCTTGTAGTGCGCGACCCACTCGGGAGAATAGGTTACGGCAAGATAGGGATCGGTCTCATTTTGACCGGCAACGCCGACAGCGAAATAGGCAATGGTATTCAATGCGTATCGGGAAGCCACGTCTTTCAGGAACCGAATCGTTGAATTCTGGTCGGCAACGTCTGAAATTCTTGAGAGCGCGCCCATCAGATCGGAATCTGCGATATTCTCCAACGTCCTACCTTTCCTGGAACCTGAGATTCGGACGCAATATTTCCATTATGAGTCGCATATGCAATGCATAGTTGTCGAACTGGACAAATCCTAGATCTTCGACTTCTGAGCTTGTTTGATGGGCAATCCTGTCAGGTATTAAAGGCGATGACGAGCGGCACACCGAACAGCGACGCCCAGGCCCGGGCGGCCGCCTTCTGGATAGCAACGATGTTGGTGTCGCCGGTCCACCAGCCGTTGCCGGTTGCCACGATCACGCTCGGTTCGTAGAACATCGACTGCAGGATCGGCCACAACAAGAGCTGCTCGTAGCAGATCAGGGGAGCGATGAGCGTCCCGGCAAATCTGCCGGCAGGATTTCCAAAGACATGGGCCGTTGCGCCACCCGATGCCCAGGGTTGCCACATCGAAACCGGCACCGGCATGCGCTCGCGGTAGAGGATTTGTGCGCCCTTCCCCGACACTTCGATCATGACATTGTCGTAGCCCTCGGCACTGATAAGGATTGCACCCCCGTTCACAGTCACATCAAGATCCTGAAGTGCGCGGACCCAGAGGTGTTCGGTTGTCGGCGTCCAGATCCCGAATGCACTTTCGGGAAGGACGATGTTTTTCACGCCGGCTTTCGCCGCGTCCTGAACCAATGCCAGCGTGGCGAGATGCTGCGCATAATCCGCGTGCTGACCGGGAGAGGCATAGTTGAAGTGCGTGTCAATGCCGATCCAGCCCTCCGGTGGACCAGGCTCGCTCCAGCCCCTAGCTGACAGTGCGACAAAGGCACCAACGATAAGCGCAACGATCGGCCATACCCGCGTCGTCATCGCAGATAAGGTGTGAGCCATGGCTATCAATCCAAACCAGCCGAGGCCCTGGAACAAGACACCAGCGGCCGTGATCGGGTTCGCCCAACCGGTGATGCCAAAGGGCGGAACGCTCATCAGGATCCATGCAAGCGCGTAACGCAACGGTTTGTGCCACCCGGACTTCGATGTCCAAATCAAGCTGTGCACGAGGACGAAAAGAACCGAGGCCGTGAGCCATAGACCGAGCCCGACCCACATATCACTCGCATAGAAGATTGAGACGCCAACAGGCAGCCCGCGCGACGCTGCAAGGAAATAGGCCAGCGCCACCAAACCCGCAACGAGCCGGTTGGGTGCAAACGCCCAGAGCGTCGGAAACAAGACAGCAGCGGGCAAGGCCAGCACTTCGCCACTCCAGGCAATCGCGCCGACAACGGCACTGCCTGCGATAAAGCTCAGGCAAACCAGGCCGTCACGGAACGAAGGTAAGGATGGGCGTCGCCAGCCCGAGAACAGCATCGGCCGGGATCGGCCCGAAATATCGTGAGTCATAGGAACCTTTGAACGGTGAGTGGAGAAACAGAAACCCTGGCGGCACTACACCCCCGGCGTAGGGCGTTATCGGCCTGCCCGAACCATCGTTTGGCTGGACCGCGGATCGCTGCAAATTCACTCCGTCGATCACGACAGACGCGCCGATTTCAATCGACTGTCCGGGGAGTGCAACAACGGTCTTGATCAGCGGACTAAGCCAGCCCGGGCAAAAGCCACGGCGCAGATATCCACGCTCACGGGCCCGTCGAAACTCTTCGGTTAGTGGCGGACAGATGAAGATGCGATCCCCGACGCGAGTAGCGCGGTTCAATGGCGCGATCCGCCAGAGCCCGAGCGGATAGCTCGGCGTCAGGTTGACCCGGAATCCTGCCTCGGATCCCGCGCCAAACAGAATCGCCGGAAGACAAAAAAAGACGGCGATTGCTGTGAAACGCAGGTACAAGGTCACTGTTTGAGCCCCTTGCTCTGACGTTGTGTCTGGCGAAGAGCTTCGCCTTCCTTCAATGCCTGTTGCGTCCGTTCGTGAGCGGCAAGCCGCTGACCGGCGCGCATCATCGGCCAGGCGGATGCGAGTTTTTCCCGGTCACCGGGCGACATACCCTTGGCCGCTTTGTCGAAAGTCAAACCCGAGGGGTCCCTAGCGCCGTTGCCGAGCAAGGTCCGTTCTCCGAACCGTTCCGACACCGCCTTGTTGAAGGTATCAAGTTCGGACTTCACCATCCGGTCGGCCAGCGCGAACCCGAGTGCTGCGGCTAAGTCGTTCCGGTCGATGGCGTCCCGCACCTTTTCCATGGCGCGCGCGGCGGCCGGCGACAGGGATGGGATATCGATCGAGGTGCGCTTGCGGTACCCTTCCTCCTCGGCGGCGTACTTCTTCATCGCGTTCTGTCGCATGTCCAGATAGCGCTCGAGATCGCGACGGAGCGCAGGAATGTTGACCTCCGCTACGCGCCGGTCTTGCCGATCCGCCCGGCTTGCCAGAAGTCCTTCGCGACCGCGCAACGCACCGAAGCTTGCCGCATTCAGTTCGATTTCGCCAAGACGCTGGCGGGCAACGCTTGCGTCTTCCAGAACGGTCTCCATACGCATCGCCTTGAAGGCGGTTTCTGGATCCGCATAGACAAGACGAATACGGTCAGAGAGATTGTCCCAATGCTTTTGCAGGGCAGGATCGGACCGCAATCTTTCGTCGGTCGCGTCGGTGACCGACATTGTAAAACTTGAGACGCCTTTGACCATTGGCTCGGCCTTTCTGGCTGTTTGACTGGACTGGTGAAGCGGATGATCGACAAGACCGAGCCGCGCGCCGGCGGTGCGAAGCCGGACGCTGAGATCGACGAGTCTCTGTTTCTGCCGAATGGTCCATTGGACCCGATCGCGCATCAGCGTCCGGGCAACGCGAACGAGATGCAGACCGCGATTGTTGGCGAAGCGCAGCGCCTGGGCATAGAACCGGCCGCCCGCATAATCGAGCGTAACTTCCTTGCCGTTTTTTCGGGAGAGAAGTTTCTCAAGCCCCCCAGCAGCTTTGAAGGACCGTTCTCCATAGTAGACCGCCATGTCCTCTCGATGGCGGGTCATGGCAACATAGGTCAGATGCCGGTCGAGCGAGAGAGACGCCAGCACCTTTACCCGGTCGACGGTCGCACCCTGCGACTTGTGGATCGTTGTGGCGTAGCCGTGATCGAGATTGCGATAGAACCGCTGATCGACGGTAACGCGGTGTACGCCCTGGCCCTGGCCAATACTTGCAACGATACGGCCAGGCGCAGCCTCGACGACCTTACCGATCATGCCGTTCTTGACGCCAAGCGAGCCTTCATTCTTAAGGAACACGATCTGGTCGCCAACGGCGAATTGCCGGGGTCCATCCTCGGTCTTGAAGGCGTGGCCTTCTTCGATCAGACCGCGCTCAACGAGCTTTTCACGCGCCATGATGTTGAGCTGGCGTACATCGCGGCGCAGATGCGCGAGTATCAAGGTTGATTTGTCCGGATCGTAGTCGCGGTTCCAGTCGGCAATCAGCGTTTCGATGGCGTCAAGCTTGAGCGGCCGCCCAATTACCCGGCCTTTCGCGCCATAGGATGACAGCGCTTCAGCAACGCGCCCGCGCGCCAGATCGAGCGAGGCGGCGCGCATCCAGTCTTCTTTCTGGCGATAGATGGTTTCGAGCTCGGCATATCCGGTGCGTTCGACGATGGCACGAAAGGCAGCACCCGCCTCGATCGGTTGAAGCTGCTCAGCATCACCGACCAGGACGAGTTTGGCGCCGGCTTTCGTGATAGCTTCGACGAAGGTCGCCATCTGTCGGGACGACACCATGCCCGCTTCATCGAGCACGAATATCGTCTTGCCATCGAGACGCCGGTGTCCCTGTTTCCAATTGAGCTCCCACGACGCCAGCGTACGGGAGGGAATGCCGGCCTCTTTCTCCAAACCCTCCGCCGCCTTACCTGCAAGCGCACCACCAACGACGTTGTATCCGGCCAATTCCCAAGCCTCGCGGGCTGACTTCATCATCGTGGTCTTGCCGGCTCCTGCCCGGCCCACTATCGCTGCAATCCGCTCCGATCCTGCCACATGTCCAATGGCAGTACGCTGTTCTTCCGACAGCCGATCATGCCGGGCAAAGACGGTTTCCAGGACTTTCGCCGCAACCGCAAACCCGTCCCTTCCCGAAAGCCAGTTTGCGCGGGAAATCATTTCGGCCTCGAGCCTGATCATCCCCCGGGTCGTCAGCCGTGCCGCGACCCGCGCCCCGGTCGCAAAGTCGATTGTCTCGTCAGTGAGTTTCAGGCATTCCGGGCTTTCCGTAATCCGAGTGAGAAGCCGCTGGAAGCGCTCCGGATCGTCGACATAGCGATGCAAGACCTTGGCTATATCGCGCTGATCGAAGACGCTTCGTTCAGATGTGAGAATATCGAAAACGAGTTCAGGCCTGTGCTCGATCCGAGCGGCGTTCTTTTTCCGTTGGGCCTCATGCAATGCCAGCCGTTCGAGATCGATCCTGGTTCCCGCATCGCTTGCCTTGCGCTGCAGCGCCTTTGCCGCAACGCCGATATGGGTTGTCGGCTCGATGTCGATGCTGCGTTCGGCGTAGGACCGGCCATCGACACGGATTTCGAGACCGGCCATTGCCAGGTGATGGTTTTGGAGATCGAGCCATCTCTGCCGCTGTTCGAGGAATTCCGCCTTCTCGCCGGACCAAAGTTTGTATTGGATTTTCCCGGTTTTGGTTCGAACCGGATTTCCATCCGGGCCAATCACCGCGACCTTCTTGGAACCGAACCCGTCCTGGGTGAGCGGACGCAATGTCGTCATCAGATGGATATGCGGATTGCCGGGATCGTTATGGAAGACCCAATCGGCCACTTGCCCGCGAGCGAGCACCTGCTCTGAGACGAACTGCTGGACGAGCGCGGTGTTCTGGTCGCGAGTAAGCTCGACGGGCAAAGCGACAATGAATTCCTTGGCGAGCTGGGCGTCGTTGCGTTTTTCGAATGCCTCTACCTTGTTCCAGAAGGCTTCCGCTGCCCCGGCAACCGAACGATCGGCGATCATGTCCAGCGCCCATTTCGGAGCATCGGCGGGTAGCAGGAATTCTTCGTGGGCCAGGTTCTTCTTGTTTGAATAGTCGACGGTGTGCGCTTCCGCCTCGTGGCTCATTTTCGCGCAATGGCGATAGGCTGCGGACAGAACGGCGCTGCGGCCATTTCCACGGGAAATAAGCTGGGGTGTAAAATGCGTGATCGCCACGGTTCATCAGGCTCCTGCGAGACAAGTTCATCCTTGTTCCGCAGGCCGCCGCCCCAGCCCGACTGGGGCCGCAGCGAGCCACGTCGCCCCAGCGACGTATTACTGCGCCCTTGGACGCATTCCTTCGGAACGCAGGGATGATCTCTCAAAGCGTCGGCTTCGCCGACCCGGCATTTCTGCCGGGATGCGCTGAACACGCACCCGGGCGATTCTCCTCATGCCTTCGGGGCATTCGTGACAATCGGGAGCAACCGGAATGAAGAAGCCATCATCCAGAATCAAAGAAGAAATCGCCAAGCTCCAGGAGCAGCTGAAGGCCGCAGAGACGCGTGAGGCCGAACGGATTGGCCGGATCGCGCTCAAGGCCGGGATTGGCGAAGTCGAAGCCGACGAGGGCAAGCTGCTGACGGCGTTTGAGGACGTGGCCAAACGGTTTCGTGAGCGCGGCAGCGAGATCCGGAAAGTCCCTCCCGCGCAAAACCCGTCTGGCGCGGCTTCGCGCGCAAATAGCGAGGCTTGAGCGCATGCGACAAGCAAGCCAATCGGAAAAGCGCAGGAAAGACACGCGCGAGAAAATTCAGCTCGGCGGCCTGATTGCCAAGGCAGGCTTGCGCTACGAGAAGCGCGCGCTCCTGCTTGGCCTTCTGATCGACGGCACGCGGCGGATCGAAGGCGACGAGAATGAGCGAGAACGGTTGATGGCGATCGGAGCGGAGGCGTTTTCAGATGACACCGAGTAAGCTCATTCTTCTGCTCGCGCCTGTCGGCATGATGATCGCCGTCTGCATCGGGTTAAAAGGTTCCGAAGCCTGGTTGGCGCAATTTGGAAATTCGGTTGAGACGCAACAGACGTTTGGGCGGATCGGCATCGCCATACCCTATGGCCTAGCCGCGGGTCTCGGCATCGTTTTCCTGTTTGCAGCGCGCGGAGCAATGGCGATCAGGTTCGCCGGCTACGGTGTTCTGACCGGTGCAATTGCCGTGATCGCCATTGCCGCGACGCGGGAAACTACACGCCTCAGCGGTTTTGCGGACGCGGTTCCGGCGGGACACAGCCTGCTCGAGTATGCCGATCCTTCGACCGGCATCGGCGCAATCCTTTGCTTCGTCGCCGGCATGTTTGCATTCCGCGTCGCTCTCAGTGGTGATGCGGCGTTCGCGACAATGAAGCCGCGGCGGATGACGGGAAAGCGCGCAATCCACGGATCGGCCGACTGGATGTCCGTCACCGCCGCCAAGAATATGTTCGGTGAGGGTGGAGGCATTGTCCTTGGCGAGGCATATCGCGTCGACCAGGACAGTGTGGCGAGCCGATCATTCCGGACTGATGTCAAAGATACGTGGGGCAATGGCGGAAAATCATCGCTGCTCTGCTTCGACGCCTCGTTCGGGTCAACGCACGGACTGGTCTTTGCCGGATCGGGCGGGTTCAAGACCACTTCGGTAACGATCCCTACGGCGCTCAAATGGGGTGGAGGGCTCGTTGCGCTCGATCCATCGAACGAGGCCGCACCCATGGTGATCGATCAGCGGCGGCGTGCTGGACACGAGGTTTTCGTGCTCAGCCCCAAAGACGCCTCGGTCGGATTCAATGTGCTCGACTGGATCGGCAAGTTCGGCGGCACCAAGGAGGAGGATGTCGTTGCCGTAGCAAGCTGGGTTGTGACCGATACCGGACGCCAGACTTCAATGCGCGACGACTTCTTCCGCGCCTCCGCCCTGCAACTCATCACCGCGCTGATCGCCGACGTCTGCCTGTCAGGGCATACGGAAAAGGAAAACCAGACGTTGCGCCAGATGCGCATGAACCTGTCCGAACCTGAGCCCAAATTGCGCGAACGATTGCAGAGGATCCACGACAATTCAGAATCCGCATTCGTTCGAGAGAACGTCGCCGCCTTCGTCAACATGACGCCGGAAACCTTTTCCGGTGTTTACGCCAACGCGATCAAGGAAACACACTGGCTGAGCTACCTGAACTATGCTGCACTCGTTTCAGGTTCGAGTTTCTCGACCGATGACATCGCCGGCGGTAAGACCGACATCTTTGTCAATCTCGACCTCAAGACACTGGAGGCCCATCCGGGGTTGGCCCGCACCATCATCGGCGCGCTTCTCAACGCCATCTACAACCGAAATGGCGAGATCGGCGGGCGCACCCTGTTCCTGCTCGATGAGGTGGCTCGGCTCGGTTACCTGCGCATTCTGGAAACCGCGCGCGATGCCGGTCGTAAATACGGCATCAGCCTGCTTCTGCTTTTCCAGTCGATCGGCCAGATGCGCGAAACCTATGGTGGGCGGGACGCCGCATCGAAATGGTTCGAGAGCGCCTCATGGGCCTCCTTCGCCGCGATCAACGATCCCGAGACCGCCGACTACATCTCGCGACGCTGCGGCAACACCACGGTGGAGGTCGACCAGTTGAGCCACACATCGCAGATGTCGGGGTCGTCGCGAACGCGCTCCAAGCAGTTGGCGGCACGGCCTCTGATATTACCGGAAGAAGTGCTGCGCATGCGCGGTGACGAACAGATCGTTTTCACCTCGGGCAATGCGCCGCTCCGCTGCGGGCGCGCCATCTGGTTCCGGCGCGATGACATGAAATCGGTCGTTGCGACAAACCGGTTTCACAAATAACAATCCTCGGCAATGTAGTGAATGGAGTCGCCCGTCGCGAACGGCAAGAATTAGATCAACTTCTCCGTCGCTGTACCTAATACTCTGATCCCCTGCTTGTCAGAGATCGCAATCTGTCGACAATGGATTGCAACTGGAGGGGACCATGTCGTTTCTCAAATGGCTGTTTGGCAAATCGAGTACGAGAGATGGAGACGCACGATCGAGTGCGGAAGGCTGGGTGATTTCTGAGAACGGCAACCCGACGATGGTCGATGGCCAAATTCGCATCACCGTCTTTCCTCAGGACCGTGGTTGGAAGTTCTGCATTGCCGATGTCGATGACCGGGATGACCCATATTTCTCTGATGTCTATTCCACTGAAGTAGCTGCGAAGGAGGAAGCGCTCGCGCATCTCCGCGGTGAGCCTCCCTTCCATGAGCCGTTATCTGCATCACGCACTGAAGATCGTCGCGATCAATGGGAAGCGCATATTCGCGCTCGAGCAGTTCTAATTGAGGAAATTCAGAAGCTTCTTTCGGAGAACCCGGAGCTTGGCATTACCGCCTTGCGTAAACCGGAAACCAAGGTGTCGAGCCACCTCAAACAGCTGAAATGGCAGATCGCCGAGTACCATCGTGCGGGCGTGTCGGCTGCCATGATTGCTCAGTCTGAGCGCCAAGAGGCTGTTCTTTCGAGACTCGCCGACGAGATCGGCGAGAGGATCAAGGCAAAGCAGGCACAGCGCCCGGCTCGCAAGCCGCCCGTCTCGGACAGTCAGTTGCCGCCCGATTTGGCTGGAAAGGTCGACGATGTCATCGGCTTGCTCGAGAACCAGGAGGTGGTCGATGCCCAAGAGCAGCAGCGACTTCACCGGCACTCAATAAGAGCGACGACACACAGGATGCTGAAGGAAGGGATCAGCTATGGCCAAGCGTCAAATGGACCGGACTTCCTGAACCAGGACGAAAGCTCGTTCCGCGCCTTCATGAAGACCGCAGACCAGGATCTTGGATGGCAGTGCGACACTACATCCGATGCCTTCAGACGGTATCTGACCTCTGGGGAAATTCCGGCGCCGCACTATCCAATGAGGGTCGCTGTTTTGCTGCGTAAAGAGAAGGATTTCGAGCGGGAGAAGCGTTTTTTGGCAGCTTGGTGCAAACACTTCCCATCAGGAAACGGGACCACCTATGCGAAGCTTGTTGAGCGGGCGAAGAAGGCGGGTGCGATCCCGGGGTAGCATCAGTTCCATGAATCGATCCGTATCCAACGATTCACGAAATTCGTTGGACGTCGCTTCCGCAGGAAGCGAAACTCTGGGTCATGAGCAATTCCGATCCCGTTCACCTCAGGCGCGTGGACCCTGCACAGAATATGCGGCGGTTCTACAGCCTTTCGATACAGCCGACGCTGTTCGGGGGCGCCTCTCTCATTCGCGATTGGGGGAGGATCGGCACGCGCGGTCAAACCATGATGGAGACATTCGACACGGCCGATGATGCCGATCTGGCATTCGACCGGCTGGAGCGCAGCAAGCGCCGCCGCGGATATGAAGATTCCTATCTGGTCGAGCGGCACCAGTAGGCGCGATCGATCAGCGTGAACATGAAAAAGGCCTCGCCTTGCGGCGAGGCCCTTGTCATTGGGGGAGATCAGTCGCGGTTGGTGTTCGGACGCGACCAGATCAGCTGCATGCCCTCGTCGCTTTCCACCTCGACCAGGGTGGCGTAGATCGGTGCCGGGAAGCTCGGGTCGTCCAGCTTGACCGAGAGGTAGTCGCGTTCAGTTCCCTTGGCCTGCTTCTGCCAGGCGGCGCCCAGTTCGACGGCGCCGGAGAAGACGCGGAACTGCGGACCATTGTCGGAGGGGTTTTCGACGCGCTCGAAGCGGGCCTTGACGTTGAGTGCGAGGGTTTTGATCTGGCCGGTGAAACCGTTCTTGGTGGTGGTGAAAGTGCCGATGTTTGCCATTGTCCTATTCCTTTTCGATGTTTCGGGCCGCGCCCATCGCGGCCTCGATGGCTGTCGAAGAGACCGGGAACGATCGGTGCGCATCCCCCGGGGTCCCCGTTGCGCTTGCGCAATGGGGTGGGCTCGCAGGGACCGCAATGAAATGGAGGACGGCGGGACGGGGCTTTCTTGTCCGCGAGGAATGCGAACGTCCGTTCGCAGGGGAAGAAAGTTTCGGCCCGCCGTTGCGACAAACCGAGCGAGGCGAAGCCGGTTGCCGGTCAGACATGCCAAATCGAGACCGCATTGGGCGAGCTCCGTGAGATACGACGACAAAAGGAATGGGCCAGGACGCGGCAAACATGCCGACTGCCACCCGTAACGGTCGAACAATCGGAAGATCGCTCCGGGCACAGCTCAAGGCAGAATGATTGATGCATCGGGCATCCATGTGATCCGGGCCAGCCTCACCGCGTCTCCGGTGACCGGACGCGCGACCGGAAAAGAGAGAACAGGCATCTATCCGAATGTGACGTACCGCTCGCAAGCTTGCGCGGCTGTTGCCGGGGTTCTGCTCTGGCACCTCGTGATGTGGCCAGACAGGTGGCACAGGTGCTCCGTGGTCGTGGGCTATCGTCGCGATCGATGGTGAGGGTTATGGGCCCGACCGCGCCATCGGCCGCCATCAGTGCGAGTGTCGTCGAGTGGACGCGGGCGCCGAGCGATAGCGCGCGCAGGCGAATGGCAGAGGGCGGTCCGCCCTCCGCACCAGCATTGGAGAGGGAGAGCATCAGGCCGCCTCCCCCACTTCGATTGCTCGAGCCGGCTGAAGGCCGTGCAGATAGGTCACCGCGCGCTGCGCATGGGCTGCTGCCTGAAAAATCGCCCGTCTGTCGTCCTTCAGGATCGAAAGCCACGACTGAAGGTAGCTGGCGTGATCCGGGCGAGGCTCGAGCTCCGGGACAATGCCAAGGTCGGCACATAAGAAGCAGCTTCCAAGCTCGGCAATAAGCTCTTCCCTCGCACGTTCGGAGCGATCCTTATGATAGCGTGAGAGATCGCGACCCACGCGGTGCGCTGGCGCAGTCCAGTGGGTTGCCTCGTGGCTGAGCACAGCGACATAGGATTCCGCATCCCGGAAGCTTTCGAAGGGCGGCATCTGGATGTGGTCGCTTGCGGGAGCGAAGAAGGCTTTGGCGCCGCCGTTGCGGATCACAGCGCCGGTATGTTCGAAGAAGCGGTCCGCGTCCTCCAAGCGCGATATCGGATCGGTGATCTTGTCCGGCCGGTGATAATAATGCTCAGGCAGTCCATCGATCTGATCGCAATTGAAGACGGTGTAGGTCTTGAGGAACGGGATATCCCGCTCGACCTCGTCGCCACGGGAATCCGTTTCGGTCTTGGTGAAGCGGCTGGCATAGACGACGGTTGCGCCGGTCTCGCCCTTGCGAACCTGTGCTCCGATCTGACCGGCCTGCCGGTAGGTCATCCAGAGTGGCGCTTCGAAGCCGCGGGCGAGGCTTTCCGACCAGAGCAAGAGGACATTGATGCCCGTGTAGGGCTCGCCGGTGTGCCGGAGTGGTCGCGTGATCCGGCCTTCGAGCCCGCCCGCGCTCCAGGGTTTCATCCAGGGCCGGACACCTTTTTCCAGTTCAGTGACAATCGTCTCGGTGATCCGCGCATAGATATCGACGCGCGGGCTTTTCTCATTCCTCTTCATTTTCAGAACTCCTGATTTCAGGACCGCGCCGATCGCGGTCCGTCACGAGGTCCGAAAGCGGCGGGGCTCAGGGCCGGAGCGGCACCCGAGCCGAGGCCCCGGTGCGCGCATCGCGATGGGGTGGCGAAGGGCCCGAACGAAGAGGAGGACGGCAAAGCCGTTGACGCTGCTGCCGGCTCCGCCCGGACCTTTCCCGGGACGGACCACGGTCGGTGCGTCCGTAAAGTGGAAAGGCGGCGCAGTGCGCCGCCTTCGAGACAGGAAATAGTTGAGCTGTCAGTGGACAGAATGACCGCCGGTGTAAGGGTCGTATTCGAAGAGGATGACTATCTCGGCGTCTTCGACCTCGTCGGCGGGCAGGACGCCATATTCGTCGTCGGTTTTGAAGAGGATAACCGGAATCATGAGGGTGCGGGCGAGGTTCCAGGCGTGTTTCTGGGCGAGAGAAAGATCGTGCGACATCTGAGGGCTCCATCGTTGGCGCGGGCCAATCCCGCTCTTGATGGCTCCGTCAGTGTGCGGCTTAGCGGACGCGATCACCGCGCAGGCAAAAGCCAAGCGGCCGCCGCTTGCGAGCGGACCCTTTACGGGTTGATCGTGGAAGTCCGCGCCGCACCAGGAATGCCATCCCTCAAAAGAGCGGGATTGGGTTGCCCATGAAGGACGCCCGGCATGCGCTTTGGTCGCGCAGCCGGAATTGCAAGATCTTAGCGAGCTCCCTGCCAAGTCCCTCGCGACTCGCCTAGATGAAGATGACGGCCGAAGCAGTTCGGCACACGCGGTCGACAAAGAACCCAGATCCGCTTCACGACCTTGTTGACAGCAGTTTATGCCGATTACCTAGTCCAGATGACGCCTCTACCGGACAGTAGGGGCTACTCACCGGTTCACGGGTTTCCTCGCGTGCATCAAGTTTACAACGGGGGCGCCTTCGCGAGTTGCGCAACGACGGCCTCGATCTCTGTATCCGTCGTCTGCCGTCCGAGACTGAAACGCACGGCGCCCGTGCCGATCTTCTCCGGTACACCCATCGCCGCGAGTACCGGCGAAAGCTCGATCTTGCCCGCATGGCACGCCGAACCGGTCGATGCCGCGACGCCATCGAGACCTGCGAGCACATCCGCGCCGACCCTGCCGACGAAGGCGACGTTCAGCGTGTTCGGTAGCTGGTGTTCGGTATGCCCGTTGAGCACGATGCCATCCCCGAAATGCTCTTTGAGCCTGGTCCAGAAATGGTCGCGTAAGGCTGTAATCTCACGCATCGCCGACAGGTCGCGCGCGAGGATGCAGGCCTGGCCGAGCGCGGCCGCCAGCAAGGTACTTTCCGTACCGGCGCGCCGGCCGCTTTCGTGGCCGGCCCCATGGATCAGTGGCTCCAGGTCGATGCCGTTGCGGATGTAGAGCGCGCCCACGCCCTTGGGCGCGTAGAGCTTATGGCCGGCGATCGTCAGGAGATCGACGCCGAGTTCGTCCACGCGCGTCGGGATTTTGCCGACCGACTGTGCGGCATCGGTGTGAAACGGGATACCGTGTTCACGTGCAATCACCGAACATTCCTCGATGGGCTGGATCGTGCCGACCTCGTTGTTGGCATGCATGACGCTGATCAGGATAGTGTCGGAGGAAATCGCGCGACTGAGGTCGTCGGGATCGATTCGCCCGGTGCCATCGACCGGCAAAAAGGTCACCGTCGCGCCCAGGCGTTCCAGAAAGCGCAACGGCGCCACGATCGCCGGATGCTCTACGCTGGTGGTGATGAAATGCGGATGTAGCCGCCTGGCCTTGAAGAACAGGCCCTTGAGCGCAAGATTGTTCGCCTCGCTGCCGCCGCTGGTGAATACCACCTCCTGGCGGTCACAGCCCAGAAGCTCCGCCACCTGGCCCCAGGCGGTCTCGATAATCTGACGCGCAGGCGCACCCGCCCAATGTCCGCTGGACGGATTGCCGAAGGCTCCTTCCATCGCGTCGCGCATGACGGCGGCGACTTCGGGCGCTATCGGCGTGCTGGCATTGTAGTCGAGATAGATTTTCCGCATTTCTCAGAACACCAGAACCTTGTCAGCGGTGAGCGTGGCGTTGCCGAGTTCGTCCATGGTGCTGCGCCTCGCGCTGTCCATGACGTCGTCGTCGGTCATCCCCCGCGCGTCCATGCAGGTGCCGCACAGTAACACGCTGCCTTTCGCGAGCACGCGTTTCAGCATGCGCTCCATATTGTAATAGCCGTCCGGAGTGTTTTGGCCCTTGCGTGCGGCGATTACGGCATCGGCCATCAGGAAGACGGTGATTTCTGCCGCCGGCTCCTTCTTCAGGAGCGTGTGGGCAAGGCGAAGGGCATTGTAGCAGCGCTCGGTGCCATAGGGCGGGTCGTTGAGGATGAACAGAGTTTTCATGCGCGTTGTCTCCGGTTTGAATGGGGGTCATTCGCCGAGGATGCGGCGACGCTCCTCAAACTCCTCCTTGTCGATCTCGCCCCGCGCGAAGCGCTCCTTAAGGATGTCGAGGGGCGTGCGAACGGGCTGTTGCGGCGGCTGTGACGTAGTGGCCTGCCACGGCCCGCCGAGCCAGCGCACGAGGAGAACCGCGACCGCGATCACCAGGGCGAGCACGAGAATCATGAAGACCGGCCCGAAGATCATTCCGAACCATCCGCCACCCCATCCCATCATATGCGGTCCCCAGCCGTAGCGATCGGGATCGGAAGATGCCTGTGCCAACGCCGCAACTGGCAGAAGGGCGATAGCGGCGCTTGCGGCCGCTGCAGTTGATATCCAAATTCTTGTCATGTTCCTGCTCCTTCGTTGGTCGTGCCGTCCGCCACCTGCGTTCGGTCATCTATTTGGGCCGGTTCTTTCTCTGTTTCTGATCTCGACCGGCTTGCCGTCGCGTTTCCACTGTTCCATGCCACCGCGCAGGACGCTGACATCGCGAAATCCGGCGTCGCTCAATAATGTTACGGCAGCCGCAGAACGCTTGTCGGTCTTGCAGACGAGAATGACAGACCGGTCCCGAGATGCCGTGATCTCGGTCAAACGTTCAGGCAACTTACCGAGTGGCAGGTTGAGTGCCGAGGCGATATGGCCGAGCGCGCCTTCAAACTCGTTCGGCCCGCGCACATCGACGACAGTGACGCCGTCTTTGCGAAGCCTGTCCGCCAGAGTGTTCGCGTCGATCCACCGGTGTTTTTCGCCGCGCATTCGCCTGATCAGCCGCGGCAGCAAGGCGATTGCCGCGAGCAGTCCGAGCGCAAGCAGGCCGTAGCGGATCGCGGAGGAATCGCCGGAAAACGCCTCACGTCCGGCATGACCGAGCCAAGTATAGGCGATCGCGCCGGGCGCCATGGCGATAAAGGAGGTGATGGCGTAGGACCAGAAATTGATCCGGGTGAGGCCGAGCGCGTAGTTGGTCAGATTGAACGGGAAGAGTGGCACGAGCCGCACGAAGGCGACAAAGCGCCAGCCTTCCGCTTCGACGCCTTCGATCAGCCGCTTCAGCGTTCCACCACTCCGCGCCGCTACCCAATCACCGGCGAGATAGCGGGCGATGAGGAAAGCGATGCTTGCCCCGATCGTCGCGCCGACCAGATTGAGCAGCGAGCCCCATACCGGCCCGAACAGAGCGCCGCCGGCCAGAGCGAACAGGGCGCCCGGCAGGAAGGCGATCGTTCCAACGGCGTAGAGGCCGAGATATGCCAGCGGCGCCACGAACCCGAGTCCCGAAAGCCAGGCATCGAGCGCATCCAGGTCCAACTGGTCGCGGTTGAGGGCCGCCCAGATGATGGCCACAATCACGCCGGCAAGTAGCACGAGACGCGGAAGAACCTGCCGAGCGTTCACCGCTCGTCCCCTTTCTCGCGATTGATCGGATAACCGCTCGCCGGGCCGCGGAGCGGCTGGATCAACATGCGGTCGAGCCATAGATCGCGGCGGGTGCGGAACTGCTCGATACCAATGGTCATGGATTCGTGGCCCTCCCGCGGCTGCGGCCGATAGGTCCCCAAAAGCCGGTCCCACCAGGGCAGGTTGAAGCCAAAATTACTGTTCGTCTCGCTCGGATGGATCGAGTGATGAACCCGGTGCATGTCCGGCGTCACCACAATCAGCCGCAGCACACGGTCGATGCTTTCGGGAATTCGAATGTTGGAATGGTTGAACATCGCCGTGGCGTTCAAGATCACCTCGAAGACCAGCACCGCGACGGCCGGCGGCCCCAGTGCGGCGACCACGGCGAGCTTGATGCCCATCGACAGCAAGATTTCAACCGGATGGAACCTGAGGCCGGTGGTAACGTCGAACTCAAGATCGGCATGATGCATGCGATGGAGGCGCCAGAGCGCCGGCACCGCATGGAACATCACATGCTGGAGATAGATAGCGAGATCCAGTGTCAGTATCGAGACGACGAAGGCGACCCAGGCCGGTACGTCGAAAACGTTGAACAGGCCCCAGCCGCGTTCTTGCGCCAGCAGTGCCAGCCCGACCGCGACGATCGGAAAGGTCAGCCGCACGATCAGCGTGTCGACGACGACAACGCCGAGATTGCTGCTCCAGCGGAGAAGCCGCGGAATTTCCCGCCGGCGCCGCGGCGCCGCCACCTCCCAGAGCGCCATCACCAGCAGGATACCGAGAAAGAAGGCCATGCGGATGAGTGGCTCGTTCGCCAATATTAAGTCGGTCACTTGGTTCGAGGTCCTTGCAATGGTAACTTCTGGGAGATATATTCAATTATTCACTTGATTGATATAGTGTGAGGCAGTTAGGAATGTCAACCGGTCCCAAGCAGGCGCTTTATTCAGAGTTCGCATCCGTGGCGCGCGCGCTCGGATCGCAGCACCGTCTGGATATTCTCGAGCACCTGGCCCAAGGCGAGCGCGGCGTGGAAGCGCTAGCGGAGCGCGTTGGTCTGTCGGTAGCCAATGCGTCGCAGCATCTGCAGCAATTAAGACGCGCGGGACTGGTCACTTCACGCCGGAACGGCAAATTCGTGCTGTACCGGCTAGCGGACGATAGTGTGCTCGGACTGATGGCGGCGCTTTCAGGCATCGCGGAACGCAATCTCGCAGAGGTCGACCGCATCCGGCGGGCCTATTTCGACGAGCGCGACAACATGGAGCCGGTGTCCCGCGAGGAACTGTTGCAGAGGACACGCGACGATCTTGTCACGGTGCTCGATGTCCGCCCACCTGACGAATTTGCGGTCGGACACGTCCCCGGCGCCGTCAACATTCCCTTGAGCGAACTGGAAGCACGACTCACCGAACTTGATCCGGCTCACGAGATCGTCGCCTATTGCCGCGGTCCGTGGTGCGTGTTGTCCTTCGAGGCGGTGGCCGCGCTGCGCGCCCGAGGTTTTACGGTACGGCGTCTGGAGGATGGGCTTCCCGAGTGGCGGGCTGCCGGGCTCCCGGTGGAGCACATCTGAAGGAATGGCCAGACCGGCTAGGCCAGGCCGCCAAATACTTTTAGAACTCTTCAGGTTGGGTCTTTGTTTGAGAACAGTTACTCTTTCGCCGCTTGCCGACCTCCCGATAGAGTGCTTCCGGGCTGACCCCGATTTCATGCGACAGTCGAAGCCATTGTCCCTTCGGCGGCAGGTTTCGGTTCCATGTCAGCCACGCATCGAGGCGCTGCGAGACCGTTTTCAAAGACAGTATTTCGCTACGCAGGCGGGCCTGCTGGACTTGCCGGGCGAGCCTCGCCGTCCAAATACTGTACAGGTTCGGATTATTCTCCAATTGCATCCGGAAACTCGATCTTGAAACAACCAGTATCCGGCTTTGCACGGCCGCAACGGCGTCGCAATGATAGCTGGCCGAAAACAGGGACGCCTCGGCGGGAATTTCGTTTTCGTGCGCGCGCTGCAGGATCACGGGATTGCCGTTTTCCTGATAGCGCAGAAGACGGATTTCGCCATGCGTCACCAGGAACATCTGGCGGACGTGGTCGTCACGGTGAAACAGGTATTCGCCCTCGGCCAGTTGGTGGCCCTGACCCGCGTCAAAAAGATCTATCAGTTGCCACAACATGATATCTATCATGTTAGATTACTACACTGCATGGCAAGGTCGGTTCATTGAAAAAAATGGAGTACGTACATGAAGAACCTTGTCCTCGCGGCCATCTTGGCAACTGTTCCCGTAGCGGCGATGGCCCAACAGACCGAGATGATGCACCAGGCTGGAATGGAGCATGGGTCTCATGAGGAATCCATGGGCGCTGAAGCTGTGACCGTGCCCACACAACCCGGGCAGGGCGCTTTCGCCGCAATCCAGGAGGTCGCCGGTATACTGGCGGCCGACGCGACGACCGATTGGTCAAAGGTCGATCTTGAGTCGTTGCGTCAGCATCTCATCGATATGGATAACGTCACGCTCCGCGCCAAGGTGACTACTACGCCCACTGACGGCGGCATGATCCTCAGGGTTAGCGGCGACGGTGAGGTTCGAGGCTCCATCACTCGTATGGTAACTGCGCATGCCGCCACGATGAGCGGTGTCGCCGGCTTCACCTACGAAACCGCCGAGAGTACCAATGGTGCAACCCTGATTGCCAGGGGAGACAATCCTGCTGAGGTCGAAAAACTAAGGGGTTTGGGATTCATTGGAGTGATGACGCTTGGTGCTCACCATCAGGCGCATCACATCGCCATCGCGCGTGGTGATGGCCCGCATCGATAGGTCTGCCTGATGACTGAATGTGTTAAACTAAAGCAAACGATGTGGACCGCTTACATTCTCATCAGACGGATCGCGGTCCCCAGATGATAATCGCGGCACCCAGCAGGCAGATCATGGCGCCGGTCATGTCCCAGCGGTCGGGCCGTTGGGATTCCACGGCCCATAGCCAGATAAGCGACCCCGTGATGTAGATGCCGCCATAGGCCGCGTAGGCCCGGCCCGCAAAATCGCTGTCGATGCGGGTCAGAAGCCAGGCGAAGAGCGCGAGACTGGCCATGCCCGGAACGAGCAAGAGCGGGGAGCGGTCCAAACGCAGCCAAACCCAAATGGCGAAACAGCCGACAATTTCCGCCAGCGCGGCGCCAACATAGATTGCGAGCGTTGCCATCACAATGCCAATGCCTCCAGCACCGGACATTCCGGCACGTCCTCGCCGGAGCACTGCGCGGCAGTCGCCGCCAGAACTTTCTCGATCCGCTTAAGGTCAGTGATCCTGGCGCGGACATCGGCAAGATGCCGTTCGGTCCGCTCCTTCACCTCGGCGCAGGTCTGGGTGCCGCGATCGACGAGTTCGAGTAGGCCTCGGATCTCATCGATGGAAAAGCCGAGCTCGCGGGCGCGCAGGATGAAACGCAGCCGGGAAACGTGGCTGTCGTCGTATACGCGGTAACCCGACGCCGTACGCGGCGGATCGGGCATCATGCCGGTCTTTTCGTAGTAGCGGATGGTTTCAAGGTTGCAGCCGGTGCGCCTTGCCAATTCGGCGCGCTGCAACCTCTTCGCGGAAACGTAATCGGTCATCTCAAAATTCCTCTTGAGTCTGTAGTTGCTACAGACTGTAGCTTACTTTCAATTGAACTTCGAGGGCAGACCGCATGAGCGAGACAAAAATCGAATCCGTGGCGTTGGATGCGCCGGCGCAAGTGGCGAATCGGAAGCAGGGATGGTTTGCCGTTGGTGGTGTCGTCGGCGCAATCCTTGCCTCCACCTGCTGCATTGCACCGCTCGTACTGTTGATGCTCGGCGTATCGGGCGCCTGGATTGGCAATCTCACGGCGCTCGAACCCTACAAGCCGATCTTCGCCGGTGTGGCGCTCGTCTTCATCGGGCTCGGATTCCGGCAGGTCTACTTCAAGCCCAAGGTCGCCTGCGAGGACGGGTCCTACTGCGCCCGTCCCGAATCCGCCCTCATCACCAAATCCGCCCTGTGGCTGTCCACGGTTCTGATCGTCCTGGCTCTGACGATCAATTGGTGGGCACCGCTTTTCTATTAGGAGAACTGACATGAAACGACTTCTCTTCGTCACAGTGGGATTGCTGGCTATCGGCGTCTCAGGCCTTCCCCTAATCGGTTCGGTTTCCTCGCCGGTCCTCGTTTCGGCCGCGCAGGCGGCGGAGACGGAACAGACGGCGACCTTTGACGTGCCGGGCATGACCTGCGCGCTCTGCCCCGTCACGGTGAGAAAGGCGATGGAAGCTGTCGAAGGTGTTCGGGAGGTCGAGGTCAATTTCGAAGCCAGGACGGCGACCGTCGTGTTCGACTCGTCTGTCACGACCATCGAAGCCATTGCCGCCGCTTCGGCCAATGCCGGATACCCGGCGGCGGTGAGAGGCTGAGTCCGGTAAAGGACGCGACGATCCTCAGAACCGGTATCGTCGGATCGGTTATCGCCGCGGTCTGCTGCGCCTCGCCGGTCGTCGTCATCGCGCTTGGCGCTCTCGGAATGTCAGTATTGTTCGGCTGGGTGGACTATGTGGTCATTCCGGCGCTCGCCCTGTTCCTCTCAATAGCCGCCTACGGGCTGTGGCGGCGGCGGCGGTTGGCGGTTGGCGGTTGGCGGTTGGCGGTTGGCGGTTGGCAGAATGCTGCTCTTCTGAAACTCAATCTTGCAAGACAACTCCCAGCGAAGAAGGAGCCAGACATGGCTGACTGCTGCAACACCGAAGGCACCCGAAAGGGATACGACCTGGCCGTCATCGGCGCGGGCTCCGCAGGTTTCTCCGCCGCCATTACGGCGGCCGAACAAGGCGCGAATGTCGCCCTCATCGGTCACGGCACGATCGGCGGCACCTGCGTCAATGTCGGCTGCGTGCCGTCCAAGACAATGATCCGTGCTGCGGAGGCGCTTCACGGCGCTCGCGCGGCAAGCCGGTTTCCCGGATTGACCGGCGAAGCCCATGTCAGAGACTGGCGGGCACTGGTCGCGGCCAAGGACGATCTAGTCGGCACACTGCGGCAGAAAAAATATATTGACCTGCTGCCCGAATATAACGGCGTTGCCTATCTCGAAGGCGCGGCGTGTCTGAACGGCCAAGGCATTCTCGTCGACGGCGTGACAATCGCGGCGGACAAGATCATCGTGGTGACGGGGTCTGCGCCGGGCCTGCCGGACATTCCCGGCATCGCGGATGTTCCTTATCTCACCAGTACCACCGCCCTGGAATTGACCGATCAGCCTGCTTCGCTTCTGGTCATTGGGGGCGGCTATATTGGCTGCGAGCTGGCGCAGATGTTCGCCCGGGCGGGGACGAAGGTCACCCTCATTACCCGCAGCCGTCTGTTGCCCGAGGCTGAGCCGGAAATCTCCGAGGCATTGACCCACTATCTGGCGGACGACGGGATATCCGTTCTGACTGGGCTCTCCTACCGGGCGATCAAAGCCATCGAGAACGGCGTCGAGCTTGCCATCGAACGCGAGGGCCGGCCGGATTTTCTGACGGCACAGCACACTCTCGTCGCAACCGGTCGCAGGCCCAATTCGGCAGACCTCGGGCTTGAGGAAGCGGGGGTGAGGCTTTCCGCCAACGGCGGCATCGTCGTCGACGACCGGATGCGCACATCAAAAACCGGCGTCTACGCCGCAGGCGACGTGACCGGACGTGACCAGTTCGTCTACATGGCGGCCTATGGCGCAAAGCTTGCCGCACTGAACGCGCTGAACGGCGACAGCCTCGTCTATGACAACGCCGCCATGCCCTGGGTTGTGTTCACCGATCCGCAAGTGGCTGGCGTCGGCCTTTCCGAGGCCCAAGCCAAGGCGCAAGGCCTAAAAACCAAGACCTCGGTCGCGCCCCTCGACCAAGTTCCGCGGGCACTTGCGGCGCGTGACACGCGTGGGCTTTTCAAGCTGGTGGCGGACGCTGAGACCGATCGCCTGCTCGGCGCGCAAATCCTGGCGCCGGAAGGCGCGGACAGCATCCAGACCGCCGTGCTCGCCATCAAGCACGGCATGACAGCAAAGGCTCTCGGGGATACGATCTTCCCGTATCTTACGACGGTAGAAGGGCTGAAACTCGCGGCACAAGGCTTCACCAAGGACGTCGCCAGGCTGTCCTGTTGCGCGGGGTAGCAGCGCCCGGCAGCCGGCCTGTCCAGTGACCAATCATATCATCCGTTGATCGCGCGCCAATATACGGATTCGGGTCCGGATTGGTGAGCATCGGTATAATCATCCAGGCCCACGGACACATGCTGCGGTTCGGCAAACCGGCAACCCGGACAATCTCTGTCGACATCTTCCTGTGCTGGTCGAGACAAGCAACCGCTCTACGGGAGCCAAGCCGCAAGAGCAAATCACCGGTCCGGCTCAGGATTGCGGCGAAAGCGCCTCGATGATTCGGCACTCGGCAATCGTGCCGCAACCACATTGATCGATGATACTGCCGAGCTCGCGGCGCAATGCCTGCAGATCGGCGATCTTGCGGTCCACTTCCGCCAGATGCTCGCACGCGATCGTGTCCACCGCCTCGCACGGTCGGTCGCGCTGATCGGAAAGGCTGAGAAGGTCCTTCACATGCTCGATCGTGAAACCAAGGTCTCGCGAACGGCGGACGAAACTGAGACGCGCGAGGTGTGCTGCCGAATAGCTGCGATAGTTCCCGGCGGTGCGCTCCGGCGCCGGCATAAGACCGATCCGTTCGTAGTAGCGGATCGTCACCACTTTTGTGTCAGTTGCCTTCGCTAGATCGCCGATCGAGAAGTTTTGGCACTTCATGGCATCGACCCTATAGCTACTAGAGGGTGCATATAAGGGGGGTCGGTTCCGGCTGAGGGCGAAATGACACCCTAAGCGGTTTT
>TARA_R110002124_G_scaffold2172_2_pt1 | contig 25565 bp, 23 predicted proteins | sample TARA_R110002124 | Tara Oceans TARA_R110002124 (sample SAMEA4397445) | marine metagenome | biome: Polar Biome; feature: [SRF] surface water layer (ENVO:00010504); material: water (ENVO:00002006), including particulate matter (ENVO:01000060) such as... | depth 5 m
ATGCGCCCGATCCGGTCGATGATCGAATTCAAGCAGATTATCGGGCGCGGAACACGGACCTATGATGGCAAGGATTTCTTCACGATCTGGGATTTCGTGAAGGCCCACGAGAATTTCAATGATCCTGAATGGGATGGCGAGCCGCTTGAGCCAGAGCCGCCAGGCGAGCCTCGAACGCCACCAGCAGGTCCTGAACCTGGAACTGTCAAGCCAGGGGAACCAGGAGGCGGAGGCACAGATGAGCCCCCACGGGAAAAAATCGTGGTGAAACTATCGGACGGAAAAGCTCGGCAAATCAAGTACATCGCATCGACCAGCTACTGGAGCCCCGAAGGAAAGCCAATCTCAGCGGCAGAGTTCCTTGAACGACTGTTCGGCGATTTGTCCGGAATAATCACAGACGAAGACCAACTTCGCGCGATGTGGAGTGATCCTGACAACCGAGAACGCTTCCTTGGTCAATTGTCAGATAGGGGATATGACGCTGACCGGTTGGAAGACATCCGTAGACTTGTAGACGCCCCAGACAGCGACCTGTTCGACGTGCTAAATTATATCCTTTTCACCAGTCCACCCAAGACACGGCGCGAGCGAGCCGACAACGTTCGCAAAAACGGCATGGAGGAAGCAGCGGACGATACGAAGTCACTACTCTTTGCTATCCTTGCAGCCTATGAACAACGCGGAGAAAGTGAACTCGCAACCGGGAAACTCGGCACCTTCCTAACGGCCCGCTACGGCAGCGTCGGTGAAGGTAAAGCGAAGCTAGGGGGCATCAATGCTATCAAGGAAGCGTTTCGCAGGATGCAGGAGACTCTCTACGCAGACTAACCCCTGCAATTCAAGTCTAGCTTTCGGCTATCCATGCCATTTAGGCAAAACGGAAAGCAACCAAGCGAGTATACACTCTTGCCCCCAATCATCGCCGCCGGTAGTCTTCATGAAAACTACTTGTGGTGCTTTTCACTTGCAAAGCCAATGCATGTAATGGCATTATTTCAGACTAAATCGCTGACACCGAGATCGCCACAATGAAAGAAAACAACATTGAATTGCATGACGCAATAAAGGTTATTGAAACGAAATCGGTTTTGACCGCTCAAGAGTTCGAAAACGGCCCAAAAATCGATCCTTTAAGAATAATTCAGGGCTACAATAGTGACGAGTGGGAGTCGTTCATAGACGAGTGGATTCACTCTCTCACAAGTAAATACATCAAAGTCATGCGACCGACAGGCCCTGGGGACAAGGGAATTGATGTAGCAGGCTGCTCCGATTCAAGTGAATTATTGGGTGTTTGGGACAATTATCAGTGCAAACACTACACTTCCCCCCTTAGCTTCGGAAACGTGGCTCCCGAAATAGGAAAGATATTGTGGCACTCTTTCAAAGGAATCTACGTTGCGCCGAGGTCGTGCGCGTTTATCGCACCCAAGGGAGCGTCCACGACGCTCTCCCTGCTTTTGGCCAATGCTGACAATTTGAAAAAGGAAACTTTGAAAAGGTGGAACGCCACAATAGCATCAAGAATTACATCTACACATGAAGTGAAGTTAGATGGTGATTTCGCCAACTACGTGTCTAGTTTTGATTTTAGAATATTCTCTTCCTCTTCACCACGATCAGTGATAGAGGCGCATCAGAAGACGCGCTACCATCCTGGAAGGTTTGGAGGCGGCTTGCCATCCCGACCTCTATCAGAACAACCGCCAGAAGAAATAACCGAAAGTGAAATAACTTATACTAGAAAATTGTTGGACGCTTATGGGGACTACAAAAAAGAAAGCGTCACGTGTCCTTCACAGTTGAGTGCTTGGTCAGATTTAGAGTCTCATTTCGGACGCTCCCGAGAAGCATTCTATCACGCAGAATCCTTGAGGGCATTTGTAAGAGACAAGGCAGACCCAGGAACATTTGAAAGCCTACAAAAAGAAATCCTCGATGGCGTCGCCGACACCTATGACGGGGTACATGCAGATGGATACGTGCGAGTAATTGCAGTTACAGACAAAGCCCAGTCTCTTTCGCTTGATGCTCACCCGCTCAATAAGAGCGCCTTTCCAAAAGATCGACGCGGTATTTGTCATCAACTGGCCAATGATGGAGCGCTGACATGGAAAAAGTAATGCCTCGCTCAGCCGAGCTCCCGTTCAATGGACCTCTAGAGACGGGCACGCGCGCCGTTCTAAATCTTCATGCATGCTTTCCGAAAACTCTAGACTTACAACGCCTTACCGCTCTCGACTATCTGATAGTTAGAACCAGCGTAATAGGCGGCCCATCGGATCTCCATCCTCCCGCGCCCATCACATCGCCTGTAACGCAAGTTCGCCGGAAAATGGTTCAAACTTCACTTAATATGATGATGGCACGGGATTTAGTGTCCCAAGTCATTACCGAAAAAGGGATCACCTACCGTGCTGGAGAAAGTTCGATGTTCTTTGTCGATGCAATCCAGTCAATGTATCTCAAGCAGCTATTCGAAAGAGCGATCTGGCTTTCTGAGTACATTGGCCAATTGGACGATGAAGAGTTCAACCAAAATATGAAGGCAATTCTCAACAATTGGGTTTCTGAGTTTCAAGACGAAGCTGGTACCATCGGCGGGGCCTCATGAGTTACTCCGGCTTTCAAGTGCGACACCTCTCGTATCACGGCCCAAGCCGCCCTCCGGTCGTTGTTTCATTTCGCTCTGGTTTGAACGTAATATATGGCGCATCCGACACGGGAAAGTCATTTATTGTTGAAACTATTGACTTTATGCTTGGCGGCAAAGGGCCTCTCACGGATATTCCACAATCCAATGGTTATGCTCAAATCCTACTTGCCCTAGTCTTTGAGGATGGAGCTGAGTACACAGTCCGTCGAAGCTTTGACGGCGGAGCTTTTGCACTTTATAATGGTCTATTTTCGGATAATCTTCCTGATGGAGACGGGACACCACTAAGTGAGACACACAGCGTGCGCGACCAAGATAACTGGTCTTCTTTATTACTCTCCAAGACTGGCCTTTCCAACAAGAGGATTCGGAAGAACGCAAAGGGCGATACTCAGAATCTAAGCTTTAGAAACCTAGCCCGCTTGGTGGTTATTAATGAAGAGGAAATTATTCAAAAGCGCTCTCCTCTTTCCGATGGGAACTACACAGCCGATACTGCCAACACATCAGCATTTCGACTGCTTCTGACGGGTGTCGACGATTCCGCGTTGGTATCCATTCAACAAAGAACTCCGGCCGAACAAAAAGCCGAGGCCCAAATTGAGCTTCTCGATCAACTAATCGCAGATACACAGAAACGCATTGCGCAGATTTCTGGCTCGAAAGAAGAGTTGTTCCAACAAGAAGATAGGATCAATTCGGCAATAGAAGCGCGCAATGTTCAACTGCTGATTAAGGAAAGCCATTATAGGCAGATATCCTCCAGTCGCCGCAATCTCATGAAGCGGCGTGAAGACAACCAAAACCGTTATGCCGAAGTTGCGCTACTCTTAGAGCGCTTTAGACTCTTAAAGCAGCACTACGATTCTGATTTGGAGCGCCTTGCAGGAATTCGAGAGGCCGGAATTCTCTTTTCAACTCTTGAAGTTGATAAATGTCCAATTTGTGGTTCAGCCCCAGAGCATCATGACCTTGCGGCAGTATGCGAAGGGAACGAAGACTTAGTCATCGAAGCTGCCTCGTCGGAAATCCGGAAAATCGAAATAAAGTATGCTGAGCTGACGAGCACGATCAGTGACCTCTCTCGGGAGTCAAAAAAGCTCGAACAGAGTCTGCCAAAAATCGATCAGAGACTCGGCGAACTATCCGATGAGCTAGAAACTGTAGTGTCACCTGACCTGCGCAAGCTTCGCGTATCTTACAAGGAACTCGCTGACAAGGGAGCCAATGTTCGCGAAGCGCTCGGCCTATTCGACGGCTTGAACGACCTCCTCGGTAGGAAGGAAACACTGGAGAATTCTAATAGCCCGAAGGCTGGCGACGCAGTCGCAAATGCACGTCTGACCGATTCAATGGTCGAACCGTTCTCAGTTGAGGTGGAGAAACTGCTAAAGCGATGGCAGTTTCCAGGAACATGCAGGGTTCACTTCGATCTTGAAGCGAAGGACCTGGTCATTTCCGGGAAGCCCAGAACTTCTTTTGGAAAGGGCCTTCGAGCGGTGACTCAGTCTGCGTTTTCTCTTGCACTGCTGGAATATTGTGCTTCAAACGACAAGCCACATCCTGGCATTGTAATACTAGACTCACCGCTTTTGTCTTATAAAGAACCCGAAGGTTCAGAAGATGACCTGCGAGGCACAGACCTTAACAGCAATTTTTATCGGGACTTGTTGACGCTTCAGCCGAATAGGCAGGTAATTATAATAGAGAACACGGATCCGCCTTCGGATGTGGAGCTAGGCTCACGTGTTGAACATTTTTCTGGGCTAGAAAATGAGGATCGTTACGGTCTCTTTCCAATGAACTAGTGGTCTTTTAGTCGTAGTTCGTGCGCGCCCTTTCGGGCCAGGCTGTCGTAAACCGAGCCTAAAGTCTCGGCCAGGCGGCTTCCATCCCTCGCGCAAGGCTTGGGGCTTCGCCCCAGGCGCGCTTCGAATAAAACAGATCGAATAGAAAACTGCTTAGTCGGCTCCCCCTAAAGGTCGCCCCCAACGAAGCAATTTTCTTTCGCCGGTTTTCCCCTCCGCTTGCACCCCCATTCTCGCCGAAGGGCAAGGTTTCACACGCGAAACCCAACCCAATTAAGGAGAGAAGAAAATGACCACAACACTTTACGCCCAACCCTACGACATCACCGCAAGCGGCTTCTATTTTGAAACAGCGGAGAAGTTCACGAACCTGTCGAGTTCATTGCGGAATGACTGTGGCGACCCTGTCGAAGAATTTGAAATCCAGTTCATTGACGGCGAGAGCATCGACTGCGAACTGGCTAAAGCAATTGGCATCAACCAAGCAAATATAACGCAGTTCTTTGACTGCGTAGAAAAGTGGGACGAAGACGAGAAGCGGATTGTCATCATCGCGCTAGGTGACTGCGGCTATCCATTTGACCCCGAAATGCTCCCCGCTGACTACGATATCGACATCTACAGTGTTGAAAGCCTGAACCAGCTGGCGGAGCAGTTTGTCGAAGAAGGTTTGTTTGGCGACATCCCGAAGGCTCTGGAAAACTACATCGATTATGACGCCATCGTGCGGGATTTGGGCTTCGACTATGTCGAGACGGAAATCGCAGGTCAGCGGCTGGTTTACCGCCAGAGTTAAGGGGATTGCACCCGCAAGCCTCTGACGTCTTCCCTGCGATTCAGGGGTTTCGGGGTGCAATTCCGCGCCGATAACCTACAGGAGAAACCCAATGGAACTTACTCATATCAAACTTGAAAACCTTAAGACCACCGCGCTCAACGTTCGCAAAATCGGTGCAAAGGACATCGCCGACCTGGAGCCGAGCATCCGCTCGCTGGGTCTGTTGCAACCGCTCTTGGTGCGCCCGAACTGCGAAGGCTACGAGGTCATCGCGGGACAGCGCCGCTTCCATGCGCTGACCAAAATCGCCGAGGACACTACGCTTGACCCCATCCCCTGCATCGTCATGGCGGAAGGCGATGATGCCACCGCGATTGAAGCGTCGCTTGCGGAGAACATCGCCCGTTTGCCGATGGATGAAATCGACCAATACAAAGCCTTCGCCGCGCTACTGAAGCAAGGGCAGAGCGCCGAGGATATCGCCAGTCGCTTTGGCATCAGCGAACGGCTGGTCAAGCAACGCTTGGCGATTGCCAACCTTCTGCCGCAGGTGCTGACCGCCTATCGCAAGGATGAAATCCAAGCCCAGACCATCCGCATCCTGACCATGGCAACGAAGAAACAGCAAAAGGCATGGCTGGACTTGTTCAATAGCGAGGACGACTACGCGCCGCAGGGCTTTGCCCTCAAGAAATGGTTGTTCGGCGGGGCGCATATCCCGACCAGCAACGCGCTCTTCGACCTTGAGACCTATCAGGGCGGCATCGTCTCCGACCTGTTCGGCGAGGAACGCTATTTCGACAAGCCCGAAGCTTTCTGGACATCGCAGACCGCCGCGATTGCCGAAGCCAAAGCCCGCTATCTGGCGGAGGGCTGGTCAGAGGTGAATGTGTTGGCGGTGGGCGAGCATTTCCCTTCCTATGAATACGTGGACACCGACAAGGAGCGGGGCGGCAAGGTCTATGTCAGCATCGCCCATGACGGCGAAGTGACCTTCTATGAGGGGCAGTTGTCGCGCAAGGATATCGCCGCGCGGGACAAGGCAGAGAGCGCCGTATCCGCCGCGCAGAAGCCCGAACTGACCAAGCCGATGCAGAACTATCTCGACCTGCATCGTCATGCGGCGGTCAGAACAGAGTTGCTCGCGCATCAAGGTATCGCCTTGCGGCTTGCCGTGGCGCAAATCATCGCAGGCTCTGACCTGTGGTCAGTCCGTGCCGAGGCACAGAACGCCGCCAGCGAGCCCATCGCGGACAGCCTTGCCACCAACGCCGCGCAAGCGCGGTTCGCCGAGGAACGGCAGGCGGTCATGGCTCTGCTCGATGTGCCGTTCGAGGACGAAACCCTTGTCCTCAAGAAGGGTGACTGGAAATGCTTCCGCGATGTCCATGCTCTCTTTGCCAAGCTCTTGGCGCTGGACGACACGGCGGTCAGCCGCATCCTGACCTTTGTCGTGGCGGAGACTTTGCCCAGCGGCACGGCGATGGTCGAAGCTCTCGGGCAGATGCTCCGTGTGGATGTCAACCAGAGTTGGAGCACCGACCAATGCTTCTTTGACCTCTTGCGCGACAAGCCCACCATCAATGCGATGCTGGAAGAGATTGGCGGCAAGTCTGTGGCAGAGAGTAATCGCCCCGCGACTGCGAAATTGCAAAAGCAGATTATTCAGGATTATCTTAGCGGCAAACGCAAGAGCGACAATCAGGACTGGCATCCGCGCTATATCAGCTTCCCGATGCAAGCTTATACCGAGCGCGGCGGCTTGAGTGCGGTTGACGCGTGGGGCGCTGTCAAAAGCCACTATACCCAATAGCAGGAGAAGGGGGCAGAAATGCCCCTTTCAAAAAACCGCCTGATGGCTCGCACCATCAGGCGGTTTTCTTGCATCAGGGATGCAAGAAGGCAAGGTAAGGCTCTCTTTTGGGAAAAGTTTGGAAGGGACGACCAGCGCCAGGATTATTCGAGGCTGTTCAGCCAATCCTCGCGGCCGTGCCGAACGCGGATAATCAGAATGTCGTCGCCTTCAATCTGGTAGATGATGACGTGCGACTGAAATCTGTGAACGCGGACAGGTGGAGAAAAATTCGCGCGCTCCCGCGCCATCTGCGGGTTCGCCGCCAGCAGGTCGAACATGTCGAAGAGCGCATCGTGATAGCTATCCGCCTGCGCCAACCCGAACTGATGCACCCCGTCCGCATATAGCCGCACGATATCGCTGTCGGCATCCTCACTGAGCCGATAGCTCACTCGCTCGCCAGCCCAGCAGCGGCGCGTCCGGCGGCTCTGATCTCTTCCTTAGAGCGCGTGCTGACGCCGCTGGCCAGGCCTTCGTCGATCAGCTTTTGCATCGCCGCAATCTTGTCGCTACGCTCCTGGTCGCGGCGGATCAGATCGCGCACGTAGTCGCTGGCGTTGCTATAGCGCCCGGTTTGGCTTTGTGCCTCGACCCAGACCTTCATCCCGTCTGGCAGGGATACGTTCATTGTTGCCATTTTTCGAGCCTCCATTTCCTCGATTATGGCATAAATTGGCAAAGACTGTCAACCTTGAGCATCTGCGTACTCTCCCACAAGCCTCTTGATCGACCGCGCCACCGTTGAGGGATGCACCCCGTTCAGGGCGGCGATCTCCGCGATACTGGCCTCTTTGGTGGCGATTTTGCGTATCGCGGCGCGTACCTGCATCTCGGTCATCTTCTGTGGCGGACCAAGGCGCGTGCCGCGCCTACGGGCGGCCGCGAGTCCTTGTTTGGTGCGCTCGGAAAGCAGGCGGCGCTCAAACTCCGCCAACCCGCTGACGAAGGTGAAGATCAGCATCCCGTGCGGGGTCGAGGTATCGATGTGGATGCTGGCGATCTGGATTTCGATGCCGCGCGCGCGGAGCCGGTCGAGGTCGTTGAGGGCGTCTTTCGCCGACCGATAGGCGCGGTCCAGGTCCCAGATCACGAAGACATCGCCCGCGCTTAAGCTGTTAACGATCCGCTCATAGACGGGGCGGGACTTCGCAGTGGCGGAGAGCTTTTCGACATGGAGCTGGTCGCAAATAGGCGACAGCGCATCAATCTGACGATCTGGTCTCTGTTCCTCGGTGCTGACGCGTAGATATCCTATTTTCATTATGTTTCAGTGCCTTGATGCGAGGATAAGCCTACGACCGCATGCGGCGCAAACGACCCTTCCTGCATCAAGGTTCAAAATCAGGTCCGACCACCTTCATTAGCGGGCAACGTCCTGATATTCCTTTACTCTATTACCATTCTACCAAATTCCTAGTAGGCAACGCAAAAATTGCACAAACGGTCGATTGTGCGCGATAAGAAATCGTTAAGATTAAGGAAATATTCACATATTTCTGCGATGATACTGACAGCAGCGGCGTTTCTGTCCTTTGGACGAGAAGCCGCAGCCCTGACAGCCGATGAGGTGCTGAACAGGATGAATGCGGACCAGAGATTTGGGTACGTGAGCGGGGTTGTGGATGGTCTGGCAGCCTCCCGCTGGATGCGGGACAGACCGAACGCTGCCGGGATGCATTGCATCTATGACTGGTACCTAGGTAGACCAGCGGCGGAAGTCCTAGCAGCGATCGAAACTTGGCTGGGGCGGCACCAAGACCAACAAGCGGGCATATTGCTGAGCGTCTTGATCAATAGGGAATGTGGAGAGTAGATGGTTCAATTAAGCAAACATTTCGCAAGCGAAGGTCGAAGCCGCCACTCGGAATGGCTCCGCCAACAGCGCTGGTTCATCAAGGCGCAGCAGGATCACCAGCGTCGCGAAAGTGATCTCGAAAGGCAAGAAGACAGCCTGACCGCCCTGGGCGGCGACTTGATCATGGCGACCCAGGCGCAGATCGAAAGTTTTGAGGTTCGGCTGGATACCTACGACCAGGCAACCGTGGAAGCGCTCATGGAAAATCAGGAGCTGCTGGACGCGGTGAACGACAGGATCGATGCGATGCTGTCGCAAGCTTACGTCATGGAAGATGGGCGCCGTGTGTTCAGGACAGAAGACGGTACGCAAGTCTTTGATGAACACGGCGAGGAAGTAGGTGCGGCTGAGCTGAGCCCAGATGAGATTGACCCGTCGCTTCCGACCTGGGAGGCCTACGCGCCGCTTATGCACGAAAGTGCGCGCTTGACTGCAGAGCGCACGGAAATCCTGGAATTTCAGGACCGTCTTGACGATGCGCGCGAACAAATAGCGGAAGGCGAAATCTCAGAGGCAGACCTCGAAGCCCTAGACGCCGATTTGCTTGAAGCGATGCCAGACGCCGTCCGCGCCCACGTCCCCGACATAGAGCCGCGGGAAGTGACGCCAAGCCTCACCGCGCAGTTCCGCCCGTCCGCCGCGGAGTCAACTGGGCAAACGCAACGTATCGAAACACCAGTGCCAGCGCCTCTTCCATTCCAATAGGACGCGGCACTCATCGACAGACCACTTCACTTCCGTGATGCGTGAATTCATGGAGTTGCGGGAGCACACCGAAACAGGATATCGATAGCGGATCACCCAGAACACGAGGTTCCGCATGTCTGACCACGATCTCGAAGCGCTGTCGCTCAATGAACTGAAGCAATTGCAGAAGGAAGTCACGAAGGCGATTTCCACTTTCGAGGACCGGCAAAAGGCAGAAGCCCGCGCCAAGGTTGAGGTCGTTGCCAAGGAGATGGGCTTCAATTTGGTCGAACTCATGGGATCAAACGTTAAGCCCAGCAGAACGCCCGCCGCTCCAAAATACCGTCACCCTGAGAACCCGGCTGTCACCTGGTCAGGCCGCGGGCGCAGACCGCAGTGGTTTGTGGAAGCGCTGGAAGCAGGCAAGACGGTTGAAGACCTGTCAGTCGGCTGAACGAACGGGTTGTAGCCAAGATCGACTCTGAGCCAACCTTCCTACTTTTTTGTTCAATAGCTGCTCTGTACAGAACTTGCTGAAAAAAGATCGGGCTCAGGGACCACTAAGCATTCTGGGTATAGCGTTCTCATAGTTGCGAGGAATTCGTTCTGTCCTCCGTAGCTGGGGTGGCGAACTTTGCAGATGCGCTCGCCTGAAAATGCGGAGGAAAGAACATTGAAGGCATCATTGCCAACAGCGACAATCCGCCGAGGTTTCAGGTAATTCACGATCTTGACAAGAATGTCAGTACCGGCTCGACGCTCGCGCGCATTGTGTGCACGATTTGAGAACGGGTCGCCGCTCTCGAAGGGATGAAGCGGAAAGACGTTCCAAAGGAAGATCGGAGCTTGAACCTGCAGTAGGATATCCCAAACGACCGCCGCCGTTCGCTCGGCAACCGGCTCACCGAAAGTAGGCCGCTTGGATTCGAGGCCCCAGCGTACGAGGTGGTTGCCGAAATGGATGTCGTCGGTCAGGGCTAGCCCGGTTCGGCGTCCGCCGCGATAGCCGAGATCGCGTCCGACCCAAATCGCATCGAGCTCGCTCGAAGCCGCGCGTTCCAGCATCTCGACAAGGTAATAACGCCGCAGTTCTGGAGCTTCGGCTGCGTCGTGGACCGGGCACCGGTCAAAATATGGATTGAAGGTATTCTCAAATTCTAATTGTGCCAATGCATTAAGTATTTCTTTTGCACTCACTTCGCTTGCCCCCCCGCCGGTCTATAGTGAATCGTCCGCTCAGCCCTGTTTCCAATGACTATACCGCCATTCCTTTGGCGGAGTTGTCGGAACACATCATATCCTTGAAGGATCGCGTCTTCCCAAAGACTGAGCGGGCACTGCTCTACTTCATATCCTCGTACGAAATTCTGTACCGCCTTCAACAGGTCAAATGAGACCGAAGATTGACCCTCGAAAAAATTCAGTGACTTGGCATACGAAAAAATATATGCAGACACGCCTTCGTCTACGACGATAGCGCGACCGCTGTCTTGAGCTTCATCGACTTTTGGATTGCTCTTGCGTTTGTGCTTGATAAGGGCGCGGAACGTGGGCGACCAGTGCAGGATCGCTGCGTTGGCGAAATGAAATACGTCATGAAATCGGTAGCCATCTGGATCTGCGATATTGTCAGAGAGAGGGTCGCCGATGAAAACGCCGTTCCAACGCAGGTAGCTGCGCCCGTTTGGGCGTTGATTAATCTCGATTTCGAAGGTGCGTGGTAGTTGTTCCTCCGCCGGAAACGCGACGTCGAAGTCTGGAAGTTCTTCCGGTGATGTCTTCAGGAAGCGCCCCCTGACTTTAGTGATATTCCCTCTAAGCACGGCTGAGAACGAGACACCTGACGCCTGCAATGCCTCAACGTAGACTTGTATGAAGGCCTGCAGAAGGGGTTTTGCCTTCGTCGCGTCAATATCGGCGCGAAGCAGGCTAGCCGAGCGCTCCCCCAACCGCAGCAGAATAACATCGAGGGACGCCAGGTCTGTCGCGCTGATAACCTGTGCTAAAGGGTGACGAGGATCGGGGTTGGCGGCTATCTGGACAATGTAGCTGCCGTTTCCAAGAACATCCGAAAATAGCTCTGAAAGGCTAATATTTAGACGCCGGCACAACGCCGCTACATACCAAAGCGTATCGCCAAGTTCCTCCTCGACGTCGCGCAAATAACCAGCCTCGAACGCGCTTTTCTCCCTGTGTAGCTTCTTAGAAGTGCTCATGACACTGCCGACTTCGCCGAATAAACCAAGTAGAATTGGTGTCACGCCGCCTTCACTAAGGCGATCCGTTTGCGCTACGGCTTGCTCGTACTCTGAAAGTAACATATGGGGGCCTTTGCCTGCATTGGTCATTTTCTTTTTTGCGCCTCTTGAGCCATATCGAATGGTCTGCCCTGATAACCCTCCACGCCAAGACTCGTCAGCCAACTCTCGAAGCAGGCTATTTTTGCCGGGTCCACAATTCGAAGTCGGCCAATACCAGAATGAACCAGTCCCATTTCCTTTAAAGTATCAGGAATTTCGGGACCTTCGCAGCCGAAATAGACGAAATGCTTGCTAACCATAACCCGATCTACTGACGTATCGCGCTTGATGTGCTTCTCTACTGGCGAGCCGTCATCTTGGGTGTGATATGAATTTAGTTGCTTCCAACATCCACTCGCGGGATCGGGGTAATAGATGTTGTCGCCGCAAGCCTTGCGGTAACTGCCCTGGAGGTTAGGCTTTTTCCTAACAAAGCGAGGATCGTCCCAGTAGTCCGCAAAGGTTAGAGTCTCGTCAACACGCATCGCATGGACAAGAAACCCGCCCCGGCGGACGCCCTTTCTGTTGCTTGCAGTTCCAATGATCCAGTCGCCAATGGCCGCACATTTTCTGATATCAGGCTTACAGGTCGCCAGCGTGCAGTACCCATTGAACGGGTTTGGAGCGAACCCGCTGTCATAGCGCACAATGTAGCTGTGGAGACTCTGCATCCTGTGCTCATCCGCCGCACGGGTGGCGGCGGATCGGGCGTGTAGGCGTCGGCACTCCGTCCGGATCCTCGAAGCCTTCGTAGTCCCCGTTGATCGCGTCAATTATCCTGTCGGCGTTCCAGCCCACTAAGGCGTCGCCATACTCATCGAGCGCCTCGGGAACCTCGCATCCTTTCGCCCCACGCTCCCAAACGCCAACGATTATCTTGTCCTGTTTATGCGCCCGCTCGATTTCCCAGTTAACCCATTCACTGTTCTTGGTTTCCGGCGAGATATACACAATTATGCAACCTGCCCAATCGATACGCGGGGCTAAAATTTCCGATTTGATGTATTCAGGCGATTTTGCGTTGTTGGGCTTGTCGTTGGTAATCGAGCTATCACGCACTTCCATGCCTTTGCTCTTAAGCAAGTCCTTGAGGTCCGTAAGCCCCTGATCGTCTTTGTGAACGTGGCTGATAAATACGTTTTTGGTTTGTTTGGCCATAAATGTTATCCTCACAGTAAGACTATATACAGGGTGCCTCGACTCAAGATACACTATATTTGCGCGCAGCGCGAGCACGGATCGCCCATAGCGCGAAAGGACATGAATGCTTCCGCCCATCCTGGAGATTTACGTTGTTTGGCATCCCGACGACCGAGCTGGTGCGGCGACCGCCAAGGGTATCTTCGAGCATTTCATGCGGGGCCCGACGTTCTCTGGCGTTATCGGAGGCGGCATCCAGGTTTCGTTTCGTAGCTTTGGCTGGGACAGGATGGGGACACCGCCGCGACCCATACATACTCAGGCAACCCCCGCGCCAAACGGAATCCGCCCGGCCAAGTTTGTTGCGCTTGTCCCGCTGCTCGGAACCGAGCTTGCCGCCAGCGTCGAGGATCCTGGGTCGGCTTGGCATCGCTACGTTGCGGCAGTCCGGGATGCGCAGATCGTTGCGCCAAAAGAGATTGGAATTTTTCCATTTCTGCTGACCAAGGGGGCGACAGACGGCACTCGTCTTGGTGGCATCTTTGGCGCCTACCAGTTCGCGGCGGCGGGGGAGCCGGAGCGGCACGGGGAAGATGCGATTAGCATGCTTTGCCGTGACCTAACCCAAGGTATTGCCCAACTGATCTCTCCGGACGAGATGGACAGGCTGACAACCTTCATCAGTCACACGAAACGACATAGCGCTAGCGAAGGCGAGGACGTGGATGCGCTTGTTGATCTCGTGCGGGAGGTCATAGGAAACACACGTCTGCAAGAGTACTTTGACGCTAGTGACCTTCAGCCCGGCACAGATTGGGATGCCGATCTCACTCGCAATGCTGGCACAAGCGCAATGCTGGCCATCCGGACCGATCTCTATTCAAGCCGCGCATGGTGCCAGAGAGAAATTTCCATCGCCAAGACCCATGGGATGCCTGTCATCATGATGGACGCCATTGGTTATGGCGAAGAGCGAGGCTCATTCCTTATGGACCATGTTCCGCGCATCGCTGTGCGCAAGCTAGACGGTCGCTGGCAGAAGAGAGATGTTTACCGAGCTCTCAACCTGCTCGTCGATGAATGCTTGAAACGGGCGCTGTGGATGCATCAGAAAGACCTTGCCCGCGAGCGACCCGAACTGGACGTGGCGTGGTGGGCCCCGCATGCTCCCGAGCCCTTGACTTTGTCCCACTGGATTAACTCCCGCATTGAGGCGGGGGTCAACGACGGCGACGAAGGAGATCTTCGTATTCTCCATCCCGATCCACCGCTTGGCCCCGAAGAGCGAGACGTGTTGATCAACTACGCGCGCACAACTAGGTTGGGTCGCGGGCTAGACATCATGACCCCGCGCCAGTTAGCAACAAGAGGGGGGTAAGCATGGGTCCAGTGAAACCCCGCACCGAACTGCTCCCTGCCGATGCGCTGAACGGAAAGCGGCTGGGCATTTCGGTCTCAGACAGCCCAGACCTTGATCGTCTCGGCCTAACCGAAACCCATTTCAGGATGACGCTCGGTGAACTGGCACGAACGGTCGTGATTGCTGGCGGCAACCTCTACTATGGCGGCCACCTGCAACCCGGAGGTTTGACGTCGTTTCTGATTGACGAACTGCATCGCTACAGTCGCCGAGATCGACCACTCAAAGTCTGCCTAGCCTGGACGGTTCACCGCGGGATGAACGCAGAGCAGATAGCCAAGCAACAAGAATTCTTGGGTCTATTCGGCGAAATCCACTTCCTCGCCCGTGATGGGGGGCGCCTTGATGGTCCGGTCAATGAAGACGCACAGACAGACTTTTCGCAGGAAGAGCGCGCACAGGCTCTGACTGGGCTTCGCAGTTATTTGACAGACAACACCGATGCACGCATCGTTATTGGGGGAAAACGCACAGGCTTCGAGGGTGCAATGCCTGGGATCATACAAGAAGTCATGCTATCGCTGGAGCGCCGACAGCCAGTATTCCTCTCTGGGGGGTTCGGTGGCGCTACCCTCGACGTCATTGGCACGCTTCGCCCCGACCACGCCGACTGGCTCCCCAAACAACAGGACGGGGCGGAAACGGATGTCCGACTTTTGGATGGTCTCAAACGCATCTCAGAGATTGCGGTGGGCATGGATTGGGATGGCTTTGAGAACGGCCTGACCAACGAAGAGAACAAATTGCTCGCAGCGTCTTATCGCCCAAGTGAGATTGCCGCGCTTGTCGGAAGAGGGCTCGGGAAGCTCTTAACTGTATGAATATTTCCACCCCTGCATCGATAGACCAGCCGACAAGAATACCAATTGGTACAGAAAAGCATGCGAAATTTCGCGTTTCTCTCGTCCACCAGAGAGCCTGCAGAAATGGGGCGACTGCGTGATGCGATTTCAAGTATTGATACAGAGTGTAAAATCTGGATTGCCGAGCGAGATGCGCCTGAGATGCGTGCAGGCGCTTGGTCTCATTTAGAAATCATTGATCGGTGCTTGGATGAAATTGACGCTTCTGAGTGCTTTCTATTGGTGCTGGGGCCGAGACTTGGAACCAATGCCGCCTTAGGAGCTAGGCAGCTGGTATCTAGTTTTGTTGAATTGGAACTGTTTTATGCCGTTATGAGTGCCAAGCCCTTGCTCGTCTTTAGCTTGGCTGGGAGTGAGCTGCAAAGCGATCTTTCCAAGCTGCTTGATACTTTGACTGTTGGGGCGCGGGAGACCCAGGTTTTTTCCGGCTCGCAAAGCGAGATTGTTAACGAGATTGCGCGTCTCCTCGAACGGAGAGACCCTGTTCCGACCGTCCGCTCTCAATTGCCACGAGTGCTATCTGGGTATTTGGCGTCAGAAAGGCACACAGATTTTCAAAATACCGCACTCTTCAAAGAAATTGAGTTTCTTCGAGGCGAACCGGTCGGGGTCGTAGACCCACATCCCGAGATCGACTTGATCCGGGAGTGCCTTTCTGATCTGCAGCGACAAGAGCGCACTGACCGAAAAATGAGCCGCGCGTGGTTGGCAATTCGTCTCCTGATGGGGCGGCATTATCGTTCTGAAAGTGATGACGAAATTCTCAAACTTTGGGAAGAGGTGATGCGAGCTTGGTCGCAGTTTGCGAGCTGGCGAGGTCTTCACTCGCATCTTTGGCTGGGACACATAGCTTCCTTAGGTTCGCTCTATCATATTACACAGCGTCGTGAACAAAATATAGCCTTGCCGACCAACGATGAGCATGGTGGAAATCTATTTGGCGCTCTTGCAAGCGTATACTATAGCCTTTCAAAAGTCGCGAGAGAAGACCATCGATCGTCGTTCGAGGACCGTTCCCTTTCGTATTTGAATTCTGGACTGAATGCCGTCGAATGGAGGCGTAAACAGGGCTTATACGCGGTACGTGCTGCCGTCCGCCTGCACCAACGGAAATACGGGGACGCGATTGGGGACTTCAAATCAGCGTTGGAAATTGCAGAGAGCGTTTGTGCTGAACCCACTGCGATCGCGATGCTTGAAGCTGACCTAGGATTCGCGGAGGTTCGATCAGGTAGGATTCTTCGCGGCCGAAGCAGATTGGAAAAGGCTGTGGACCAAATCATCGCGTCGGATGTCGATCCCGGCTTCAAAATTCGGTCTCTTAGAAAACTCGCGGTAACTAGATTCCTTACTATTAGTCCGATCTGTGGTTATACTGCGGCTCGCGAGGCATCCATTTTAATAGAACGGCACAGAGTTCTTGATCAGCAGGACGCATTAACCCGAGCCGTTTCCAAATTAGATCGCTTTGTCGAGCGGCTCTTGAAATAATGAGGTTACCTGATTGGCCGGCCTCTTGACGGTCCGCGAGATTGGAAGACTTCGGGCTTAAGCCTTTCTGGCGGCACAACACTCCGTCCCGGGGCAATGTCCGGCGCGGCGTAGAAGCCGGTTTCTTTCCTGTGACGTGTAAGCGCGACATAGGTCAGGTTTCTGTCGAGGGTCCGGCTAGACAGGACGAAACTGCGATCCACTGTGCAGCCCTGTGAGCGGTGGATGCTGACGGCGAAGCCGTGATCGATGGCCGGGAAGTCCTGCGGGGTGAGCGTCAGGTTTCGACGCTCGCCAGTCTCGTTCTGGTCGAGTTCGACATAGAGTTGGCTTTCGCCAACTGTCTTCACAGTGCCGAGCATCCCGTTTCGCACGCCGAGCGTGTGGTCGTTGCGGGTGAAGAGGATGCGGTCGCCGGGGGCGAAGGCGCGCGGGCCATGGTCGGTGTCGAACAGGGCCTCGTCTGTGACCTCGCCCTGCGTCGCGACGGCCGACTTGATCGCTTGATTGATGGCATGGACATCGACGCGGCGATGGGCGAGGGCGAGGCGCGAGGTGTTGGACCCGTGCTTCTGCCAGTCGGCGATGTAGTCCCTGACGAGCGCGGCGATTGCCAGATCTTGGTTAAGACTTTCGTGCACCGCACTATGATCGGCGTAGCGTTGCAGCGCCTGAGCGGTTTGTCCATTCGCCAGCTCCCGTGAAGCATCGCGTTGCCACGCGGACGTCTGCCTGCGAATCTCGGTGAGTCGGGCAGCACCGTTCGCCGCCACGATATCCCGGAAGGGCGTACCCGCCTGGATCGGCTGGAGCTGATCAGGATCACCGACGAGCACCAGCTTGCAGCCGCGCATTCGGAGTTGATCCGCCACACGAGCAAGTTGCCGCGTGCCAACCATTCCGGCTTCGTCAATTATAAGAACATCGCCGACGCTGACGGGCTCAAACCCGCTTTTCCAACTGGCCTCCAGGGACGCCAGAGTCCGCGACGGGATACCCGACGCGCTTTGCAGACTGTCCGCTGCTTTGCCCGCCAGCGCCGCGCCATGAACGCGATACCCCTGCTGCTCCCAGGCTTCACGCGCCACTGAGAGCAGGGTGCTTTTGCCCGCGCCTGCCAGACCAACGACGGCGGAGAGTTGGTTGGGGGCAAGTATATGGTGAATGGCGCTGGCCTGTTCGTCGCTGAGACCGGTGCCGAACCGTGCCTGCAATTTCGCGTTCTCGCGTTCAATGGCTTGGGCAACATGACGCTTGTCCACGCTGAAGCCGCCGGACTTCGCCAGTTCGGCGGTGTAGCTGGAGAGCTGCCTTTCAACCTCCAGGAGTTCTCGTGTCGTGAAAGCCTCAGCATCATTACCGTCAACCCGCACCAGGTCCGGCGAGACCATTGCCCGATCCGCGGCGGCACGAAGCGCCATGGGGTCATCGATGAATTCGGCCAGACCCCGCAGAACATCGGTGCGGCTGAAACGGGCTTGCTTGTCAGAGATATGGTCAAGGATCAGCTCGGGCTGGCGCCTGATCTGGCTTGGCGTGAACGGCACATCCTCGCGCGGCAGTACCAGAGGCTGACGCGGGTCGGCTTGATAGACAAGTGTGCGCGAGGCTACCGACCTATCGTGAAGTTCTTGCTCCAACCCATGCTGCGCCTGAAGGAATGCCAACTCGCGATCCAGCGCGCGACGTTCCGCCAGATGGCGGTCGATGAGAGCTTGCATCTCAGCGCGATCACGGGCGGCTGCGGCTTGTGCTTCGCCCGCCAGTTCCTGGGTAAGGCGCAGATACTGGCCGGTCAGCCGCGCCCAACTGGCCTTGAGACCAGTTGGCAGTCGCAAGCGGCGGCTATTGATATCGACGATCCTGCGCGATTCCTGCGCGTCCGTCAGAGCGAGCCGTTCCTGACGCTGGCGGGCAACCAGTTCCGAAAGCTTGGACGCGTGTTCTGCCACGCGGAGGACGTGTTGCTTGCTCTGTTCCTGCGCGTCGAGCACCTCTTCACGCGTGCCTTCGCGGTTCAGCAGCGCCATCGCGTCTTCGATACTCGGCAGATCGGTCCCGTCGCCAAAGCGGGCACGCAGGTCCTTGGCTTTCACCTCAACCCAGCGGGACAACGAGTAGATTTCGCCCTCCGCATCGACGGCGACGAAGCCGCGCCGATCCCCCCGCGCCAGACAGAAGCCTTGCTCCCAGAGCGCGGCGGCAAAACCCGCGCGCGAATCAGAGGTCGCCCAGCAGGTCTTGAACAGTGTCTTCAGTGCCGCGGGATCGCGCTTGGCGCGCTTTGCGGCATTCGCCTCCGCGCCAGAGTAGTTCTGTGGGTTGCGGGCGTCGTGGTCGCGCAGCCCGGCGGGCATTTCCCAGCCGTGCTCCAGATAAAGCTCGCGCGAGATGTCGGTCAGGCGCAGCTTGAAGTGGGGCAGGTTGATCGCCCGCATCGTCGCGGCATCGATCCGCGACCAGACGCAATGCGCGTGGCGGCGACCTTTTTTCTCATGAAAAACAATCGCGCGCGGCTGATCGGTCAGACCAAGGCGACGCTCGATTTCGGCGATCGCGCTCTCGAATTCAGCGACAGAGACCTGCGCGGTTTGCGGCGGGCTGAGGCTCAGCGAGAACAGGTATTGCTGGCACTTCGTCCCCAGCGAGATCGCTTCCGTCTCGCGAAACGCGCCGAACAGATCGTCAGCCAGAAACCCGCGCAGCTCGTGCACCGCGGCATGCTCATTGTCATCGACATTCAGCAGATGCTGCGCCAGCTCTTGCCCGCTCGCGCGCTGATTGCCCTTCAGGATCATCCCTTAAGCCCCATGGCCTTGATCAGGGTCTGGCGTAAGAACAGAACATGGTCATAGGCTTCCGCGATCTGCGCCATCGTTGCCTCATCCATCGGCAGCGCACCGATATTGGCGTGATAGGCAAGCTGGTTCAGGTTGTTGGCGATCCGCGACTGCCCTAGGAGCGCGAGGATTTGCGCCAGCGCCTGCTTGTCGGCGACCGAAGCTGTCGAGCGCGGCTTACGATTCGGCAGAGCCTCACCCAAGGCCCGCGCCCGAATGTAGGTGCTCAGTGCCATCCCATCGGCCAGCTCTTGCAGCCGTGCATGATCGTCCGGAGACAGGCGCAGGGTCACGCGCGGGCAGTCACGGGTGGTCTTGTGCCTTGGCGGTTTCCGTTTCGGCGCTGAAGTAGCAACGAAGCCCGCGCGCGAAGCGCTCTGAAATTCCGAACCGAGCCTGCTCACAGCGATGGCCCCCGAACACGGGCAGAGCGATGAACGCCTCTGGTCGGCTCCGACTGCCGCCCAGCCGCCGCGTCGTCAAATGCCCGCAGTTTGTGGATGACCTCCGGTTCCGCCTTGAGATATCGCTCCCATTCCTCTAACTCTTCCAGCATCGAAGCCAGCGGCGCTGGTTCGAGGTGCATCCTTGCAGGTGCACCATTTCCCCTTCGATGCGATTTTCCGCAGCTGCCTTCGGGCAGCCCATCGGAACAGGGAATTCGGGAATTGGCGGGAAAATTTCCGGCGGACAGACGCTTTGGCGGTGAATGATCCCTGATATATGCACGAAGAACGCGGAAACACCGCAAATCATGGTCTGTTGTTGACCGCTCCTGAAACATCGGTTTGAATTCATGCAAAGCCGACTCTGAATTCGGCGCGTGCAAAAAGATCTGCTCAGCAGGGGGTATAACTGGTGTCAACCGACCGCATCGACGATTTCGTCGTGTTCGATAGTGTGCAGAAAAGCTATGATGGCGAGGTTCTGGTCGTCAAGGATCTGAACCTGAATATGCCGAAGGGCGAATTTCTGACGATGCTGGGCCCGTCCGGTTCGGGCAAGACCACCTGCCTGATGATGCTGGCGGGGTTCGAAACCGCCACGCATGGCGATATCCGGCTGGATGGCAAGCCGATCAACAACATCCCGCCGCACAAGCGCGGGATCGGCATGGTGTTTCAGAACTACGCCCTGTTCCCGCACATGACGATTGCCGAAAACCTTGGCTTTCCACTGGAAGTGCGCGGGATCGGCAAGTCTGATCGTGAAGCGAAGATCCTGCGGGCGCTGGACATGGTGCAGATGCGCGATTTTGCCACGCGGCGTCCGGCGCAGCTTTCGGGCGGGCAACAGCAACGCGTGGCGCTGGCCCGTGCTCTGGTGTTCGAGCCTGAACTGGTCCTGATGGACGAGCCGCTGGGCGCGCTGGACAAGCAGCTGCGCGAGCACATGCAGTTCGAGATCACGCGCCTGGCCCATTCGCTGGGCATCACCACGGTTTACGTGACCCATGACCAGACCGAGGCGCTGACCATGTCGGACCGGGTGGCGGTGTTCAACGATGGCCGCATCCAGCAGCTGGCCCCGCCGGAAGATCTGTATGAGCGCCCGGAAAACAGTTTCGTGGCGCAGTTCATTGGCGAGAACAACAAGCTGGACGGCGTGATCGAAACGATCAAGGGCGACCATTGCACGGTGCGCCTGGATGACGGCACGATCATCGACGCGCAGCCGGTCAACGTGACGAAGCCGGGCGAAAGAACCCGCGTTTCGATCCGGCCCGAGCGGGTGGAATCGAATCCAGAACGCCTGCACGAGGACGCGCATCTGATCGACGCCGAGGTGCTGGAATTCATCTACATGGGCGACACGTTCCGCACACGGTTGCGGGTCGCGGGGAACGATGATTTCGTGATGAAATATCGTAACGCCCAGGACCAGAACCGCTTGGCCGCCGGGGACAAGATCCGCATCGGCTGGCGCGCAGAGGATTGCCGCGCACTGGACGCCTGAGGCGCCGGTGACTTGGCACAGTGCCCTCCGGGTCCGCAGGAAGGCACAAACAAAATCGCGGACAAGTTCGACTAGGGAGTATTCGAATGAGAATGACAACAGTATTCAAAGGCGCCATCGGCGCGATTGCCCTCAGCGTGGGCAGCGCATCCGCTGACGCCAACATGGCCGACGAAATGACGGTCGTGTCGTGGGGCGGCGCGTATCAGCAATCGCAGGTCAATGCGTATATCAACCCCTATGTGGCGATGAACCCCAGCCTGACGGTCATCACCGACGAAAGCTCGGCTGACGCAGTGTCGCGGATCCGCGCCATGAGCGAAGCCGGCAACGTGACCTGGGATGTGGTCGATGTCGTGGCTTCCGACGCGATGCGCCTGTGCGACGAAGGCCTGGCCGAGGTCATCAACCCCGACGTTGATCTGGCACCGGCGCCTGATGGCACCCCGGCCAGCGTGGACTTTGGCGACATGATCGTGTCGGAATGCTTTATTCCGCAGATCGTGTATTCGACCACTTTCGGCTATCGCACCGATATGGTCCCTGCGGGCGTTCCTGCACCGACCGGCGCCTGTGACGTGTTCGACACGGAAACCTATCCGGGTCGCCGCGCGCTCGAGCGCCGCCCGATCGCCAACATGGAATGGGCACTTCTGTGCGACGGCGTCGCCATGGAAGATGTCTATGACCTGCTGGAAACCGAAGAAGGCATCGACCGCGCCCTTGCCAAGCTGGACACCATCAAGGACCAGACCATCTGGTGGACCGCCGGCGCCGAAACGCCGCAGCTGCTGGCCGATGGCGAAGTCTTCATGGGGTCGACCTATAACGGTCGCTTGTTTGCAGCAATCGCCGAACAGAACCAGCCGATCGGCATGGCCTGGGGCTTCCAGATGTTTGACCTGGATGGCTGGATCGTTCCGACCGGTCTGAGCGACGAGCGTCGTGCCCGTGTGATGGACTACCTGTATTTCGCTACCGACACCCAGCGTCTGGCCGATCAGGCTGCCTACATCTCGTATGGTCCGGCGCGCACGTCCTCGGCACCTCTGGTTGGCGATCACGCCACCCTGGGCATCCCGATGGGTCCGCACATGCCGACCGCACCTGAGAACCTTTCGGGGGCATTCCTGTTCAACTACATCTGGTGGGCAGATTACCGCGACGAGATCGACGCCCGCTTCCAGGCGTGGCTGGCTCAGTAATCGCGCTCTGGCTGTCCCGCGCGAGCGCGGGGCAGCCACCACGTTTGACCAAACGCCACCCTCCGGGTTTCGGGGGTTGGCATTGGCAGGGATCATCCAATGACGACGACCGCGACCAACACTCCGACACCCGAACTCAGCGGTGGCGCGCTCAAGCGGCAACTGGCGCGGGCCATGCGTCGGCAAAAGATACGGGCCTTGCTGCTTACGGCCCCGTTGCTGGCGTTCATCATTCTTGGCTTCCTGATGCCAATCGGATCCATGCTTATGCGGTCGGTCGACAATTCGATCGTCGAGGAAACCATGCCGCGCACGGTCGCTGCGCTGGAAAGCTGGGATGTCACGAGCACCGAAATTCCATCGGAAGAAGTCTTTACGGCGCTGGCCGCCGATCTCCAGATTGCCGTCGAAAACCGTTCTGCGCTGGTTTTCGCCCGGCGGATGAATTACGAACTGGCCGGGTTCACGACCATGGTGCGCCGCGCGCAGCGGGCCGTGCGCAGCTGGGATATCGAAAATGACGGGCCGTTCCGGGAGCAGTTCATCGAGGCCCATGCGGGCTGGGGCGAGCTGGAAACCTGGCAGGCGTTCAAGACATATTCGTCGCCGGTCACCGCCGGCTACTATCTGGCCGCCATCGACTACACGATGATTTCAGGCGAGATCGAGCCGATCCCGGAAAACCGGTCCATCTACCTGATGCTGTTCTGGCGAACCGCCTGGATGAGCGCACTGATCTGTTTCATGACCCTGTTGCTGGGCTATCCCATCGCCTTCCTGCTGGCCAATGTCAAAGAGCGATACGCGAACCTGTTGTTGATCCTTGTGCTTTTGCCGTTCTGGACGTCTTTGCTGGTGCGAACATCGGCCTGGAAGATCCTTCTGCAAGAACAAGGGGTAATCAATCAGCTTCTGGTCTGGGTCGGGATCGTCGCCGATGACAACCGGCTGGCGCTGATAAACAACAAATTCGGCGTTATCATCGCCATGACGCATATTCTGCTGCCATTCATGATCCTGCCGCTGTATTCGGTGATGAAAACCATCCCGCCCAGTTATGTCCGCGCCGCGAAAAGCCTGGGCGCGAATGACTGGACCGCGTTCTGGCGGGTCTATTTTCCACAGACGATCCCGGGCATCGGCGCCGGCGCGATCCTGGTGTTCATCCTGGCGGTCGGCTACTACATCACGCCGGAACTGGTGGGCGGGCCCTCGGGCATGTTCATCTCGAACCGGATTGCCTATCAGTGGAATTCGGCCGGCAACTGGGGCCTTGTAGGCGCGCTTGGCTCGATCCTGCTGGCAGCGGTTCTGGTGCTCTACTGGGTCTATGACAAGATTGTCGGCATCGACAACGTGAAGCTGGGGTAATCAAGACATGGCACTTCCAAGCTACGCATCACCGGCACAGAAGATCTGGCACTATTCCTATCTGACCATGTGCGGGCTGATCTTCTTCTTCCTGATCTTCCCGATCGTGGTGATCATCCCGCTGTCGTTCAACGCGCAGGATTTCTTCACCTTCACGCCGGAAATGCTGGCGCTGGATCCGGCGGGCTTCAGTCTGAAGCATTATGTCGACTTCTTCACCAATCCAGACTGGACCCAGGCGACCTACAATTCACTGGTCATTGCGCCGATGGCAACGCTGGTTTCGGTGTCGTTGGGCACATTGGCCGCTGTCGGGTTGAGCCAAAGCCATGTGCCTTTCAAGCGGGTCATCATGGCGATCCTGATATCGCCGATGATCGTGCCTTTGATCATTTCGGCGGCGGGGATGTATTTCTTCTTTTCGGCCATCGGCTTGCAGGGCACCTATTGGGGCGTTGTTCTGGCGCACGCCATTCTGGGCATTCCCTTTGTCATCATCACCGTCACTGCCACGCTTGTGGGGTTTGACCGGTCGCTGACGCGGGCGGCGGCTTCGATGGGGGCGGGGCCGCTGCGCACATTTTTCAAGGTGCAGTTGCCGCTGATCCTGCCGGGTGTCATCTCGGGGGCGCTGTTCGCGTTCATCACCTCGTTTGACGAGGTGGTCGTGGTGATCTTTGTCGGCTCGGCCGGGCAGCAGACCCTGCCCTGGCAGATGTTCACCGGGTTGCGAGAGCAGATCAGCCCGACAATCCTGGCCGTTGCGACGCTGATGGTGGGATTGTCGATCCTTCTGCTGGCAACACTGGAGATCATGCGCCGCCGCAACGAGCGTATGCGCGGGATGACGCCGGGCTGAGTATCGTCCGGACGCATGAAGAAAAGAACGGATGCGGGGCCCCTGGGGCCCCGCGTTTCGTTCAAGGGCCGAGCCCGGCGCGACGGTGCGGTCAGTGTTTCGCCAGCGATTCGGCGACGAAGGCCTGGATCTGCGCTGACGGACGTGCCCCGGCCAGCCGCGCAACCTCGCGCCCTTTGTGGAACAGGATGAAGGCCGGGATGCCCCTGATGTTGTAGCGCACCGTCGCGTCCGGGTTGGACTGGGTGTTGATCTTGGCCAGCCGGACCTTGGGTGACAGCGCCCGCGCCGCCGCCTCGAACTCGGGCGCCATGGCCCGGCAGGGCCCGCACCACGGCGCCCAGAAATCGACCAGCAGCGGCAAGCCATCATTGCGCGCGGCTTTTTCCAGCGTCTGGAAATCCAGCGTCGCGACCTTGCCACCGTTCAATCCGGCGCCGCAGATCCCGCAATTCGGGTTTGCGTCGATCTTGTTCGT
>TARA_R110002124_G_scaffold173690_4_pt1 | contig 25557 bp, 28 predicted proteins | sample TARA_R110002124 | Tara Oceans TARA_R110002124 (sample SAMEA4397445) | marine metagenome | biome: Polar Biome; feature: [SRF] surface water layer (ENVO:00010504); material: water (ENVO:00002006), including particulate matter (ENVO:01000060) such as... | depth 5 m
GACATCTTCATCGCCATCGGCTCGATCGTGCTGATCGTCGGCTTCCTCGAACAGGCGGGCCTGATCGTCGAACCCCTGCAGATCTCGATCTGGGCCATCCCCACCGCCATCGCGGCCTTCGTCGTGCACGGCGCGCGACTGCTGCTGTTTGACCGGTCGATCCACCGGGAGATTGCGGACACCGCCCCGGCGGCGGGTCCGGATGTAGGGGTGGGCCAGTGATCACCCTCGAACACGCCTATCTGGTGGTGGGGCTGATGTTCCTCGCCTTTGCCGTCCTGACCCTGCGCGACCGGGAGCATCCGACACGCATCCGCAGCGCCCTGTTCTGGGGTCTGATCGCCGCCTCCATGCTGTTCGGTACCTGGCTTGGCGGACTGGGCAACGGCATTCTGGTTCTGGCGCTGGTGGCCATCGGCGGGCTGAAGCGACTGGGGGTCGCCAGGCCGGCCACGACGGCCCCCGAGGTTCGCCTCGCCAGCGCCGCGCGGCGCGGCAATGCCCTGTTCCTGCCGGCCCTGATCGTGCCGGTCGTGGCCGTCGGCGGAACCCTGGCCGCCAAACATTCCGCCGCCGGTGCCTGGCTGATCGCGCCGGTCCAGACCACGCTGATCGCCCTCGGCCTTGGCTGTGTCATCGCTCTCGCCGTGGCCATGGCCTGGCTGCGTCCCCCGGCGCTGGCACCGGTTCAGGAAGGGCGGCGGCTGATGGATTCGATCGGCTGGGCCGCCCTGTTGCCGCAGATGCTGGCCTCACTGGGCGCGGTCTTCCTCGCCACCAATGTCGGCGGCGTGGTCGGGGAACTGGTGACCCAGGCAGTGCCGATGACCTCGGCCCTGATCGCGGTGATCGCCTACTGTCTGGGCATGGCCCTGTTCACTGTCATCATGGGCAATGCCTTCGCCGCCTTTCCGGTGATGACGGCCGCCATCGGCCTGCCCTTCGTCGTGCATCAGTTCGGCGGCAATCCGGCCATCGTCTGCGCCATCGGCATGCTGGCCGGTTTCTGCGGCACGCTGATGACGCCGATGGCCGCCAATTTCAACGTGGTGCCGGCCAACCTGCTGGAACTGCCCGACCGCAACTCACCGCTGAACGGCGTAATCCGGGCCCAGATGCCCACCGCCCTGATCATGCTGGGGATCAATATTGTGCTGATGTACCTACTGGCCTTCCGTTTCTGATGGCCGTCCTCACCCCCGACATCGCCGCCCTCTATGCCCGCACCGCCCTGGGCCATGTGACGCGCGAATATCCGAACAAGCTGGATCACGTGCTCGAGTCGGCCGCCGATGCGCAAGGACCTCAGGCCCTGCATCCGGTCTTCTTCGGCAGTTTCGACTGGCATTCCTGTGTGCACGGCTGGTGGACCCTGTTCACCGTCTATCGTCTGTATCCGGACAGTCCCGAGGCCGGGCGGATCCATGACCTCGCCGACAGCCTGTTTACGGCTGACAAGATCGCTGCGGAGGTTGCCTATCTGGCGCGTCCGTCCAGTCGCGGATTCGAACGGCCCTACGGCTGGGGCTGGTGCCTGATGCTGGCGGCCGAGCTGGCCCGGCATCAGACAGACGCGGGCCGGCGCTGGGCCGCCGCGCTCAAACCCCTGGCCGACGCCTTCGTGCAGCGGTTCATGGCCTATCTGCCGCTGTCGACCTATCCGGTCCGGGTCGGTACCCACTACAACACCGCCTTCGCCCTCCGGCTCGTGCTCGACTTTGCCGATGAAGCCGGAGAGGTCGCGCTGGCGGCCCTGTGCCGCCAGCGGATCATCACCTGGCACGGCGAGGATCGCGACTGCCAGGCGTGGGAACCGTCGCAGGACGAGTTCCTGTCGCCGGCCCTGATGGAGGCCGAGCTGATGCGGCGGGTCCTGGCCACGGATAGCTTCCTCGACTGGCTGGACCGGTTCCTGCCGCGACTGGCGGACCGACAGCCGCAGACCCTGTTCACCCCGGCCTCGGTCAGCGATCGCAGCGACGGCAAGATCGCCCATCTGGACGGACTGAATCTCAGCCGGGCCTGGTGCTGGCGCGGCATCGCCTCGGCCCTGCCGGAAGACGACGCCCGACGGGCCGTGGCCCTGACGGCGGCCGCCCGCCATCTGGAGGTGGCCCTGCCGCAGGTGACCGGCGACTATATGGGCGAGCACTGGCTGGCCAGCTTCGCCCTGCTGGCCCTTCTGGCACCGGCCGCCTAGCCGGGCAGCAGATCCTGCACGGTCTCGACCGGGCGACACAGCCTCACACCCTTCGGAGTCTTCACGATCGGCCGGTTCACGAGGATCGGATGCTCGACCATCGCGTCCAGCAGGGCGTCATCGGACACGGCCGGGTCGAGCAGGCCGAGTTCGGTGACCAGGTCGCCGGTCGTGCGCATCACCTGGCGCGGGGTCAAGTCCATGGCGGCGAACAGGCCGGTCAGCTGGTCCCGGGTCCATCCGGCCTTCACATAGTCAACGACTTCCGGGGTCAGTCCCGCCGTCTCGATCGCGGCCAGCACCTTGCGCGAGGTCCCGCAGGCCGGATTGTGGAAGACGGTGACGGGGAAGGCAGCGTCGGCCATGGTCAGCTCCTGCAATGGCGGATCGGGCGGCGGATCGCCGGTACGGCCTCGTAACATTCCTCGCGCCGCCGATCACCTCGTGTGACGCCACGATCAAATCCCGGCCTCGCGGTTGCGGTCCAACCCGGTAGCGCGCACATGCAGGCCATGATCGAAAGTCCGGCTGTCGCCGTCAGACCGAAAGGGCCGGGCTTTCCCGAGTTCGTCTGCCTGATCGCCATGATGATGGCGTTGAATGCCCTCGCCATCGACGCGATGCTGCCCGCCCTGCCCGCCATCGGCACGGCCCTCGGCGTCGTCACAGAGAACAGCCGCCAGTGGGTCATCACCGCCTATCTGCTGGGCTTCGGCGTGGCCCAGATCATCTACGGCCCGCTGGCCGACCGCTACGGCCGCAAGCCAATCCTGATGGTCGGGCTGAGCCTCTATGTCCTTTTCAGCGCCCTCGCCGCCTTCGCCCCCACCTTCGAGACCCTGATCCTGGCCCGGGTCTGCACCGGCGTCGGGGCGGCGGCGATGCGGGTGCTGGCGGTGTCGATAGTGCGCGACCGCTACAGCGGCCGGACCATGGCCCGCGTCATGTCGCTGAGCTTTCTCGTCTTCCTCGGCGTACCCATCCTGGCCCCGACCCTCGGGCAGCTGATTCTGAACGTCGGCCCGTGGCCGTGGATCTTCGGGGTTCTGGCGGTGGCGGGCGGGGCCTTCATGCTCTGGTCGGCGATCCGCCTGCCCGAGACCCTGCGCCTTGAGGACCGTCTGCCGATCCGGGTCGATCGGATCGTCGCCGCCTTCCGCGAGGCCCTGACCAACCGCCGCTCGATGGGCTACACCCTGGCGATGACGGCGATCACCGGATCCCTGTTCGGCTTCATCAATTCCTCGCAACAGATATTCTTCGACGTGTTCGACGAACCGGCCCTGTTCACCACCTTTTTCGGCCTGATGGCCGGCGGGGTCGCCATTGCCTCGCTGCTGAATGCCCGGCTGGTGGAACGGCTCGGGTCGCGCCTGATCTCGCACACCGCCCTGCTCGGGTTCATCGTCATCGGCCTCACCCATTCGGTCGTGACCCTGAGCGGGCACGAGACGATCTGGACCTTTGCCGTCCTGCAGGGGCTGACCATGTTCTGCTTCGGCCTGATCGCCGGCAATTTCGGCGCGATGGCGATGGAGCCCATGGGTCATATCGCCGGCACGGCCTCGTCAGCCCAGGGCTTCATTTCGACAACGGCCGGCTCGACCCTGGGCTTCCTGATCGGGCAGCAGTTCAACGGATCGGTGGCCCCCCTGGCCCTCGGCGTGACCGGCTGCGGTATCCTGGCCCTGACCGCCGTCCTGTTCGCCGAACGGGGACGGCTTTTCAGCGCGCACAGCCCGGCCCGGCCCGCAACCTCCTGAGACTGCCCCTTGATCTTTGCCGGCGGAGGGGGCTGTCTCCCGTCCAACACGTCAACGGAGCGTTCAATGAACCGCAAACTGACCGGACTGGTGTCCGCCCTTGCCCTTTCTGCTGTCCTCGCCGCCTGCGGACAGCCCGGCATCAAGTCCGACATGCCGCCGCTGCCGGCCTCGGCCACGGCTCCGATCCAGTATGTTCGCGATATCCATTCCTTCGCCCGGCCAGAGATCGCCCGCGTCCGCAATGTCGACCTCGACCTGACCGCAGATTTCGCGGCCAAGGTCCTGTCCGGTACGGCCACCCTCGACATCACGGCCGAGCCGGGGGCCACCCAGATCATCCTCGACGTGCGCAACCTCGACATCCGCGCCATCACGGATGAGGCGGGAACGGCCCTGCCGTTCGTGGTCGGCGCCGTCGACCCGGTCATGGGTCAGCCCCTGACCGTGACCTTCCCCGCCTTCAGGGCCGGTGAGCAGCGCAAGATCGTCATCACCTATGCGACCCGCCCTGATGCGGCGGCCCTGCAATGGCTGACCCCGGCCCAGACGGCGGGGGGCCAACAGCCCTATCTGTTCAGCCAGGGCCAGGCGATCCTGACCCGCACCTGGATCCCGACCCAGGACAGCCCCGGCATCCGCCAGACCTATTCCGCGAAGATCACCGTGCCGGACGCCCTGAAGGCGGTGATGAGCGCCGAGATGCTGACCCCGGACGGCAAGGCCGCCGGCACCGGCCAACACAGCTTCAGCTTCCGCATGACCAATCCGGTCCCGCCCTATCTGATCGCCCTGGCGGTCGGCGACCTCGCCTTCGCCAGCGAAGGCAACCGAACCGGCGTCTGGACCGAGCCCAGCCGCCTGGACGCGGCCAAGGCCGAATTCTCCGAAGTCGGCCAGATGGTCGATGCGGCCGAGGCCCTGTACGGCCCGTATCGCTGGGGTCGCTACGACCTGCTGATCCTGCCGCCGTCCTTCCCGTTCGGCGGGATGGAGAACCCGCGCCTGACCTTCGCCACCCCGACCGTCGTGGCCGGCGACAAGTCGCTGGTCTCCCTCGTCGCGCACGAGCTGGCCCACAGCTGGTCCGGCAATCTGGTGACCAACTCCACCTGGTCCGACATCTGGCTCAACGAGGGATTCACCACCTATTTCGAAAACCGCATTATGGAGTCGGTCTACGGGCGCGACCGGGCTCTGATGCTTCAGGTACTGGGCTGGAACGACCTGCAGTCGGGTCTCAAATCCATGCCCGCCGGCGATACCAAATTGCACGTCGACCTGACCGGGCGCGACCCGGACGACGGCCTCAATGACATCCCCTATGAGAAGGGTGCCGCCTTCCTGCGCACCATCGAGCGCATCGTCGGCCGCGAGGCCTTCGACGTCTGGCTGAAAGGCTATTTCGAGCGCAACGCCTTCCGCCCGATGTCCTCGGCCCAGTTCCTGACGGATATCCGCACCCATCTGGTCAAGGGTGACGCCGCCCTCGAGGCCCGCCTGCAACTCGACAACTGGGTCTATCAGCCCGGACTGCCGTCGAACGCCGTCGCCCCGGTGTCCACGGCCCTGACCGCCGTCGACACCGCCGCCAGGGCCTTCTTCGCCGACAAGGGCCCGGCCTCGGCCATTCCGTGGTCCGGATGGTCGACGCAGGAGCGCCAGCATTTCCTCGCCTGGCGTCCGGACGGTCTGCGCGCCGGAACCGACTGGCTGACCACTCCGCAACTGGCCGATCTGGAATCGACCCTGAAGCTGAAGAACGAAGGCAATGCCGAGGTTCTGTTCGGCTGGCTGCAGATTGCCGTCGCCCATCGCTACCAGCCGGCCGTTCCGACGCTGGAGCATTTCCTGACCAGCCAGGGCCGCCGCAAATTCGTGATGCCCCTGTTCACCAGCCTCTGGGCCGAGGGCGACTGGGGCCGGCCGATCGCCACCCGGATCTATGCCCGGGCCCGGCCCGGCTACCATCCCGTGACCTCTGGCTCGGTCGACGCCCTGGTCGGAGTGCCGGCAGGCCAGTAGGTCCAGCCAACCTGCGGGCAGGGGCACGTCTACGGTGTGCCTGCCCGCATCTTGCCGTCCTCAACGAAGGATACGTCCCATGCTGCGCCCGCTCGCCCTTGCCCTTATCCTGTCCGGCGTCGCCGCCGGGGCCCAGGCCCAGAATCTGCAGATCCACGGCGGCCCGATCTATACCGGGGTCGAGGCCGCGCCCCGGGCCGAACTGGTCCAGGTGCGTGACGGCCGGATTGTCTTCACCGGCCGGGCCGCCGAAGCGCCGGACGCCACCGGCCTGACCGACATCGACCTGGCCGGAGCGACCCTGTTTCCCGGCTTCACCGACGGTCACGCCCATCTGGACGGCATCGGTGCGCGCGAGATGGAGCTGAACCTCGAGGGCTCGGCATCGGTCGATGAGGCCATGGCGCGGCTGAAAGCCTGGGCGGAGGCCCATCCCGAGGGACCGATCCTCGGCCGGGGCTGGATCGAGACCCGCTGGCCCGAAGCGCGGTTCCTGACCCGTCAGGATGTGGATGCGGCAGCGCCCGGACGGCTGGTGGCGCTGTGGCGCGCCGATGGCCATGCGACGGTGATCTCCTCCTCCGTCCTGGCGGCGGCGGGGATCGACGCCTCGACCGTCGCGCCCTCGGGCGGCGAGATCCTGAAGGATTCGGCGGGCCAACCCACCGGCCTGCTGGTCGATGCCGCCATGGACCTGCTGGGTGGCTTCTGGAGCCAAATCGGAGACAATCCCGTGTCCGCACGGGACAGGTATCGCGCCGGCTTTGCCGTCTATGCCCGCTATGGCTGGACCGGCATCCATTTCATGAGCGCGCCCTGGGATGACGTACCCCTGCTGGAAGAGATGGCCGAAGCGGGTGAGGCCCCGATCCGGGTCTACAACAGCATCAGCCCCGAAGGAGCCGCCGCCCTGATCGCCTCGGGCCCTCGCAGTGTCGCCGACGGCCGGGTCATCACCCGGGCGATCAAATACTATGCCGACGGAGCCCTCGGTTCACGCGGGGCCGCCCTTTTCGAACCCTATGCCGACAGCCCGGGTTCGACCGGACTGATGCAGACGACCGCGGCGGAGGTGGTACCCCTGTTCGAGGCCGCACTGAGGGGCGGAATCCAGGTCGCCACCCACGCCATCGGCGACCGCGGCAACCACGAGGTCACCGACTGGTATGCGACGGCCATGCACGCCGTGCCGCATTCCCAATGGGGCGTCGCCGACCCGCGCTGGCGCATCGAGCATGCCCAGATCCTGCGCCCGTCCGACTATGCGGCCTTCCGCGACCTGCCCATCATCGCCTCGATGCAGCCCAGTCATGCGATCGGTGACTTCCATTTCGCCGGTGCCCGACTGGGCGACGCGCGGCTGGACGGGGCCTATGCGTGGAAGAGCTTGGTCGACATGGGGGTCATCGTCGTCGGCGGGTCGGATGCCCCGGTCGAGCGCGGCGATCCGCTGATCGAATTCTACGCCGCCGTGGCCCGCCGCGATCTCGACGGTTTCCAGGGCCCCGACTGGCGGCCGCAGGAGGCCGTGTCGCGTGAGACGGCGCTGAAGATGTTCACCCTGTGGCCGGCCTATGCCTCGTTCCGCGAGGCCGAACTGGGCACGATCGAGGTTGGCAAGCGCGCCGACTTCACCGCCTTTGACATCGACCTGATGACCGTGCCGGCCGCCGAGATTCCGCACGGCCATGCGATGCTCACCGTGGTCGACGGGGTTGTGGTCTGGTCGCGCGACTGAGCCGGGCCGCCAACAGGATCAGACCATGCCGGATGGCCCACCGCGTCCGGCGAACGGCGAGAGACCTGGCGAAGTGAAGTGGGCGTTGGAGCGGCCGGCGGGAATCGAACCCGCGACATTCAGCTTGGGAAACTGGGGTTTATTCCGCGATTTCAACGCCGTTCATCCCAACCGGGGCCAATACCGCCCGTTTCGCTTCAATAGGTTACGGGCGTTTTCCCAACTGCCCAGCCCCATGATTTCCAACAAAAAAGCCCCCCGCCGGCATCCGGCGGGGGGCTTCCAATTCACCGATGGCGACCGACCCCGATCAGGTCGGGGCGCAGCGGTTGACGATATGGCGTTCCAGAGCCGCGACCTCGCCCTTGGCCTGGGCCAGTTCGCCGGCGACGTCACCGCCGAACACCGACCCCAGCGGCAGGAACAACAGCGCCACCCCGGCGGCGTCGACCGTCGCCGCTCGGTTCTGTCTCCGCGCCAGCGCCGCCTCGCGCGCCCGCGCCCCGACCAGGGCCTCGCGCGACGCCTCGCAACTCATATTGGAATAATCGGTCGACGCGATCGCCGTCGGCGCGATCGAACTGGCGCGGCCGGCACAGCCGACGGTCAGCATCGCCATCGCCGCGACGGCGCACAGGGTCGTGATCTTCATGGTCTGTCCCCAGTCCCCTCATGGATGAAGCGGCGACTATCGCACAACCGGGGCGAATGTCGATTGCCCGTCCCGGCCGGGCCCCTAAACGCAAAAAGCCCCCGCCGACCCTCTCGGGTGGCGGGGGCTTGCGGGCCGGTCAGGCGGCGGCCGGGGGGCAATCACGGCGACGGGGGCGGCCCGTTCATCACCGCCGCCTGCGCCCGAACCCAGGCCTGCAGGTCGCTCAACTGTCGGGCGTTGGCGGCACAGGTTCCGGCATAATTCTCGACGACGGTTCCGGCGACGGCAGAGAGTGCAAGGCCAGAGGGGGCGTCATCAGGGCGGCCGGCGGGGTCGGGAAGCGGGCGGATGCCGGCGGCGGCGGCGTCGTGGATGCGCACGAAGCCAACAGGCACGACGCAGCGACGATCATCATCAGGCGTAACATAGACAGGGACCTCCTTGATCAGGGTTCGGGTGACGGTGCGGATCTGGGTCTGGGCCTCGGCCGCCTCGGCCGCGATCCGGTCACTGGTGTCGGCCTGGGCCCGCTCGATGCGCAGGGCCTTGGCCACGGCCGCCAGCTGCGCCTGGTGCGCGGCCTCGATCGCCGCCGCATCGTCGCGCGCCGCCTTCCAGTCGCGCACGGTCCAGCCCCCGGAAAACCCGACGGCCAGGGCGACGGCGGCGGCCATGGCATAGCCCCGCCACCCGGCCAGGGCGTTAATCAGCTTCAGCATAGACATTCCTCCGGTTCAGAACGAACGGCCGTGCAAGGCCCGAAACAGGGCCCGACGACACAGGGCCCAGGCCAGCACAGCCAGCAGGACCTGGGCGGCCACCGTCGCCACGACCCCGGTCAGGATCCCGGGCACGAACCCGGGCGAGATCCGCACCGCCGGCAGCGGCGGATGCGGCACGACCCGCCAGGCCGCGAACAGCGCCACAGCCAGCAGGATCAGGGCCAGCGCACGACCCAGCGGGGTCAGGTGGCGGGTCATCCCACCCCATCCAGCAGCACATAGGGGATCGCCTGCTGTTTCCAGTCGGCTCCGAACAGGCGGCGGGCCTGGTCCTGGGCGGTGGCGATGAAGGCCGGCCACTGATCCGGCGGAATGGTCTGGCACCCGGCCGAACTGGTCGAATTGACGCTGCCCCGGTGGATGTTGATCCCGAACATCCCGCGATCGACATAGGGCGGATTGCCGTCCCGGGTCACCGTCACCGGCCCGGCCCGCTGGCACAAGGCCAGATATTTGCCGCTGTGCAGGTCGAACCGGTACACCGGCCACACCCCGGGATTCAGGCTGGCCATCCCCTTGCCGGATCCGGTGCCGGCCCCCTTGCGATAGCCGCTGGGGTCCGTGTTGCCGTTGAAGGCGACGAAGGCATCGGGCGCGACGATGAAGATGGCGTCGTCATAGATGGCCCGGTCATTGCGCCCGACCGCCCCCAGGGTGTCGCGATAATAGCCGCGGATCCCCACGATCATCAGCGGGGCCAACCGCACCGCATCGGCACCGGCCTTGCTGATGGCCCGATCGACCAGGACCATCAGATCGGCGCGAGACATCCGGGGGCGACCGGCGGGGCGGGCAACAGGCATGACAGACTCCACATGGCAAAAAGCCCGCGCGGATCTCGCGCGGGCCGTCGGGGATGAAAGGGCGGCGGGGTGTCCGGTGCGAACGGCGTTCGCACCGGACAGGGGTTCAGGGGATCAGCGGTCGGTCACGATCGCGGCGGGCGGGCCACACCCCGGTGCAGGGGCACCACGTTCAGCTGGCCGTCGACCTTGCCGTCCAGGGCATCGACCCGCCGCACCAGGCCCTGGCCGTACAGGGCCAGCAACAGGATCAGCAGCCCCATCATGAACATCAGGTCGCCCGGGCCGGGGGCCCAGCCCAGCAACCGCGCCGGCCCCGCCCAGGTCAGGCCGGCGGCCATCAGACACAGGCCGATCCGCTGGCGGCGCGGCACCGGACAGCGATGATCGAACACCGCCACGAACAGCACCAGGGCCACCACGGCGGCGGCCAGAACCGCCGAAACGATCGTCATCATGCCCCGCCCTCCGACCCGGCATTGTTCCCGGCACCGCTGATCGTGGTGCCGCCGATCTGGATCCTCACCAGCGACAGCGGATCCTTGGAATATTTGGCCAGGGCCTCGGCCAGCCCGGCCAGCAGGATCATCCCGAACAGGCCGCAACAGAACCCGACGGCCGTGGTCAGGTTCGTCGGCACACCCTCGCCGGGCCAGACGGTCCAGTCGATCAGGTCACAGATCAGCGGGGCCAGATACACGGCCGAGGCCACCCCCACAGCACCGCTCAACAGCTTGCCGCGGATGGTCAGGTTCTGCCCCCAGGCCATGCTGAACACGGCCCCGGCCAGGCCGGGCGCATAGACGGCCAGCGATTTCAGCAGGTCGACCAGCGTCGGATCGACGCCGGTGTGTACGGGGTCAGCCATGGGGCGCTCACTCGCTGTTAGGGATTATGCGGTCAGGTCAGGCGTCGCGCGACCCGGCGCTCACTCGTCGGGGCCGGCGGGGGTGTGCAACCACCCTCGCCGGCTGCGGTCGGCCTATTTGCCGTTCAGCAGCGCAATGACCGGCCCGGCGACCAGCACGGGAAAGGCCTTGGCCACCGCATCCTGGATCAGGGTGGCCTGGGCCGGTTTGATGTCCTGGCTGCCGCCGGCGTTGATCTGCATCGCCAGGCTGTAGCGGGTGCTGACACCCTCGATGGTCGGGCCGTCGCGGGACTGAATCGGCGCGCACAGGGCGTCGGCCGACAGCGCGCCCAGCGTCCAGTCCTTCAGCACCTCGGCACCATCATCATCGCGCACATTGCGCTTCAGCGGGCGGCCGTCCAGGCCTTTGACGACGGCGGAAAAATCGATCTTCATCATGGTCTCCAGGGGTTGAATTCAAAGGCACGGCCGGTCGGACGAACGGCGGTTCAGGCGGTCCTCGTCGCCACCACGGCCGCCGCAACGGCACCGGCATCCGCAGCATTCGCGGGCAACATTTCCGCCACCACGGTCGCCCACGGCATGACGGCCTTGCGCGCCTGGGCGGCCGTCAGTCCGGTGATGTCGGGCAGGGCCGGCAGGGCCGCCCAAAGCCGGTCCATATCGGGACCGAACGGCAACGGCCCCTCATAGACGCCGGGGATCACAGCACGGTTTCTGGACCCCTCGCGCAGGGTAAGGCCCGCCCCGACGACGACGACATGCCGAAGATCGCTCGCGCCCTTCAAACAGTCCTCGCCGATGGCGATGATTTCCGGCCCCATCGGGCGGACGGGCAGCCGGCTGTTGATCGTCATGTCTGGTCTCCCGGGGGTGGCGTAAATTTCAGGGGCGCGGGCTGCAGGCGGCGAACCGCCGGGGCCCATTCGCTGCGCCGAAAGACGTCGCGCGGGGTGAACGCCATCAAACAGTCGTCGAACCGGCAGTTCTGCGACAGGGCATGGGCGTTGCCGACGACCACGCACCCGTCGAACCGGCACCGCTCCCAATGCGCCTCGCGCAGGTCGATGAAACTGTCTATGAACACGCGGTCCTTCAACAGCGGGCGGGGGGCGTCTCCCGTCATCACGCCACCAGCGCCTTCAGCGCCGCCAGTTCGGTCGCCGAAAAACTGGTCGCGCCGAAGGTGAAATTGTCGTTGCTCGCATTGCCGATCACGACCTCATTGTCGTTCCCCGCCCACGCGCCGTGGCCGATGACGACCTGGTTGACCGGGTCCACCTTCTGGCTGGCATGGTTGCCGGCGTTGTTGCCGATGAACACGCTGTTCGACCCGCCCGTGACGACATAGCCCGTCAGATGCCCCAGGCCGACGAAGTCGCTGCCCGTGGTCTGGGCCAGCGACCGCCAGCCGACACCGATCACGCGATCGCCGGCCGTCACGGCCCCCAGGTTCAGTTCGATGTTCACCCCCGGGGCGTTGTGGAAGCTGCCGGCCTCGGCCCCGATGAAGATGCAGTCCTCGCCGCTCTTGCGATAGCGCCCGGCCGCGGTACCCACAAAGATCGACCGGTCGCCAGTCTGGGTCAGTTCCGCGACCACATAGCCGATCGCGATGCCCGAGGTCCCCTGATAGCGCCAGAACGAACTGTCGCCCAGGGTGGAACAATTCCGCGCCGCCGTGGCGTGTTCCATCGTGCGATAGCCGACGACGGTGTCGCCGACGCCCGAAATGGCATAGCGCAGGGCATTGGTCCCGATGGCCACAGTGTCATTGATCGTCAGCGACTGGTTCATCGCCAGGGAACCGATGGCGATCGGGCCGTTCGAGCCCGTATGGCTGGCCAGCGCCAGGTCGCCGATGCCGATGCCGTTGGTCGTCGCCGTCGAGGCCGACAGCACCGACTCGCCGATGCCGATACAGCCCAGGTTGCCGGGGGACCGGTTGCCCGCATTACCGGCAAAGAAACTGCGCGTGGTCGACGACCCGCGCAGCACGATCGTCCCGAACGCGCGGATATCCTCGACCGCATCACTGCCCAGGGCCACCTGATGATCGGCGATGCAATAGGAACTGGCCCCCAGGCCGGTCATGTTGACGCCCGCAACCTGGCCGACCACGCTGCCGCCGGCATCGTATCCGAACCAGCTGTTGCCGAACTGCGCATTGCCCGCGCCCTGGCCGCCATAGTTGCCGACGACCGTGATCCGGTCGCCACCGGTGACGGCGTTCAGCCCATAGGCCCCGACCACCACGGTGTCGTCACCGGCATAGTTCGATGCCGCTCGGGACCCGACCAGCACCAGCCGCGCGCCTAGCACGCCATAGGCACCGGCTTCCCAGCCGACGAAAACCCCCTCCTCTACAGCCGTAGCCAGCAGGCCAGAGGCGACGCCGCTGAAGACGTTATAGCTGCCACTGACGTTGCCGCGACCGGCCGCTCGGCCGTTGGCGGTGTTGTCAACACCGTCCTCGGTGTCGCGCAGCGCGCCTTCGCCGAATCCGGCATTGCCGGTTCCGGTCGTGAAGGCATCACCGGCCCCCGCACCGACGACCAGGTTGACCCCCTGCCGCACCCGGCTTTCGACGACCAGGAACCGCGCATCCAGCGAGGCCAGACCGCCACGGCCCGCCACCACCTCGGCCGCGACGCTGACCTCATTGCTGGCCTTCAGAAAATTCAGGGCCGTCGAGCCCAGGGTGATGTCGGCCGCCGCCAGCGGCAGCATCCAGTTCTCGCCGGCACCGACGGTGCCGCTCTCGACCAGGAAGATGCAATAGGCCAGTTCCGCTGCACTGTCCGCATCGGTGGCGCGCGCCGCCGCGCCCGAGGCCACGACCGGATAGACGCCATTCTGGCTGGCCACCGTCTGGGCCGCCGCGAACACCCGGTCACCGGTCGCCAGCGTCACACCGTTCAGGGTCGCGCCGTCGATCAGGGCGCTGGCCAGGTCGATGTTGGCCGTCAGCCGCACCCGCACGGGGGCGATCCGCCGAACGCCGACCGTCACCAGGTCCTGCAATTCATCGACCCGGGTCTGGATCACCTGGCCCAGCGCGCGGGCCTCGGCCTTTTCGACAGGGCGCACGCCGGACGCCGGCAGGCCGGTCGTCACATAGTTGCCGAAGGTATCGGCAAAGGCGGCGACGATCACATCAGTCATGGTAACCCTCCGGAAAATCGCGGCGTCAGACCGGCGAAACGGTCACGCTGGTGATGTATTGACCGACCCAGGCCCCGCCCGAGGCACCGCCCAGATCAAGGATCAGGGGGTTGGCCAGGGTGCCGCGCGTGGTGCTGACCGTGCCGCCGGTCGAAATGACCTCGATCGGGTCGGCATTGTCCCCGGACGGCAGGGCCAGGGTCGCCGCATCGGCCGGGCGGGTGACCGTGGCGGCCACGGTCGGGACATAGGATGTGGCCGTGGCGCCCAGTTCCAGCTGGACGCCCCAGACATTCACCGTCGCCGTCGTGGCGGCCCCCAGGCCGCCGCGCAGGCCCAGCGACAGGGCCGGGGTGGTGGTGACCGATGTTTCCGGCACGACGAACCGCTGCCAGGCCGTGGTCACGTTCAACAGGGAATAGGACCCGCTGCCGACATGGCGGCACAGGATGGTCACGGCGCTGGACGCCTTCAGCCACACCGACCCGGCATAGGCGGTGGCATTGGCCACCGTCACACCCTGGTTCAACATGCTTTGGTCCGACAGGGTGTTGGACGCGCCCAGATCGAACACGACCTGGTCGGCGGTCGTGGTGCCGTCCGGCGCGGTGGCGGCATTGGCCGTCACGACCGGGGCCACGCCCGTGCCGGCCGCGAATTTGGACCAGCTGGCGTTGTCGATCTCCTGGCTGCGCAACAGCAGATTGGTCGCGGCGGCCTCGATCAACAGACCCCGGTTGCTGATGCGCGGCACATCGGCCGCGAAAGAAACCTGCGACCCGTCGGCGTTCGCCGCATAGCCCGTGCCCGTGCGCCCATAGGTCCAGTCGGCCAGGCCGCCGATCTGGTTCGCCGCCGCCACCCCGACCCGGAACGGCCCGGACGGGAACAGCAGGCTGGCGATCGCCTGGACCTCGACACTGGTGCCGACCTCGGTCGGGCCCGACCAGTCCGACGGGATGCCGCCACTGGTGGCGTTGATCGACACCTCATAGGTCAGGCCGGCCGGCAACAGCGGGCTGATCAGGCTCAGGCTGGTGGCGTCATCCGGGGCCAGGGTCGAGGTCGGCGAACTCCAATTGTCCTCGGGACCATTGCCGCCATCCAGTTCGCGCCAGCGCAGGCCGAACCGCAACCCGGCCAGGCCCAGGGAATAGGCCGGGTCGACCGCGACACTCAGCACAGCCATGTCGCCGCTGGAAACGCTGGACGCGGACAGGATATCCGGCACCGGCGTGGTCAGCAGCGCCGGCGGGGCCACCGCGCCCGGGGCCGTGCCGCCCTCGGTCACGGCGTTGAACGCATCGATCGCCGCGCCCGTCGACAGGGCCACGTCGAACACGACCCGCAAGGGCCAGATCTTGCGCACCCCCAGCACTTCCAGTTCGACACCCCCCGCCAGGGACGGCGGGGCACCCGGCACAGGGTCCAGGGTGATCCAGCGTTGGCCGGACCAGTTCAGCCCCCACAGGTTGACGATGATCGACCCCGTGGCCGCCACCTGACGGCGCAGATAGGCCCGCTTGGCCAGGCGTCGCCATTGATCGTGTGACCCGACCCAGGGCCGGTCGAACCCGTCCGACACCAGACCATAGTCGGCGATCGCGGCGTCATCCCGCCAGGCATCCGCCTGCTGTTCCGTCCAGGCGTGCGCCGGCGACAGATAGGACCCGGTCAGCTGGTTGACGCGCCGCGCTTTCTGCACCCCCCGGGTCCAGTTGATCTGGATCACATGCCGGGCCGGCAGGGTGAAATCCGGGGGGATATAACGCCCCGCCCGCACGACGATCGCCCCGTCGGGCCGACGCCATAGCGACCCGTCCATGGTTTCCAGATACCAGCGCCGAACATTGGCCCGGTCCTGGTCGGCGGTATAGGATCCGTCGATCTGATAGCGCGGCTCGGTTCCGCCCGCGGCCGTCGCCACCAGGGCGTCGCAATAGTCGGCCTCGACCGTCAGTTCGGCCAGCACCGGGGCGAACCGGCGATCCCAGGACTGGCCGAAGCGGAACACCTCATTGTGCACGAAACAGACGACCGGGTTCCGGCTCGCCTCCCAGGTCGCGGGGTTGTCGCGCCGGTGCGCGCCACTGCCGCCGGCGGTCGAATCCTTGCGCCAGTCATAGAAGGCGAACACCACCCGGCGCGACAGCTTGGGCCGTCCCAGACGATAGATCTTCAGCAGTTCGTCGTCCTTGGTCTTGCCAAAGATCGCGGCCGAGATCGCCACCCCGGTGGCCTTGGCCGACGACGTCCACAGCGTGCCGGCGATCGCCGTCAATTCGCTGATGGCGGTCTGGCCCGCCTGACCCAGGCGGCCGTGCACACTGACCTTGCTCTTGCCGTAACTGCCATCCGACAGGGCCGCGACGACACCCGTCGTCCCGTCCGGGGTCACCTCGTCATCATGCAGCCAGGTCTGGGGATAGCTGACGACCGGGCCCTCGCAATGGGCCACCACGTCCAGCCCATAGTCGCGGATGCTGGCGAACAGCAGACGCGGGCCGCCCAGTCGCTGGGATCCGCCGGCCCCGTATCGACGCGGCGGGCGCGCCTGGTTGATCGGCTCCTTGCCGCTTTCCAGCGAGGGCGGCGACGGCCGCGGGGCCAGCAGCGCCGGGGCCAGATAGGCGGTCGCATACACCGCCCCCGCCGCCAGGGTCGCGGCATAGGATGATGCCGTGGCCGCCGCCGCGGCGCTGACGCCGACGGCCTGCAGGCCGCTATAGACCGCGCCACTGACCCAGGTGGCCACATTGCCGGCGATATAGGCGACCGCTGCTGGCATCTGGGGCTCCTATTTCGGTCGCCAGGCGGCGACCGGAACGGCCGGACCCAGCATCAGGCCCGCGCCGATCGGCCGCGCGGCCCACCATCCGCCGCCCAGGGCAATGGCCCCGATCAGATCAGCACAGGCCCCGCGCGGGCCATGGATCACGGCCGGGATCAATCCGACCTGGCCCCGGCGCACTCGCCGCGACCGAATCCAGCCACAGGCCGCCAGGCTGGCGTCTGCAAATTCCACCGGCCCGCCACCCCGCCGGATCAGGCGGGCCGCCCCCAGGGCCGTGCGGTATCGACCGCGCCAGGCCGCCGCCGGATCCCGGCCGTGGCGACACCGGATCCAGTCGGCCGGCAACAGCCAGCAATCACGACCGCCCCAGTCAAAGGCCCCGCCGGCCTCGACCTCCAGAAACCTCGCCAGACCGTCAGGCGGGCCGCCATCGGGGCCGATCATTTCAATGGCCAGTCCGCCGTGGCCCCGCCGTCATAGCTGGGGACATGCTGGAACGCCGTGTCGGTCGCATCGCGGCGGCCCTGATCGGCCGGCGTCCACATCTGCATCAGGCGGAACCGTCGGTCGCTCCAGCCGCCGGTCAGGTTCAGGGTCACACTGCGCGTCCGGGTCGGGCCGTCACGGCCCGGTTCGTCGCTCCACTCCAGGGTGTCGACCTCGCCGTCGAAATCCCAGAACACCTCGGTCACCAGGGCGTGCCGGGCATCCAGAAAGGCAAAGCCGAAATGCGCGCCCGCACCCTCTATGTCGCCGGCCGCCTCATCCACCAGGGCCAGGGCCCGGGCATCGACCCCGGTCAGGGTAAAGGCCAGGGCCGTGCTTTCGCCCATGAACAGGGCCTCCATTTCCGGCAGGTCGCGCAGGAAGCCCGCGCCGACATAGGCGGCACCCTCGACGTCCTCGACTGCATCCGCCGGCAGATAGCGGCGGCCGATGCCGGACCAGGCCCGGGTCGGCGTTACCCCGTCCAGGCGCAGGAAGAACGCCGGGCGCACCAGGCCACGGGTCGAGGCGCGCGCCAGGGTTTCCGAGACCGGCACGTCAGGCCTCCATCAGATAGTCGAACGATTCCACGAACCGCAGCGACGACGCCGCCTTCCAGCCCCGGGTGATCGTCGGCCAGGCCTCGGCCGACCCGTTGACCAGCCGCATCACACAGCGCGGATCCTGAAAATCGGCCAGGTCACCCGCCGTGGCCGCCTCACGCGCCGGCGGGCCGAACCCGATGGTGAAGGCATCGGCCCCGGTCTGTTCGACACTGTCGACGCAATAGGCGCGGGGCCCGGCGAGGGGGTGCACCAGGGTGAACAGTTCACCGCCGATCAGGTCGCCCCCCACCTCACGGGTCAGAACCGCCTCGCCGGCGTTTTCCGCCAGCGACTGGGCCAGGGTGAACACGATCCGCGGCTGGCTGAACAACGCGCCGTCGGAAAAGGTCGCGCCATCCGAAAACGTCGTCAGCGCCGGGCCGCGAACGCCGTTCGCATCCGGCCACGGGGCCTGGGGTTCATCCGGGATCGGCATCACCACCTCGCCGGACCCCCGCGACATCCGCATCAGCAGCGCCCGGATCAGCTTCAGCCGCACCACGCCCGGCCGGTCGCCCAGCCCATAGTCCAGCGTCCACCAGCCGCCGCCGGACAGTTCGGCCGACTGTTCCGGCCCGACCAGGGCCGCGCCGCCGCCGACGGTCTGCCCGATCAGGGCCGGGCGCAGGCTGTTCGGGCGCAACAGCGCCGACGGGAATACGATCGTCATGCGGTGCCCCTTGGGTCCGGTCAGCCCTTGTGGATTGAGAACTGCAGCTGCTGGCCCTGGGCCGCGCGGCCGGCCACCGAAACCGCCGTGCGCACCGCGCTGTCATGGGTGTCGGTCAACATCACTGCCAGCTGGCGGTCGGGCACATAGCCGGTCGGGATCTCGAGCCGCGAAATGATCGTCACCTGCATCGGGGCCGCCGGTGCCGCCCCGCCGCCGGCGGCCATCTTCATCGACCGGGCGCTGTCGGCGATCGCCGTGCCGCGCGGCAGCCAGGCCAGTTCCGGGCCCGACTCCCCGACCCAGGTCGGGCCGCCGCGCCAATAGTCGGTGCCGTTGGCATTGCGACCGAACCCGCCGAACAGAAAGCCCAGTCCGGCACCGATCAGGCCGCCGCCGCCCTTGCCGCCGCCGGCACCACCCAACAGGCCGCCCCAGTCGATGTCGAACAGGCCGTCGATCAGACGCGAGAGGAAATTATCGGCCGCATTGTTCAGCTGGTCGGCCAGGGCGTTGCGGATACCGCTGCGCCGGATGTCGGCAGCCAGACCCTGGGCCCAGCTGCGCGTGCCGCCCAGACGGGCCGCGTCCAGTTCCTGCCGGATCTCGGCCTGGGCCCGGGCCATGCCCTCGCCCTGGTTCAGCTTTTCCCGGGCCTCGATCTCGCGCGCCCGCGCCTCGACCCGCTGGTCGACGCCCAGCGACCCGGCCAGCCGATCATTGCCGGCCATCCGCGCCAGGGCGATCTGGCGATCACGTTCGGCCGAGGCCGTGACCCGTTCCAAAGCATTGGCCCGCGCCAGATCCAGTTCCAGCTGGTCCTGTTTGGCGACCGACGTGGCTCGGTCCAGATCCAGCCCGGCCTGCTGATAGCCCAGGATCCGCTTGCGCAGATCCTCGTCCCGTTCGACCAGGTCCAGCGTGCGCAGATTGCCCTGCAGCCGGTCCAGTTCGACGCCCAGCGACCGCTGCAGGGCCTGAAACTCCCGACCCGTGGCGGTTTCGCGCGCCTCGACCAGACGCGCCTGGTCGGCCAGGGCCGAGGTCCGGGCCGCCTCTTCGCCCTGCCCGGCATCGACCAGGTCGCGGATCCGCGCCCGCACCCGGGCCTCGTCTTCCAGCACCCGCACCCGGTCCTGATCGCCCGTCATGGCGGCGATCTGGCGATCCAGTTCGGCGCGGTGATCCTCTTCGGCCCGCTGCCGGCGCAGGGCGTCGCGCGCCTCGCGGTCGGCCGAACCATCCCGGCGGCCCCTGGGCAGGGCATCGCGGCGGTCGCGATCCTCCTGGGCGGCCTGGTTGGCGGTCGCGTTGCGACCCCGCGCCCGATCGTTCAGCTGCTGGTTCAGGATCGCGGCGCGGCGCGCCTCTTCAGCGGCGATGGCGCGGTCCCATTGCGGACGGCTGCGGTCCGAACCCTCTTCGCGCTGGCGGTACATCCGCACCAGGCTTTGATCCAGCTGTTCCAGCCGTTCATCCGGCGTGGTGTAAAGCGCCTGGCCCAGCCGGCTCCAATAGTTGCTGACCGCCCGCGCCGCCTCATCCCACGCGCTGGTGATCTCGCTGACCTTGTCGGCCTGGCCGGACACCGCCCCGGTCAGGGCTTCCAGCAGGATGGTCTGGGCCTCGGTCCGCTTGCCGTGCTTCACCAGGGTGTCGATATGATCCAGCGTCACCTGGTCCAGCAGGCCGATCTGGCGCGTCAGTTCGCGCGCGGCCTTGTCCGGATCCGACATCGCCTTGGCCAGCGACTGGGTCGCCTCTTCGGCGTCCTGCCCCATCACGGCGGCATAATCCTTGCCGATCGCGATCAGGCCGGCGATCGTCTCGGTGCCGATCTTGCCGGTCGAGGCATAGGCCGCCGCCTGGGCCCGGGCCGAGGCGGTCGAGACCTCGGCCTGTTCGGCGCTGGCCACGGCCAGCTGTTCCAATTCGCCGGCGGTGACCCCGGCGGTCCGGCCCAGGCCGGTCGCGGCCCGTTCCAGCGACAGGGATGCCTTTTCGCCGGACAGCCACGCCAGCCCCAGCGCCGCGGCCGTGCCGGCAACCACGGTCACCGTTCCCGCCAATGCCAGCAGGACCCCGCCGGTGCGGATGCCACTGGTCGCCCAGGCTTCGAGGATCTGCGGACCCTGCTGGATCGCGATCATGCCCGGGTTCATGCCCATGGCGGCCGTCACCGCCACGTCGGCCGCCTGGCGCGACAGGTTCAGCCGCGACGCAGCCTGCAGCCGGGTGATCCCGCCGACCTGGCGGTTCAGCGCCGCCGTGGTCATGTCGTATTGCTTGTGCGCCAGGGCCTGACCGGCCGCCAGTTCCTTGGAACTGATCGCCCCGACCCGGGCCAGCTGCGAATAGCTGGCCAGTTCGCGGTTCAGCCGATCCTGGGCCGCCGCCGCCGGGTCGACCACGGCGCGCAGATTGGCGGCCTGGCGGGCATAGTCTTCATCGGCGGCGAACAGCACCCGGGCCGAGGCCCGCGCCGATCCGGCCCCGGATCCAGACACCCCGGTCATCGCATCGATCCGGGCACGCGCCGCGCCGGCGCTGGTCGCCTCGGCCGCCACCCGGCGCAGGGACTCGACCTGCCGTTCCTGGGCGGCGATCGCGCGCTGGGTCGCGCCGGTCGTGGCGTCGGCGGCATGAACGCCTGCCGCCTCGGCCGTCTTGTACATCCGCACGACGCTGCCGTCGTCGTCGGCCTTCAGCCGCACGGCCACCTGTTTGACGGTCATCGGATCAGCTCCACCGCTTCAGGATCAGGTCGGGCAAAATCGCCTCGGTCCGGGCCGCGATCGCGTCCAGGTCCAGCCGCTTCTTCGTCGTCACCTGGCGCACCAGGGTGAAGACCACGATGGTCTGGCCGCTGGGCCCGTACAGTTTCGCGCCCCGGCCCTTGCCGCGATACGGGGCCGCCAGCCCCCGGGTCCGCTGGGCCTGGTCGACGACCAGAAAGGCCCGCTTGCCGCCGCGCCGGCCGCCCTCATAGACGAACCGCAGCTTCATACCGGTGCGCCGCACAAAGCCACCGGGCGTGATCCGCTCGCGCGCACCGCGACTGTTCGTGGTCACGCCGAAACCGCCGGCCCCGGCCTTCAGCCCGGACTTGCCCGCCGCATCGGTCGGGATCGCCAGCCAGATCCCCGCCGTCGACCGGATCACCGTGGCCTTGCGGGCCGAGTCGATGATGGCGGCGGCCGAGTTGCGCACCTGGACAAAACCCGCCGCATCGGCGCTGTCCTGCCCTTTCGGATAGACGGCGGACCGCCAGGCCTTGGGCAGTCGGTTGCCCTTGAAGGCCGCGGCCGTCTCGCGACGCAGATCATCCTTCAGCAGGCCGGTCCCCTCGCGGATCCCCGCCGTCACCGCCCGGGCCATGTCGCGCGCGCCGGCCTGGACCAGGCCGTCGGGACCGCCCAGGTCGTCATAGGCTACGCGGTACGCCATGCCGGATTCCCTCAGTCGTCGTCGGGCGGGGCGGGCGGATCCGGCACCCCGTCGTCGGCGTCACCCCGCGCGGCCAGCACCAGCACCTGTTCAACATCCGGCAGCACATCGGCCAGCAGGTCCGGGGCGATCCCGCGGGCCTGGGCCATGGCCAGCACCGCGCCGAAATCCAGACCCGTCGGGCCGTTCATCCCGACGCGCAGCTGCCAGCGACAGCCCTGGATCACATCCCAGGTCAGGACCCCTTCGTCGGTCCTCGGGCGGCTCTTTTCCGCGGGGCAGCCTTCACAGGGGCCGCCGCCTTCGCCGGCTTCCGCCCGGTCCGCCCGGCAGTCGCCGCAGTAGGCTTCGCCGCCCTTGCCGAAGATCCAGTCGGCAAGGGCGCAGATCCGTTTTTTTCCGCCTCTCGCTCCAGCACCGGCCAGGCATACAGGCGGTCGATCGACTCAAACGCCGACGGATCGGCCAGCAGCTGGCCGACCGTTTCCGGCGATACCGCCACCGGCTTGCCGTCGGCATCCCCGACCCCCTCCCAGTCACGGATCCCGCGCAGAGCCAGCGCCCGGGTAAAGGCGATCTGCATATCGATTTTGGCGTCGGGGCCGCCGGCTTCCAGCACCTCTCGCGCCGCTTGCCGGGCCAGCAGCTGGCCCGCGGGACTGACCGGATCAACCTGGATCCGAACCCCGGGCAGGATATCCAGCCAATAGGGGACGGGGGACGACAGCTTCAGCATGGGCAAACCTCAAAAAGCCCCCGGGGGCGAACGGCGTTCGCACCCCGGGGGCCGGTGATCAGGGGGCGGAACCGGTGGCGAGAGTGGCGTCAGTAGGACACCACGTCATTGACCAGCACGGCGCGCAGGGTGCGGCCCGTGGTCGGGTCCTCGGTCGCCTTGCAGGGGAAGGTGGCGCGGATGCCGTTCGGGCCGTCGACCGGCACCTTGACGCGCGGCAGCCGCACCCGGTCCATGATGAAGTCCAGCCGCTTGACGGCCGAGATCTGCCAGCCCATGCGCAGGCGAACCGGCGTCTTGTTCGTGGCCAGGTCGAACAGGGCCCGATTGGCGAACCGCACCACCAGATCAACCCCGACCATCAGCCCGGCCGGATCCGCGCCGTCGATGCGGCCGTCGGGTCGGATCGATTCGTCCTTGTCCAGATTGTTCGACATCCGCAGGGTCGCGGACTGGACCTTGCCGACCGGCACGCCGTCGACCTCGACCACCCCGGCGAACTGCGAAAACCGTTCCAGCACATAGTCGGTGGCCAGGGTGCCCGACATGGCCGAGGTGTCCGTCATCTCGCCCTGGGCGATCAGGTCGATATTGGCGTTCAGCAGGCCCGACCGCTGGGCCTGGATCGACAGGGTGTTGGCCATCACGCCATAGTTCATGCCGTAGTGCGGCACGTCCGGCATCCCGACCTCGATCGCCGCGTCCGGATGCGTCAACTGACCGGCGGTGAAGACGTGGTTATAGGCCCCGCTGGCCGCGCCACCCGACAGCACCGCGCCCGACAGGGTCGCGTTCGGGGCCGGGCTGGTGCCCTTGGCCAGGGTGTAGCTGTTGCCGGCCGTGCCCAGGGTGTCGTGCACGATCTCGACGGCCGTGCCGGCCAGGTTGGCGGCATAGGTGGCGTCGTCGATGCTGGTGTCGACGCTGGCGTTCAGGAAGGCGACCAGGGCCGCGACCGTATCAGACAGGGTCGCGCCGATCTGCACCTGGCCGGCCGAGGGCGACGCGGTGACGAAGGTCACGTCGGTGCCGTTGAAGGTCACGACCGAATTATTCGCCGGCTGGGCGCTGAAGGTCACCGACCCGGTGGCCGCAATTCCGGCCGAGGTCACCGGATCACCGAACAGCTGGCGCAGCCAGAACCCGAAATTGCGAAGATCGACCGGCACCACGACCGGTCCTTCATTGTTGATGACGTCGTCGCCCGCCTCCTGCGGATCGCGACCATTGCCCAGGGTGTCGGAATCGATCAGCCCCTGTTCCTCACCCAGGCCGATCGATACGACCGGATAGCGACGGAAACCACTGGCCGGGATCGCGCCATAGGTGGCGGCGATCGCACCGGCGACGACGATATTTGCACCACGCGCGCGCGCCATGGGACTCTCCTGTCAAAGATCAAAAGGGGTGACCCGGGGGGTCGGAATCTCACAGCGGCGAGGCCGTCACATAATCGGCCACCACCACCACCTCGGCCCAGCGACCGGTAACCGCGCCGGGCGCGTCCAGGTCGCCGGTGTCGCCGGGCTGCAGGTCCAGAAACTGGCACAGGCCGCCCAGGGTCCGGTCGGCCATCACGGCGGCGGCCAGGGCCAGACGCATGGCATCCAGCCGGGTCTCGGCCGTATCGTCAGCCGTGCCGTAGACTCCCAGATCCAGCGGGATCCGGTGCGAATAATTATAGGCGATCGGCGACAGATCGACCTCGGGCTCGCCCGGGTCACCGTCACGCACGATCACCGTGCCGCCGGCGGCCACGCTCTGGGGCTTGGACCGGTTGCGGTCGACGTCGGCCACAGGCAGGGCCGCCTCGACCAGCGCCTGGACGGCCACGATCACCTGTTCCGATACACTGGCCACGGTCACCTCCGTCTGACGACCGGGATCAGGCCGCGACCGGCGCGACCTGGCAGATCCAGACCGCATTGCGGGTCAGGATCGGTTCAGCCATCACGGTGAAGACCCGCCCGTCATCGACCAGCGTCACCGTCTGGCCAATCGCCGCCGCCGGCACCTCGCTGCGCCGGACGCGGATGAAATTGATCAGCACGACATCGCGCGACTGGCCGAAATCGGCCGCCTCCTCGCGCTCGGTCGGGCGCACCCGGACCGGACCGTCAACCCCGGTCCAGGTGGCCGCCTCGCCCAGACGCGCGAACACGGCATCAACCAGCCGGGTCCGGATCGGGGCAAAGGACATCGGTCAGACCGATCAGGCGACGTTGATGCCGGCGGCCTCGAGGGACGCCAGGATCGTGTTGATCGCCGCGGCGTTCAGGGCCGCCGTCGCCGACCCGGCGGTCGGCACATCGGCGATGGTCGTGCCGGCCACGCTGCGGCGCTGGACCAGCAGCACCTTGGCGGTGGCGGCCGTCGATTCCTTGGCCTCGACCGCGAAACCGATGATCTGATTGCCGGTGGCGGTGGCCGTGACCTTTTTGGTGGTGTCGTTCCAGTAAACCGGATCGCCTGCCGCGAAGGCCTGGGTGCTGGCATGGGTCGTGGCGTCCAGGTCGAACACACCGGTGCGGGCACCGGCAAAGGTCTCGCCCTCGGCCGCCGTCACGGCCGCGACGACGAACAGGGCCCCGATCAGATAGCCGAGGCCCGAGGTGACGCCGCCCGAGGGGGCGAGCAGGTCCAGGGTTTCGCCGGGCTGGATAAAATTCTTCATGGTCTCGATTCCTTGCGCTGGGGTTGGCCGGAGGGTCAGCCGCCGGCGAAGACACCGGACCCCAGGCGAACGCCGTTCGCACGGCCCTGGGGTCGGGAGTGATCGTCTGGCTGAAAAGACCCGGGGGCCGACACAGGTCGGCC
>TARA_R110002124_G_scaffold23673_5_pt1 | contig 25502 bp, 30 predicted proteins | sample TARA_R110002124 | Tara Oceans TARA_R110002124 (sample SAMEA4397445) | marine metagenome | biome: Polar Biome; feature: [SRF] surface water layer (ENVO:00010504); material: water (ENVO:00002006), including particulate matter (ENVO:01000060) such as... | depth 5 m
TAGTTCAGTTTACTGATACTGATGGAAATGTAACAGAATACACTCCGCCAGAAATGTTAGGTCAGTTTGCATAGCACACCAATTAACTTTATTGAATATAACAACAGTTTGAGGAATATAATGGAAACAATAATAGACGCAATTAATATACTTACAGCAATTATTGCATCAGCGAGTGCAATAGCAGCAATTACACCAACTAAGAAAGATGATATTTTCTTATCGAAGATTAAACCTTTTATAGACATAATTGCATTGAATTTCGGCAACGCTAAAAAATAAAAGTATAGGTAACTAAATGTCAAGATATGTAACATCTGGAACTAAAACAACTATCTCAACTCTGAATACAGAGCTAGAGAAAATTGCCACCTCTCAAGAAGACTTTCTCTCGCGTGTAGGTGAAGCACCTAACCAGATGCAATCTTCTTTAGACATGAACTCAAACCAAATTATAAATCTTCCGTATCCAGCTTTACCAACTTCTCCTGTGAGATTGAAAGATTTAGATTCTTTAGACAAGGATATAACACCTCAAGATTTTGGTGCAATAGCAAATGGTGTAACGGATGATACGGTAGCTTTACAAACATGGGCTAATGTAGGAGGTCTCCTTTATCTTCCTCGTGGCGTATACAAGATTACTGCTCCTATTAACATAACTTCTTGTACTACAATATTTGGAGAAAGCTCTGGTACAGGTACATTCAATGAAGGGTCTTTATTAAATGAAGCCGCTTTAGGAGCTTCTATTATTTCTATGGGTGCAGACTTTGTAGGGGAAGCTGGTTTTTCATATAAGAGAGACACAGCAGCTATCTATTCTGTTAGTATTCGAGATATTAAATTCTATACAAAAGGAAGTGATTCTCATTGTATACGTATCTATAAAGGATATGACCACGTAAATCTACAAAATATAAACTTCCTGCAAATGGGAGATAATTCTTCTGCTATTAAAATGACAGGCAATGTAGATGATACATTTAATGAGACAAGTCAAACTATCTTAATACAAAATGTTATGGGTATCCATGACTACGACAGAACTACAGCAACAGCACCTACATTTGAATTTATCCAATGCCAAGAAATGAATCTTATTGGTGTTAAAGCTTTTGGTGGCTCTCAAGGTAATTTACCAAATTGTTATGGTATACGTTTAGCTCGTTGTCGAGGAGTACAATTATATGGTTGTTCTTTTGCACACAGTCAAACAGGCGGTTTACTAATAGAAGCCTCAGGAAGACTTACTACAGGTATCGTAGTAGATGGTTGTACTTTTGAAAACTTGTACGACTACGCTATACGTTTAATAGGGGATGACCTTGTAGTAGCACCTGTTAATGCTATATCTATAAGAGCACCTCGTTTCCAATTCCCTTTAACTTATGGTATTTATTGTGATTTTGTAACAAATAGTACTATTGAAGCAGAATATGCAGGAATGCATTTAACAACAAATACTTTAAACAATGTAGTGACTACTCGTAATTTAGCACAAGTAACAGACTTAACTACGTCAATAGATAATACAATTACACAGTACGGTAATGTTTCAGACCAAGCTACAATACATTTAAACAAACAAGTAGTTCGATCTCTTACAACTCCTGCTTTTGGTTTACGTACTCCTAATGGAGATGAGTTTGGTATTAAGTGGTCAGCTACTGATACTACTAATTTTGGTTTAGAGCTTAACGACCCTCGTACTTCTAGTTTGTGGAGATTTGCGCCTAACAATGATTTTGTTGTAAGTAAAACTAATAGAGGTGTAGTACTACGTAATTTAAACGATGATACAGATTACCGTATTAGATTAGATCAAGAAGGTAATATTGTATCTCAAAGTTTAACCAATCCCTCAGATAGAAAAATCAACTCTGACATTCCTAGAAATATAACAACAAACGTCCATACATTAGAATTTAATGATACAGGTAAGACTATATGGATGGATAACCCTAATCCTAATACCGTATTTATTCCTACTTTTGCTAGTATTCCTTTTAATCCAAATACGGTAATGCAAGTAGTACAACTAGGCGCGGGTGGTACTTTTATACAAGCTCCTGTTGGTGTAACACTAAACGGTGTAGATAACGCAATTTTCTCTATACCAGCTCAATGGAAAGGATGTAGATTAGTAAATCGTGCAAATGATGAGTGGGCAGTTATTGTTAATGATTCTGAAGAAATTAATTTTCAAATTACTTACGATGACCCTGCAGCGCAAACATTTACTAGACAAGCTACAAACACATATCTTAATAGAAAGAGTGCCAGTACAGTAACTTATATACTAGATAGTTCGACTTTCTCTTCGGGTGACAGAGTTTTGGTTAACAGGGTACGAAATGCAACTGGAGCTATAACAATAGAGACTAATACGCAAACGTTCTATACTCCTAATGGTAATGCAACATATCCACAAGTGTTAACTACAGGGACAGCAATGATACTTACCAAGACTAGTATAGGTTGGGATGTCACTGGCGATATTACATAAGGAGTAAGAAGATGTACAAAGGTTCAAATGGTATTTATTTAACTCAAGGTTTGTTCTATGAGTTTAACAATCCAGAAGCACCTTATACACTCCGTCCTGAAGATTATACCTCTCGCAAGGGTAACAAGTACGTTAGCTTTGCAAAGGTGTATAGGGACAGTGTGGATGAATACGATGCTGCTATGACTCTCCTTAATAGCTGGACTCATTGGCAAAAACTCTGTAAAGAAAAATGGTTTCAAACAGGAGTAGTGAATGGCAGTAACTTTACAGGACTCAATGACTGGCGAGAAGAAAAAGAGAAGTCTAACGAATCTGCTGCTAAAAGGGTTCTTCTGGATGCTATTGCTGATGGTGATACTCAAGCAGCTTGGAAAATATATGACAAAGTTACTAAAAAGGAAGTTACGAAAGGTGCAGGTCGTCCTGAAAAGAAAGTACCAACTATTAAAGCGAGCAATGTAAGTAATATTGCAACTGAAATAAGAAAAAGGAATCTGGTTAATGGAACTTAGTACTTTAGCTAAATTTCTATGGATTCCAGCTCTAGCTGTTTTTACTTTCTTTGCAAAAAGCTACTTTAACTCCCTTGAGAAAAAAAGCGAATCACTTTCAAAGAAACAAGCAGACATTGAAAAAAGTATTATAAACTTAGAAATGGAATTAAATAAAAACTACTACGACAAAAGAGAAATTAAAGAACATATAGTTCTTCCTCTTATGGATAGATTTTCAGAAGTAGACAACCAAGTAAAAGTAATATCAGGGATGATGGTTGATATACATTCGGATATGGCAATCTTGAAGTATAAGATTCTTGGCGAAGAGTTTGGAAAGAAATGAGTATTGAACAACTAAAGAAAGATTGTGAGAGTGACCTTTTCTTCTATGCTCAAGTTATGTTTCCTAGTAGGTACTTTGGAGAAGTTCATGAAGAAATGTTTCGTTTCTTTCAGAGGTCTCTAGAAGAAGCAATGGAAACAGGGCAAGGCGATAATGCTGCGGCATTGATACCTCGTGACCACCAGAAGTCTTTTTGTATAGCAGTTGCGTCTTCATGGGCTATTACTAAATATCCTTGGTTTACTGTTACATATGTATCTTCTAACCCAACTTTGTCTGAAAGACAGTTGACAGTTATTAAGAATATATTTAAGAGTGATTCCTACAGAGAGCTTTGGCCTGAGATGCTTAACTACGAAGTTAACCCTCGAACTAAAGAATACGACCATAGGTCTTTAGGAACTTGGACTAAAACAGAAATAACTGTAGACCACCCTGAGAGACCTCGTAGTGAGAAAGACCCAACAGTTGCTGCTACAAGTGCTAAGAGTACCAACACAGGGGCGCACTACAAGATGTGTATCTTTGATGATTTGGTTACTAACGAGAATTACCGTAGTGCTGCTGAACGAGAAGATATAAAAGAAGTCTATCAGTCGTATGCTTCTATTGCCACTACAGGAAGTATTAAGTGGATGGTAGGAACAAGATACGGAGATAATGATTTATACGCAGCCTTGAAAGAAAAAGAATACGAGATATTTGATGATGAAGGTATTGTTACCGAGACTCGTCCATTATGGAAGTGGTTTGAGCGTAAAGTAGAAACTAGTAAAAGATACGATGGTACAGGTGACTTTGTATGGCCTAGAACTAAAATGCCAGATGGTAATTGGTACGGTTTTAATCAGACAGAATTAAGTAAAAAGAAGTCTGAAGCATTTAACTTAGAGCTGTATTACTCACAGTACTACAATGACCCTAATGCGGCTAGTGAAGCAAAGATTACAAGAGATTGTTTCATGTACCTCCAGCCTAATCTGTTAGAGCAAAGGCAGAACAGGTGGTTCTACGGAAATAAAGAATTAAAACTAGCTTGTGGTATGGATTTAGCATTTAGTGAAGGCAGTGGTGTTCGTAAAGTTAAACGAGATTACACATCCATTGCAGTAACAGCTTGGGATAACGAAGGGTACTTATACGTACTAGACCTTCAAAGATTCCAAACAGCTAAGGCAGAAATATATTATGAGAAGCTTATTACAATGCATGAGTATTGGGACTTCCGAGAAGTAACAGTAGAGACTAATGCTGGTGGTGCTGTAGTAGCTAATTTCATTCAAGACGAGATACGAAGAGCAGGTCATACGTTGGTAGTTAAACATCAACATAAGAACCAGAGAGAAGGTACAAAAGAAGAACGTAACTCTCAGTTATTTGAACCTCTTTACAGAAATAAAAGTGTTTACCATACGAAAGGTGGGTACACAAGATTGTTAGAAGAAGAACTTCACTTAACAAAGCCACCGCACGATGATTTAAAAGATGCTGTATGGATAGCTGTTAGTAATAGTAAACGACTAGCCAAACCTAAATTTGCAACAAATAAAAGAGAACGGACTGTTGTTAATGCTTCTAACCGATTTCTTAGTAGGAGAAAAAGAGCTTGATTACCCTTAATTATAATAACAAGGCTGCTTTAGCTGGTGATATAGCTAGTTACTGGGAAGAGTGGAACTCGTCACGTACCACAGCTATGGCTCTATGGGCAGAAATAGATAACTATTTACTCGCTACAGATACAAGCATGTTAGAAGGTGGAGACAATTTTGACCACAAGACACACCTTCCTATTCTTTCAGAGTTACACGAAGACCTCTTAGCTATTGTCTACAGTACAATGTTCCCACATGAAGACTGGTTAGGATGGAAAGGTTTTGAGATTAATGCAATTACAAAGCAATTACGAGGCAAAGTTCAAAGTTATATAAAACAGTGCCATGCACTTAATGGCTTTAACATCCAAATGCGTAAAGTGATTGATGACTTAGTACGTTATGGTAATTGTTTTGCTCAAGCTTATTATAAGAATGATACAGCGGATACAGAAGAGGGATACGTATCAGGTTATTCAGGGCCAGCAGTTAAACGAATTAGTCCTTTTGATATTGTATTTAACCCAACATATACTGATTTTGATAAAGCTCCTAAAATAGTACGTAGTCTAGTATCAGTAGGAGAGCTTGTAGAGTTCTTAGAGAGTATTTCTGACGAAGATAAAGTGATAACTCCAGAAGAAACTAAGAGTCTCTTACAGAGGCGTACAGGAGGTTTTAGAGACTACGCTGAACGTTATAAAGAAAAGCAATATGTACCACAAGGTTTTGGTAGTTTAGATGAGTACTACAGTTCTGGTTACGTAGAGTTACTTTGGTTTTACGGAGACATCCTTGATGAAGTAGAAACAGAGGTTTATAAGAAACGTTGTATTGTTATTGTTGATAAAGATACTGTTGTATTAGATAAGCAAGAAATTAAGCCTTCTATATTTAAAGGTGGATGGACTGCACGACCTGATAATCTATGGAGTCAAGGCCCATTAGATAAAGTTGTGGGGATCAACTACATGATTAACCACAGGGAGAATGGTAAGAATGATGCTATTGACAAATTCATTTATCCAGATAGGTCTTATGTTGGTGATGTAGAAGAGATATATGACGAAGTAACAGGTCATACGAAGTACATCATGCCTGAAGGTGGAAGTGTTTCAGACATCCGTCCTGACAGTACTGTACTTACTTTTGATAACCAGATAATGATGCATAGGGACTTAGCCCGTACAAGTGCAAGACTACCTCAACAGTTAGCTGGTTTTAGGACAGCAGGAGAAAAGACTGCTACAGAAGTACAGAGTCTTAATGATGGTGCATTCAGAGGATTTATTAATAAAGTATCTCAAGTAGAAGAAGACTTGTTAGAGCCTCTTGTACAAGCTGAGATGAGAATAGCTAAGGATAACTTCTCTAGTATTATTAAAGTTCTAGAAGAAGATGAGGAAGGTATTTTACTTACTACAAGCATTACAGAAGAAGACCTTAGTGCTAATGGTAAGTTACTCCCAATGGGTAGTAGACGTTTTAGTAGACAGTTACAACAGCTACAAGGTTTAACACAGTTAACTAACACAAACATTGCACAGATGGTAGCTCCTCATATTAATACATATAACTTGGCTAAGACAGTCGAGAGTTTATATGGATTCGATCAATACGCATTTATTAACAAGTTTGCTTCTATAGATGAGAATTTAGAAATGCAAGAGAAACAAATGATGGCTGAACAAGAGATGGTTAAATCTAGTTCACAACCGACTAGTCTAGAGATGGGAATGATGGAGGAAGAGGATGAGCTTTAAAGTACCTTCTTTTATGTCAGAGCATTTTAGTGCTTTGAATCCAGAAGAAAAGAAAAAAGATATTGAACGTTATAAAAGGTGGCATAAGAATAATTTTACAGAGCTTTTTATAATCCATTTAGAAGATTCTGTAGAAAAATTAGTAAAAGAAGATGAATCTAAAAATGACTTTATTTCAAAATTCCAATTCTCTTATGTATCTATAAAAAATAAAGCTCAAAGAAGATTATTAAGAGAGCTGATAAAAAAGCTAGATTGGAAAGTCTAATGGCTACGTATGTTTATCACTGCTACGAATGTGAATATGATAAGGAGGTTGTACATGGTATGACAGAAAGTCCAGAAGTAGTTTGTAAGGATTGTGCCGAAGGTATGCACAAAGTAATAAGAAGCTCAAACTTCCAACTAAAAGGTAGTGGTTGGTTCGGTAAAAGTAAACAACATTGAGGAAAGAAAATGACTGCCGTACTGAGATATAAACAACTGACTCGTAAAACAGAGGAAGAAAAGAAAAAGAAAGCTTCTGCTAAAAAAGTTGTTTCTAAAAAGACTCCTGCTAAAAAACCAACTAAAACAGACAAGGAGTTAGCAAACACGCGTTTGGGTAAAGGCCCTGTAAAAAAACCTAATGAACTTTACACAGGGAGTCTTGCAGTCAACGTTGTTAAGAAAGTTATGAATAAAAAGCAAAAGAAAGAAAGTCAAGCCGCTCAAGTTAAGAGATTAGCTGCGGTAAAACGTTTAAAATCTAAAAAGAAATAAGAGGAATTAAGAATGGCAACACCAAAGAAAGCAGTGTCAGAAGTAGCGAAATGGTCGGGAAAGGTTAAGAAGTACAATGACCTAATTAAGAAAGAGAAGTCAAGAAGCACAATGACTAAAACAGCAAAGACTCCTAAGATAATTGCTAATCTTACAAAAATAAGAGATAGCCATAAGGCTAGTCTTGCAGCAGCTAAAAAGAAATAAGAGGAATTAAGAATGCAAACATCTAACCCAGATGTAAAAGAAAATTTGGAGGCTAACCAGCCAGAATCTCAGGAAGAGGTTAAACCACTTTTCGGTGGTACAGATAGTCAAGGTAAGGAGCGTCTTTTTAACAACACAGAAGAAGCTCAACAATCTTGGCAATCTGCTCAGAACTTTATCAAAGATAAGGTTGATGAGACTAAAACGATGGAAGCTCGAATTCAGGAACTTGAAGCTAAACTTAACCAAAGTACAAAGCTGGAAGACGCTTTATCACAATTAAAAAATAAAGAGGAATCCCCTGTGAATGAATTACAGCCAAGTCAAACCACTGAGACAACCCCTCAGTTGGACGTTGAAACGCTTAAACAGCAACTACTACAAGAAGTTATGGGGTCATTAAGTACTTCTCAACAACAAGAAGTATTTAGTAAAAACCAAAATGAAAGTATTAGTGCTGCACAAGCGATATATGGAGATTCTTATGAGCAGAAACTCCGTGAAAGTGCTAAGGACTTAGGTATGTCTGATGAAGACATTATCAAAGAGGCACAGGCTAATCCGAAACGCTTTAAAAAGTTATTCGGTTTAGATAAACAACCCAAAACAACTTATAACCCTAGTAACTCTGTATCTGGTTTTACGCAGAAGAAAGAATCTGGGCTAGACTTTTCGCGTGGTTTTAATGACCGCTCTCGTGTTAATACGGCTATAGATAACTATCGTAAGATTGCAGAGAAACAAGGTGTTAAATTAACTTTCTAACTGAGAAAATATTATGTCAAATTTTACTTATGCACAAGTCCCTAACCTAGTTCGTCAAGAGCTATATCAAGTTTCTTTAGAGAAGCAGTTCGATGACTGGTTAGTTGGTCGTCCTTTGTTCGATGACAAAACAGGTATCTTCCCTGATGGTGACACTCTTAATGTTACCTTGACGGCAGATCGTGATGTTACAGATTACACAGAGAATACTCAGATTACCTATGACGGTATGACTACTTCTCGTAAAGACCTTACTGTTACTGCCTATAAGCAGGATGGTTTCTTTGTAACAGACCGTATGAAGCAAGATGCACATCAGTCAGAAGCATTCTATCAAGAGAATGTTCACAAGTCTGGTATTGCTATGGCTACAGATATGGAGACTGCTGTTCTAGCTACAGCTAACTCTCAGACTCTTGGTAATAACAATGCTATTGGTGGTGTTCCTCACCGTATGAAAGGTAGTGGCACTGGTGGTGCTATAACTATTGATGACATTATGTTCATCAAGTACGCTTTCGATAAGGCTTATATCCCTACCGAAAATCGTATGTTAATAGTTACTCCTGAAACCGAGTACGATCTTAATAAGCTTTTAAACATCACTGAAGTAACTAATGGTTCACAGTTTAACTTCGATGTACAAGGTCTAGTGCAAACTGGCTTTGGTGATAAGCTTAATATTGTTCGTAATATTGCTGGTATTAACATCATGGTAAGTCACAACTTGCCAGCGATTACTGCTGAGACTCTTGCCAAAAGTGATGGTACTGGTGGTGGTGCAATTACTGGTAAAGGTTGTGTTGCAATGTCTATGGCTAATGACACTTCAATGCCGTTCATGGGTGTTATCCGTCAGCGTCCTGAGACTGAATTCTTCCGTAACACTAACCTGAAACGTGATGAATGGTCTGCTACTTGTCGTTATGGCTTCGCGCTTAAACGTCCTGAAGCATTGGTTACTCTAGCAACGCCTGTCTAATTAACAGGTAATTTTTAAAAGGGATTCTTAGGAGTCCCTTTCATAAAGTTCCTTGGAGATAAAAAATGAGAAGAACATTGTTAATGGTTGTTCAAGAGTACCTTGATGCAACAAGTGGTTTTTATGTAGACAGTATATTTGATACGGATGAGTCTCAACAAGTAGCTAAAATAGCAGAACGTGTGTACTACCAAATGGTGCAAGAATACGACAATGTTCTATTTACTATGGATGATTTATCTTTAGAATCTGTATCAGATATAACTCGTCCTAACTATATGCTGTTACCTAAAAAGGTACAGAAAATACAAGAAAGTAAAATTTGGTACAACGTATCAAAGAAAGCAGGTGAACTAGATTACAAATTAATGACGTACTTACCTCCTCTTGATTTTGTGGAGCATACGTTGCATTCAAATACAACAAACTCTATAATAGTAAAAGGTTACAATGATAATAGAATGCCTATTAAAACTAACCAATTTCCTACTTATTTCACTTCTTTTGATAATGTTTATGTTGTATTCGATTCTTATAATAACGAATTCGATACTACCCTTCAAGCAAGTAAGACCCGATTCGTAGGTTCTCAAGAGAAAGCTTTTTTACAAGAAGATGTTTTTGAAATACCTATCCCAAATCACTTATCTGAAACTTATTTAGATATGTTTCTTAATGAAGCTCTTACTTTAGTTCATCAACAACCTATTGGAATGATTGCTCAAAGAGCAAGAGTTAAGAAAATAAAGCTTCAACAAGACAACCGTACATTAGGACAAGGCCGTAGTAAAGCTTCTTATGGAAGGAAAGGTCTAAGTGGGAGTTACGTACCTAGAGGTCATGGCGAATAATGGATACTGATTACAAATTAATCTTTGATGGTTTTTATAGGTGGAGTCGAAGTGGTAAAGTTGCTGAAGCACTTAGTGGATGCTTTATTAGAAAGAGTGAAGCAGCGAGAGCTTGGGAACTTTACGAGCTAAGTAAAAAAGCCCCTGCATCTTCTGTTGTAAAGAGTTCAGATTTAGAAAGCTTAAATAATAAAGCAGACTTACTGAAGTGGGCAGAAGTAAACAATTTGGAAGTTCCAGATAAACATAAACAACCTAGTGCCATTAAGAAGTTTTTAATGGGTAAGTATAAGGATTAGTTATGAGGGCTTCAGGACAAAAAGATTATCTTTCTTTAATCAAAGGTTTGAATACCGAGACTTCAGCTCTTGCTTTTCCTGAAAGTTTCACATCAGATGAATTAAATTTTGTAATTAATAAAGATGGATTGATTCGTAAAAGACGTTTAGGTTTCCAAGATTTAGTAACTCCTTTTGTTATTACTGGAGGGTTTGCTGCTGTAGAAAATGTATTCTATTGGAGAGGCCCATCTTTAGTATGTGTTACAGTTACAGACGACACACCACAAACCAAACTTCGTTTTCATGCGGTAGATGATGACTTTACATTTATAGCAGAGGTTACAATTTCTTCTGCTGTAGTAAAAACACAAATATCTGAAACAACTAACTTTCTTGTTATCACTACAGACCAAGGTACTAACCCTGTTATGTGTGAGTACAAAGAACTTACAAAAGAAATTTTTGTTAGTAGTGTTAAGGTAAATGTACGTGACTTTGAATTAGTAGATGATGGATTAGAAATATCCGAGCAACCTATTAATCTTTCAGACAACCATAAGTACAATTTATTTAATGCTGATTGGCATCTTACAAGAGCAGATTTAGAAGATAACAAAACAGAAAAACTTGTAACAACTGCTTTTAAAGATTTTACAGGAGTCTATCCTAGTAATGCACAAGTAGCTTCTGTAGGAATTATTATAGATGAAGGTGGGGATACAGTCTTCTCATCCAAAGATGTTAAAGGGGCTAACTTCGGGAACAGTAAAGCAGGGAGAGGTCATTATGTTTATGACATTAATGATTTTAACAGAGATGCTAAATTACTTAATCCTGAAGAAGATGGTGCGCCAAGCACAACATTAGTTCCTATAGGCACTATAAACTTTTCAGGAACTCCTACATATAATCCAGATGAGCCTGATGTTATAGACCCTGAAGACCCTGATACTCCTTCTGGTGGTGGTGGTATTCCTCCTTACAAGCCACCCTTTGATGAATTTCTAGATCCAGAATAATGATATTAAAAGAGATAAGAGGATACTATGGCGGTAGATAGCCCTAAGAAGAATTTTAAGAACCCTACTTCCTGTGCTAGTGCATTTGGGAGATTCTTTTACGCTGTAGATAGTATGGTGTACTTCACTCAAATAGTAGAAACTGACAGTGATGTAGGTAGGTGTTATCAACAAAATGACCCGACTAGCAGTGAGTTTCCAGATTTACTAGATACAGATGGAGGTGTAATAGAGCTAGAAGATACTCAACGTATCAAGGCTATGCAATCTTATAGTTCAGGTGTTCTTATCTTTGCTGGTAATGGTGTGTGGTATATCTACAACCCTGATGGAGGATTTAAAGCTACATCTTTTAATGTAGAAAAGATTACCGACAGGGGTATAGATAGTGCTAAAAGTATTGTAGTAGCAGATAATAATATCTATTACTTTTCTAATAACGCTATTATGCAAATTGCTGTGAATCAATTTAATACAGCAGATGCTACAGATATTACAGAAACATCCATACGTTCTTATTACTTATCTACTCTTGCAGGAGAAGGCGCTCAAGGCGTATATAACTCAGGTACTAAACAATGTGAATGGTGGCTTCCTAAGACACAAGGTGCAGGTTTAGTTCTAGATACAACTGTAGGTGCATTCTACCCTCAAAAGCAATCTAGTGCCTCCTACAAACTCCGTATGCCATTTACTATAGCTAATGCTTTGTATTATCCCAGTTCTCTTCAAACTGATACTAATGTCACGTACTCATTCTCTTCTAGAGTTAATCGTGTATTTAAAGATTTTGGTACAGACCAAGAAGCTTATCTTGTCACTGGTTATGAAACACTTGGTAAGTTTTCTAATAAGAAAGCTGTGTCACAAGCTAAAGTATTTTTCAGAAAGACAGAAACAACAATAACAGGATATGAAGCAGATAGTTATGTATTTGATTATCCTAGTGCTTGTTTGTTTCAAGCTCGTTGGGATTTTGATAAGAGTGCAGCATACGGGAAGTACACAGGTATCTTGAATGGTGAAGGTAGAGGTAAAGCAATGCAGTTATACAAGCCAATGCAAAGAGGCTTTATACCAGATGACTACCCCTATACATTTGATACAGGTGAAAGTCTTATCTCTAAGAAGTTTAATATTCGTGGTAATGGGGATGCTGTTCAATTTGTATTCCAAGCAGAGCCAGAAAAAGATATGCAACTCTTAGGGTACTCAGTAGGTTATACCATGAGAGGTAGAATGTGATTGTAGATATTTTAGAAAAAGATTTTATACAACACCCTTGTCTATACAAAGATTCTAATTTTTCTGTATACATTGAGGATAGCTCAATGGGGTGGGTAGTTCATTGTCTTGTTCAAAAATGGAAGCTTTCTGTGTATAGAGAGATGCTTAATGTTTTTTACATTCTAATTGACCAAGCCCCTAGAAATGAACTTTATGCTTTTAGTAACAATAAAAAACTTACTAAGTTTGGTAGTTTATTTGGTATGGATGTAATAGATGAAATGTACACAAGTAATGGTCAATTTAAAGGAGAGCTATTATGCTTGACCCTGTAACAACAGCTTTAGTAATAGCAGGTACTGCGACAGCAGGGAGTATTGTGACTGGGGAGAAGTCACGTAAACAACAAAAGAAAGCGGCTCGTAACCAAGAGGGTGTAAGGAGAGCGCAGCAAGCTAGAGAGCAAATGGCAGCAGTACGACAACAACGTATAGCTCAAGCACAGATAGTTCAAGGAGCAGCTACTGGAGGGACATTACAGAGTAGTGCAGCTCAAGGTGGGTACAGTGCCGTAGGTTCTCTTACAGCAGGGAATATGCAGTTCTCAAATCAAATGGATTTCTTTCAAACTCGTATTGCACGGAATATGGCTAAATCTAATCAATATGCAGGGCAAGCTTCTATTTTTGGTTCTGTAGCTAACTTAGCAATGATGGGAGCAAGCATGGGGTCAACTGATACATCTCCAGCTACTCCCGCAGCAGCATCAGGTAGCGGATACGGTGTGCAAGGAGGGATGAGTGGGGCTAATTCAAGTCATGTTGTTAAAGGGGCTTTCTCTAACCCACTTCCACCTTCACCTTTTGGAGGGTAATGTAAATGATTGAAGTAGAAACAAATAAGCGTTCTTTAATAACTCCTCCTGCTGAGAGTAAAAGAGATTTAATATCACCTGTAGTAGATAAGTCTCTTATTTCACCACCTTCTAAGGAAATGCTTAGTCAAGCTAAGTTTATTATAGACAACAGTAAGCTTGAAAAAGAACTACATGAAGAGAAGATAAAAACACTCTCAATGCAGACTTCTAAGCAACTAAGAGAAAGTTTTAACATACAGAATCAACAAAACTTATCTCTTGAGATAAATGAAAGTTTACGTGAGTCTGGGGTCGAGTTTATTGCATTAGGATTGGAGACTCTATCTAAAAAGCGAGTACAGAATCAGGCTGCATTAGAAGAAGAATTCGTAAAAGCTATAACAATACAGGCAGAGAAAGACCCTGTAACTCGATACATTATGGAAAACGATAGAAGCTTCTTTAGTAACTTAGCGCAAGAATCTAAAAAACAACTCGCTATATCAAATAAACTAGAAGAGATTAAAAGTGGTTCTGATTGGGGGGATACTGGTCTAAATTTAGTAAGTGAAGTTTCTATGGTAAGCTTCTTACAAAGGACTTTTGGATTTGGCTTGTTTGACTACGCCTCCGAGCTTAGGGATTTACAAGTAGAGTTAGAAAAAGCTGATGCAGACGAAGCTATAGAAATATTAAATAGAGCAGAGAAAGTGGTTAAAGCTACCCAGATATTAGGGGATAATCCTGATTACGTACATGGGGAGTTGGCGTTAGCCTTTGAAGGGAGTCGAGGGAGTCAGGATATATCACAACTTCTTCACTTTTTTGATTTTGCAGATACAGGTCTTATCCTTAAAGATGTATTGAAAGTAGGTCGTTCTATAGTAAAGACAACGACACAAAGTAAAGTTTTTAATAAGATGGGTAATGAGGATGCATTCACTGATGCAGTAGCTGAAGGTGACAGAAAGATAATAGATGATGAGGTAGAGCAGATAAGTGCAGGGCTGGGTCTAAAGACCGAGTTTGACGAAGCTACGGGTCTTTCAGGGCTTGTAAGAGCTAGTCATGCTGCAAACAGAAGAATACTAGATGAAGTCTTAAACGAGCCTCGTGGAGTAGATTATCAGGATGTTCAAGATGTAGATACACTTGGCAACTTAAAAGCTAAACTTAAGAGAGAGTTTAACAAAGGCACTATAACAGATGTAACACCTAAATCAGATGGCACTACAGATATAATGATGGTGAAGCAAGATGGTTCTGGTTATGTATCTGAAGCTACGGCTAAAACAGCAATAAAAAAGAATGGTTTTTCAGGAGAGCCTACACAGCTTCCTAGTGGCAAGTGGGCTATTAAAGCCAACCTACCTTCAGGTGATGTTAAAAATGCAAACATGAGTACGGCTGGTGTTAGCTGGTTTACAAGAATGTTTCGTAGACCTGAGACTTGGATTGATGATGATTTACTTGTCTACTCCCAAATGAGTGAAGCCTCTTTAAATAGAATTGTTAAACAAGGTCAGATTGTTTATGACAGTACTCTAGGGCAATTAGGAAAGGCAGACTTAAAAAGCTTTCTTCCTGCTATAGAGGATGTGCTGAGGTACGGGGAAGAAACAAAAGAGTGGTTGTCACCAAAAGACTTTGATGCTTACTTTCGTCAAAATTACAATCGACCTGCTACAGCAAAAGAGATGAATGCGTACTCTGGATATAGACTTTTAAATGATTTCCAATATGAACTTGATAATAAAGTCCTGTATCAGAAAAAACAAGCCCAAGGTTATGGGACAATTATGGATGATGATTTAATAGAAGGTGTTCCTGCTACTAATGCTAAACTTGTAGATTCTTTTACTGAACATGATTATATTTTTTCTAGAGAGACAGGTCAATTACTCGACAAGAACAATTTAGAAAAAGGGTTCTTAGATAAATATGATGTTATTAAAGTAGATGACCCAATTGTATTAAAGTCGGGTCAAACAGCCCCTACTCCTTATATTGCTGTTCCTAAAGGGACAGTTAAAATAGAGCCATTACAGTACAAGCAGCTAACGTACTTGGCAGGAGGGCGTAAGAGATATGATAAAGACACAGTATTCCTAAAGCAAGCTAATGTAGAAGTTCTCCCTAATGGTAAGAAGTACAGAAAGAAAGATGGTACGTTCTTTACAGCTTCTAGTCTCCCTCAAGGTAAGAAAGTTCAAGAAGAAATAAATGCAATTAATAGTCTTCTTAGAAAAGGGAGGGATGATGCGGATATACGCAAGCAAGCTGAAGTTCTTATACAGAAGAACCTCACGCTAGGCATTGATAACGTAGCAGATTGGCTACTAAAAATGGATGATGAGTTTGTAGATATAGGAAAAGACATACAGGCTGTTCGTAATAGAGGAGTTGTGTCTGGAGAAGACATCCCTACGGACTTTGTAGACGATGTAGACTTCATGGAGCAAATGGATGGAAGATTAGGAAGACGTTCAGAAGGAGGCACAAGAAGTCACGTAGACTCCACAGAAACGTCTCTATTGAACCCCATAGCGAGTTTAAATCAAAACTTTGTAGCAGCAGCTCAGAACGCTTCTTTAAGTGCTTACAAGGACTATACGTTGGCTTATTTAGAAAGGTATAGAAAGTATTTTGATATAGATATGAATTCTCCTAGAATGGATTTACTTGATGCTAAAGTAAAAGATGGGACAAAACTCACATCCAAGCAGATAGAAAAGATTGAAGGAGAACAACAATTTGCTAGGGAAGTGATGGGGCAAAGAACAGCTAAAGAAGTTGCTGCTCAAGCTACGCTAGAAAACAATATAGAATGGGCTTTAGGAAGACTACCTGACAAGTTGAATTTAGGTATAGGCACATTTGATAAGAACAAAGTCATAGGTGCATCAAAAGCCCTGTCTAAAGAGGCTGTTCTAGGTAAGGTAAGAGGTTTAATATTTAATGCTAAACTAGGTTTGTTCTCTCTCCCTGCAATGGCAATACAAGCTATACATGCTCCTATTATTGCTATAATGGCCCCTACACATGGCATAAAAGCTCTTATGACTTACCCTGTGCTTCGTATGGCTTTGTTATCCAGAGACCCTCAAGTAGTGGCGGAGTTCGCTAAAAAGTCTGAAGTTTTAGGTCTAACGGGTTTCGGGGACATGCAAAAGTTTTTCCAAGAGTTTAGAAACTTAGGGTTTGATTCTTTTGGCCCTAACATGGCTTATGAGAATGCTGGTATGGGAGATAATATTGTACGTAGTACTGCAAGTAAGGTTGTAGATAAAGGGAGAGTTTTCTTTGAGGAAGGGGAATTGCTCCCTCGCTTGACAGGATATGCTACAGCAGTTAGAGAATGGAAAGCTAACTTTAAAAACATCAATCCTAAAGGAGTTGATATAGACTCTAAAGAAGCGAGCAAGTACATATCACAAAGAGTTAACACACTTACTCTTGGTATGACTAGAGCTGACTTACAACAAGGTCTTAAGACAGGCTGGACAGGTCTTGCTACGCAGTTCCAAAGTTATCCCTTACGAGCATTGGATGCAATGGTATTCCCTTCTAAGGGATTATCTGGAGCTGAAAGAGCTAGAATGGTTGGGGCGTATGCTATTTTCTTCGGTGGCGCAGGTTTACCTATGTTGGACTCTGTAGTAAATACAATTGTGGAAAACACAGACGTAGAAGAAAACAAAGCTCTCACTAAGACATTGTATAACGGTGTTATAGATGGTCTCGTTATGGCTGCTACAGGAGAGGATACAAACTTTGCTTCTCGTGGTGGTTTAGGGGATTGGGCTAAAGAGCTTATGAAGCTCATATCAGGAGACCAAAGTAAGCCTCTAGACGTTCTTTTAGGGCCAGCAGGTAGTACAGGAGGAGGTGCATTAGATACTCTTATACAGTACGCTCAGGCACATTCAGCAGGGTATAACCCAGATCCTTCTCAATTAACAACGCAAGTTATTATGGATATGGCAAAACAAGTAAGTAGTTTTAATAACTTGTATAGAACTTGGGTAGCTTATAACACAGGTAAGATATATGACTCTAGAGGTAATCAGTTCATAGAAATAAGCAACACTAAGAATCTACTACAAATCCTAGGTGTACCTCCTCAAGAATATGCCAATGTAGGTGCTTTGTTTGCACAGAAAGAAAAAAGAAAACAAATAATAGATTTGAATGTAGAAATGTTACTTAAACTGCATACTGATTTCTTACGTGCAGACACATACGAAGAAAGAGAAAGTATTAAGAATGAAATTAACGGTATCTCCACATTGGTTCAGCAAGACGGATTATCCCAAGAGGTAATGCCGAGAGTTGCTAATAAGATGGGGCAAGGTACAAAGTATAATAAATTAATACTTGACGCGAAATTACTAGAAGCCACTGGTAAGAATGGCTTATCAACAGAGATGGAAGCATTAAATGACTGAGTTCACAAGAGATATAAAACCCGTTAACTACAATTCTGCGCCTAAAGTTGCAGCCCCCAGTGGTAGTCTAGGAACGGACTTAGTTAATGCTGCGGCTACTGGATTTCAGCTTTACTCTCAGTATAAGAACAAAAGCCGAGAGGTGGAGTTGGAGAAGATGGTGGGGGATTTAACTTCCTTTGAAACAGAGCTATCCCAGAACGGGCTTTCTAAGAGAGAAAGACTCAGTAAAGTGGATGCCAGAGTAAGGGAGTTGGGTTTAGGGGCTAGCCAAGAATCACATTTAAGAACAACTCTTGCTAAAAGGCGAGGGAGTTATGTTCAGAGGGATATAATAAGTGAGAGGGATAGTGAAGAGGCGCAACAAGAACAACAGCTAGAAGCGGAGTTCAATTCGGCTTTTAGTAATGCTCCTCAGTTATTTTCTTCTTATATGAGGGATGAAGATGGAGGGTATAGCCGAGAAGATAAAATATCCATAGTAAGTGACTTTGAGAACTTGAGAGTACGTTCGTTCCAGAGAGAAAAGGCGACTCTCAAAGCTGAACAACAATTAGCTCAAGGTGGTGTAAAGGCTTTACAAGGAGCTGCAACAGCTTCTCAAGTTATTACTTCAACACTACAGGATGTTTATGCTACTACTTCTACAGGCTTTGTTCAGACTATTAGTAATATGGACTTTCAAAGTACAGAAGGGAGACAACTGGCGGAAGAGGTTCTAAGGCAAGGCCGTAGTACCTTTCGTGTAGGTCGCAGTCAGATAGAATCCCAGTACAATTCATATATAGTAGGACTAGAGGAGGGCAGTGCGCCTAGGAAGCTGCTAGAAGCGGATAGAGATGCCTCTCTTCTTGAGATGGATAACCTAATTAAAACTCTAGACAGTACGGATTTAAAGTCTGTGCAATCCCTTGCCACAGATATTGACTTAATTCAGAAAGGTTTGGAGTTAAGAGGATTGCAGAGCTTTCCTATGGTGAGTATGATTAGAACAATAGCCCCCGAAGCTTCCAAGTATTGGATTGCAGCTATGACTAATGCACATTCTGAGATAATGGAACAAGGGGTGAGTGAGTTGGCGAGTGGTCTTATGAGTATGGATACTGATGCTGTTTCTGTTAAATTTGGTAAAGAAATGGGGGAATACCTTAAAACAGGTGATACATCTAAAGCTAGTGACCTTGTACTAAAAACTACATATCAGTTTGCGAGTGACACGATTACTAACATGCCAGCTAGGGATTTATCAGCAGGTGAGGTTGAAAAGATTAGTTTAGGTCTACTAGGAATAATGCAAGAGGCTGCTACTACAGATGACCCTAAGCAGATTAAAGAAGCAACAGTATTATTAAACAGTCCTAACTTTAAAGAGTTCTTTGAGCAGTTACCAGAAAATAGGAAAGCCCCTATGGGGAGATTTATTAGTGCTTTTAACTTGGATGTATTACAAGATAGTACAGATGGGATATTCACTAAAATGGAGGCATTAAGAAAAGGGAGTGGGGTTACTTATAATGCAGATACAATGGAGTTTGATTATTCATTGAAAGGAGATGTAGGAAGACAGCGAGGGGAGACAGTCTTAAAGGCTAATACAAGGAAGTTAATTAAGGATGCTAACTTAGCTATAAAAATGATTAATGAGAATGCGAAGTATGACCCTATTACAAAAGATACTAAGAAATTAATTGATACGATGATTGCAGAGAAACTACCTAAAGGAATACCTGTAAAGGGTGACTTATCTACATTTACTGTTGAAGATAGGATGCAGCAGACTACTCCAGATGAAGACAAGATAAGAAGTAATAAAGAGATACTGCTTTCACTAAGGGATGCTATAGATAATATATCAGAAGGAACTCTTGTTAATAGTCCAGAGTTTAAGAAGATATTAGAAGGTTTGGATAATGATGCTTAGATAGTACTAGATAATTACTTATGGATTATCTTTATAAAGTACTGGATATTTGAAAAGCTGTCAAGCATAAATGCGACGAACGGTCTATATTATACGATGAATGACATATTAAGAGGAAATTATGCCAAAGAAAGGTGAAACATCAGCTACTGCATCTGCGAGAAGTAAACAACAGAGAGCTTATAATTCTACAGATAAAGCCAAGAAAGAACGTGCAGCTAGGAACAAAGCTCGTAATCAAGCTATAAAGAAAGGTAAGGTTTCTAAAGGGGATGGTAAGGATATAGACCACAAGAAGCCTCTACGTAACGGAGGAAGTAAGGAGGAGAGTAATACTAGGGTACGTTCTAAGACTGCTAATAGAGCAGACAACGGTAGCTACGCTGGAATGAAACGTAAAGGTAAGAGGAAGTAATATGCCAGAGAAAGATTCTAGATTAAGTAGAGCAGGAGTCTCAGGTTTCAATAAGCCTAAGAAGACTCCTAGTCATCCTACTAAGAGCCATGTAGTTGTAGCAAAGGTCGGAGATAAAATTAAGACTATCCGATTCGGGGAGCAAGGTGCATCTACAGCAGGGAAGGCTAAGGCTGGTGAAGGAGAGAAGATGAAAGCTAAACGCAAATCATTCAAAGCCCGTCATGCTAAAAATATAGCTAAAGGCAAGATGAGTGCAGCATACTGGGCTGATAAGGCTAAATGGTAATAAAATAACAACACAATTTATATAGGAATTTTTATGGTAACTTTTAATTCAGCCGTAACAAATCTTGGTAAGTTTCTCTTGAATATGCAGAGTGGCTTACAGGCTTTTACTACACAATCTTATACAGAAGTTAATAGTAAACTAGGGGTTCAGTTCGAGTCTGCTTTTTACATTCCCAGCCTTGCTGGTGGAGGGACTTACGACATCGTAGTCACTACAGGTACTGCTCCTCTTGCTATAAAAACCATGAGTCTTGCGTTTGATACAGAACTCTCAAGCACACAGTGGTTTAAAAACCCAGCATATACTGGAGGAACTTCTGTTCCTATCTACAACTACCGAGAAGGTGCTAACAGTACGCCATTGGTATCTTTAGTAGGTGCGACTACAACAACTTCTACAGGGACTCCCGTATCATCAAAGGTGTATGCAATAGGTAGTGCCTCTAATGGGAATAGGCATGTATCGTCTGTTATGCCTACACTAGGAGTGGAAAGAATACTAGAGGCTAACTCCGTATACTTATTCAGGGTTATTAATGAAGATAATGTTGGGATGAAAGCAAGTGGTCATGTGTCTTGGTATGAAGGTGGTTTAGATTACAACCCATAAGAAAGGGGCTATATAAGCCCCCTTTATTTGCTAGAAAGGTAGAGGTGGGAAGTCTTTTGCTCTCTCTAAGCTGTCTATGGCTTCCTGTATATCTTGCTGGAAGTCTTTATAGCCTCTTTGCCCTGCCATTAACATCTTCTTGACTGCATGTGCTACAGCAGGGTTCTCTACACCGTAAGCATCTAGAACATCATACACATCAACAGTAACGCCATGATTACGAATTTTCTTGTGGTACTTACTTACTTTTGGTTCTAGTAGTTTATCTTCTATAGCTGCTACGTAATCTTCTAGTTCTTTGTGGTAATGTGTCATCATTTATCTCCTGTCAAGGCTTCCCAACCTACTGGGAATTGCTCTTTGATTATGTTTCCTAACTTCTCAGCGAAGACTTGTGCTTCTAGCTGGGAGTTCTCTTTGATTCGCAGGTTATATATATGAGCGAATGCAAGTAAGTTACCTGTCCATATCCAACTTGTCAACATACTTTGTGGTAAAACCATGCGAGCCATTTCTGGCGCAACCCCTGCTTCAATCATTTGCATGTAAGTTTCTACTGCTTGGTTAATAGCTTTTAAGTATACTGTGTGTGTACGCATCTTCCTGTCTACCCACTCAATATTACCTCCTCCACTGCCTTGCTTGATACTCTTATCAGGTCTAGCTCGCCACCCCTCTGGGTAAAACATCTCAATACCATCATCCACATATCGTCTACTTACTTCGTTCCATGTGAGTCCTGCCTGATGCTTCATAAGTTGTCTGGCTAAGAAGATTGGAGATACACATCTCACTTGTACACAGTTGTGTCTGAAAGGTGTCATGTGTTGGTGTTCGCCTAAGTAGTTTATTAACTTAGCATCCTTCTCATCCATAGTCTCCTTCCACTTATCAAAGGATACACGAGCTGAGTTAGAAATAGATAAGTCACCTCCCATACTATCTACAAGCTGAAGTTCAATACCTTTCATTAACTATCTCTCCACTCTAAATAATCTAATACGTACTTACTGCTAGTAGCTTTACCTAATGGAGTATTGTAATGCTTCTTAGCATACCTACCAAGCTTATCTAAATAACCGCTATCACCCTTCGTTGGTATAGCATGAGGTACTCTGTAGTAATGCGCTCTTGCCATAGCTGTAGCGTAAGTAAGGTTAGTAATCAAACTATCTTCACTAATACTACTTACTACATCGTCAATGACTTTACCTAAGCTTCTGTAGTCTAGGAAGTTAGACCAAATATCATCTGCTGTTTCTAACTCCATTTGATAGACACCATAAGCTCCTACACCATCAGGTACTCCCACTTGTCTTAGGAACTTACCTCCTTTACTCTCATGTGCTGCAGTCATCATGAGGAGGTCTACAGCTTCATCACTATAAGGTATCTCGTTCTCTAAGTACTTCAACGTAGGAATCACTACATGGTCTTTGAATTGTTTGAAATTAATCATGTGATTCGTATCTCTCTTTCAAATAATCTAAGTCAACGAACATAGGATTAAAACTCCCTTCTTGTACGTTGTGTTTAACTACTATACCTCGCCAATGATGATTACCTTGATGTCCTTTGTAACCTTCATCATGAGCATAACATGCTCCAGCTATAATACCCCACTGCTGTCTACCACTAGCAGGTAAGAATCTTGTAGCTACATCTAGTGTCTGCTTATGCCCTACACAGAAACTCTCTCCTACCTGCTTCAGTACATTCTGAGCAGTACCCCCATAAGGCTTACCTGAGAAAGGATTAGCCATGAAGTGACAATAAGCTACACCATTAATAATTACAGGTTTCAAGTAATCGTGTACTTCCCATCCAAATTCTTTGTACTTCAAGTTATCATAAGATAAGAAGTCTGCTAACTCTGGATTGTTATCTGCGTGCCTCATGATACGTTCTTCATGATTACCAAGAGTGAGAGCCATCTTAGGTGTATAGACTTTCTTCTTGTTCCTTTTCTGTTGTTTCTGTAGCTCATGTAAGGGCTGTAGAAGAAGCCTCATGCCCTCTATACTGGCTTCAATATCTAAGTGAACCCTCTTACCCTCTGCACTCTTCTTGCCCCTGTCATAGGAGCTTAGAGAAGGCATATCAGCGTGGTCGCCTATGTGTACAATAACTTCAGGTCTCTTATCTACTATGTACTGACCTATGTAACTTAGGTGAGACATATCGACATCAGGTTTACATTGAGTATCTGGAATCATTAAATGTGTTACATTAGGACTAACTTTCTGTGTTGTTTTTATTTTAAAAATCTTCATGTACATAATCCTCTGCAAAATTCCAAGCTTCTGCTAATGTGATGTCAACCTCTTCACCTGCCTGTGGTGAGAGGAGGAAGAGTTCTTCATTTATCTCCTCTATTAATGTGTCTGTATCTCCACTGTGTATCAAAGAGATCCAGTAGTTATATTTTTCTAGCATCGTCGAACTCCTGTATAAGCTTTTTATACTTATCTTTGGTTTCTTTTCTCTTAGCTTTCTTCATTCTTTGTCTCCAGTTCCTCACTTGCTTATCCTCTTCTGTCCTATGTGTAGGATGAAAAGGATTCTCTGTGTAGTCCTGAGTCATGTATTCAACTATGTGACTAAGAGCCACATCGAGAACTTCAGTATTACGGAGTCTCTTACCGTAACGTCCTATGTAGTTCTCTATCTTTCCTAGGAGGATATTACAGTCCCTATGCACAGTATTCCGTATATGACCTGTCTTATGGCAGTGGTCTAATGCTGCCTCCCCTTGTACTATCTTTTCTTTACAGATAGGACATCTGTCTTTGTTCTTCTCGAGTAACTCCCCTCTGAGTACAGATACTTCATTGTACTTCAGTTTCAAGGTCATGTGAAACCCCTTATTTTATCTAGAGCCTCCAACTGTATTAGGAAGGATGGTATATTTATAAAGTCTTCTCCACTTAGTTTCAGAGTGTTCATTGTCTTCATTGTACTCCTCACTAGAGCTTCATCTAGTACCTCTAATTCTTCAGTGCTTAGGATATTATAGGTGCTTGCCATAATATTGGTTCTCCTCTATCTGTTAACTCTCTAACCATCCAAAGTAAATCCATATTCTCTTTCAGCTTAACTTCGGCTTCTTCTCCATGCTGTCCTTCATATGCTTCTTTGACAACATTGTATAGCTCTGTTTCCGTCTTGCAATCTTTAAGCGTGTTGTAGACTTTGACATTACCGTACCCCTTTATACCGACGATATTATCTGTTGAGTCCCCTAATAAAGATTGAGCATACAACCATATCACGCCCTCTCCATATAGCTTCTTCTCCCGTCTCTCTAACTTACCCCAGTAATCCACATAACGCAAGGGCATCTCATCCCTGTTGTGTGTCTTCCAAGAGTAGTGCCAGCCTTCGACTTGTAGTAAGTCTTTATCAATAGAGCAACATACAGCATTCTTATCTCTTGTTAGGTGCATTGCCATAGCATCATCAGCTTCCATTCCTTCTATTAAGTCTGTGTTATACATATACATTAGGTAATCTTTTATGTACTTGTACCACTTAGGCTTCTCTTTCTTCCTATTACCTTTGTACTTATGGCTTACTGCCAAGTCGCTTCTAAAGTTACCTTTACCTGTTAGGTAGACTTTGTACTTACTTGTGCCTACGTTCTTAAATAAGTTATTAAAGAAGTTTTCAATTCTTTGGTCTACTATCCAACTCTCTTGAATATCTTCACTACCCCAACCTATGCTATAGAGGAGGATGTCCCCATCAATTGCTAGTGTTGCATTTTCTGGATCGAGAATCATAGTACCCCCTTATGTAGTAAACTCTTATAAAAGCTACAAAAGTCATAACCAGTGTACTGAAAGTCCCTATCCAGAATACACTGTTAATTTCTAATAAATCTAAGAAAACCCATAATAAGAACAGGCTAAGGGGATAGTTAATGAGAGTGCCTGTAAGTACAATTACTAAGCTTTCTTTAACAGTGTTCTTATTCCTCTTATTCCCCTCCACCATTTGTAATTGAATTTCCTCGTACTCCTTAGCTTCTTTAATGTCTTGCTCTGTCTGTACTCCATTTGGATTTTTAAACCACTGTGGTGTACTCATTATATACCTCCTTCTGTTTATCGGAATCTCATCTCTGAAGAGTTTACTCCAGACTTTCCTCTTTTTGT
>TARA_R110002124_G_scaffold114535_18_pt1 | contig 25453 bp, 25 predicted proteins | sample TARA_R110002124 | Tara Oceans TARA_R110002124 (sample SAMEA4397445) | marine metagenome | biome: Polar Biome; feature: [SRF] surface water layer (ENVO:00010504); material: water (ENVO:00002006), including particulate matter (ENVO:01000060) such as... | depth 5 m
TGGCGCGTCCCATTGCCTGGCGTGACATCCTAGCGCATGCGGCGGGCGGCCCATTCGGCCATGGCGATGCCGGCGATGATGATGGCGGCGGCCACGTAATGATAGAGTTCGAGCGCTTCGCCCAGAATGAGCACCGAGCCCAGCGTGCCGAATACCGGGATCAGGTTGTGGCTGGGTGCGGCGCGGTTGGGCCCGACCAGTTCGACGCCCCTCGCATAGGCAATCTGGCTGAACATGGAGGGAAAGATCATCACATAGACCAGCACGGCCCAGACGGTAGGCGACATGGTAGGGATGGTGGCAAATGCAGTGACGCCGGGGCCGAAGAGCTGCAGCATGGCCAGGCCGGTAATGGCTGCCCCGAGAAAGGCGACGGCCATGAAGCTCATCATGTGCACCTGCGGGCGGAACCGCAAGGCGAGCGTATAGGCGGTGTATGTCAGGCAGGCCAGCAGCACGAAGCCGTCGCCGACATTGATATCAAGCGTCAGGATGCGGCGCAGGTCGCCATGAGTGGCGGTGAGCATGACGCCCGAGATGGCGATCAGCACGCCAAGCACCTGCAGTACGGTGGCGCGGACACGGAAGATGATGAAATTGGCCGCCAGAATCATCATCGGCAGGGCGCCCGTTTCGATGGCGGAATTGACGGCGGTGGTGGTCGTCAGTCCCAGGTAGAGCAGCACATTATAGAGGGCATAACCCAGCGCCCCGAAGGCCATCAGCAGGGGCCAGGTGCGTCGGATCACCGGCCAGTCGGCTGCCAGGAAGCGCCAGGAAAATGGCAGGATGAAAAGCGTCGCGCCGACGCAGCGGGCCGACAGCAGCAGAAAAGGGTCGATCTCGCCGACCACCATCTTGGCCGCCACGACATTTCCACCCCAGAACATGGGGGCCAGAATCAACAACAGATAGGGTTGATCGAGCAGTCGGGCGGAAATGCCGCGATTTTGGTGATCTAGCGGCTTTGTCATCGTGGCCCGGGTGATGTAAGGACAATCGGACTTATCAGTTTTTCGACCATGTTGAAACGTCAACAAAAGATGGTCGGGGGGACAGACGTCCAAAGTGAGAGGGAGGACAATTGTCGATCCCTTTGTGTCTTGCCTATCCTGGAGATGGAATTCAATGGCTAATGTGGTTGTCGTCGGCTCGCAGTGGGGCGACGAGGGCAAGGGCAAGATCGTGGACTGGCTCAGCGAGCGCGCCGATGTGGTGGTGCGCTATCAGGGCGGTCACAATGCTGGGCATACACTGGTCATTGACGGGGTGAGCTACAAGCTCGCGCTGCTGCCGTCCGGGCTGGTGCAGGGCAAGCTCTCGGTGATCGGCAATGGCGTGGTGGTCGATCCGCATCACTTCGTTGCCGAACTCGAAAAGCTGCGCGCCCAGGGCGTGGTCATCACCCCCGAAATCCTGCGCATTGCCGATAACGCACCGTTGATCCTGTCACTGCACCGCGAACTCGACGCGATCCGTGAAGACTCCAATTCGGGTCTGAAGATCGGCACCACCAAACGCGGCATCGGCCCGGCCTATGAAGACAAGGTTGGCCGCCGCGCCATTCGCCTGGTCGACCTGAGCGAACCGGACACGCTGATGGTCAAGATCGAACGCCTGCTGACGCACCACAATGCGCTGCGTCGCGGCATGGGCCTGGTGGAGATCGAAGCCCAGAAAATCTACGATGAGCTCATTGCCGTTGCGGCCGATATCCTGCCCTTCATCGATCAGGTGTGGCAGGTGCTCGATGACAAGCGCAGGGCCGGTGCCCGTATCCTGTTCGAGGGCGCACAAGGCGCGCTGCTCGACAATGATCACGGCACCTATCCGTTCGTGACCTCCTCCAACACGGTGGCCGGCCAGGCCGCCGCCGGCTCGGGCCTGGGCCCGACGGCAATCGGCTATGTGCTGGGCATTACCAAGTCCTACACCACACGTGTCGGCGAGGGCCCGTTCCCGTGCGAACTCGACGACGAGATCGGCAGGCATCTGGCGGTGGTCGGGCGCGAGGTCGGCGTCAATACGGGGCGGCCACGGCGCTGCGGCTGGTTCGATGCCGTGCTGGTACGCCAGACGGTCAAGACCTCCGGCATTACTGGCATTGCCCTTACCAAGCTCGACATTCTCGATGGCCTCAAAGAGATCAAGGTGTGCGTTGCCTATGAGCTCGACGGCGTGCGGATTGATCACCTGCCTGCCTCAATGGGAGCACAAGCGCGGGTTAAGCCGATCTACGAGACGCTTGAAGGCTGGTCTGAAACGACAGCTGGCGCACGCAGCTGGGCACAATTGCCAGCGCAAGCCATCAAGTATGTCCGGTTCATCGAGGAACAAATTGGGGCGCCGGTGGCTATGTTGTCGACGAGCCCGGAACGTCTCGATACCATCCTTGTCGTTGACCCATTCCAAGACTGATTTTTTTTGTTACAACTCGTCGCAGAAATTGTGAGTATCAAGTAACCAATGGCGGACTACAAAGAGCTGTTGCGCCGGGCCATCTCGGCACTGCCGGAGAATAACGGGGCCGCACGTCGTGCGGTTTATGAGAAGGCGCGTTCGGCTCTGGTGGGCCAGTTGCGCGCCATTTCTCCGCCTCTTCCTGCGCGGGACATTACCCAGCATCGCCTGCAGCTTGAAGACTGCATCCGCCAGGTGGAGCAGGAGGCCAGCGAGGCCGTCATCACGCTTGGACGCGAGGCGGGCAGTTGGGGTGCAGAGCCGAAAGCGGCCGACCCCAAGCCACCCGAACCCAAGCCAGCCGAACCAAAGCCAGCCGAGTTCAAGCCGGTCGAAAGCAAGCCCGTAGAAAGCAGGCCCGTAGAAAGCAAGCCGGCAGAAAACAAGGCACCTGTACCTGCTGCGGTCGCAGAGGAGCCTGCGGCGCCGGTCTCTCCCGCAGATGCGGCACCCAAACCGACGGCAGCCATGTCGATCGAGGAAATCATCGCCGAGGCGGCCGCCACTGGCGGTACCTCGATCATACAGGTCCCCATCGCCAGCAAACCCGCACCCAAGAGCGAATCAGCGCTGCCACAGCGCATTGATCCGCCTCGAAGCGAACCCATCGCCCTTGCCAAAAACAGCCGTCCCATGGACATGCCGGCCAGGCCGATGTCGGCGGCGCCTCGTCATGAGCCGGCTCCATCGGCAGCCAATTCAACCGCGGAGCCGATCCGTTCAGGCGGCCGCATGGAGCCCGTTCTTGGCGGATCGCAGGCGGCGATGCGGCGCCCGGCGGAACCGCTGGCGCGGCCCGTGGTGCAGCCGGCACTGTCGAGCATTCGCGAAGTCGAACTTGAAACCGCCGATCCGGGTGCCAGCGAAGCCGAAGACGCCATTGAGCGGGCCATCGAGACGCTGGACCGCGAAGCGCGTGGCGACACTGCCGCAGAGCTCGTCGCGCCTGAATCCGCACAGGTGGTGGCCGAACGGATGTTCGCGTCACCACGGGATGGGGCGGACGACACTGATGACAGCGGCTTTGTGGCGGCGCCGGCGACGGTGCGCGCCGGTTCCGGCCTGACCATCTTTCTGGTGGTTTTTGCCGTCCTCCTGCTGGGGGTTGGCAGCGCGGGGTTCTGGGCATGGCGCGAAGGCTATGTCGATCTGGACCAGATGTTTGGCCAATCGCAGCCGGCGGTTGCGCAGGGGCCCGAGGTTGCCACTCCCTCGACAACACCGACGCTTGATCCGGTGCAGTCGTCCGACACAGCGCTTGAACCGGTTGCAGCGCCCGGCAATACCGCGACCACCACAACCACCGAACCCTCCACGGCACTGGAGGGTCTTGAGGCCGAGGATCGCCTCGTCCCGACGCCGGTGGAGCCCAACGGGACCGAAACGACGCTGCCGCCCATTGGGCAAGCGGACACCAAGAGTGATGAGCGCCTGCCGGGGCAGGATGCCAGCCCGGTCGCCGCCAATGATCCGAGTGCCTCGGTCGATCCCGCCGTGCTGGCCGGCAGCCAGTCTTTGCTGCTCGAAGCCAGCGCCACCGGCACGGCAGGCGCGGTTCCGTTTTCAGGCACGGTCGACTGGCGCGAAGGGGTGGACGAGATCGGACTGCCCACGCTGATTGGCCATGCCAGCATTCCGGCCCGCAATCTGGGCGTGGATGTCACGATCCGCAAGAATTCGGATCCCAGCCTGCCCGCCAGCCATCTGATGGAAGTGGATTTCCAGGTCTCCGACACCTTTATCGGCGGGACGGTGGCCAATCTGCCGGGCGTGCTGCTGAAGGATCAGGAACTGGTGCCAGGCACGCCGCTGGTTGGTGCGTCGGCCCGGGTGGTCGGCAATTCGTTCCTGTTTGCGCTCAGCGCTTCGCCTCAGGACACCGCGACCAATACGAGTCTGCTCGAAAAGCGGAAATGGATGGATCTGGCGGTGGTCTACGGTACGGGACGCAACGCCATCATTACCTTGGAAAAGGACGAGGCCGCGCAGGCTCTGTTCGACAAGGTCTTTGAAGCCTGGGCGCAATAAGGCGGCGCTAGACCAGTTGCAGATGGCGGTCTGCAAGCCGGTAGCGCCGGGTGGCCAGAGCATCGACGTCATCGGTGTGATGGCTGACCAGAATGGTGTGCCAGCCATGGCGCAGCGTCAGCGACTGCACCAGGTCGCGTATGGTGACGCGGGTGTCGTCGTCGAGCGCCGAGAATGGCTCGTCCAGCAGCAGCACAGGTCTGTCTCGCAGCAGCGTCCGCGCCAGTGCCACGCGCTGTTTCTGGCCGCCTGAAAGCGTGCTGGCCAGTTGGGGTTGGATGCCCTCCAGCCCAACTTCGGCGAGTGCCTGGACAATGCGGGTGGCCGCCTCGGCGCGACCGACTCTGGCCGGTAGCCCAAGGCGGAGATTGCTGTCGGTGCGCAGATGCTCGAATAGGCTTTCCGATTGCAGAAGCAGGGAAACCGGACGCGCCTCGGGGGGCAAGGGGAGCAGGTCGACACCATCGAGTTCGATGCGCCCCGACATGGGACTGAGAAAGCCGGCTATCAGGTCGAGCAATGTGGATTTGCCCGAGCCGCTGGTGCCCGAAACGGCGGTTATCTGGCCCGGTTCTGCCGCGAAGTTGAAGCAATAGGGGGTGTCCTGCCCGGGATAGGCGAAGGTCAAGTCGTCAACGCGCAGCATTGGCGATCCTTTCGAAGAGTCGGGGCAGGCCAACAAAGGCAATGATTGTCCCCACCAGCAAGACGGCGGCAATGGCGGCTGCGTCATTGTTGCGGTAACCGCCGAGGGCCCTGAACATCAGTAGCGGCAGGGTCTGGAAATCCTGGGTGCCAAACAGGGCGATGACGCCCAAATCGCCCAGCGAAAAGCAGAACGCAAGGGCGAGCATGACGCCGATATCCTTGCCCAGCAGGGGATACTCTACCGCGATGAACTGGCGCCAGCCAGAGAGGCCCAGCGAACGGACCAGCTTGCCGCGCGTTCGCGCGATAGCCTCGAGCGGCGGGCCCAGCGTGGCCATGGCAAAGGGAAGTGCGAGCAGGCTGTTGGCGAGGATGACGACATAGGGCGCCGCCATTGCCGGGGCGACACCCAGCGCCCGTACCAGCAGGAAAAAGCCGAGCGAGAGCACGACGGCGGGCACCGCCAGATAGGCATAGACCGGCATGCCGAGCAGGGTGCGCATAATGCCATTGCCGGTCGCGGCGCGTCCGAGCGCCAGGCCCAGCGCCAGGGCCAGTGTCAGAACGGCCGAGCCCGCTCCGACGAGGAGACTGCTCAGGGCCGCCTGCCAAAATGCAGGCTGAGCCAATAGGCGCCCCAAGCCGGAGCTCAGGCCGTCGACCAGCACCGAGGCCAGTGGCAGCACGAAGCCGATGGTGCCCACCAGGAGCACCAGAACCTGCGCCAGCCGGGCCAGGGGACGATCACGCCAGGCCGGGGCTGCCGACGCGCCAAAACTGGTCGGGACCGGCGCCAGGGCCGAGGCGACCAGGATGACCCCCGAACAGACCACGATCTGGGTGAGGGCCAGATGCACCGCGCCCGCCAGGTCGAATTCCTGGCGCACGGCTGCATAGATGGCGACTTCCAGGGTCTGGTTGGCCGGGCCGCCGCCGAGCAGCAGCACGATGGGAAAGCTGGTGAAAGCGAGCAGAAAAATGATGGCGGCCAGACCGGGCAAGGTGCCACGCATGGCCGGCCAGTCGAGAATTGCAAAGCGCTGCCAGGCGGTCAGGGCAAGGGACTGGCCGGTCTTGAGGCGGCTGACGGGAATGGCGTCCAGCCGGGCCAGCAGAATGCGGGCGGCAAAGGCGCCGTCGAGAATGACGTGGGCCAGCAAGATGCCGGAGAGCCCGAAGGCCGGATTGCCCAGGGGGAAGCCGAAAAGCGCCTCGCTGGCCCGGTTGATCCAGCCATTGCGCCCCCAGATCGCCAGAAGGCCAAAGGCCACGACCATGCCGGGCGTGACAATGGCCGACGCAAACAGGCTGACGACCAGATCACGCCCCCGAAAGCGCAGGCGGTTGAGTGACCAGGCCAGGGCCATGCCGACGCTGAGCGAGAGCAGGGTGGTCAGGCCAGCCTGCAGGGAGGTCATGCGCAGCAGATGGGCAATATCGATACGCGAGGCGCTGGCCTCGCTGCCGGTGGCGGCAGCGAGGATTGCCCAGAGAACCAGGGCGATCAGGCCCACTATGCCGAGCGCCAGACCGATCGCGATGACCTTGCGCGCGGGCCGGTGCGGCAGGGTGAGCATGGCGTGGTCCGACGCTACTGGATGGATGTCAGCATCTCGTCGATCCAGGCCTTGGCGTTGGCCGCGATCTCGTCATCGCTCAGGGTCAAGGTTTTTGCCGGTTGCGGGAGAGAGGCGAAGACCGGATCGATATCGGCCCCCAGATCAACGACCGGCATCATCCAGTTGGTGGTCGGGATGATCTTTTGTCCCTCGACGGAGGCCAGATAGGCCAGGAACTGGCGGGCAAGATCCTGGTGCGGGGACGATTTGAGAATGCCGGCGACTTCGGTCTGGGCTAGGTGACCTTCATCAAACAGGGCCGCATGGATGGTCTGATCGCCTTCGGCAATGATGTGGTAGGCCGGCGAGGTCGTGTAGCTCAGTGCCATGTCGGCTTCCCCGGTCAGGAACAGATTGTAGCTCTCGCTCCACTCGCGGGTGACGGTGAGGATGTGAGGCTTGAGGCCAGCCCAGATCTCGGGGGCGCGGTCGCCATAGGCGGCGCGGATCCACAGTACCAGCCCCAGGCCCGGCGTGGCAGAGCGGGGGTCCTGAATGGCAATCTTGAAATCGGCCGGCAGGGCGATCAGTTCCTCGAAGGATTTTGGCGGCACGGCAACATTGTCGGCGTCATAGACAAAGGCAAAATGGGCGTAGTCGAAGGGCACGAACTGCTGGTCTGTCCACGGCTCGGGCAGGCTGAGCTTGTCCAGGTCCAGTTCGTGGTCGGCGAACAGCCCGGTTGCCCGGGCTTCGCCGGCAATTGCGGTATCGAGCCCGACAATCAGGTCGGCCTGGGTGGTCTCGCCTTCGAGCTGGACGCGGCGCAGGGCACCAATGGAGCTGTCAGCGGCAACCCACTCCAGGGTGCAACCGCCGCAAATGGCCTCAAAACCTTGCTTGAGAGCCGGGCCGGGACCCCAGTCGGCCGCAAAGCCGTCATAGGTGTAGATCGTCAGAGTGGGCGCATCCTGGGCGGATGCGGGCGCCGCGAACAGTCCAAAAAGGACCGCAGCAACGATATGGGCGGTTCTGACCATGAGTCATCCCTTCGTCGATTGCGGTCATGAAGAAGGGGATGTGTGCCAATGGCATCGGGCAACGAGATGCCCTTGCCATCTCGAACTTCCTCCGCCAGCATGACCTGGTTCAGGTTCAATGGGTAATTCTCAGCTCCGGAAAACCAGAGCACCCCAGCGAGACGCCCCACACTTAATGAGAGCTTTGTGACAGTGCAAGAGACTTCCGCGCGCCCGGCTGATGGCCAGGTGATCACGTTTGAGCGGCCGATGGCGATCGTTGGCGGCGGCGCTGTCGACCCGGCCCTGCTGCGCGAGCTGGCCGGTCACGGGGTGGCAATGGTGGGCGCGGACGGGGGCGGGGACGCAATTGGCGCGGCAGGTCTGCTACCTGAACTGATCATCGGGGATCTCGATTCCCTCAGCGATCGGGCGGGCTGGGAGCAGCGCACGCGGGTGATCTACATTCCCGAGCAGGTCAGTACCGATTTCCAGAAGGCGCTCTATTCGACCCGGGCCCCTGTCACGCTGGCGCTGGGCATGACCGGCAAGCGCCTCGATCACACCCTGGCGGCCCTGAGCGCCGTGCTGAAATATGCGCCGCTGCGCAAGCTGGTGGTGGTCGATGAGGTTGACGTCGCACTGGCCGTGGTCGGCCCGATGGCGTTCGAGGCCGGTGCGGGGGAGCGGGTGTCGATCCACCCGCTGGTCCCGGTCCGCTTTGCGCACTCAACCGGGCTGCTCTACCCGCTCGACGGCTTGCTGCTCGAACCGGGTGGTCGGGGCGGCACGTCCAATGAGGGCCTGGGCGGTCGCGTCGAAATCGTGCCGGTGGACAAGACGCCCTGGCTGTTGATCCTGGGCAGGGAACGGTTGTGGGATCTGGTGGCTGCAGTGGCTTGATCGGGGCCGCCGCTCAATCCATCTGGCGCAGCCGGGCCAGCGCCCTTGGTGATATTGCGGTCAGTTCGAGGACTGGCTTCCATTGCGCCGCATGAACTTCGTCAGGCTGGTGTCGCAGGGGCAGGGCAGGGTCGGCCAGAAACAGGTATTGCAGGTCATGGTGCAGGTGATCGGGCTCCTGGCGTGAAGGTTTGCCGGGGACCTCATGGGTGTCGATGACCAGTGGCAGATCATGCTGGCGGTGCCAGGGATGCAGCGTTAAACCGCTGACACCGGTTTCCTCGATGGCTTCCCGTGCCGCTGACTGGAAGAAGCGATCAGCGGGCTCGTAGTGGCCGCCCGGCTGGAGCCATCGCCCGATGGCGACGTGGTCGATGAGCAGGACCTGCTGGTGATCCGGGGACAGGATTATCGCGCTTGTCGTGACATGGCCGGGCATTGTCGCGCGGTCGTCGAGCCGATGGCCCTGGGCGATTTGCCAGGCCAGCAGGGCCAGGCGCTCGTGGGGCTGAGCCACGGTTGTGCGGTAGCGCTCGACCATGGTCTTGAGACGGGGAAGGAAGGATTCGGACTGGTCCATGCCCACAGACTTTCACGGCATCGATTGGCCAGCAAGCGGGCGACAAGACCGACAAAACAAAGGCCCGCCTGAGCGGGCCTTCTGGATGGATGTGCCGGACGCTACTGGTTGCGGTAGCGCAGGCGGCCGATTTCGTCATATTCGGACTGCTCGACCTTGAGCTGTTCGGCGGCTTCGCGCTGATGCTCGCGCTGATCGAGCAATTCAACCTTCTTGAGGTCTTCCAGCGCTTCGGCCAGGGCATCCTGGGCAACTTCGAGCTTGCCGCGCATGTCATTGGCCGATGCGAGCAGATTGTCGCGTCGCGACAATGCAGCCTTGGCAAATGTTGAATAGGCAAAATGGGCAATGTCGGAAATGCCCGTCTTGGTGTGCTCTATCTCGATCTGCTGGTCGAGTTCGGACGCCATGCGTTCGAAATCGTTGACCATCATTTCAATCTGCGCAACCTGACGGCGCTTCTCGTCCACTTGAAATTTTTTGAGCCGGATGAGGCTCTCACTGCGCGATTTCAAGACTTGTACTCCTTACACACCAAGTCAGTTCCGGGGCCCATACACTGCCCCATCAGTCCGCCGCGCCCGCTTCGGCAATAATGGCTTCGAGCATCTGATAGCCCTCCGCCACGGTTGTCGTTTCTTCCCGGTCCTGGCTGAGAAAGGCTTCCAGGGCCGGATAGATGGCGATCGCGCGGTCCACTTTGGGATCTGACCCTTTCCGGTAAGCCCCAAGCCGGATCAGCTCCTCCATGTCGGAATAGATCGACATGAGTTCTCGCGCCTTGGCCAGGACCGGCCGAAACTCGACCGGCACACACCCTGGCATGGTGCGCGATATGGACCGGAGCACGTTGACCGCGGGGTAACGTCCCCGTTCGGCAATCCCGCGCTCCATCACAATATGCCCATCGAGAATACCGCGAACGGCGTCGGCGATGGGCTCATTGTGATCATCACCTTCGACTAAAACGGTAAACAGTCCGGTAACAGAACCGGTTGTTGGTGTGCCTGGACCGGCCCTTTCCAACAATCGCGGCAATTCTGTGAACACTGTAGGCGGATATCCCTTGGCCGTCGGCGGTTCGCCAATGGCCAGACCGATCTCACGCTGGGCCATGGCAAAGCGCGTCAGGCTGTCCATCATGCACAGCACGCGCTTGCCCTGGTCGCGGAAGAATTCCGACAGCGTCAGGCTCATATAGGCGGCCTGCCGCCGCATCAATGCAGCCTCATCGGAGGTTGCAACCACCACCACGGCATTGGCCAGGCCCGCTTCGCCCAGATATTCCTGGATGAATTCGTGCACTTCGCGACCGCGCTCGCCGATCAGGCCGATGACGGCCACGTCAACATTGGTGTTGCGGGCGAGCATGGACATCAGCACCGATTTGCCCACCCCCGAGCCGGCAAAGATGCCCAGGCGCTGACCTTCACAGACCGTGGTGAAGGTGTTGAGGCAACGCACACCCAGATCGAGCGGCTCGCCGACCCGAACGCGGTCATGGGCGAGAAGGGGATTTTGCCGCAAGGGATAGGCGGTGGCACCGCGCGGCAGGGGGCCCTTGCCATCAATGGGTTCACCATTGGCATTGATCACCCGGCCAAGCCAGGCCGCGGACGGAAAGGCGGCGCCGTCGCTACGCTGGAATATGGCCCTGCAGCCCAGCCGCACGCCGGTCAGCTGGCCAAATGGCAGGCACAGGGCGTGGCCATTCTTGAAGCCGATGATCTCGGAGGCCAGATGCTCGCCTTCGGCGGTCTCGATCTGCACCCGGCCGCCGACCCGCAACTCGCGCACGGGGCCGACAATTTCGATCAGCAGGCCCTGAACGGATTTGACGCGGCCATACACCTCGATGTCGTCGATGGCATCAATGGCCGATATCAGGGCTTTCATGACTGGCTCACCGGTATGACGAATTGAAGCTATTAAGGTTTCCAGGCGCCTCGAATCGAGAGGGCCCGCGAATCGAACAGTAACCCAACGTTAAGCAAAAGGCGCTAATAGACGCGGTGGGGTGGTCCGTCCGCCGAAGGATGAGTGACCCCCGCCAAACCCCCGTACAGCCGCAATAGCTTGAGTCTAAAGAGTCGCTTGCGTCGCGTACTTAAACCAATTTCTTAAGAAAAATTGATAAGATTAACCCTTAAATTTCAAAGACTTAGACTAAAATGCAGGTAACGGAATTTGCGTATTGCGGAACCGAATTAAACTTTGTTAACTATTTGGACTTAGGGTTCAGTCATATCCAGTAGGGTTGGCGTGGGCAGGCCAGGTCCCACGGTTCCAGCAGGAACGAATGACAAGGGGAATATTAATGCGGGTACTCCTTATAGAGGACGACAGCGCGACAGCGCAGAGCATCGAACTGATGCTCAAGTCGGAGAGCTTCAACGTCTACACCACCGATCTGGGTGAAGAAGGCGTCGATCTCGGCAAACTATATGATTATGACATCATCCTTCTCGATCTGAATCTGCCTGACATGAGCGGCTATGAGGTGCTTCGCACCCTGCGTGTCGCCAAAGTCCAGACGCCGATCCTCATTCTATCCGGTCTTGCCGGCATCGAGGATAAAGTTCGTGGTCTGGGCTTTGGTGCTGACGACTACATGACCAAGCCCTTCCACAAGGACGAGCTCGTGGCCCGCATCCACGCCATCGTCCGCCGCTCCAAAGGTCATGCCCAGTCGGTCATCACCACGGGCGAGCTGACGGTGAACCTCGACACCAAGACCGTCGAAGTTCAGACCCAGCGCGTGCACCTGACTGGCAAAGAATACCAGATGCTCGAGCTGCTCTCCCTCCGCAAGGGGACCACGCTCACCAAGGAAATGTTCCTCAACCACCTCTATGGTGGCATGGATGAGCCCGAACTCAAGATCATCGACGTGTTCATCTGCAAGCTGCGCAAGAAGCTCAGCGTGGCCACCGGCGGCAAGAACTATATCGAAACCGTCTGGGGCCGTGGCTATGTGCTGCGCGAGCCTGATGACGCGGAAAACTACTCCGAGAACGTCGCCTAACCCCTTTTGACGACGCCGTAAATTGCCTGAGCCCCGTACGACCTGATCGTGCGGGGCTTATTTCTTGATGGGCCTGCCGGAGCAGTTGCAGCGGGTTCAGGTTGCTGGTTTGATTGCCGCCATGGATGCCCCGTCAGACACGCACCGCGCCATCGACACGGTCTGGAAAATGGAACGGCCCCGCCTGATCGCGGGGCTGACGCGCATGGTGCGCGACATATCGCTGGCCGAGGAACTGGCGCAGGATGCCCTGGTCATCGCGCTCAAGACCTGGCCGACGTCAGGCGTGCCGCATAATCCTGGTGCCTGGCTGATGCAGACCGCCAAGCGCCGGGCCATCGACCATTTCCGCCACGCCAGCATGGCCTCGGCAAAACTGGGTGAGATCGGCCGGGACATCGAAAGGGACACGCCCGATGTCGTCGAGAGCCTGCATGACGCGCTCGACGACGATGTCGGCGACGACCTGCTGCGCATGATGTTCACGGCCTGCCATCCGGTGCTGTCGGCCGAGGCGCGGATTGCCCTGACCTTGCGGCTGGTGGGCGGGTTGACGACAGAGGAGATCGCGCGGGCCTTTCTGGTGGCCGAGCCGACGATCGGGCAGCGCATCGTGCGTGCCAAGAAGACCATTGCCGCCGCAAAAATCCCGTTTGAGGTGCCGCGCGGGTCGGAGCGGGCGGCCCGGCTCGGTTCGGTTCTGGGCGTGCTCTATCTGATCTTCAACGAGGGTTATTCGGCGACCGCAGGTCAGGACTGGATGCGGCCGCAGCTGTGCGAGGAGGCTATGCGCCTGGGGCGGATCCTGGCGCGGCTGACGCCGGAGGAGCCTGAGGTCCATGCCCTGGTGGCGCTGATGGAAATCCAGGCGTCCCGGCTGAAGGCCCGCACCAGCCGCTCGGGAGAGATGGTGTTGCTGCTGGACCAGGACCGGTCGCAATGGGACTGGCTGCTGATCGGGCGCGGCCTGGCGGCACTGGAGCGGGCGCTGGCGCTGGGCGGCGCCGAAGGCCCCTATGCCCTGCAGGCCGCAATTGCCGCCTGCCATGCCCGAGCGCGCAAGGCGGAAGATACCGACTGGGCGCAAATTGCCGAGCTCTACCAGGTGCTTGGACGGCAGACCCCATCGGCCGTGGTTGAGCTCAACCGGGCCGTGGCGGTATCGATGGCGACGGGACCGGCAGAGGGCCTGGCCCTTATTGACGCGATCAAGGATGATCCATCCCTCAAGGATTACCATCTGCTGTTCGGGGTGCGGGGCGACCTGCTGAACCGGCTGGAGCGGTATGAGGAGGCGGCGGCGGAGTTTCGGCGGGCGGCGGCGGCGACGCGCAATGGGCGGGAGCGGGACTATATGCTCGAACGCGCCAGGGTGGCGGCGGCGCGGGGCTAGGCGGCCTGTTCGAGGTCGAATTTGGCTTCGAGAATGGCGCGGTCGAAGGGCTTCATCATGTAGTCGCTGGCGCCGGCCTTGAGTGCCAGCGCGATGGCGCCGATGTCATTTTCGACCGTGCAATAGACGACGTGCGGCTTCTCGCCGCCGACGTAACCCCTTAGCAGCTTTAGGAATTCCAGCCCGGTGAGGATGGGCATGTTCCAGTCGAGCAGGATGGCGTCGGGCATTTCAGCCCGACATTTGTCGAAGGCTTCCTGGCCGTCTTCCGCCTCATCGACGATGTAGTCCATGTTCTCGAGAATGCGGCGCGCCACTTTGCGCACGACGGTCGAGTCATCGACGATCAGGCAGGACTTCATGTCGAAAATGGCTCCGGGGCGACTAACACCACATTCATTGTGACGCAGCAGTTCCTAGCAATTGGTTAGCATCATGCTGACCGTTCACGCCGCCTCGGCGGCCGGCTTGGGAACGGCGTTGAAAATGAACACCGCATCCTCGATGCCGATCGAGATTTCCATATCGGTCATGCGTGCCAGGATGCCGGTATAAAATGGCTGAATGCCCCGCGCATCGACGAAACCTTCCTCGGGCGTGCCGGCCAGCAGGCCCACCGCGCCCGAGGGGATCAGAGTCTTCTGGCGCTTTTCCGGATCGCTGCGCGAGGTGAACTCGAACTTCTCATTGCCGGCCTCGCCACTGATCGAGGCGGTGACCTGGCCGCCGCGGGGCACGGACATGGCCGCAATCAGCAGCATGTTCATGAACAGCTTGGCCTTGTGCTTGGGCAAGAGGATCAGGGGGACGTTCCACTCCAGATCGGCCTTTTCGATCTCAAACAGGATGCGGGCCACACGTTCGCATTCGCGGGTGTCGATGTCGGTCCCCGAGGTCGAGGAGGCGCCATAGGCAAGGCGGGCAAATTCGAGCTTGGCGCGGCTCTGGCGGGCGGCGCTGGCGATCAGGTCGCGCGCGCCCTCGGCCATCTCGGTCTGGGCGGGGTCGCCCAGGACTTCCAGGCCATTGCCGATCGCGCCGATGGGGTTGATCAGATCGTGGCAGACGCGGCTGCAAAGCATCGCCGCGAGATCGGTTGCCTTAAGGTCGATGATGTCGGCCATGCTGCTGTCTCCGTAGCGCGGGAATATCGGCAAAGAATCACTTTTGCAGACATTAGAGCGTGGTGGTTAAAAGTGGACCCCAAATTGCGCGCGACAATGGGTGCGCCGCAAGAAGTTCAGTTGATCGATAGATTTTTCGACAGCTCGGGCCATTTTTCCTCGGCCGTTCGCCCGGCCGCATCGGGCGAGAGCAGGAAAGCTTCGCGGTTGGCGGCCGAATAGAAGAGATAAAGGCGCTGCTTGAAGACGGCGTAAATGGACGCATCGCTGTCCGAGATGAAACCGCGCGACACGCCGGTGACGTCATGGCCGCCAAACTGGGGGGCGTAGATCTCGGGTGCGCTGGCAAAGATATCGCGATTGGCGGCCGTGGCAAAATACCAGGGAACGTTCTTCCAGATGAATTCATATTCGGACCTGCCGCGCAGCGGGGCCGGCTCGGTGAAATAGCTGACCGCATCCATGCCGCCGATGGCAATGCCGGTGAACGGATCGGTAACGATCAGGGTCACTACAGACTGTGCCCGCGCCGGGGTGAGGGCGACGCCGGAGACGCCCAATAGAGGCAAAACAAAGGCAAGAATGGTTAAGATTTGTTTACAGGTTTGCTTCATCTTCAAACCAAGGATCGACGTGCGGAAAGGCTCAAGACTGCCCGACAAAAGTTAAGGTCCAAACCCAATTATGCCTGGAATTGCCACTATCGCCATTCGCCCGGGAGATTTTCTGATGATCAAGCGCCTCTTTGTACTGTTAGCCATTGTGTGTGCGATGGGCGCACCCGTCGCCTATGCACAGGGCTCACTGAGCGACACTTACTCGGGAGAGGACCTGGTCAATAGCGGCAAGAAGTTCTTCGGCTCGGCGTCGCAGGGCCTGGCCTCGGTGGTCGAACGGGCCGTCAGCCAGTTCGGCCTGCCCAATGGCTATATCCTGGGCGAGGACGCCGGGGGCGCGCTGTTTGCCGGCGCGCGCTATGGCGAGGGCATCCTGCACACGCGCAATGCGGGCGAATTCAACATCTACTGGCAGGGCCCCTCGATCGGCTTTGATGTGGGCGGCGACGGCTCCAAGGTAATGATGCTGGTCTACAGCCTCAGCCAGGTCTCGGACGCGCTGGGGCGCTATGCCGGGGTGGATGGCTCGGCCTATGTGCTGGGCGGGTTCGGCATGACCGTGCTCAAGCGCGGCAATGTGGTGATGGTGCCGATCCGCTCGGGCGTGGGCGCGCGCCTGGGGATCAATGTGGGCTATCTCAAATTCACCAATGCACCCACCTGGAATCCGTTCTGACGGCACACCGCAGATCGATCAATTCTGCCATGCCGGGGCGCAATTCCCCGGCATTGTCGTGACTGGGGCGCCCCGCCGCGTTAGGGTTACTGACTGGCGAAGATAGCGGCACAGCACCATTGCTGGCAAAACGGGGATAATCCATGTGGATCTGCGTCGCGTGGTTTCGGAGGTCGGCAGATGCCCATTGAGAACATCATGTATTTTGCCCTCGGGTTGCTGGTTGCAAGCCTGGTGTCGCTGATCATCCTGCCAGCGGTCTGGAAGCGCGCGGTGCGCCTGACCAAGCGCCGTATCGAGGCCGCCACCCCCATTACCATGGCCGAGTTCCGCGCCGACAAGGATCAGCTGCGCGCCGAATTTGCGCTCTCCACGCGCCGGCTGGAGATGAATGTGGAAACGCTGCGCAAGCGGCTCGCCGAGCAGCTGGGCGATGTCAACCAGAAGCGCAGCGATCTGGGGCTGCTCAAGGCCGAGCGGGACAAGAACCTGGAAATCATCACGGCGCTGGAAAGCCGCGAAAGCGAGCTGCGCAGCCGGGTGAACGAGCTGGAACGCGAGGCCACCGACCTGGCGCAGCGCCTGCGGATGCGCGAGCGGGACCTGGATGTACGGGGCGGCGAGGTCGAGACGCTGCGCAAGGCCGTGCAGGACAGGCTGCCCAACGCAACAACGCTGGGGAGTGATGCGCTCACGGGCGATTATGGCCAGGACGTCGACCGCCTGAGCACCGCGCTGGCGATCGAGCAGACGCGCGCGCAGTTTCTCGAGGAACAGGCCAGGAGCCTGCTCCGCCGGCTGGAGACATCGGACCGGCGCAGCGCGGAAACCAATGCTGCCATCGCCCAGATGCGCGCCGCGCTGGCGAGCCAGGACGACAGCAAGACCGCCGCTGCCGAAAACCTGGTCGCCGCCGAAGCGCGAATGGCCCGGGCGGAGAACCAGCTCAATGCCATTCTGGCCGAAAGCAACCAGGTGGTGGAGCGCTCCTCGGGCCGTGCCGAGCAATTGCTGGCCGACAAGCTGGCGCTGGAGTCCGAGGTCGAGCTTTTGCGCAAGAAGGTGATTGGCGTGGAATCCTCGATCCTGGCGGACTGGGACAGCGAACGCCTCGAAGAGGCCCATCTGCGCGAGAAGCTCAACGACATTGCCGCCACGGTCAGTCGCCTGGTCTATGCGGTGGACACCGACCGGCCGGCCGCGCGAAACGAGCACGAGAGCCTGTTCGACCGCGTGCAGCGGTTTGCCGATGACGGGGAGGGGCATGATGACCTGCCCGCCCAAACCGCGGGCAGCAGCCGCCGCGGATCGGTTTCGGACCGCATGGCGGCCCTGCGGGAAATCCAGGACAGCTAGGGCCGGGCGCCGGCCGGACCGCCTGCCGCGAGCGGGCGCAGGCTAGCGGATGGCCAGGCTGCGGGTGAGTTCACCGGTCTGCTGATTGAACAAAGAGAGCGTTGTGACGCCGTTGAGTGTATAGGTCACGACGATGGCGCCTTCGCTGACCGTCGCCGACACCACGACCGCGCCTTCCGGCAGGGTCACGGCTTGGGCTGTTGCCGGCGGCGGCGCATCTCGCATCGCGCGATAGACAAGGGCGAAGCCAATCGCCATAAAGCCCAGCAACAGAATGCCGATCGAGATACCGAACGAGCGGCGTGCCTTCCCCAGCATGGCAAGAGCTTCGGGCGTCAGCGGCGCATCCGCTTTTTGCTCGCTGGGCCCAGTTTCGTTAGGATTATCCATGGCCGAAGATACCGCACTAGAGTTCGAGGGTGACGAGGTTGAAGTCGTGGTCGACGCCGAGATGGCCGGCGGCCGGCTCGATGCCGCCCTGGCCAAGGTACACACCGTGCTCAGCCGGAGCCGGATCAAGGACCTGATCCTGACCGGCGCCGTCAGCATCGATGGCAAACCCGTCAGTGAGCCCAAATACCGGCTTAGCGCCGGCGAAACAATCATTCTTCTGGCGCCACCCCCAGAAGATCCCGAGCCGCAGGCCGAAAACATTCCGCTCGACATCCTCTATGAGGACGATCAACTGATCGTGATCAACAAGCCGGTGGGCATGGTGGTGCATCCGGCACCCGGCTCGCCCAATGGCACGCTGGTCAATGCGCTGATCTTTCATTGCGGGGAGACCCTGCAGGGCATTGGCGGGGTCAAGCGGCCCGGCATCGTGCACCGGCTGGACCGGGACACTTCGGGGGTGATGGTGGCGGCCAAGACCGAACGGGCGCACCGGCACCTGTCGGCGCAGTTTGCCGATCACGGCCGTACCGGTCCGCTGCACCGGGCCTATATCGCCTTTGTGTGGGGATCGACCGAGACGGCCAAGGGCAGCATCGACGCCCCGCTCGGACGCGACCAGAACAACCGGCTGAAACAGGCCGTGCGCAAGGATGGCCGCGAGGCCATAACCCATTACATGGTGGAGGCGCGTTTCGGCGACGAGGGCTGGGACATCACCCGCGTGCAATGCCAGCTCGAGACCGGCCGGACGCACCAGATCCGCGTGCACATGGCCCATATCGGCCACCCGCTGGTCGCCGACAGTGTCTATGCCTCGGGCTACGCCACCAAGATCAACCGCCTGCCGCCCGAAGTCGCCGGGCCGATCCAGGCGCTGGGCCGGCAGGCGCTGCACGCCGCCGAACTGGGGTTCGAGCACCCGCTGACGCATGAAGAAATGTTTTTCGAAGCGCCGCTGCCCCCCGACCTGGCGGCCCTCGAAGAGGCGCTGGAAGGGTATGACAAGGCATTTGCGCGCTAGGATTCACCGCATGGTGATGGTGCAATGGCGCCGGCCATGCGTTGTAATCAAGGACAGGAGTTTTCGCCGCGTCGCTGCGTAATGCTGATGCAATGTGGCGCATCTTACAATCGCCAAACTGGTTCCCTATATATCCATCGTCGTCTGACGATGGTCCGTGGGGATGTCGGAGGATCGATGGGATTCTGCCCGCTTTGGCGGGGGAACATGAAAGGGGTGCAATGATGGCCCAAACAAATTTGCCAGTGCTTTCGGCCGAGGGCGGCCTGAGCCGGTATCTGCAGGAAATCCGCAAGTTCCCCATGCTGGAACCGGATGAAGAATTCATGCTGGCCAAACGCTACAAGGAACACGAGGATCCGGGGGCGGCCCAGAAGCTGATCACCTCGCATCTGCGGCTGGTCGCCAAGATCGCCATGGGTTACCGCGGCTATGGCCTGCCGATCTCAGAAGTGATTTCGGAAGGCAATGTCGGCCTGATGCATGCGGTCAAGCGGTTCGAGCCCGATAAGGGGTTCCGGCTGGCAACCTATGCGATGTGGTGGATCCGCGCGGCCATTCAGGAATATGTGCTGCGCTCGTGGAGCCTAGTCAAGATCGGCACCACCGCGGCCCAGAAGCGGCTGTTCTTCAACCTGCGCAAGGTCAAGGGACAGATCGCGGCGCTGGACGATGGCGGGCTGCATCCTGACCAGATCGCGCAGATCGCCACGACGCTCAACGTCACCGAGGCCGATGTGGTGTCGATGAATGCGCGCCTGTCCGGCGATGCATCGCTCAATTCGCCGATGCGGGCGGACGAGGGCTCGTCGGAATGGCAGGACTGGCTGGTCGATGATACGCCGAGCCAGGAAACGGCGCTGGGCGAAAGCGAGGAATATTCCGAACGCATGGGGCTGCTGACCAGCGCCATGGATGTGCTGAACGAGCGCGAAAGAGCCATCTTTCATGCCCGGCGGCTGCAGGAAAACCCCTCGACGCTCGAAGAGCTGGCCCAGCAATATGACGTGAGCCGCGAGCGCATCCGGCAGATCGAGGTCCGCGCCTTCGAAAAGGTGCAGGACGCGGTACGGGAAGCGGCAACCGCCCACTGACAGGCAGCCAGGCGTTCTTGCAGTGATCAGAGGCGGGCCCGAAAGGCCCGCCTTTTTTATTGTCAGGGCGTCACGATCATCCGCTGATTGGTGCGGTCGGCCTCGTAGGTGGCCGGGTCATAGGCGGGCTGGCTCTCGAGCTGTTCGCGGGTCGTATTGAGGAACAGATAGCGGTTGCCGGTGGTATCGGCCGAGAAGGTGAGGTTTTCATAGCCTACCGCGACCGGCTTGGCGCCCAGGCCCAGAAAGCCGCCGACATCGACGATGACGGCATCAAAACTGCCATCGGGATTGGTCAGTACATCGCCAATGGTGCCGATCTGCTGATCGTTCAGGCCATAAACGGCGATGCCGGTCATCTCCTGGGCGGTGAGGGTGGTGCCGTCAAAACTGGAGAAGCCGGCGCGGTCCAGGCTGGTTTCGTCCTGGCGCTCGGGCTGATCGGTGGTCAGGGCCGGATCGATGGGCGCGGCATTGGGATCGCCATCGACCATCTGCTGCTCCTCCTCGGCAGTGGTCAGGGCCGGCTCGCCGGTGGTTTCCTCGCTGTCGGCCCAGATAAAGGCAGGGGCTGCGGTCAGATCCTCGGCCGTGGTCGCCAGGACCCAGCGATGGGTGCCATCGGCGCGCTCAAGCCATTGCAGCTGGGCAAAATCGACGGCGACGTCCTTGGCGCCGATGCCCAGGAAGCCACCCACGCTGATCACGGCGGCCGAAATGCCGGTATTGGGGGTCACGACCAGATCATGGATGGTGCCGATCTCCTCGGCGTCATCGCCGATGCCGGTGAACACGGTCTTGTCGAGCAGCTTGGTCACCAGCGTATCAGCGGGGGTGCTGGCATAGCCGCGGGACATGATGGGCGGGGGCGTGATGCCGCTGCGTTCAAGCTCGGTGGGCGTGTTAGGCAAGGTTTCCTGGGCATAACCGGGGGCGGCGAGCAGCAGGCTGACAAGCGAGAGCGAGATCAAACGGCGCATTGGCAAATCCTTTGGCAGATGAGCATGAAAGAAGGGCCGGCAAAGCCGACCCTTCCAGGATGATCCGTCAGGACCATTCAACATCGTCACGAGCGCGCGATTACTTGTCGACGGCGCGCTGGGCCGGATCGGTAGCATAGGTTTCTTCGTTATATTCGGGCTGAGCTTCGAGCTCTTCGCGGGTGAAATCGCTATAGATGATCACGTCGCCGCTTTCGTTGGCGGCAAATTCGAGATTATCCATGCCAACGGCAACGCGCTTCTGACCCAGGCCCAGGAAACCACCGAAGTCCACGATCATCGCGTCAATGCTGCCATCAGCATTGAGGAGAATGTCGTCAACGGCGGCGATGTCTTCGCCATCGGGGCCGATCACGGTGGCGCCGGTGACATTGTCAGCGGTCAGCGCTTCGTAATCGATGGCCGTGTAGCCTTCACGGGCATTGTTCATGGGCATGGCGTCGCCTGCCGTCTGGTCAGCCGGGGCCATTGCAGGGTCGGCCGGGGCCATTGCAGGGTCTGCCGAAGCGGCCGGTGCCGTGGTCTGGTCGGCTGGTGCCATGGCGTTATCGGCTGGCGCCATGGCGTTATCGGTAGCCATGCCATCGGTGGCCATAGCGTTATCGTTCATGTCGGCGGGCTTGTCGTCCTTCCAGACGAAGTCCGGTGCGCCATTGAGGGCATCGGCCGTGGTGGGCACAACCCAGCGCTCGGTGTTGTCGGCAGCGACGGTGAATTCAAGCTGGTCGAACGACACGGCGACATTCTTTTCGCCAATGCCCAGGAAACCGCCAACGCCGATGATCACAGCGGTGATCTGGCCGTCCTGGTTGAACACCACGTCAGAAACATTGCCGATTTCTTCAGCATCGTCACCGGAGCTGGAATAGACCGGCTGGCCGATCAGCTGGGAAGCCAGATTGTCGGTGTCGACAGCGACATAGCCGTCGGAAATGTCAAAGCCGACCCACATGGCGGGCGCATCCATGGCGCTGGTGCCGGTTGCGGGAGCAGCCGATTCAGTGCTGGTGGCAGGGGCCGTCGTGTCGGTGGCGGGGGCGGCGTCCTGGGCCATGGCGCCAGTCGACATCAGGGCTGCGATAGCAGTAGTGGCCATAAGCGTGCGGATCATAGTAAGCTCCGTTTGTTCATTCTTGTGGTGAACGGGCCGTGCGGTGCAAAACTTGCAGGTGGCGCACCGTGCGGCCCTTGATGTCACGACAACGCGACGACGCGCCGAGACGTTCCGCAATATTTTTCGCGATGTGGCTGATAGGGCCATTGAAAAGGCCGGCGCGCGCTGTGCGGCCGGCCCTTTCCGCCTCCCTGGCGGTTATGTGATCGGGGCGCTGGCGCCTGTGGCGCGCACCTGCCGATATCGCACACCATAGCGGACCGGGCAGGGCAGGTCGCGCCCTGATGGGCGATAGGCTTAAGAGCAGGCTAACGGGCGAGGCGAGCGCTTTCGAGGTCATAGGTGCGCATGGCGCGGTGCGGCATGCCGCCATCCTGGAACTGCGGGCCGAAGGCGACAAAGCCGAGCTGCTCGTAAAAGGCCAGCTTGTCGGACTGGGCGGTGAGGTAGAAGCGGTCGCGGCCGGCGGCGCGGGCATGAGCCATGGCCGCGTGCATCATCGCCCTGGCGATGCCCCGGCCGCGGAAGGCCTGGTGCACCGCGACGCGACCGATCTTGATGTGTTCGGGCCTGTCGAGCAGCCGCAGCGTGCCGACCACCTCGCCGGCGAGAATGGCCACGAAATGGGTGGCGGTCAGGTCGTCGGCGTCGTTCTCCTCCTCTTCGGGCACCTTCTGCTCCCAGACAAATACCGCGCGGCGCAGGGCGAAGGCGGCGTTGCAGAGGCTCGAAAAGGGCGGGACGGTCAGGATGGTGATGCTCATGCGGCCAAGACTAGCCCGGCGCGCCGGTGACTGCCTAGGGGGTCCCCAGATGCCATTGGCGGTGAACCAGCCGGTGCACGAAGCCGAGCTTGTCGATCACCTGTGGCGTCAGCACGAAGGGATAGGCATCGGGATGGCCCATGGCGCGATTGAGATTGTTCAGCATGCTGGCCAGCGGCACCCAGTTGTCGACGATGGTCTGGGCATCGGGGGCGGCGTAGGGCACGAAGCCGCTCTGGATCGACAGGTCGGCTTCCTGGCCATCCACCCGGGCATGCACGCCAAAGGCCGACGCCATTTCCACGGTATCGACGATGTGCAGGTAATGCGCGAAGGTTTCGGCGAAATCTTCCCAGGGATGGCTGGTGGCATAGGCGCTGATATAATTCTGCGACCAGCCCGCGGGCGCGCCATTGGCGTAGTGCCGCTCCAGTGCCTCGGCATAGTCGGCGGTTTCATCGCCGAACAAGCGCCGGAATTCGGTGAGCGGGGCGCGGCGATCGACCAGCAGATCCCAGTAATGGTGCCCGATCTCGTGCCGGAAATGGCCCAGCAGGGTGCGGTAGGGTTCGCCCATGCTGGTGCGGCGCGCCTCGCGCTCGGCGTCGTCGGCCTCGATCAGGGCAATGGTGATGATGCCATTGTCATGGCCGGTCAGCACGCGTTCCTTGGCCACCGGTGTATCGGCCAGAAAGCGGAACGAGAGGCCGTGCTCGGGATTGCTGGCGCGCGTCTGCAGCGGCAGGTCCAGCCGCAGCAGGGAATAGAACAGGCGCTTCTTGGCGCGTTCGATGACCTGCCAGCGCGCCAGATTTTGCGGATCGCTGATATCGGGGATGGTGTCGTTGTGCCGGCAGGCGGCGCAGAAGGGATCCCCGCCCGGGGTGGCGCGGATCAGCCAGTTGCAGGCGCCGTGCTGGGCATTCTGGCAAAAGACATAGGGTTCGTCGGGAAAGGTCGAGGAGGACCAGGTGCCGCCTTCCTGAACCAGGGACACCAGGGCGTTCTTGTCCGAACGATAGCCCAGGGTGTGGCCGCAACGCCCACAGCTGGCGTTCTCGAAATAGACGGTATTGCCGCAATGGTCGCAGGCGAAGAGCTTCATGATATGGCCTTGATGGTGTCACGCCAACAATGCACGAAGTCTTTGCACGTTCCGTGAAGCGGCGGCGCTTGTTTCAGGCTGGTCGCCAGAATTGTTTGGTGTCACCAATTGGAGCGCGGCGCCAGCGGTGATATGGCCTGCCCAACAGGAGAGACGTCCGTGAGCATAGAATTTCTGATCACCACGCTGATCGTGGTGGTGTCGCCGGGCACCGGGGCGCTCTACACCATCGCCGCCGGGCTCAGCCGGGGCAGCAAGGCCAGCCTCTGGGCGGCGCTGGGCTGCACGGTCGGGATCGTGCCGCATATGCTGGCGGCCATCACCGGGCTGGCGGCCATCCTGCATACCAGCGCGCTGACCTTCGAGATCGTCAAATATCTCGGCGTCGCCTATCTGCTCTACATGGCCTGGGCCACATTGCGCGACACGACGGCGCTGAGCGTTGATGCCGATGCGGTGGAAAAGTCGGGGGGCAAGGTGATCGTCGAGGCCGTGCTGATCAACATCCTCAATCCCAAGCTCTCGATCTTCTTTTTTGCCTTCCTGCCGCAGTTCGTGCCGGCCGACGCGCCCGATGGCCTGGCCCAGATGCTCGAGCTGAGCGGGGTGTTCATGGCCGTCAGCTTTGGGGTGTTTGCGATCTACGGGCTGTTCGCCGCCGCGATCCGCGGGCATTTGATCACCCGCCCGGCCATCATGGTGTGGATGCGGCGCAGCTTTGCCGGCGCCTTCGTGCTGCTCAGTGCCCGGCTGGCCCTGATGGAGCGCTAGCCGGCGGTATCGGCAATGAGCTCGGCCGTCTTGAGAAAGACCTGGGCGTTCTCGGTTTCCCCGATTTCGAGCAGGTGCAGGCCGGTCGAAACCCGCTCGATATAACCCCATTGCCAGATGGCCTCGCTGGGGACCTGCGTGCGCGTGGTGAGGTAGCGGGCATGGCTGCGGGCGATATCATGGGCATGGCGGCCCGAAATGCCATCGTGCCAGCCGCGCAGCAGCACGCCCAGATCATAGGCAGGCTCGATGGCCAGGCCATCGGGGTCGATGAACATGAAGCGGGCCGGGCTGCTCCCGGGCACCGCCAGAACATTGGCCGGGTGCGGATCGCCATGGGCGAGCACCGCGCTTTGGGGACGATAGGCGCTGGCGCGGTCGCGGCAATACATCAGCGCCATGTCGATGACGGCCTGGGCGCAGGGCTGGCCGGCGCCAGACCAGAGCCTGAGGATGGCCTGGGCCAGATCATTGGCCTTGTCCGCGCCAGTGGGGCCGGGGAAGCCTTCGGGCACCGGCATCCAGGCCTCAAGCAGCGTGGCGCAGACGATATCGACCTGGCGCTGATGGGGAAGATCGAGCGTATCGAGCCGGTCGCCAAGGCTTTCGAGCAGCATGGCCCCACGGGAGGGATCGTGCCGCAACAGCCCGACATAGCCCTTGCCGGCGGCGTGAGCGAGCACCGCCGCCTCATGCCGCTGGGCAGCGGTGGCGGGGGTGCTGAGCTTGAGGATGACCGGCTCGCCAGCGGCGGTGGTGGCCTGGGCGACGAAGGCCGCGGTGCCGCCGGGCTGCGTCG
>TARA_R110002124_G_scaffold104370_5_pt1 | contig 25358 bp, 25 predicted proteins | sample TARA_R110002124 | Tara Oceans TARA_R110002124 (sample SAMEA4397445) | marine metagenome | biome: Polar Biome; feature: [SRF] surface water layer (ENVO:00010504); material: water (ENVO:00002006), including particulate matter (ENVO:01000060) such as... | depth 5 m
TGCCGCAGGTTGATGACGTTGCGCAGAAACAGATTTCGCAGCTCGTTGCGGTAGAAGCTGGCATCGTTGATGCACTCCTGCAGACGTTTGGGCTCGAGATAGGTTTCAATTGCCGCCAGATCCTTGACATAATGGTAGTCGGAGGGCTCGGGTTTGCTGGGGACGCCGCTGTCGTAAAGCGTGGTTTCCAGAACATTGAAAATCAGCATCGATGATGTCGCGGAAATAGCGCGGCCGCTTTCGGTGGTCAGGGTCGGATGTTCGAGCCCCGCCTCATCCATGGCGTAACGGACTGTCTCGACCACGTTTTCGCAATATTCCATGATGGAATAGTTGATCGAGCTTTTTGAGGCTTTCTTTTCACCGGTGTAATCAACACCCAGACCGCCGCCCAGATCGAGATGGGTCAGCGGTGCGCCTTCTTTTGTCAGATCAACAAAATAGCGGCATGCCTCGACGGCGGCCCGGCGCACATCATTGACGTCGGGAATCTGGCTGCCCAGATGCGAATGCTGGAATTTCAGGCAATGCAGCAGGCCGACATCGCGCAGCCGGTCAATGACCGATACCAGCTGATCGGTATTCATGCCGAATGTCGAACGGTCGCCAGAGCTTTCTGCCCAGTCTCCGCCGATGCGGTTGAACAGTTTCACACGCACGCCCAGCAGCGGCTCCACACCCAGTTCCTGATAGGCCTCGATGACTGTTTCCAGCTCTTTGGGGCTTTCCAGAACAATCGCCGTGTTGAAGCCAAGCTTGCGTGACAGGATTGCCAGGCGGATGAATTTCATATCCTTGACGCCATTGCACATCACAAGCGCGTCCTGCTCCAGCGATTGGGCCAGGGCAATGACAAGTTCCGGCTTGGAACCTGCTTCAAGACCAAATGAATAGGGCCGGCCGAAATCAACAATCTGCCTGATGACCTGTGCCTGCTGATTGACCTTGATGGGAAACACGCCGCGATAGACGCCGCGATAGCCGGCCTGTTTTATGGCGGTCTCAAACGCGGTGTTGATGGAGCGGATTTCATTGTCAAGGAATGAACTGACCCGTAACAGCAGCGGAGCATGGATGCCGCGCTGCTCCAGATCGCGGATGATGGAGGGCAGGCTGATCGGCACCGTGTCGGGTTTCAACGGGTTTTTCAGGCCCACATCGCCGTTTTTCAGCACGGTCAGGAGATCGCGGCCCCATCGCTCAAAGCCGTAAATCGCGTGCGGCTCGGACGTGTTGCTTTCGAGGATCGAGGCCGAGGCGGTGATCGATGTCATACAGGGTTCTCACAACAGACGGGGGTGTGTCGGCAAGCGGCATCGCAAACCATGAAATGATCTAGGGAAATCCACAAGCCAGTGCCAGCTTTTTCTTATAGAAACGATGCGCTTGGATTGTGGTCTATCAAGGGGGGAGCAGGCGGCTGGCGCAGCTGTCTGCGGGCAGGATGCAGAAAACCCGGCCGGAGCCGGGCTTCAGAAGTAAACGGCAGTTGGAACGCGTTATGCTCCGTGCCGGGAATCTCCAAACGAAATGTCCACCGCCATCGCCCCGTCTGGTGCGTAGCACTCGATGACCAGCTTGCGTGTGGGAAGCGTGTGGCGGCGGGCGCGGGCGCTGTGGCAGCGCACGAAATTCAACAATTCGCCCGGTTTGTGTCTCAATCCGGCTAATTTGAACCTTGGGCCATCAGGTGTAGTCGCCTGATCATAGGCCTTTTCAATCCGGGCGCTGAAGGACCGCGCTGTCGAATGTTGATGTCGGGTCGCTAACGGATAGGTCTCGTCGAGAAGCATGATCTAATCCCAGTACACAATACACTTAAAGGGAACCTGCCAGTATTAATGCAGTGCGACTAACGCAGTGCGAGGCAGGGGAAGTCTTTCGTTTCAAGATAAACACAGGCTTTGCGCGCAGATGCCTGGTCGGAAAATCCGGCAATGCGGGCACGATGCAGGGTCTTGCCACGGCTGATAACGGGTTCCGTAAAGGGAACCTTGCCGCGCAGGTGGCTGGTGCCGATATTCATGGCACTGCCCAGCAAGATATTGGCGGCTTCTTCGCTCGGCACAGCGCCGATCTGAATTTTCCAGCCATCGGGAAGGTCCGGTGAATCATAATCATCGCGGCTGCCCATTTCGGGTTCTGCAGAAGCAGAGTTTCCCGAAATGCTTGCAGTGACGATGTCATCGACAGTGACTTGCGGTACAAATTCTTCTGTTGCAGCCAGGGCCGCGTCTGCGGCGACATTGCGGGCGCGGGGCACCGGCGCGAGCTGCGACGCCAACTTTGCGGTCACACGAGCACCGGTGGATGCGGATTTCAAATGGCGTCCGATCAAGGTTTTCATATGGGCATCGCGGGACTTGCCAGTGCGTCCGCCCATCACCACGGCCACGATCTGTCGTCCATCCCGCTTAACCGATGTCACCAGATTGAAGCCTGAGGCCCGGATGTAACCGGTCTTGATGCCGTCAACACCTTCGACCGTCCCAAGCAAGCGATTGTAGTTGCGATAGTTCTTGCCAGCGTATGAAAATGTGCGGGTTGAAAAATATTTGTAGTAGGTCGGAAAGCGATCCTGGATCGCGATGCCCAGAGTTGACATATCACGCGCAGTGGTTTGTTGACCGCCATTTGGCAGGCCGGACGCATTTTTGAAAGTGGTTTTTTTCATGCCGATCGAGCGTGCAGTGTCGGTCATCATGGAGGCGAATTTGATTTCACTTCCGCCGATGTGTTCAGCGATCACAACCGCGACGTCGTTGGCAGACTTTGTAACCAGCGCACTGATCGCATCTTTGACGCGGATGGTGCTGCCTGCCTTGAGTCCAAGTTTCGAAGGCGCCTGGCCGGCAGCCCGGTTTGACACTTTCATCCTGGTATTGAGGCTGACCCGTCCGGCCTCGAGTTCTCCAAACAGGAGATAAAGCGTCATGATCTTGGTCAGAGAGGCAGGATAACGCAGACTGTCGGCATTGTCGGAATACAGGACCTTGCCTGTTTTCACGTCAATCACGATGCCGGCATATTTTGCATTGGCATTTGCAGTGGCTGTCAGCGAGACAGAAGCAACCACAGCGACCATCACTGTTATAAAGGCCGTTTTAATAAGGTTCTCAGCTGTATTTTTCAGCTTGGAGTACACATACATCAGCACGATTTGCACCCATTTGTTTGCGAGCGGTAATTTGTTTGCTTCGAGCAACCCAGTGTTGCACCGATTAAAATGGCCCTATCATGGCGACAAGGCGGTCCGCAGCGCGTTCATTCAAATTTTCATCAATTTACAAAAAACAGAGTTACGAAACCGTAAAGCTGCGGCGCATTTTATTGAATCCGGCCAAAATATTTTTTTGTGCAGCGCACAAAAATTACTGGACAAATCATGTTGCACTGCATATATAACGGTCAGGCAAACAGATTAACTGCGCGATTGAAGGAGCACATATCATGATGCAGAACATTGACGAGATCCAGAAGCAGGCCAAAGAATCCATGGACCTGGCAACTGAAAACCTGTCAACCGTCTCAAAGTCGGTTCAGGCTATTGCAACCGAAACTGCTGACTACGCCAAAAAGTCTTTTGAAGACGGCACTCAGGCTGCAGAAAAAGTTTTCGGCGCAAAAAGCTTTGACAAATTTGTCGAAGCTCAGACCGAATATGCAAAAAGCGCTTACGAGTCCCATGTCAGCGAAATGACCAAACTGGGCGAAATGTTCACGGATCTGTCCAAGACCGTTTACAGCCCTGTTGAATCGGCTTTTGCACGTTTCAGCAAGTAAGGCTTCCCAAGGCTTTACTTCCGATTGGCAGTTCTGACGATCTGTCCCATTAAGCCAGCCCGCAAGGGTTGGCTTTTTGCGTTTCGGGGGACTTTTAATCGCAGTGCCTGCGCCTATATTAAGTTTCTTGAGCAGCAACTCGAAGTGCCGGTCGCATGGGACCGAAAAAGGTCTTGGGGTGTTTTCACGAAAATAGTTAGGCTTTTTGCGGTGAAACTTTCGTGGTGTTGCGTTTTTGAATCAGACACGACGAACGACTGGTGGTATGCTGGTCGGGAAATTTCAGAGCCGACCATGGCCGGTCCGGCACAGTTAAAGGCAGACAGCAGCGATTGTATATGACCAACCCTGATCGCGGCAGCTCAGATGATGATGGTGACAGTGACTCCGGCACAGTCGTCGTCACCAAGACGAAACCGAAAGTTAAAAAGCCGAGCCTTTACAGGGTTTTGCTTTTGAACGACGATTTTACGCCGATGGAATTTGTCGTGCATGTGTTGCAACGCTTCTTTAGCAAGACGCAGGAAGAAGCAACCCAGATCATGCTGCATGTGCATCAAAATGGCGTCGGTGAGTGCGGTGTTTTCACATTTGAGGTGGCGGAAACCAAGGTTACACAGGTGATGGACCTTGCAGTCAAGCATCAGCACCCTTTGCAATGTGTTATGGAAAAGAAGTGAGGATTTAACTTGCCGTCCTTTTCAAGAAGTCTGGAAAAAGCCCTCCACAACGCCCTGGCTCAGGCCAATGAGCGGCGACAGGAATATGCCACGCTGGAGCATCTGCTTCATGCGTTGACGAATGATGCCGATGCGGCCGCCGTAATGCGTGCCTGCGGGGTGGACCTCGATTTGCTGCGCCGTAATCTGATGGAATATATCGATACGGAACTGAGCAATCTGATTGCCGATGCCGATGTCGATACCAAGCCGACCTCCGGCTTCCAGCGCGTCATTCAGCGGGCGGTGATACATGTCCAGTCTTCCGGCCGCGAGGAAGTGACCGGCGCAAACGTTCTGGTCGCAATTTTTGCTGAACGGGAAAGCCATGCGGCTTATTTTCTCCAGGAACAGGATATGACCCGCTACGACGCGGTGAACTATATCAGCCACGGAATCGCCAAACGGCCTGGCATGTCGGAACCGCGTCCTGTCACCGGCGCGGAAGACGAAGATGCCACAACGGTGGAATCCGACGAGGCCGAAGACAAGAAAACGCCGGACGCTTTGTCGGCCTATTGTGTTGACCTCAACGAAAAGGCAGCCAAGGGCAAAGTTGACCCATTGATCGGCCGTGACAGTGAAGTGCAGCGGGTGGTCCAGGTTCTGTGCCGCAGGCAGAAGAACAATCCGCTTCTGGTGGGTGATCCGGGCGTCGGCAAAACTGCCATCGCCGAAGGACTGGCGAAACGCATCGTTGAAGGCGATGTGCCGGAAGTCCTGCTGGCTGCGACTGTGTTTTCGCTGGATATGGGAACACTTCTGGCCGGCACACGCTATCGCGGCGATTTTGAAGAACGCCTGAAGCAGGTGATGAAAGAGATCGAAAACTATGAAGGTGCGATTCTCTTCATTGATGAAATTCACACTGTCATCGGTGCCGGCGCCACGTCGGGTGGCGCTATGGACGCTTCTAATCTGCTGAAACCGGCTTTGGCAGCCGGAGCCATGCGCTGCATCGGCTCGACCACCTATAAGGAATATCGACAGTTCTTCGAAAAGGACCGCGCCCTGGTGCGGCGTTTCCAGAAGATCGATGTCAACGAACCGAGTATCCCGGACACGATTAACATCCTGAAAGGCTTGAAGTCGCGCTACGAAGATCATCACAAGGTGCGCTATACCAATGATGCTCTGAAAGCTGCGGTGGAATTGTCTGCGCGCTATATCAATGACCGCAAATTGCCGGACAAGGCTATTGACGTGATTGATGAAACCGGTGCGTCACAGATGCTGGTTCCGCTGAGCCGCCGCAAGAAGACGATCAACGTCAAACAGATCGAAGACACCATTGCGACCATGGCACGGATTCCGCCGAAATCGGTTTCGAAAGACGATTCCGAGGTCCTGAGGGCGCTCGATACCAATCTGAAGCGGGTTGTTTATGGTCAGGACGCGGCACTTGAAGCCCTGTCATCGGCCATCAAATTGTCCCGTGCCGGGCTGCGTGATCCCGAAAAGCCGATCGGCAATTATCTGTTCTCCGGACCAACCGGCGTTGGCAAGACCGAAGCTGCGCGCCAGTTGGCGTCGCTGATGGGCGTTGAGTTGCTGCGCTTCGATATGTCCGAATATATGGAACGCCATACAGTATCGCGGCTGATCGGGGCACCCCCCGGATATGTCGGTTTCGACCAGGGTGGCCTGCTGACGGATGGCGTTGATCAGAACCCGCATTGTGTTCTGCTGCTGGATGAAGTGGAAAAAGCCCATCCCGATTTGTTCAATATATTGCTGCAGGTCATGGATCACGGCAAACTGACCGACCATAATGGCAAACAGATCGATTTCCGCAATGTTGTGATCATCATGACCACCAATGCCGGTGCTTCGGAAGCCGCCAGAAATGCAATCGGATTTGGCTCCACAAAGCGCCAGGGCGATGATGAAGAGGCGATCAACCGTCTGTTTTCGCCGGAATTCCGCAACCGGCTGGATGCCATCATTCCATTCGGCAGTCTGCCCCGGGAAGTTGTCTACAAGGTTGTGGATAAATTCGTCATGCAGCTGGAAGCGCAGCTGGAAGATCGCGGCGTCACGTTTGAACTGTCGGAAGCTGCCACAGCATGGCTGGCTGATGCCGGCTATGATGAGCTGATGGGGGCCCGGCCGTTGGCACGTATCATTCAGGAGAACATCAAGCGTCCGCTGGCCGAAGAAATTCTGTTCGGCGATTTGCAGAAAGGCGGCACCGTCAAGGTTGATACAAAGGTGAATGCTGACGGCAAGACGGTTCTTGATCTGACCGTTGTCGAAAATGCTCCGGTGAAGCCGAAGAAAGAACCGACGCCTGCCAAGCCGAAAAAGCGCAGCGCAGCGAAATCCAAAGCAGATGGCAAAAAGCCGGGTGGTGGTGCAGGGTCGGTGCCGAAAGTTCCGCTGCCGGCCAAATAACACGCCTCAGTGCAGCCTCAGTTAAAAAGCCGCGTCCTGGACGCGGCTTTTTTGTGTGACTTTTCCGCGGTCATGCTATCCAGAAAAAATGGATTCTCAATCAGCGAACCTCACACCCGACAATCTGCAATCAGACCCGCCTGCCGGCCGGATAATTTGGTATTTCCGCGGCATGAGCGGCATTGTCTCGGTGCCTGCCTTCATTCTGATGATGAGTTATGTCGGTTTTGGCGCATTTGCCCGGGAGGCCGGCATGACGTTGCCGCAGGCGGCATTCACCACGGCGACGGTGTGGGCGCTTCCCAGCCAAGTGGTGCTGGCCGGATCGCTTGCTGCGGGAACCAGCATCGGCCTTGTCGCCCTGGCGGTGGCTCTTGCATCGGTCCGTCTGACGCCGATGGTTGCAGCCTGGGTGCCGGTGGTGCGCGGTCCGTCCAGCACCCGGCTGTCGCTGGTTCTGATGTCGCAATTTGTCGCGATTACCGCCTGGATCGTTTCGATGAACCGGCTGCCGCATCTGCCAAGAGAAGGGCGCGGCGCCTATTTTATCGGATTTGCTTCCAGTCTGACGGTCGGCAACACCATCGTCACAGTGGCCAGTTTTATTCTCGCGGGGGAGCTGTCGGATGCCTGGCGTGGGGCGCTGCTGTTTCTGACGCCGATTTATTTTCTGACGTCACTGACCGCCGCAGCCAGACTTCCATCCGACAAATTAGCCTTGCTGTTCGGTCTGGTCTTCGGCCCGCTGATCTACATGACCGGCGTTCAGCTTGATCTGCTGTGGTCAGGGCTGCTGGCTGGAACATTGGCATTTTTCATCGACAGGCTGATCCGCAGCAGGGCGAAACCGGCATGAATCTGACTTTTGCCAGTCTGGAGGCATGGTGGTGGCCATATGCCTTCATTTTGCTGGCCGGATCGCTGCCAACCAATATATGGCGGTGGCTGGGGGTCTTTGTCGGCGGCGCGCTGCGCGATGATTCCGAGCTGTTGCTGTGGGTCAAGGCTGTTGCATCCGCCCTGATTGCTGCGGTGATCTCCAAACTCATTCTGTTTCCGACCGGTCCGCTGGCCGATACAACAGTGCTGCTGCGCCTTGGTGCTGCGGCTTTCGGAATGATTGCTTTCTGGCTCTGCAAAAACAATATTCTCGTCGGTGTCGTGTCGGCGGAAGCTGTTCTTCTGGCTGCGCTGTTTCTGTAAAGCGTCTCAGCCTGCTGCAGAAACTGTCAGGCGAGTGCAGCGCGGATTTTTTCAGCCTGACTTGCCAGAAGATCAGGGTCGGCCATTTCGCCGGTGTGGGGCCGCAGGGCGACGCCGCTGTGCCGAGGAATGACGTGAAAATGGGTGTGGAACACAACCTGACCGCCGGCATTTTCGGAAAATTGCTGCATGGTGATGCCATCAGCATCAAAGGCTTTCTTGAGCGCTTTGGCGAGCTTTTGTGCGGTGATCGTGACGGCGCTCAGATCTTCGCTATCGATATCCAGCAGGTTTCGGGACGGAGCCTTGGGCAGAACCAGAACATGGCCGTCTCCGCGCGGCATGACATCCAGGATGGCAATGGTTTTTTCGTCCTCAAAGACTTTGTGGCTGGGCAGTTCACCACGCAAAATTTTGGCAAAGATGTTGTCCGGGTCATAAGCGGTCATGCTGGTCCTCAATCGGTTTTCCTGAACGGGGTATGAGACGTCAGAGCCTGTTGCTCCAGTTTCACATGAAGGCGTTCCTGTTCCAAATAATTTTCCACCGCGCTGCGAAACCCGGAATTCGGAATCCAGTGTGCTGAATAGGTGGTGGTCGGAATATAGCCGCGCGCGAGTTTGTGCGCGCCCTGGGCTCCGGCCTCAACAGTCTGATAGCCATTGGCAATGGCCCAATCTATGGCCTGATGGTAGCACAGCTCAAAATGCAGGAACGGGTGATCTTCCAGGCAACCCCAGTTCCGGCCGTAGATGGTGTCGGATCCGATGAAATTCAGAGCCCCTGCGATGTAGCGGCCATGGCGTTTGGCCATGATCAGCAAAATCCGATCGGCCATGCGCTCACCGATCAGGGAAAAGAAGCGCCGCGTCAGGTAGGGTGAGCCCCATTTGCGGTTGCCTGTGTCGATGTAAAAATCGAAAAAGATATCCCAGTGCCGTTCGGTCAGATCGCTTCCCGTCAGCCACACGATCTCGATATCATTTTCCAGAGCCTTGCGGCGTTCCTTGCGCAACGCCTTGCGCTTTGACGAGGACAGAGCGGCGAGAAACTCTTCATATGAGCCATAACCATTATTCTGCCAGTGGAACTGCTGATCAGTGCGGCGCAAAAACTGGTGGTCCGACAGGGCGTTCCACTCATTTTCAGTGAGAAAGGTGAGATGTGCAGACGAGGCTTCATACTGCACCGTTACCTGTTGAATGGCGGCTGCCAGCAGGGTTTCAATCTGCTTTTGTCGCGTGCGGTCGGCTATCAGCATCCGCCGGCCGGTGACTGGCGTGAACGGGATCGAAATCTGCAATTTGGGATAATAATCCCCACCGGCGCGCTGATAGGCGTCGGCCCAGCCATGATCGAAGACATATTCTCCCTGGCTGTGGGTTTTCAAATAGGCCGGAACAACGGCCAGCGGTGCGCAGCCAGGCGTCTCCAGAACCAGATGACGGGCATACCAGCCGGCCTTGGCAACAGCCGAGCCGGATTCTTCCAGCGACCACAGATAATCGTGCGACAGGAAGGGGTTATAGGGAATTTCCTGAGGTTTTGATTCAAGCGGTTTGCTGCCGGTCCAGCCGGGATTTGCACATGCGTCCCATGCCTCGCGGCCAATCTCAGACAGGCTGGAGAGGACTCGCACAGTGTTGGGTAGATCAGCGGATTTGTGGTCAGATGCCATGGTTTCTATTTATGGCGCAGAATTGGGATCGAAACCCTCAAAAGTGATTTGATCACAAATTTTTTGCGCCTTGGCTGCCTGCTGCGGCGTGCGCACAGTCCAGCAGATCACCGGAACACTCATCAGATTCTCGAACATTGCAACTGCCGGGTGCGGTAGATCGTCGATGTTGTAGGAAATGAAGTCCGGTCTTGTCCAAGGCCAGTGCAACAATTTGGAAAGCTTGAAGCGTTCAAACCGGCTGAGGAATTTCCAGTGCTCGATATCTCGATAATGCTCCGATACAATGCCATTGGCCAGATGTGGCAGCCAGCGCTGGGCCGCTGCCACCAGAACCGGATCGAATGACATGGTGGCAACCGGACCGAAATAGGTGCCGATGGATTCGGCAACGCGCAGCGCCAACCCCTCATCCTTGTCCCATTTGCTTTTCAGCTCAATGATCAGCGGGACTTTGCCATCAACCTGGTTCAGCAATTCCTGAAGGGTCTGAATCCGGTCCGGGCCATCCTTGAATGCGATGTCCTTTAATTCGGCAACCGACAGCTCCTTCACAACGTCCTTGCTTTTGGTGACGCGGCCAAGCGTATCATCGTGGAAAACCACGACCTGATTGTCCCGGGACAGGCGGACATCGCATTCGATGGCATATCCTGCATCAATAGCCGCCTGAAACGAGCTTTCGCAGTTTTCCACACGGCCTTGCGATTTGTCATGCAAACCGCGGTGGGCGATGGGAACTGCAAACAGGGAAGCGGTGTCGGTCACGGGATGCTATATCTCAAATATGGCTTCAATTTCGACAGCCACTCCAAACGGAAGTGCGGCGACGCCAATTGCGGAACGCGCATGGCGGCCCTTGTCGCCCATCACCTCGACCATGAAATCGGAAGCGCCATTGATCACTTTCGGCTGGTCGACAAAGTCCGGCGCCGAGTTGACGAATCCGACGAGTTTTACCAGCTGTTTGATGTTTTCAAGCTCGCCCAGAGCAGACTTCGCCTGAGCCAGAATGTTGAGTGCACACAGTTTGGCGGCAGCCTGACCATCCTCAACACTGGTATTTTCGCCAAGCTTACCGATATATTCAAGACCGCTTGCTCCCATCGGGATCTGGCCTGAAACGTAGAGGTAATCACCGCTTTTGACAAAAGGAACATAATTTGCGGCGGGTGCGGCGGCCTTGGGTAATGTGATATTCATTTCTTTCAGGCGATCTTCGATTGACATAAATTATATCCTTGATTGTCAGCAGTGAAGTGAACCGCAATGCGGCTGTGCAAATGCCATCGGCACGTTGCATTTAACTTGTCATAGGGTGGCAATGCGATCCACAGTTAATTGGTGTCTGGTCCGGATCGAAATAGTCTGATTGACGCGTCGCCATTTTGAAACAATACGGGATTTCTTTCGTGATGAAACTGAATTTCTTGCAGCCGGCACTCGTTTTGGTGCTGTCAGGCGCCGGTCTTTCCTCTGCGGGCGCGGTGTCGCTGGTGCCGCACCGCGCGGTCTATGATATCTCGTTGCTGAAGGCGAACGAAAGCGCGTCCGTCGCTGATGTCAATGGCCGTATGGTGTACGAATTGACCGGCTCGGAATGCGACGGATATGCGGTGAATTACCGCTTTGTGACGCGGTTGGGCGACAAGGACGGAACCGCTGCGGTGACGGATTTCCGGGTGGCTACATTTGAAGAAGCAGACGGCAATTCATTCAGTTTCACCTCCTCCAATTTCATCAACAACAACAAGGTCGATGAGGTGCAGGGCTTTGCCAGCCGGGATGATGATGAAATCTCTGTTGGTCTGACCAAGCCGGAGGAGGAGGTTCTGACCTTTCCCGGAACGGCCATTTTTCCGACTCAGCAATTCGAAAAGCTGATTTCGGCGGCGATGGACGGCCAAAAGATTTTGCAGCAGGTGATTTTTGATGGCTCCGATCAGGGCAGGAAGATCTTTGACGCAACCAGCCTGATTGGCCCGAAGCACTCTCTGGCGGCTGCGGACCAGACGGGCATATTGTCGGTTGCCGAACTGGCCAAAACGCCATTCTGGCCGGTTACGGTGAGTTATTTCGATCAGGGATCGGGCGGTGAGCCGCTGCCGAATTACGTCACCAGCTTTGATATGCATGACAATGGCATCAGCAGGAATATCACGATGGATTATGGTGACATGATTCTGAAAGCCAAGCTGGAAAAACTCGATGTTCTCGCGGCCGATCCCTGCAACTGAACAGATAGAATGATGCGCGCGCCGCGCTAGGTGTCGGCAGGCGTCACAGAGCCGCCAACCCGGTTGCTTAACGCAATCAATCTGGTTTTCAGATGGCCGATAAACTGTTCAATCAACGGACTGGACGAAAAGTTGCGCCTTCGGACTATGCCAACATTGCGTCTGAAGTTGAACTCGACCGGGTAAAACCGGGCAAGGCTGTTGAATTCAGTGTCATTGTGGCTGCTTTCCGGCATTACACTGAGCAGATGCGTCTGCCGCAGGCACTGATAAATCACGTCATCTGAGTTGGTCACGATTTTAAATGTTGGTTTCGGCTTCCTGTGAAGTGCGAAATAGGCCTCCAGCGCGGTTCGGCCTGCCTCCTCAATTTCAGGCACGATCCATTTGTGCAGAAGCAGATCATCTATCGGCACGGATTTACCGGCAAAGGGATGATCGGCGTTGCACAGGCCGACATATTTGTCGGAAAAAATATTCTGCACCAGACAGGACTGGTCGTGCAGTACCCGGTTTGTCATGCCGACATAAAGGTCAACCCGGTTGCCCAACAGCGCCTGGTGGAGCCTGTCAGCGTGATCCGTCATGACAGAATAGTCGATGCCTTCGTGGAGCGCATGCAGATCCAGAATCGCATCGTTGACACTGCGAATGAATGATCGCCCAACGCCAACCCGCACCAGGCCGAGCGAGCCTTGTGCCATGATCGACATTTCATAGTTGGAGCGTTCAAAATCCAGCAGGATCCGGCGGGCATGTTGTTCCAGAGCGATCGCGAAGGTGGTCGGTTCGACACCTCGTGGAAGGCGTTTGAACAATGTGACACCGTAATGTTGCTCCAGAGAGAGAATGCTTTTGCTGATGGCGGGTTGGCTGATATTCGCGTTCCGAGAGGCCTGGAGAAAGCTGCCGTGATCAAAAACCGACAGGAAATGCTTGAGCTGCCGCAAATGTATCACCGAGATCCCCTTTAAATTTTCATATTCCAGAAAGTTATATAAATCAAACATAAAGAAGCTTGTTTTTCTATCTGCTGATGGAATGATGTTTTGCAGAAAACAGTTTTCGGGAGGAAAACGAGAATGGATATTGGACACGTCTTCAGCAGATCATTTCTTGTAGCGACTTCGGCGGCGCTCGCCCTTTCGGTGAGTGTTCTGGCCGCTGACGCCCAGACGCAACCACCGATCAGTGTGGTCATCAACCAGTCGCCATGGCTGGAGGGTTTTGCTGCCATTGTTGAGGCATACGAGGATGAAACCGGCAACAAAGTCACCCTTGACATAAATCCCTATGCCGGCAGTCTGGAAAAGCAGCGCAATGCTGTACGTTCACAGACCAGCGAATATGATCTGCTGATTATCAATGGAATTTTCTATCCTGAGATGTATCACGGCGGATTTCTGGAGCCTCTGAAAAACATCGATCCCGACTTCGAACTGGATCCCCAGATCTACACCTATGGCGACACGCCGTGGTTCGACGCTGAAAACAAGACGGTGAACCGGGCAACCGGCGAGCTTCTGACGGTCCCGGTCAATCCCAACATCACGCTTTTGTTCTACCGAAAAGATCTCTACGACGAAAAAGGCCTGACAGTACCGGAGACATTCGAGGATCTGCTTGCCAATGCCAAGGCTCTGCACAATCCGCCGGAGATGTACGGCATTGTCCAGCGCGCCAGCCGCGGAACGGTGTCCGTCACATGGGATTTCTTCCCCTATCTGGAGGGCCATGGCGGGTCGTTCTTTCGCGATGAGCCCAATGGCGATTTTTTTGTCACGCTGAACAGCGAAGCCGGACGCAAGGCACTGGAAACCTATATCCAGCTGGCCAAGGAAGCTGGTCCGGAAAACACTGCCAGCCTGACACAGGGCGACCTGATCCAGTTTCTCGTCACCGGCAAGGCGGCTCATTCGGTCCTGCCGGTCGCCGCCTGGTCGCAAATGGATGATCCCAATAAATCGATAGTTGCCGGCAAGATCGATTTTGCAACACTGCCCCATGCGGAGGGGTTCGACTCCACACCGGCCCTAGGCCATTGGCTGGCTGGCATTCCCAAGAATCTGGCAGACGAGCAGAAGGTCGCGGCCCTGGAATTCCTGAAGTGGTTCCAGCGCCCTGAGACACAGATTGCCTATGCTGAAATGGGCGGTGCACCGGTCAGCGCAGCTGCCTATGAATCCGACTTCGCCGAAAAGCCGGAAAATCGCTACATGCTGGCGATGCGCACAGCCTCGCCGCAAGCCAAGGGTCTGTGGACAATTCCTGAGGGCGCAGAACTTGCCGCTGTCATGGAGCTTGGTCTCAATCGGGCCGTGGCAGGCGAAATCACGGTTGTGGAGGCACTCAACTCAATGGCCAAAGACATGGAGAAAATATTGTCTGACGGCGGCTACAAGACGGGTCGTCTTGAAGATTTGAAATAAAGTCTCCTCCCAGGGCTCCGTTCGTTGCAATAGTGTCGGACGGGGCCCAAACTTTTCCGGCCAGCAACCCAGAGCAGCCAGCTCTTTGCTAAAATCATTTGGTTTGAACGCTCCTTAACCGGAAAGCCAGAATGCTATGAATTCAGTAAGTTTAGGGTGGGGTCCCAAATATGGATCCGTCCTTCCGGCAGTCGCCGTTTTTCTGGCCTTGGCCGTATTACCGGTGGCAAATCTTTTCTTCCTCAGTTTCATGGAAATTTCCTGGACCGGGGGCGTTATGCAGCGTGAGTTTGTGGGCACCGAGAATTACAGGGCGCTTGCAGATGATCCGCTGCTGAAGGCGGGAATTGTCAACACGCTGATCCTGGTTGTTGTTGCGACAAGCTGTCAGGTTGCACTGGGCCTCGCTCTGGCGCTGGGTTGCTCGTCGCTGGGCACCAGTTCCCGCACCTACCGGACACTCTTCATCCTGCCTATTCTGATTCCGGGGATCATCATCGGTGCGATCTGGCGGCTGATGTATAATTTTCAATTTGGAATTATCAATCAGGCACTGGATGTCGTGGGGATTCCAGCCATTGACTGGCTCGGCTCGCCAAGTCTGGCTCTGGCATCTGTCATTGTGGTCGACATATGGCACTGGACACCGTTTTCGTTCCTGCTGCTGCTGGCAGCGGTTGAAGGGCTTCCCAAGGATGTCTCCGAGGCTGCCAAGGTGGACGGGGCAACTGCATGGCAGGAATTCCGCCGCGTCAGCCTGCCGCTGTTGTGGCCCGCCATATTCACCACCTTCGTTTTCCGGGCGGTGATAGCCTTCAAGGTCTTCGATGAAATATTTCTGCTGACATCAGGCGGCCCCGGCACGGCGACGGAAGTCATCAGTTTTACCATCTATCAGCGCTTTTTTCTGCAGGACAATCCCGGATATGGCTCTGCCATTTCAGTCACGGTGATATTTTCCGTTGCTCTGGTCATCGCGATTGCACTGCAGTTTCGAAGCAGACAGGACGTGGCCAGATGACGACACATGCAAATAACGCACCGCGCCTGCGCTCCGATAAGATCCTTTTGCACGGAGCCATGATACTCGCCGTTATCATAACCCTTGGTCCGTTTGTCTGGATCGCACTTTCGGCGTTCAAAACCCAAATCGTCCTGCTGATGGGGGATATCAAATTTTCGCCTGTTTCGTATAATTTCGACGAGGTTCTGTTTGATCGCACATCAAGTTATCCGCAAAATTTCCTCAATAGTCTGATTGTCGCCGGTGTCAGCACCGCTCTGGTCATCATCATTTCATTCCTGGCGGGGTATTCCTTGCTGCGAATGCGCTGGCCCGGATGGGTTCTGAATGCCTTTCTGGTCTGGGCGATGTTGTTCAATCTTGTGCCTGCCGTGTCGCTGGCCAGTGCCTGGTATGAGCTGTTCAGGACCATCAATCTGAGTGTCGATCTGATTGCGCTTACGCTGGCCCACACCACATTGAACCTGCCGATGGCGCTGTGGCTGCTGATTGCATTTTTTCGTGAGGTTCCGCGCGAACTTGAAGAGGCTGCCTTTGTCGACGGTGCAAAATTTCTGACCCTGCTGCGCCGCGTGATTGTGCCGATCATGATGCCGGGCATCGTCGCAACTGCGGTTCTGGTGTTCATTTTCAGCTGGAACGAGTTTCCGGTCGCTCTTGCCTTGACCAACAACAGAACCGCAACCGTGCCGGTGGCGATTGCGAAGTATGTTCAGGAGGAAGAGATCAAATATACCCAGATGGCAGCCGCTTCCGTGTTGTCGGCAATTCCGGCGTTACTGGCCCTGATTTTCGGTCAGCGCTTCATCGTCAAGGGTCTGACCGCCGGGGCTGTTAAATGAGTTATGACAGCGCAACACAAATTCCGCCGGATGTTGCCGCATTGCGGAAATATTATCCGGATCTTGCAGGCTATGGCGACATTCGTCTTGTAACACTGGAGAATGGCGCTGAACGCGGTGTCCGGGTGCTGGAAATCCGCTCGGGTGGTGGGCTTGAACTGGAAGTGATTGTCGACCGGGGTTTTGATCTTGGAAGACTTGCACTGAACGGGGTCACAGTTTCCTGGCATTGCCAGAACGGCTACAGGGCACCTTGGCTGTTGAACCCGTTTTCCGACAAGGGGCAGGGTTTCCTGCGGGCAAATAACGGCTTTCTCAGCACCTGCGGGTTTGATCATATTCGCCAGCCGGAAACTGATACACTGGACGACCAGAGTTCTTTCCCGAATGACAAATTTGATTACCCCCTGCATGGCTCCGGCGCGCATCAACCGGCCCGGCTGATATCTTACGGATTTGAGGAAGAGGCCGACATTCCCTATTTCTGGTGCGAAGGGGAAATCGTTCAAACCATGCAGTTTCATGGCAGTCTCAGGCTGCGGCGCAGAATTGAGGTGCCGCTTGGCGGGCAACAGATTTCGATGCGTGACAGGGTGGTCAATACCGGCCCGACCGATATGAGCCATATGATGCTTTATCATTTCAATATCGGTCATCCGCTGGTGGCCGAGGCAACGAAAGTCAGGGTCCACAATGGACAGCAGATCTGGGGGCAGGGTGATCCGCTGTCGGCGTTTCCCGTGCCGCAACCAGAGCAGCAGAACCACCTCTCGGTATTCGCCATGGACAGCGAAGCGGAGACCGGGCTTTGCACGATTTCCAACCCTCGCAACGGGCTGCAGCTGGGGCTGGAATTTGACCGGCAATCACTTCCGTTTCTGCAGCTTTTGCGGATGACCGGTCAGGGCACCTACGGAATTGGGCTGGAGCCTTGTACCACCGGCCAGCGCAGCCGGGCTGACGCGCGCACGGCCAGTGAAATGGTTGTTCTCAAGCCCGGAGACGATCGCATCTACAATTTTAAAATACGGCTTAATGCAACAGCCCTCAGCGAATGCGAGACGATGTCATGAGGACGATTTTTATTCTGTTTGATTCCCTGAACCGGCATTTTCTGGAATGCTATGGTTCAGACCTGCTTCATACCCCGAATTTTCGCCGTTTGTCGGAAAAGGCAGTCACCTTTGATCAGCATCATGTCGGCAGTCTGCCCTGCATTCCCGCGCGCCGGGATCTGCAAACCGGCAAGTTGAGTTTCATGCACAGAAGCTGGGGGCCGCTTGAGCCATTCGATCAGTCTGTGTTCGACCAGCTGCGCACAGCCGGGGTCTATTCCCATCTGATTACCGATCACTATCATTATTTTGAAGAAGGGGCCGGCAACTATCACACCAAATATTCCAGCTTCGAATTTGTCCGCGGCCAGGAAGGCGACAAGTGGCAGGCCCCAATTGATGCGCCACTGGCGGACTGGCAGGCGCGCTACCATGCCGATCAGTTTAACGAGAAAACCGGTTCACTGCCATTTCACTACATGGCCAATCGGTCGCATCTTGAGGAAACCGGAGAGTTTCCGTCAACCCAGTGTTTCAATGCGGCCTGTACCTTCCTGAATGCCAACAAGGCCGCTGATGACTGGTTCCTGCAGATTGAAACTTTTGATCCCCACGAGCCGTTCTTTGCCCCTGAAGATCATCGCCAGAAATTCCAATCCGACTATCAGGGCAAGATCAGAGACTGGCCGCCTTATGGCCCCCATTCGGGCCGCTCTCCTGAAAACGATGAAATGAAACGCAATTACATGGCGCTGATGTCACATTGTGATCAGCAGCTTGGCCGGATCCTCGATCTAATGGACGAAAACAGGATGTGGGACGATACCATGCTGGTGGTCTCGACCGATCACGGCTTTCTGCTGGGGGAACATCAATGGTGGGCGAAAAACAGAATGCCCTGCTACTCCGAAATCGCCCGCATACCGTTGTTGGTGTACCATCCGGACCATGCGAATTGCGCCGGCGAACGGCGCAGCGCTCTGACGCAAACACCTGATCTTGCAGCAACATTCTGCGAGGCGCATAATGCGCCTGTGCCCGCAGCGGCGACAGGAATATCGGTGCTTCCGCTGCTGCAGGACCCGGATGCGGCCAATCATGAAGCGCTGTTGTTCGGTTATTTCGGCGGTGCAATCAATCTGACCGATGGCAAGCACAGCTATTTCCGCTATCCGGAAAACATGCTGGATCAGCCGCTGTATCAATATACCCTGATGCCGAACCATATGCTGTGTTCCTTTTCCAAAGACGAGTTCGGGGACATCGAATTAATTGATGATCTGGAGTTTGCGCAGGGCTGGCCGGTGCTGCGCATCAAGGTTGCGGACAATCCGGGCTGGTATCATTCACATGGACCGGGTGCGATGACGGACTGCCACACCGCGCTTTACGATCTGACCAGCGATCCCGGCCAGACCCGGCCGATCGAAGACGCCGGTCTGGAAAGCCAGCTTGTTGATGTCATGCGACGCCTGATGCAGGCGTCCCAGGCTCCGGATGAAGCTTTCGAGCGGTTGGCTATCCACCCCGGACAAGGCACCTAGAATGGCTACTTTAGACCTGGTGAACATCCGAAAATCGTTTGGGGATGTGGAAGTGCTTCACGGCATAGATGCAGCTATCAAAGACAGCGAATTTGTTGCTGTTCTCGGTGAAAGCGGATGTGGAAAGTCGACGCTTCTGCGCATTATCGCCGGTCTGGAATCGGCCACTGCCGGGCAGATCCTCATCGACGGTCAGGAGGTGGGAAACCGCACGCCGCGCGAACGGGACATTGCAATGGTGTTCCAGAGCTATGCGCTTTATCCGCATATGACTGTCACCGAAAATATCCGCTTTCCGCTTGAACTGGCAAAATGGAACCGCCGCGACATTGAAGGCGCGACCGATACCGCCATTGCCATGCTCAATCTGGGGGCAGTTGCAAAACGCAAGCCGCGTGAATTGTCCGGTGGCCAGAGGCAACGCGTTGCCATGGGCCGGGCGCTGGTGCGACAGCCAAAAGTTTTCCTGTTTGACGAACCACTTTCAAATCTGGATGCCAAGCTTCGCGTTCAGATGCGCGCGGAAATTCGCGATCTGCAGCGCAAACTCGGCACCACCTCTGTCTATGTCACCCATGACCAGATTGAAGCCATGACAATGGCCGACCGGGTGATCGTGATGAATAATGGCAAGGTTGAGCAGTTCGGCGCGCCATTGGAGCTGTATGATGCACCGCAAAACCGGTTTGTGGCGTCCTTTATCGGCTCTCCGTCGATGAACTTCCTGGATGGCGTGGTGGCAGAGGGGCAGGCCGGGTTGGAATTCGTCTATGAAGGTGCCGGATTGCAACTGGGCCGGGCTGACCTGCGCCCCGGTCCCGTCACGCTGGGAATCCGTCCAGAGCATATTACGCTCTCCAGTTCCAGTGAGGATGGCTTGAAGGGGATTGTGACTTCGCTGGAAAACACCGGCGACAGAACCTTCCTGGTAGTTGAAATCAACGGAAATTCAATGGGCGTCATTTCAAGCCTTCGCCTTGGCGTTGCGATTGGCGAGACAGTTTCGTTGAGCCTGGATTCTTCCAAATTGCATTTTTTTGACCCGGACACCAACAATCGCCTTTAAGAACAGGGCGGACCGGCTTCAGGACGGGCAGATTCAGGATTTATCTTTGGGTTTGCGGTCCTTGGCCTGGAATGTCAGACCCAGATCCACGCCGTCCCGGCCGAAGCGGGCGCGGATCTGGTCCATCGCGAGTTCTGCTGCGCGGCGTTTTTTGGCGCCATGATCGACCAGATCCAGCGGATCGGCAAAGCGGCCGTCAACCAGATCAGACACACCGATGCCGATCAGGCGGAACCTGGTGCCGTCCAGTTCCGCTTTCAGCAGCGACACGCCTTCGCTGTAAATCCGGTCGGCCAATTGGGTGGGATCGCCGAGGGCGCGGTTTCGCGTCCTCTGCCTGAAATCGGCCGTTTTCAGTTTCAGCACCAATGTGCCGCCGGCAATGCTCTTTTCTTTCAGCCGTGCCGAGACTTTTTCCGCCAGACGACGCAGGATCGGCTGCAACTCTGCGGCAGTGGCCAGATCTGTGTTGAAGGTGGTTTCCGAACTGACGCTTTTGGCAGCGCTTCGCGCTTCGATCTTGCGGGTGTCCTCGCCCCGGGCCAGCCGCGCCAACCTCAGGCCGATGGAGCCGTAGCGTTTGCCAAGTACGGCTTCTTCCATGGTCTGCAATTGCGCGATCGTGTGAATGCCGTCAGCCGCGAGTTTTTTCTGCATGGCTTTGCCGACACCCCAGATCAGGCTGACATTCTGCCGCGCCAGAAACGCCAGAGTTTCCGTTTCGCCGATCACCGCAAAGCCGCGCGGCTTGTCCAGATCCGAGGCGATCTTGGCAAGAAACTTATTGTGACTCAGACCAACCGATATGGTGATGCCTATTTGCTGCTCGACCTTATGGGAAAATCGCGCCAGGGTTTCTGCCGCGCTGGCATGATGCAGACGTTGCGTACCGGTCAGATCAAGGAAAGCTTCGTCAATCGATATCGGCTGAACGGCTGGTGTCAGATCGTCCATAAGGGCGCGGATCTGGCGGCTGACGCGGACATATTTCTCCATGTCGCCGCGAATGATTACCGCGTGCGGGCATAATTTCGTCGCCTTGAACATCGGCATCGCCGAGCGCACACCAAAGGTGCGGGCAATATAGCAGCAGGTTGAAACCACACCGCGCCGGCCACCGCCGATGATCACCGGCTGATCGCGCACCTCGGGCCGGTCACGTTTTTCCACAGAGGCGTAGAAGGCGTCGCAATCGACATGCGCAATCGCCAGATCAAGAAGCTCGGCATGGGCCACGACCCGAGGGCTGCCGCAAGCCTTGCAGCGCGGCTTCGGGCCGGATTGAGCAAACCGGTCAACCGCAAAACAGTTCCGGCAGACACCTTTCATCGTCATCGCTCTTGGCCCAACAAGTGTTGCGCATGCAGGGCTGCCTGAAATGCCACAGCATATGGATGGAAGTTCAGTTCGACACCGCTTGCATCAGTTCAGTATGGATCAATGCATGGGTTTCGGTCCAGCACCGCGTGCGCAGTCGTGCAGTCGGGACATGATCCGCCAGTTCCAGAAAGACCGGATCTGCGACAAAATGAACCAGTTCCACCTGCGGCGCATCTGCGGCCACCGAAACCAGATTGAGCGGGCTGTCGTCGAGAAACCAGACCGGGCCGGACGCTCTTTCGCAAAGATACGCCAGAGCCGGGCCTTTGGGTCCGGTATTGGTCACCACCGGATGGTCCAGGGCATGACCGGACAGGCATCTCTGCCGGGCTTCGCGGTATTCTGACGGCATATTTGTCAGAAACAGGATATCGGCGATTTGCGCCAGATCATTCAACGCGGTGACAGCACCCTCGACCGGAAACTGTTTGTGGGCATCAACCGCAAAGTAGCTGTGGATCATGGCAAACACGGTTTCATCGGGCGCGTCCGGGCCGCCATCCAGCGCGCGGATATTGCCGGTGAGCTTGAACACCTGATCCTTGAAGCCGTAGCCGTGATTGCCGAAATGGGTTTCCAGCGGACGCACAAAGTGCAGCACCACTTCATCGACATCGCAGACCAATAGCGGGCGATCAGAAAATGCGAATTCTTCCAGTTGATTACGCGTATTATCGGACAGAATGATTCAAGTCTCCTGTGATCGTGCTATTCGGAATTTGGTCCGGACAGACATCTGTGAGCAGCAACGATGGTCTCAGCATCAACGTTATGATTGGCAGAAAATGTCAGCAGCAACGATTCGTTCTGCATAATATAGTCGAGGACTCCTGCCAGAAAACCTGGCGTGGCGGCGGCCTGACGAACCCTGTCCGGGGGTATTCCGGTGACCGACAAAAAGCGCTCCAAAACGGTATTGTCCTGCGCCAGAAAGCCAAGCGCCTGAATAGCCGTGGCTTCAGAACTTTCCCTGTTTGAGCCGTCCAAGTTGCCTTTTTGTTTCATAATGTCCGGGTTTTGTAACGAAATGTCTGTTATTTGGAAGAATACTGATTTGCCGGTCTGAGTCTGAAGCGGATTTCTACCACGATCTGCTGCACTGACAAGATTTTAACCCGGTGTTTAGGTAACCTTAGGGAATTATTCGGATAGTCCATGACACAGAGCATACTCATTGTAGAAGACAACGAACTGAACATGAAGCTGTTCAATGATCTTCTTGAAGCCCATGGCTACAATACGTTGCAAAGCCGCAACGGCATTGAGGCATTTGAACTTGTAAGGCAGCACAGGCCGGATCTGGTTCTGATGGATATCCAGCTTCCCGAGGTCTCGGGGTTGGAAGTGATCAAATGGCTGAAAGAAGACGAGGATCTGCGCGAAATTCCGGTGATTGCCATCACCGCTTTTGCAATGAAGGGAGACGAGGACCGAATTCGTGAAGCTGGCTGTGAGGCGTATCTTTCCAAGCCTATCTCAGTCGCAAATTTTTTGGATGTGGTAACCCAGCATCTGCCTGCCGCAACCGGTTAAAACGCCGGTATTGGCCGGCCGCCTGGTTGAAGAGAAACAGAACCGACTATGTCGATACGCGTTTTGGCAGTGGATGATCTTCCGGCAAACCTGAAGCTTTTGTCGGCCCGGCTGACAGCAGAATATTATTCGGTAAAATCTCTGTCCAACGGGTTGGACACACTGGACTATTGCCGCAACAATCAGGTCGATGTGGTGTTGTTGGATGTGGTTATGCCCGGCCTTGACGGATTTGAAACCTGCCGTGCCCTGAAATCCGATCCTGCAACCCGGGATATTCCGATCATTCTTTTGACCGCATTGAAAGATGAGGCCTCGCGGATCAAGGGCCTCAATGCCGGGGCTGATGATTTTCTGTCCAAGCCGGTCAATGATGTTGCGCTGATCAGCCGGATTCGCAATCTTGCCTCGCAGAAACAGGCGCTGGAAGACATGCGCACCCACAGCATAAATGCGCTTCGCCGGGTCTCAAGCCATGACGCGGGTATTGACGGTTTCGACGAGGGCGCTGAATCGTTTGATGATGGCCGAAACGGTCAGATTCTGGTGTTTGATGATGATCCGATCGCAGCTGACAAAATTACCAGAAGCCTGGCTGCGGAGCAGGTCACAAAGACGGTCCTGACCGAGGAAGACGCTTCTGCCGCGCTGCATTCATGTGACTGGGATGCGGTCATTGTCGGGCTGTCCAATACTTCTTCAGATCCGCTGGCGTTTCTGTCACAATTGAAGGCTCCCACCGAGTACCGCCACTTGCCCACCCTCGTTGTCGCGAAGCCGGAAGACGAAAAGCGGCTGCAGCGCAGTTTTGAACTGGGGGCAACAAATTACGTAATGATGCCTTATCAGGAGCGTGAGCTGGCAGCCCGCATGCGCCGCGAAGTGTGCCGTCACCGGATGCTGCGTGAAATGCGTCTGGAGATGGAAAACACCTTGGAGCTTGCGGTCATAGATCCGTTGACCGGGCTGCAAAACAGGCGTTTTCTGGAACGCCAGATGGCAACGCTGATCGACCAGTCGCTGCGCTATCAGCGCGATCTGTCCGTGATGATCATGGATATCGATAAATTCAAGACCATCAACGACATTCATGGCCATGCCGTAGGTGATGTGGTTTTGAAGGAAGTTTCGCATCGCATCCGGCGCAGCCTGCGTGGATCCGATCTGGCCTGCCGCTTTGGCGGCGAGGAATTTGTCTGCGTTCTGGCGGAAACCGAACTGGATGTGGCGGTTCTGGCGGCCGAACGTCTGCGCCGGGAAATTGAGTCAGTGCCGTTCATCATCAATGACGACGGATCGAAGGTCAAAGTCACGGCAAGCTTCGGCATCACCCAGTTCATGGGACGCCATGATTCCTCCAAGGCCATGCTCAAACGCGCTGATGAAGCCCTGTACCGCGCCAAGGAAGCCGGCCGCAATCAGGTGATTTCAAAAGCCGCCTAGCAGGTTGCTGCCTGTATTCCTGAAAATTCCGAAATTGCAGATTTGCTGGTTGACGCCACGACATAGTCCCATTTTTACAACGCCAACGCGGAAAGTGCTGACGTGCGGAAAACTCTCCGGCCGCATCGGACATTCTGATTGCATGATGCAGCTCGCGCGGTTATCGTTCCGATAATACGAAACGCCGTCCTGTGGCCGGTACGGATGGTGCTTTGATGGAATTGTCATGCGATAGTGCAGGCGGCCAGCGCCAATCGCGATAACATTATCGAACACAATGGAGTTGCATATGCTAAGTCGTCGTCAATTGCTGGCCGCAGGGGCTGTGCTGGCAGCGGGTACCGTGGGGCTGAAGTCTGCGGAAGCACACAAGGCGGGAGAGAAATACGTCCTGCCGGAAAAATATATGCCACGCGTGGTCTCCATGCGCCAACGCTTTGAACCCGGCACGATTGACGTGTTCCCGGACCAGTACTGGTTGTTCTTGCATCTTGGCGGCCGCCAAGCGCTGCGTTACAGCGTCGGCGTCGGGCGCGGTAATCTGTATCATTCGGGCACCTTCTTTGTCGGCGCCAAAAAAGAGTGGCCGGAGTGGACACCGACGCCCGACATGATCAAACGCAACTCGGACGATTATGCCAGATATGCCGATGGTATGCCCGGCGGCATCAACAATCCACTGGGTGCTCGTGCACTCTATCTGTTCACAAAGGAACGGGGCGATACGTTTCTGCGGATTCACGGAACCAACGATCCGCGAACCATCGGCGTAGCGGTTTCCAACGGTTGCGCGCGGCTGGTCAACGACCAGGTCGTAGAGCTATATAACAAGGTACCGGTCGGCACGCAGGTCGTGCTCCATCCGAAATCCGGAATGGGTCCTGTGCATTCGTAATCGGCAAAAGAAGTGGTTGCGCGGAATGATACCGTGTAACCCAATCCGGTGAAGCGCTACGTGTCGTAGAGCGTTTCATGGTTACATAGAACCATTTGATGCTCCAGATCAGTTCATCGGCAAGGCAGTCAAC
>TARA_R110002124_G_scaffold61155_4_pt1 | contig 25327 bp, 25 predicted proteins | sample TARA_R110002124 | Tara Oceans TARA_R110002124 (sample SAMEA4397445) | marine metagenome | biome: Polar Biome; feature: [SRF] surface water layer (ENVO:00010504); material: water (ENVO:00002006), including particulate matter (ENVO:01000060) such as... | depth 5 m
CAAGCCCGCGGGAAAAGCGACGCCACTTCCGGACATAACCGCGAACAACGCGGCGTATCGGAGCGCTCAATCTTATGATTCTGCCAGCATACGCACAAAACCCTGAGTTTTACGCGCGCTTTCGATGCGCCATTTCAGAATTTCCTCAATCAGCCGCCGCCGCACCTCCTGATGTTCGAGGTCCGCCCAAAGATTGACCCGCTCGCCGGGATCGTCCACCAGATCGAACAGTTGCCCGTCTTCGCAATCGATAAAATGCACCAGTTTCCAGCGATCTTCGCGGATCATGGTCATGAATTGTGTGCCGGTCAGAATGGCATCATCTGCATGTTCGGCGAAGACACGGTCGCGTTCGGGCGCTTCTGCCTTAAACAGCAGATCGGCAAGTGAGCGCGCTTCCATCCAGTCCGGCACAGGCACATCCGCCGCCTGCAGGATCGTCGGCGCGAAATCCATCAGCGATACCAGCTCCGCAATGCGTTGACCTTCGCGGATTTTGCCGGGCCAGCAGATCACTGCCGGAACATGAACGCTTTGTTCATACATGTTCCACTTTTGCGAATGGCCGTGATCGTTGAGGCAATCGCCATGATCGGAGGTGAAAATGATGAGCGTATTGTCAAGAACACCGCGGGCTTCCAGGGCGTCGACAATGTGCCCGACCTGGGTGTCGATCATCGTCACATTGGCGTAATAATGGGCGCGCTGACGGTGCAATTGCTCACGGCTCGGCTCGGCCAGATGGACAACCGCATCGTGACCCCGTGCCATGTGGTTCTGGCGCAGTGCGCGCAATGGTGCCGGCTGACTGTCAAGATCGTAATCAAGAATCGGTTCAGGCAGCTCGCGGTCCAGATACTGGTCAAGATAGGGCTGGGTCGGATCATAGGGCGGATGCGGCCCGGGCATGCCGATCTGCAGGAAGAACGGCTCCTTGCCAGGGTAGCGCTCAAGCCACCAGCAGGCAGTTTCACCAACGAACACATCGGGATGCAGATCTTCATCCTGATCCCAGACAAAGGCACCGAGGCGCTCATTGTAGTCCGGGCGTTTGGCATAGCTGACGCGTGAGGGCTTGTGGGCGCCGCGGGCGTGCAATGCCTTGTCCCAATTGTCCAGATAAAACGGCAGACCGGGGTGATCGCGGTCCTTGTTTTCAACTACGTGGCGCTCATGAAATCCAAACGAAGCTTCAATCGGCATCGTATGCATCTTGCCTACATTGACACAGCGATAGCCAGCTTTTGCAAGGTCTTTCACCCAGCAGTAATTCCAAGGCTCGTCATTGCGGAACACGCCATTGGTATGCGGGTAAGTGCCGCTGAACAGCGAGGCGCGGGAGGGCGCGCAGGACGGTGCGGTGACATACATGTTTTCAAACGTCGCGCCGCGTTGCACCAGCTTGTCGATATTTGGTGTGATCATATGATCAAAGCCGTTGGCGGCTATCGTATCCAGGCGCTGCTGATCGGTCAGGATGAATACGATATTGGGTCGTTGTGACATGTCTACCCTTTCACGGCCCCGCCCATGGATTGGACGATGTATTTATTGGCAAAAATGATAACCGGGACCGTCGGCACCGTCAGCACGATACTGGCAAGGGCAATGCTGCCCCAGTCGACACTGGCATATGAGACAAAGTTCATTACCGCAACCGGGGCCGTGACAGTCGATGAACGGGTGATGATGAGCGCAAAGAAGAAATCATTCCAGGCAATCAGGAAGGCCAGAACGGCAGTGGCAACCATACCGGGACGCGCGGCGGGCAGAACCACTTTGATCAGGGCCTGAAACAGGCTGGCACCATCCAGCAAGGCGGCCTCGATCAACTCATCGGGAATTTGCGACAGGGATGTCCAGGACGACCACACCACCAGCGGCAGTGTCAGCACCATATAGGCCGCGATCAGCCCGGCCCATGTATCCAGAAGCCCGATATTGAGATAGATTAGGAACAACGGAATGACAAAGCCGACAGGCGGTGCCATCCGCAGCAGCAACAGCGCCCATGAGGCAATGAATTTGCGATGCGACCGGCCTTTCGCAAGCGCAAAGCCGGCGGGCACGCCGATAATCATCGCCAGCACGGTGGCACTGCCTGCAGTTACAAGACTGTTGAACAAGGCAAACGGAAAATCAGACCGCACCAGTGTTTTGAAATTATCCAGCGTCAGGGCGGTCGGGGACTGCCAGATCGGTTCGAACAGATGCGTCGTCGGGCGGAATGACAGGACGAGTGCCCACACGATTGGCAGCAAGGTGAAGCCAAGGAACGCCAGCATCATGGTGACACCGGCGATCTGCATTGGGCCGGTTGCAGGTTTAGGCATCGGAAATCCTCGCATTGGCGCGGGCGACATAGAAGCTTACGACCGCCGCAAAGAGAAACAGAAACACCGCAATCGCTGCGCCATATGACACATTGGAGGACTGGAAGGTCTGGATGTAAGCGTAATAATTGGTCGCCTGGGTGGATCGTCCCGGCCCGCCATTTGTCATCACAAAAATCAGCGGAAAATGTTTCAGTGTTTCGATGAATCGAAACAGCGCCACCATCAGCAGCGCCGGTGTCAGCAGCGGCAGTGTGATGCGGTAGAAAATCTGCATTCTGCTGGCCCCGTCAATTGAGGCTGCTTCATCCAGATCACCGGAAATGCCCTGAAGAGCGGCGAGAATAAGCAGCATCACAAAAGGATAGCTTGCCCAGGTGTCAGCAATAACAATCGCTGCAATGGCGCCATATTGAGTTGTCAGAAGCGCCGGAACCGTCAGGCCGAAAATATCAAAAAACGCGTTGATCGGACTGAGGGTCGGCGTGAACAGGCTGAGCCAGATCAGGGCTACGGCGACAGCAGGAACCACGAATGGCACGACAAATATGCCGCGCAAGAATCGCCATCCTGTGACGATTTTTTCCAGTCCGACAGCGATCAGGGTGCCCAGAACCACCTGCAGGATCACGCCCGGTATACTGAGCATCAGCATCACACTGATTGATCCCATAAAACGTTTGTCGTTCCACAGCCGGATGAAATTCTCCAGGCTGAAGCCCTTGTTCCAGCCCTTGACCATGTGGAATTCAGTAAAGGACAGCGCCAGCATTCCGAACAGCGGCAGGATCGCAAACACCCCCACTGCAATCACCGCCGGGTAAAGCATGCGATTGAAGTTTCTCTGGAAGAGGGGCTGGACGCCAACATGGTGCTGCATAATCGTTTCCCGGTTTGGGCAGGTGTCTCTTCGGGGGAGGGGGACCCAGAAGAGACGAGGCACTGCCTGAGCTCACCTAATCCGCAAGGATTTCGGCGATCTCTTCATCGGCAGCAGCCAGAGCTTCCTGGTTGCTCATGATGCCGTTGATTGCCGCGTTAATGTTTTCACCAACCGCAGCGCCTATTTCAGGCCATTGTGGCAGCAGCGGCCGATAGTGGCCAATGGCGTCGTTAAGCATCTGCACGCGAAGGTCCAGAAATTTCGGGTGAACGGAGGCATATTTCGCCACCACATCCGGATTGCGGGCGACAGATGCGCGGGTGAAATCCGGAAATGGTTCTGACAGGGCAATTTTTGTCAGAACGTCCTCACTGGTTGCCCATTCGATGAAGGCAAAGGAGGCCTCCGGATTGGGCGCATCGGCCGGAACGCCGAGGCCATGCACCGCAATCGCCGGCGAACGGCCGGCCGGTCCCGATGGAACCGCAGCAATGCTGATTTTGTCGGCAAACCGGCTCTTGGCCGGATCCAGTGCCTGGGCGACAATCGACGTGCCATCGACGATCATTGCGGCCTGGCCGGATTGTATTGAAGCTGCCACTTCGCTGAAATTGAAATTGCCGATACCTTCGGGGCCGTATTCATTCATCAGGGTGGAATAGATTTCCAGTGCCTTCAGGTTCTCCGGTGAATTCATCGCCGGGGTCAGGTCGCTCGGATAGTCGGCAAAGAATTTTCCGCCATAGGCCCGCATGATCATCGGAAACACAAACATGTTGAAACCCTGTCCCGGCGCGACGCGCATGGCGATCGCGGCGATATCGTCGCTTTTTACTTTGGCAGCGACTTCAAGCATTTCGTCCCATGTTTCCGGTGCCTTGTCATAACCGGCATCGGCCAGAATATCGCTGCGATAGGCCATCATGCCGGTCTCTGCGAAAAACGGCAGTGCCCACTGTTCACCCTTCACCACATAGGCGTCGAGCGGTCCGGCAAGGATGTCGTCCTTGCTGTCCATTGCTTCAACGGCGGCGGTGATTGGCTGCAGCCAGCCAGCCTCAATCCAGCGCTGCACCTGAATAACCGGGGTGTGCACCACATCCAGATCGCCTGTCTTGCCGGTGAAGGACAGGGTGATGCGGTTTTCAAAGACATCCTGTCCGATGACGTCGATGTTGACGGACATGCCGGTTTTGGCCTCAAAGTCGGCCTCCAGTTTCGCCAATCCGCGTGTATAGGGCATTGAGAACAGAACGACGTTCAGTTCCTGGGCCGATGCGGATCTCGGCATCACGGCCAGACTGGCCAGGCTGGCAATGCCGATCAGACCGGCACCCAGCAATGTGCGGGGGGTAAAGTTGCGTTTCATCATTTCCTCCATTTGGTTGTAACGTGTCAGCCGATGTGAGCTGGACTGAGTTCGTGCTTTTTGGGACCACCTTCTGCGATGGCTTCGGCCCTTATCTGGGCTTGCAGCGTTGCCCGGGCCTTCTGCAAAACGCTGCGTGATTGGGCGATGTGCGCCTCCTTGTCGCGGACGGGAACGGCAGCTTCCGCAATGCTCAGCAAGTGCAGGAAATTGCCGTCATCATCCTCGATGATGGTTGCAAACCGCCGCACCCCGACGTGGTTTCCGTCGAAGTCGAGGTCAAAATCGCTGTCTGCACTGTTTTCAATGATGCGCCGTGCTTCGCTCGACGGCAGGCTTTTCATCTCCAGACCGGTTTTGAAAAACCCGCCGGGAAAGAATTGATAGCTGACCTCATCCCAGCCGACACGGCTGAGATAGAGCCGCGCCAACGCATCAAGTTCATAAAGACTGCGCCGGAACCCGGTGGCAGCGCGGATTGCCACGCTGGCATCAGGCAGTTCGGTACGCGAATGCCACAGCAGATCGAAACCTGTAGCAACTACAGCTTCAACCGAGACACGGTGTTGCACGGTGATGTCATTCATCAGATCGCTGAGCACCGACAGATAACTTTCCGACATCGGCACGTTGCGGATCAGACGAAAATTGCGCACGCAGTATTTTTCGCTGGTGCGGAACAGATAGCCGCGCTGCGACAAAGTCTTGATAATCCGGTTCAGCGTCGCGGGTGAAATTCCCAGATCCCGGGCAATATCGATCTGCTTAACCGGTTCCGGTCCGGCTGCCATCAGATATTCCATGACCTGTAAAAGTCGTTCGCTGGGGTTCACAGATTTTGCTTTCAATATTTCATATTTGGAATTATAAATACTAATATTGAAATAATAGTCAATCGAAATTGAATCCGCCGCCGCGAAAAACATCGAATGGAAATCTTATGGCAGACGTCACTTTGACCCAAATCCGAAAATCATTTGGCAGTGTGGATGTCATCCACGGCGTCTCGATCGCAATCGCCCATGGCGAGTTTGTCGCCCTGGTCGGACCCTCCGGTTGCGGCAAATCCACCATGTTACGCATGGTTGCCGGACTGGAAGACCCCAGTTCCGGCGAAATTGCCATCGGCGGCGAGATTGTCAATGACCGCCTGCCGAAAGACAGAAACATCGCCATGGTGTTTCAGTCCTATGCACTGTACCCGCATCTGACTGTCCGCCAGAACATGTCGTTTGCACTGGAATTGCAGAACCGGCCGAAAGCGGAGATTGCAGCAGCCGTTGCCGAGGCCAGCGCAATTCTGGGGCTTGATGATTACCTTGACCGGCGCCCCAAGGCCCTGTCCGGCGGCCAGCGTCAGCGCGTCGCGATGGGACGCGCCATTGTCCGCAAGCCGGAAGTGTTCCTGTTTGATGAACCGCTGTCGAACCTCGATGCCAAGCTGCGCACGACCATGCGCAAAGAGGTCAAGCTGTTGCATCAGCGCCTGAAAACCACATCGATCTATGTCACCCACGATCAGACCGAAGCGATGACCATGGCCGACAGGATTGTTGTCATGAATGCGGGCCGGATCGAACAGGTTGGCAGTCCCTTGGAGCTCTATAAAACGCCGGACAATCTGTTTGTCGCCGGCTTCATCGGAGCGCCGCAGATGAATTTTCTTGCCGGGCGCGTCTGCCAGCACGAGGGCGAGGCGCGTTTACGCCTCTCAGATGCAGAGTTGAAACTGCCGGAGCATTTGCCGCTTGTTGACGGCCAGCAGGTCGTTCTGGGAATTCGGCCAGAACATCTTCACATCGATCCTGCCGGTCCCCTGACAGCTGTTCTGGAAGTCGTCGAGCCGATGGGCAATGAAACCCATCTGACATGTCATATCGATAACGAAGAGCTCAGATTGATCGAAGGTTCGGAATGCAGTGTACCGCCTGGCAGCAGCATTCGCCTCGCTTTTGATCCACAAAAGGCCCATATTTTCGATGCGTCCACGAGATCAAGGCTGCTGCCGCAGTCATGATAAGATTTTGAACAGACCTTAAATCGCCAGATCGGCGACCACTGCGTCCAATACGATGGCACCATCTTTGGTGGCTCGGATACGGTCTTCGCTGTTGGAGCCTGCGGCAATCGGCGCAAGCCGTTCGATCATGTTATGGCTCAGCAAATCTTCCACCCGTCGCGGATCAATGCGGCGGCCCGATAGCGCCTGATAGCGGGCCAGATCGATGCCCTCATGCAGCCGCAGCCCCATTACCAGAAATTCGTCACCCTGTTCTTCCGCCAGCAATTCATCATCGGTGATGGTGCCGTGCTGGTTGGCTTCCACCAGCGAGAGCCAGCGCTCTGGATTGCGTTCCGTAGCCGTTGCAAAGCGTGATTTGCCATTGGCACCCACCAGACGGCCATGGGCACCGGGGCCGACGCCGACATATTCGCCATAGCGCCAGTAAATCAGATTGTGCCGACTTTCAGCGCCAGGAGCGGCATGGTTGGAGGTTTCATAGGCCGGCAATCCGGCCTCTTCGCAGATGGATTGCGTGACCTGGTAGAGCTCTGCCGCTTCGTCCTGATCGGGAACTACCAGTTTGCCGGCATTTTGCAGCGCCCAGAACGGGGTCTCCTGCTCGATGGTCAACTGATACAGCGACAGATGATCCGCTGCGTAATCGAGCGCCCGTTTCAATTCCTCCGACCAGTCTTTTATAGTCTGGCCGGGCCGGGCATAAATCAAATCAAACGACAGCCGCGGAAAGGTTTCGCGCGCCAGTTCGATGGCGTTTACCGCTTCTTCGACATTATGCAGCCGGCCGAGGAATTTCAGATCGCCGTCATTCAGGGCCTGCACACCCAATGACAGCCGGTTGATGCCAGCCTTGCGATAGGCCCTGAACCGGCCCGCCTCAACCGATTGCGGATTGGCTTCCATGCTGATTTCCGCGTCCGGCTCGACCGCCCAGTGCCAGTGAATGGCGTCCAGTATACCGGCGAGCGTTTCCGGTTCCATCAGCGATGGCGTGCCGCCTCCGAAGAAAATGCTGGAAACCCGCCGGTCCGGTGTGCGCTCGGCAAAATGGGCAATTTCAGTTTTGAAAGCGGCCAGAAACCGCGCCTGGTCCACCGGCTTGTGGCGAACATGGGAATTGAAGTCACAATACGGGCATTTCGCAGCACAAAACGGCCAGTGCACGTAGACCCCGAACCCGGCCTTCCGGGTTGGATGGTCAGGCCCGCCAGTGCTGGAGCGCACAGCTGCGGCGGGTGTGCGCCCCTCCGGTCCTGGGTTGTCAGAATAATGTTCCATCAGTGTCACACGACCGCAATCCTGTTGGTGGAGGTCACAGCCCGAATTTCTCAAACAAAGCGAAAGCCCGCGCCCGGTGCGACAGACCCGGCTCACCGCCGGGGCGCGGCCCGTGCTTTTGCTGCGGGGTCATTTCCCCGAATGTTTTATCATGATTCTCGGGCAAAAAAATCGGATCATAGCCAAATCCCTGTGTTCCCCTTGGCGGCCAGACGATTTCACCCCTGACAATCCCCTCAAACAGGAACGTTTCTCCATCAGGATAGGCCAGACAGAGCGCACTGACAAATTCGGCGCCCCGCTCAGCCGGGTTGGTTGCGCCTTTCGCCATCAGTGCTTCCTGAACATTGCGCATGGCCATCATGAAATCCCGGTCCGGTCCGGCCCATCGTGCCGAGTAAATTCCCGGATCGCCGTCCAGAGCGTCGACGGACAGCCCGGAATCATCGGACAATGCGGGCAGGCCGGTGGCTTTGGCTGCGGCCTGCGCCTTCAGTTTTGCATTGGCGGCAAAACTGGTTCCGGTTTCTTCCGGCTCCGGCAGATCCAGCTCTGCCGCCGACACCACTTCAATGCCATGGGGCGCGACAAGATCGCGGATTTCGCGAAGCTTGCCCTCATTGTGACTGGCGAGCACCAGCTTGCCACCATCGAGTTTGCGAGCCGGGCGGTTCATTTACATGATCGCCATGTTCTGCAGCGAAACCAATTGGCCAATCCCGGATTTTGCCAGCTCCAGCAGTTGATTCAACTGGTCTTCTGAAAACGGTTCCTGTTCTGCCGTGCCCTGGATTTCAACAATGCCGCCGGAACCCGTCATGACGAAATTGGCGTCGGTGTCGGCCGCGGAATCCTCGTCATAGTCAAGATCCAGCACAGGCGTTCCCTGGTAAATCCCGCAGGAAATCGCCGCAACATTATCCTTCAGCACTTTGCCAGTGACCAGATTGCGCTGGCGCATCCAGCTCAGACAATCGCTCAAGGCCACCCAGGCTCCGGTGATCGCCGCCGTGCGTGTACCGCCATCAGCCTGGATGACGTCGCAATCCAGCGTGATCTGGCGTTCGCCAAGTGCCTGCATGTCCACCACCGCGCGCAATGAGCGTCCGATCAGGCGCTGGATTTCCTGGGTTCGGCCCGACTGTTTGCCGCTGGCCGCCTCGCGGCGCATGCGCCCACCGGTGGAGCGCGGCAGCATGCCGTATTCTGCGGTCACCCAGCCTTTGCCGCCGCCGCGCAGCCAGGGCGGCACGTTTTCGGCCAGACTGGCAGTACACAGCACATGGGTATCGCCGAATTTCACCAGGCATGACCCTTCAGCATGTTTTGAGACATTGCGGTCCAGAGAAACGGCGCGCAGGGCATCAGGGGTACGATTGGATGGTCTCATGGGTCTTATCTCTTCATTTTCAGCGATTCACGCATCTTGATAGACAAGCCGGACCGGAAAGCAAAGCAGAGAAACCGCAAGATGGTTAGGGCTGGCACAAGTTTCACTTTTCATGATGCCCCGCAGACACTAAGTTCATGTCTGTAATCCGGGTTTCTGCGGAATGGTGACGATGGCCCCTGTCAATCGCTTGTTTGATCAAGATCTGGACGAACGCTCGCGTCAGGTGTTCCGGCGGATTGTCGATGCCTATATGGAGGATGGCGCACCGGTTGGCTCACGCAATCTGTCGCGCAGCCTGTCTCTCAACCTCTCGCCGGCCTCAATCCGCAACGTCATGTCCGATCTGGAACAGATGGGTCTGATCTACGCCCCGCATATCAGCGCCGGCCGCCTGCCGACGGAACGCGGATTGCGGTTTTTTGTCGATGCGATGATGGAAATCGGTGATCTCGACGAGCAGTCGCGCCAGCAGATCGATGCCCAGTTCGGCAGCAGCAGATCCGATAATCCCGGCGAAACGCTGCTCGCCGACGCCAGCCGCATGCTGTCCGGCGTGTCGCGCGGTGCAGGGCTTGTTCTGACCGGAAAACGCGAAGTGCCGTTGAAACATATCGAGTTTGTCCGCATTGAGGATGGCCGCGCCCTGGTGGTGCTGGTGGCACAGGATGGCGCGGTGGAAAACCGGATCATCGAGATTCCAAAAGGCATGCCGGCGTCGGCTCTGGTCGAAGCATCGAATTATCTCAACGAAGGTTTGCGCGGCCGCACCCTTCCCGAGGCGCGCCTGGAACTGCAGCAATTGCTGGAATCCCAGCGCCGGGAACTTGATGATCTGACCGCACGGCTGGTCGAAGCCGGACTGGCAACCTGGGCCGGTGTCAACAAGGGCGCGCGCAATGCGCAAAATCTGATTGTCCGGGGCCGCGCCAATCTGCTGGAAGATGTCAGTCAGGGCGAGGAACTGGATCGCATCCGGCTGTTATTTGAAGATCTGGAGAGCAAGTCCGACCTGATTGAATTGCTGGGTTCCGCCGAGAGCGGCGACGGTGTGCGGATTTTCATCGGCTCGGAAAACAGCCTGTTTTCCATGTCCGGATCATCGCTTGTGGTCGCGCCCTACCACAATGCGGAAGACAATGTTGTGGGTGTGCTCGGCGTCATCGGACCGACCCGCCTGAATTACGGCCGCATCATCCCTGTGGTCGACTACACCGCCCAGCTTTTGGGAAAAATGCTCAGTTAGACCGATTGGCGGTTGATTTTTGACCTGCAAGCTTCGATATCCCGATCATCAGATTAAATCGAAAAGACCGTGATCGATCATGAGTGACGAAACCAAGAAAATTGACGAATTGAAAAACCAGGCGACAGACATCGATATGTCAGAACCCGGCGCCGCGGGTGAAGACGCCGCAAACGGCGCTGCGGAAGCCGCCGATACTGCGCAGAGATCGCCGGAAGAAGTGATTGATGCGCTGTTGCAGGAAAATCAGGTTCTGCGCGAAGAAAAAGATGCGCTGAAGGATCAGATGCTGCGCATTGCCGCCGACATGGAAAATCTGCGCCGCCGCACAAAGCGCGATGTCGCGGATGCCCGGCAGTATGCGATTTCCAACTTCGCCCGTGACGTGTTGAGCATTGGCGATAATCTCGACCGCGCCATTACTACCGTGTCCGATGAAGAAAAGAAAAACGCTGGAACTACGCTGGCAGCCCTGGTGGAAGGCGTGGAAATGACCGGCCGCGAAATGGTTCGGGTGTTTGCCAAACACGGCGTTACCAAAGAAGAGCCGGTCGGCCAGAAGTTTGATCCCAACCGTCATCAGGCGGTGTTCGAAGTGCCGGATTCGTCAGTTGCCACCGGCACCGTGGTGCAGGTTATGCAGGCCGGATACATGCTTGGCGACCGGGTCCTGCGGCCTGCCATGGTCGGTGTCTCAAAAGGTGGCCCGAAGCTGGCCCCCAACGCTGGACCTGCAGAGGACACAGAAGACGAGGCGTAGAGCGTCTCGAATCACGCGCAAATCTGTCTCAGACCGGATCCTGATGGACCCGCCGCAAGGTCAGATTGATCCGTCCCGGTGCCTTCAGCAGGGTTGATGTGCCGGGATAGATCCGGTCGACACCGTGAAATGCCAGGCGCTGCTCTCCGCCCATCACCAGAACGTCTCCGGATTGCAGCTTGAAACTGCGTGTTGCACCACCTCTGCTGACACCGCCGATGCGGAACAGGCACGTATCGCCCAGTGAGACAGATACGACAGGCGCAGTGAACATGGTTTCGTCGCGGTCCTGATGCAGGCTCATCTTCGCGCCCGGTTCATAATAATTAATCAGGCAGGCCTGCGGCGGCGGCGCCTGCTCTGCCACCTTGTCCCAAAGCTCGCGCAGCATGGCCGGCATGGCGGGCCATGGATCACCCGTGACAGGATGCCGGGACTGGTAGCGATAGCCCTGCCGGTCTGACACCCAGCCCAGAGCACCGCAATTGCTCATCTTCACCGACAGGGCTTTGCCGGTCTTTGGCATGGTCGGTTGAAACAGCGGGGCCTTAAGAACAATATCACGAACTGCATCGCGCAGCATGATCTGGGCCTTACGATCAAAATACCCGCTATACAGTGACAGGCCGGAGCCAAGTTCGATCATGGGTCTGCAACCATAGGGTTTCCGGTATCTTACATCCGCAGCTGTATCTTTGCCGGCGGGCTGTTCCTGACCATCAAAAAGATCACAGTAAGCAACAAACTATCCAGCTTATCGAAAAACCCCGCAATCCGGCGCTTGCAGGTATCGGCCTGCTCTCTTATATACGCCTCGAAGCACGGTGACGCCGGATTTTTCCACTGTTTCACGGAACCCTCCCGGCCCACATCAAATGTGCAGTAACAAAGCTGTTGAACAAAGGGGATTTGATCCTAAGTCGTGCAAACAACAACCGATGCCTTGAGGTCGGTGCGATGGAACGGTTCAGATCCGCCAAATAAGGAGAGTAAGCATGGCGAAAGTCATTGGTATTGATTTGGGAACCACCAATTCATGTATTGCCGTTATGGACGGCAAAGCCCCAAAAGTTATCGAAAACGCCGAGGGTGCGCGGACCACACCATCCATGGTTGGTTTCAGCGAAGACGGCCAGCGGCTGGTCGGTCAGTCCGCCAAACGTCAGGCAGTCACCAACCCTGAAAACACAGTATATGCTGTAAAGCGTCTTGTTGGCCGCCGTTTCAATGATCCGATGGTGACGAAAGACAAAAAGCTGGTGCCTTACCAGATTGTCAAAGCCGACAATGGCGACGCTTGGGTCAAAGCCCAGGGCGAAACCTATTCACCATCTCAGGTGTCTGCGATGATCCTTCAGAAAATGAAGGAAACTGCGGAAGCCTATCTGGGTGAAAGCGTAACCCAGGCGGTCATTACCGTTCCGGCCTATTTTAACGACGCCCAGCGTCAGGCCACCAAAGATGCCGGTAAAATTGCCGGCCTTGAAGTGCTGCGCATCATCAACGAGCCCACTGCAGCAGCCCTTGCCTATGGCCTCGACAAGAACGATGGCAAGACCATCGCAGTTTACGATTTGGGCGGCGGTACCTTTGACGTGTCGATACTGGAAATCGGCGACGGCGTATTTGAAGTGAAATCCACCAATGGCGATACATTCCTTGGCGGTGAAGACTTTGACATGCGTCTGGTCGATTATCTGGCTGACGAGTTCAAGAAGGATCAGGGCATTGATCTGCGCGGTGACAAGCTGGCACTGCAGCGCCTGAAGGAAGCTGCCGAGAAAGCCAAGATCGAACTGTCCTCTTCAAGTCAGACCGAAGTCAATCTGCCGTTTATCACGGCCGATGCTTCAGGACCAAAACACCTGACCATCAAACTCACCCGCGCCAAGCTGGAATCTCTGGTTGAGGATCTGGTTCAGCGGACGGTTGGCCCTTGCAAATCGGCTCTGAAAGATGCCGGCCTGTCAGCCGGCGAGATCGACGAAGTGGTTCTGGTTGGCGGCATGACCCGCATGCCGAGAATCCAGGAAGTTGTGAAAGAGTTCTTCGGCAAAGAGCCTCATAAGGGCGTCAATCCGGACGAAGTCGTTGCCATGGGCGCTGCCATTCAGGCCGGTGTTCTGCAGGGCGATGTCAAAGATGTGCTGTTGCTCGACGTAACACCATTGTCGCTTGGTATTGAAACTCTTGGCGGCGTGTTCGACCGTTTGATCGAACGCAACACCACCATTCCGACCAAGAAGCAGAAGGTCTATTCAACTGCTGAGGACAATCAGAATGCGGTCACCATCCGGGTCTTCCAGGGTGAACGTGAAATGGCTGCGGACAACAAGGTTCTGGGTCAGTTCGACCTGGCTGGAATTCCGCCTGCACCCCGTGGCATGCCTCAGATCGAGGTGACATTCGATATTGATGCCAATGGTATCGTCAATGTTTCTGCCAAGGACAAAGGCACCGGCAAGGAGATGCAGATCCAGATTCAGGCCTCCGGCGGTCTGTCTGATGGTGAGATTGACAATATGGTCAAGGACGCTGAGGCCAATGCTGATGCGGACAAGAAACGCAAGGAATCCGTTGAGGCCAAAAACCACGCGGAAGCCCTGCTCAATACGACCGAGAAGTCGCTTGAGGAGCATGGTGACAAGCTCCCTGAAGACGACAAGACGGCCATCGAGATGGGCATTGCCGATCTGAAAACAGCGGTTGAAGGTGATGATTCAGAAGAAATCATGACCAAGACTCAGGCGCTGGCAACTGTATCCATGAAGCTTGGCGAAGCGATTTACAAAGCTTCCCAGGAAGAGGCCGATGAGGCCGACGGATCAGATGCTGGTGATGAAGATGTCATCGACGCTGATTTTGAAGAAGTCTCCGACGACGATGCGGATGAGCAAAAATCTGCATAAGGTCATTGCCAACTGATCGGGCAGGTGCTTTCGGGCACCTGCCCTTATTCGGATAGAGCTGTTGTTGACCGGTTCCGCTCCAGCCTTATTCGCTGAAAATCGATGTGGTGATCTGTGATGTTGCAGAGCGGGCGGTCATGTCCGCCAGGCATCACCATCAGGGGTGGCGGAGCGATTGATTATTGAAACAGGACGGGGTGAATCGAAAGTGCTGGAATTGTGTGTCGTGAACGTTTACTCACTGCTTGATCGCACCCGGATGACTGTTGATCCGCATACCGATCCTGCCAGAGACGAGTAGATTTCCGATGTCCAAACGCGATTTTTACGATGTGCTGGGAGTTGACCGGGGGGCCGACGAAAAGGTTCTCAAAAGTGCATACCGCAAGAAAGCAATGCAGTATCACCCGGACCGCAATCCCGGAGATGCAGCCGCAGAAGCCAATTTCAAAGACATCAATGCCGCCTATGAGGCTCTGAAGGACCCGCAGAAACGCGCCGCCTATGACCGCTTCGGCCATGCCGCCTTCGAACAGGGTGGCCCCGGTTCTGGAATGGGTGGCGATTTTGGCGCCTCGATGTCGGATATTTTTGAAGATATCTTCGGCGATTTCATGGGCGCTGGCGGCCGCCGCGGCCGCACTGCCAGCAATCGCGGCGCGGATCTGCGCTACAATCTGGAAATCAGTCTTGAAGATGCCTTTGCCGGCAAGACCGTCGACATTGATATTCCAACGTCAATCGCCTGCGACAAATGTTCTGGAAGTGGCGCCAGCCCCGGTTCCTCTCCGTCGGCCTGTGCCACCTGTGGCGGCATTGGCAAAGTCCGCGCCGCGCAGGGGTTTTTCACCATCGAGCGCACCTGTCCGACCTGCCAGGGCCGCGGCGAGATCATCAGCGACCCATGCGACAAATGTTCCGGCCAGGGCCGTGTTCACGAACAGCGCTCCCTGTCTGTCAACATCCCGGCAGGCATCGAGGACGGCACCCGGATCCGCCTCGCCAATGAAGGTGAAGCCGGAGAACGCGGCGGCCCGACCGGTGATCTTTATATATTCGTTTCATTAAAGCCGCATGATTTCTTCCAGCGCGATGGCGCGGACATATTCTGCCGGGTGCCGATTTCCCTGACCACGGCTGCGCTGGGCGGCCAGTTTGATGTGCCGACGGTTGATGGCGGCAAGACCCGCGTCAAGGTGCCTGACGGCAGTCAGACCGGCAAACAGTTCCGCTTGCGCAGCAAGGGCATGAGTGTGCTGCGTTCCAAACAGCGCGGTGACATGTATATTCAGATTGCGGTCGAAACACCGAGCAATCTGAGCAAACGCCAGAGAGAGCTGTTGCAGGAATTCGAAAAAGAGAGTTCCGCCGACAACAGCCCGCAATCTCATGGTTTTTTTGCAAGAATGCGCGACTTTTTTGAAAATCTGGGCGGTGAAGCGTCCTGACATGCGCAGCCGGGTTTCATCTGGGAGGTTTTGTGACAGAGAGTGACAAACACTCCAAGGCTGATGGACAGACCGGGCAGTCTGAGGGCGCCGGGAAGGCCGAATCATCCCAGGAAAATTGTGCACGAGACCCGCGCCGCGGTCGACTTTTTAGCGGCCTCAAAGATGACGCCCGGTTCCTGAAAAACTGGGCTTCCCGGCCTCTGACAACCGGTGCGGTGTCACCATCTGGAAAAGCCCTGGCTGAACGGATGGCACGAACGGTGGATCTGCAATCTGACCTGCCGGTGGTAGAGCTGGGACCGGGCACCGGGGCTGTGACCAAGGCGCTGTTGCAAAGAGGCGTGGCGCCGCAGCGCATAGTTGCCGTCGAGTTCAATCGGGATTTCTGCAAATTGCTCCGCAAACGATTTCCCGGCTGCCGGATTTTGCAGGGTGACGCCTATGCGCTTGGCAAAACGCTGCAGGATCACGGCATTACCCAAGCTGCCTGTTTCGTGTCCAGCCTGCCGCTGTTCAGCCGCCCGCTGGCTGATCGTATCGCGCTGATCAACGCCGCCCTGTCGCTGATGCCCCCAGGCGGAGAATTCATTCAGTTTTCCTATGCGCTGGTGCCGCCGGTCAGAAGCGCTGAATTGAAAACACCCTGCGAGTTGAATGTCAGCCCCTGGATCATGCTCAATCTGCCTCCGGCACGGGTGTGGCGCTACGCGGCCATTTTATAACGGTGCCCCAAGATCAAACTCACCAATTCAACCTCCTGATTGAGTCCAGCCACTAGCTCTGTAAAAGGAAAATTTGAATGCGACCCGAACATCTGACAGCCAGAGACCGTGTCATCGTTGCCCTCGACTATCCAGGCCCTGACGAAGCTAGAGCTTTGGTAGAAACCCTCGGCGACAGTGCCTCATTTTACAAGATCGGCTATCAGCTTGCCTTCGCCGGTGGACTGGCTCTGGTCCCGGAGCTGAAAGCGGCCGGAAAGCGGGTGTTTCTCGATCTGAAGCTGCTCGATATCGACAACTCGATCAAGGGCGGCGTCAGCAGCATTGCAGCGCTTGGCGCGGATATGTTGACGCTGCATGCTTATCCCAAAGCCATGGCCGCTGCAGTGGCCGCGAAAAAGGAAACCCCGGCTGCCGCCGATCTGACCCTGCTTGGTGTTACGGTTCTCACCAGCATGGATGATGCTGATCTGCAGGACGCCGGTTATCACGCCAGCGCTTCGGATCTGGTTGCCCGCCGCGGCGCACAGGCCTTGTCTGCGGGCATGGACGCTCTGGTCTGTTCATCACTGGAAGCCAGCGCTCTGCGCGCCATCGTCGGTGACAACATGGCCCTGGTGGTGCCGGGCATCCGCCCCAAGGGCAGTGATCATGGCGACCAGAAACGGGTCATGACACCTGCGCAGGCGGTCAATGCCGGTGCCGATTATCTGGTTATCGGGCGGCCGATCAATGCCGCAGAAAATCCTGTTGCGGTGATGCAAGCCATTGTGGCTGAACTGGAAGGCGGCAATTGAAGGCGGATTTCCACGGCGCTGCCGTAAGTTTCAAGGTGAAGCGGGTCCGACCGACAGCCGCCGGCTGATCGCCAGTTTGCGTTCGCGGTAAAGCGTGAAAAGGCCGCTGCAGACGACAATGATACTGCCGATGATCATGGCCAGGTCGGGGATGTCACCAAAGACGATATAACCCAGCAGGCCAGCCCAGATCAGAGCGGTATACCGGAAAGGAGAGGTGAAACTGACTTCTCCGCACCGCATCGCCTGAATGGAACAGAAATAAGCTGTCAGCAAAAAAAATGCAGAACCTGTCAGCTTCACAAGGGTCAGAGCCGAAACCGGCTGCCATGTCCCTGACAGGGTGACGAGCCCTCCCATGATCATCACTGCGCAACTGGCATAAAAAGAAATGAAATTTGCTGATATGTCGCGCGGAATCTGGCGCGTCGCCAGATCCCGCAACACAAGGCAGAACACGGCAGCCAGCGCTGATAAGGAATAAATATTGAAGCCCTCCCCACCGGGGCGGATGATGATCAGCACGCCAACCAGACCGACTGCAATGGCGCTGTAGCGCCGCCAGCCAACGGCTTCGCGCAGTATTACGGCGGCTGCCAGCGTGACGATCAGCGGCATGGCCTGCAAAATGGCGGCGGCATTGGCCAGTTCCATGTTGAAAAGGGCCGTCAGAAAAAACACGGTTCCGGCCAACTCTCCGATGGTGCGCAGCACCAGATGCTTGTCAAACGCGGCCCGCCTGCTGGCAAATCCTCCGCTGCGCCAGGTCAGAACGCCCATCAGTGCGGTGGCCAGAATGCCGCGCAAAAAAATTGCCTGAAACAGATCGATGTCGACATTGGCCAGTTTCATCAAGGCATCGTTCAGCGTGAAGCCCAGCATGGCCAAAACCATGAATCCGGCACCGCGCATATTATCACCAATCTGGGGCATCTGGGTCGATCCTGTAAGATGATGCCAGCCATATCGCTCACATCCCTGAATTGACAGATAATTCTACCATCTGAGCGCGCGACTCCCGCTCTACTGGCAGTTCAGGCCCCTGCGAAAGCGGGAATTGCAAAATTCGTGAGGAAGGGGCATCCTGCCTGTGACAGTTTGATCGCCGGAAACGGATGGCGCGCGACTCAGGAGAAGCTGATGCCCGGATTGCAATCAATTATCAGAATTGGTGCCCTGATTGGAACCGCCCTGTTGGTCGTGGGAACTGGTCTGTCATCGGCTTTTGCCACCAAACATCAGCCGGCCAATCGACTGTTCAGCAGCCGCGATGTCCCGGCTGATCTGAACGCCAGCGCTGTCGGGTTCTACACCAAGGGCTGTCTGGCCGGTGGCGCGGCACTGCCCGAGGATGGGCCTTACTGGCAGGCCATGCGCCTGTCGCGCAACCGCAACTGGGGTCATCCCGTCCTCGTCAATTATCTGGAAAAACTGGCAGAGGCGGCCGCCACCAAAGACGGCTGGAACGGCCTGATGGTCGGTGATATGTCGCAGCCGCGCGGCGGGCCGATGATGACCGGCCATGCCTCTCACCAGATCGGACTGGACGCTGATGTCTGGTTGCGACCGCTGCCGGACCAGCGGCTCAGCCGGCAGGAACGCGAAGAGATTTCGGCCATTTCGATGCTCAAGGACGACACGTTATTCGTCGACGATGCTGTCTGGACCGACGCACAATTCCGAATTTTGAAACGCGCCGCCTCCTATGATGAAGTGGCACGGATTTTTGTGCATCCTGGCATCAAGCGCAAGCTCTGCGACACAGCCGGAGATGATCGCGGATTTCTGCGCAAAATCCGGCCCTGGTACGGGCATTACTCCCATTTCCATGTTCGTTTGAAATGCCCGTCAGGGTCTGAAGGTTGCAAAGATCAAGCGGCCCCTCCACCGGGCGATGGGTGCGGAGCGCCGCTGGCCTACTGGTTTACCGATGCGCCGTGGAAACCGGCCAAGCCCAAAGATCCGAACGCCAAACCGGTCACGCCGCGTTACACCCAGCTCAGTGAATTGCCGAATTCCTGCACCGCAGTTCTGGATGCACCGGCTCCCGGCGGTGTCTCTGTGCGCAGGCTGGCGCTGAGCTGGCCACCATATCCGTGGAACAATGCGCCGCCGCCGAAGGCGCGCCCTGTCAGATAGGATATTACCACCATTTTTTTGGCGAAAACCGGCCTGCAGCCTGTTCCAGCACTTCGCCGACCGAGAACAGGGTCTCTTCGTCAAACGGCTTGCCGATCAGTTGCAGCCCGAGCGGCAGCCCCTCGCCATTGATGCCGGCAGGCACGGCTATGCCCGGCAGACCCGCCATATTTACGGTGACAGTGAACACGTCATTGAGGCACATTTTCACCGGGTCGGACTTCATTGTTTCATCACCGATGGGAAAGGCGGCGGAGGGCGTGGCCGGTGTCAGAATCGCGTCCACCCCATCGGCAAAGACGGTTTCAAAATCGCGCTTGATCAGGGTGCGGACCTTCTGGGCGCGCAGATAATAAGCGTCATAATAGCCTGCCGACAGCACATAGGTGCCGATCAGCACCCGGCGTTTGACCTCGGCGCCAAACCCGGCGGCGCGGGTTTTTTCATACATGTCGATAATATCATCACCCTCGACCCGAAGCCCGTAACGCACGCCATCATAGCGCGCCAGATTGGATGAGGCTTCTGCCGGTGCCACAATATAATAGGCCGGCAGGGCGTATTTGGTATGGGGCAGTGCGATCGGCACGATTTCGGCTCCGGCATCTTTCAGCCAGGCTTTGCCCTGTTCCCACATGGCGGTGATATCATCCGGCATGCCGTCAGCGATATATTCCGCCGGAATGCCGATCCGCATACCCTTGATGCTCCGGCCGACAGCGGCTTCATAATCCGGCACCGGTATATCGGCGGATGTTGTGTCTTTGTCATCGACCGACGCCATGGATTTCAGCATGATCGCGGAATCGCGCACCGTTCTTGTAATCGGTCCGGCCTGATCCAGCGATGAGGCAAAGGCAACTACGCCCCAGCGCGAGCAGCGGCCATAGGTCGGCTTGATGCCGACAGTGCCAGTAAAGGCGGCAGGCTGGCGGATGGAGCCGCCCGTGTCGGTGGCGGTCGCCCCTGCACAAAGCTGCGCTGCAACGGCAGCGGCCGAACCGCCGGATGAACCGCCCGGCACCAGCGGCTGATTGCTGCCATTGGCCTGCCATGGATTGGTCACCGGGCCGTAATAGGATGTCTCATTCGACGATCCCATGGCGAATTCGTCCATGTTCAGCTTGCCCAGCATCACCGCGCCATCGGCCCACAGATTGGCGGTCACCGTGCTTTCATATCTTGGCTTGAAGCCATCCAGAATATGGCTGCAGGCCTGACTGTGAACGCCTTTGGTGCAGAACAGATCCTTGATGCCAAGCGGAATGCCTTCCAGCGCACCGCCGGACCCGGAAGCAAGCCGCTCATCGGACGCCTTGGCCATGGCGCGCGCCTGGTCAAACGTCAGCGCCACATAGGCATTGAGGCTGGCATTGGCGGTCTCGATGGCGCCGATATAGCTGTCTGTCAGTTCGGCAGATGAAATTTCCTTTTGCACCAGTTTCTCACGCGCTTCGGCGATGGTCAGTTTGGTCAGCTCATTCATGATGCTCACTCCACCACTTTCGGCACAGCAAAGAAATGGTCTTCGCTCAGGGGCGAATTGGCCACGATATCGTCCGGCTTGCCGCCATCGGTGATGATATCCTTGCGTTGTTTCGCCGCCATCGGCAGCACCGATATCATGGCTTCCACGCCGTCAATATCGACTTCGTTCAATTGTTCAAAGAAGCCCAGAATTGCATTGAACTCGCCGGTCATGGTTTCGGCCTGTTCTTCGCTGACCGCAATGTGGGCGAGCCGCGCCACGCGCTTGACGGTGTCTGTATCGACGGACATGAAAATCCCTTATTCGTTGGGGGCTGTGCGGATGAGAAGTGTGCCCCGGCCATAGCAGATGCCTTGTGGGCGATGCAATGGTTTTGGGCATATCGCACCGCCCTGCAGGTCCAAATCCGGAAAAATCAGCTGAAACTGCGGCTGCGCACTAGCGTCACAGGCGGATGCGGTGCTAACGCAGGGAAAAAGAGAATTGCGATGCCCCTTCTTGACCTCTCCGAATTTGCCCAAGCGGCATCCGGCCGTCGCCTGATCGGTCTTGATCTGGGCACCAAGACCATTGGGATTGCGCTCAGCGATGCCGAACATCGCATCGCCACGCCGATGGAGACCATCCGCCGTGTCAAATTCACCAAGGATGCGGAACGGCTGCAGGAAATCTGCACCGAACACGACATTGGCGGCCTGGTCATCGGTCTGCCACTCAACATGGATAACAGTGAAGGCCCCCGTGCCCAGGCAACCCGCGCCTTTCAACGCAACCTGGCGCAAAAAATCGACCGTGCCATGCTGTTCTGGGATGAGCGGCTGACCACGGTCGCGGCCGAGCGCGCCATGCTGGAAGCGGATCTGTCGCGCAAGAAACGCGCCGCCCGCATCGATGCGACGGCAGCGGGGCTGATATTACAGGGCGTGCTGGATCGCCTGCGGAGACTTTAGCGGCGGTGCTGGAAAGCTTTGAATCTCTGCTGCCGGTGTTTGCGGTCATCGTTCTGGGTGTCATTCTGCGCCGCAAGCTGGTCACCGATCCGGCCTTGTGGCTGGGTGCGGAGCGGCTTGGATTCTGGGTCCTTTTTCCGTCTCTTCTGGCGGAAACACTTATCAACGCAGATCTGAAAAGTGGTCAGGTCGGCACGCTGGCGCTGGTCTTCTTCGTAGCAGCAATTGTCCATGGACTTGTGATTCTGGCGTTGAAGCCGGTTCTGATCCGGTTCCTCGATATGGATATACCGGCCTATTCCACCATCTATCAGGTCGCCACCCGCTGGAACGGGTTTGTCGCATTGGCCATTGTCGAAAAGCTGTATGGCGACAGCGGCGTCAGCCTAGTAGCCGTGGTGTTGGCTGTCATGGTGCCGGTGGTAAATCTGCAGAATGTCACGATCGTCACATTGCTGCTGGCAGATCAGCGGCCATCCGTTGGAAGGCTGGCCAGGTCTGTTTTCACCAATCCTCTGATCCTGGGTTGCAGCATCGGCCTTGCAATAAACCTTCTGTCGGTTCCAGTCTATCAGCCGGTCCTGACAGTGTTGGAAATTCTCGGCGGTGCCGCTCTTGGCGTCGGGCTGATTTTGGTCGGCACCGGACTGCAGTTGCGCAGCACTTTGAAACCTTCGCTCGACGTCTGGACGGGCGTGGGTCTGAAACTCGCCCTGTTTCCCGCTCTTGTCGCAGCGTTGGCATTTGCCTTTGGCCTGAGCGGTAACGAGCTGACTATTGCCATCATCTGCGCAAGCGTGCCGACGGCCATGAACGGCTATCTTCTGGCCAAGGAACTGGGCGGTGATGCGCCGCTCTATGCCGCTGTGGTGGCAATCCAGACAATTGTCAGCTTCATCTCGATTCCGCTTTTTCTCACCTTGGTATCCTGAAACGCGCCAAGCGGCTTGCACGATCAAAAATTTATGCTTAAAGCTCAGCTTTTAATGAGCACAGCAACCAAAACCCAGTTTTACCCGCACCGCCACCTTCTCGGCATCGAGGGTCTGTCACCCCGGGACATCGCCGTTCTGCTGGATTTTGCCGAACAGCAGATTGATATCAGCCGTCAGGTCGAGAAGAAGAAATCCGTGCTGCGCGGGCGCACCCAGATCAATCTTTTCTTTGAAGCATCGACCCGCACCCAGTCCTCGTTTGAACTGGCAGGCAAGCGCCTTGGCGCAGATGTGATGAACATGTCGGTGTCGTTCTCCTCGGTCAAAAAGGGCGAAACCCTGGTTGATACCGCCATGACGCTGAACGCCATGAACCCGGATATTCTGGTGATGCGGCACCATTCCGCAGGCGCCGCCGCCCTGCTGGCGCAGCAGGTCGATTGCTCGGTGATCAACGCCGGAGACGGGGCCCATGAGCACCCCACCCAGGCTCTGCTCGATGCCCTCACCATCCGCCGCCACAAGGGCTCGCTGGCAGGACTCACCGTGGCAATCTGCGGCGATGTGATGCACAGCCGGGTGGCCCGCTCCAACATATTGTTGCTCAACGCCATGGACGCCCGGGTGCGGGTTGTCGCGCCGTCCACCCTTCTGCCTGCCGGGATCGAGCGTCTGGGTGTGGAAGTCTTTCGCGACATGAAACAGGGCCTGAAAGACGCTGATGTGGTGATGATGCTGCGGCTGCAGCGCGAACGCATGGCCGGGGCTTTCGTGCCGTCTGTACGCGAATACTTCCGCTATCACGGCCTTGATGCGGAAAAACTGGCCTGGGCAAAACCAGATGCGCTGGTGATGCATCCCGGACCGATGAATCGCGGTGTCGAAATCGATCCTGCGGTTGCCGATGGTCCGAACAGCGTCATTCGCGAACAGGTGGAAATGGGTGTCGCCGTGCGCATGGCTGTTCTGGAAGCGCTGGCGCAGCATCTGCCCAATCGCGACCGGCGGGGCTGATCATGGCGCTGTCCTCCAACTCCGTTCATATCCGCAATGGCCGCCTTGTCTGCGCCCGGCAAAACCGCGATGAGATCAGTGATCTGTTGATCATTGACGGCTGCATTGCCGCGATAGGCCCGGCAGGACAGCTGGCGGTTTCAAACGAGAACATTCTAGCACTCGACGCTGCCGGCAAGCTTGTCCTGCCCGGTTTTGTCGATATGCAGGTCAATGTTGGTGAACCGGGCCAAGAGCATAAGGAAACTCTGGCCACGGCCAGCGCGGCGGCGGCGGCCGGCGGCATCACCACCATAGTCACAACGCCGGATACAGACCCGGTGATCGATGATCCGGCGCTGGTCGATTTCATGCTGCGCCGGGCACGCGATACAGCCAGCGTCAAAGTTCATCCGGCAGCGGCCCTGACCAAGGCCCAGGCGGGCCTTGAAATGACCGAATTCGGCCTGCTCAAGGAAGCTGGCGCAGTGGCGTTTTCCAGTGGCCACAGAGCGCTGCAGAATGCGCTCATTCTGCGCCGCGCCCTGACCTATGCCCGCGACTTTGACTGTTTAATCATCCACCATGCCGAAGATCCGTATCTGGCCGCAGGCGGGGTCATGAATGAGGGCGAAAACGCCACCCGTCTGGGTCTGCCCGGCATTCCCCACGAGGCCGAACTGATCATGATTGACCGCGATATCCGCCTCGCAGCATTGACCGGAAGCCGCTGCCACATCGCGCAACTGTCCACTGCCGCAGGCGTTGCCGCAATTCGCACTGCGAAAGCTGCCGGTATACCGGTCACTGCCGGCGTGTCGGTAAACCACCTGTCGCTCAATGAAATTGATATTGGCGCCTACCGGACCTTCTTCAAACTGTCGCCGCCCCTGCGCCTGGAAGATGACCGCCAGGCCCTGATCGACGGGGTTGCCGACGGTACGATTGATGTGATCGTGTCCAATCACGACCCGCAGAATGTCGAGGCCAAGCGCCATCCCTTTGCCGAGGCGGAAAGCGGGGCCATCGGCCTTGAAACGCTGTTTTCCGCCACCATGCGGCTGGTCCACGATGAGCGCCTGAGCCTGCTTGATCTGGTGCGCGCCGCCAGTGACACACCGGCCCGCCTGCTCGGCCTTGCCGCTGGGTCGCTGGAAGTCGGCACCGCTGGCGACATTGCCATTGCCGATCCGGATGCGCCATGGATCGCCAGCGAGGACCAGTTCCGCTCGCGCTCCAAAAACACCGCCTTTGAAGACGCCCGCTTCAGTGGCCGCATTGTCCAGACTTTCGTCGATGGCAAGTGCGTTTTCACGCTTGATGATTAGGCAAGACCCAGTTTGCCGCGCAGTTTTTTTGGTCAGCTTGGCGCTGATGATGCGGTGGGCTTCGGCTATATAGGTTTTCCGGTCCTCGTCACTGAATTCTGCATCCGCTTCAACGCGCACCCACTTGGCCCGCGCCAGATAGGGTGCCGGAATGATCCCGGGCAGTTCGGTCAGCATGCGGTAGGACATGTCGGCACATTTGAACGCCAGCGCGATGTCAGCGCCTTCAGCGCGCGCTGCCTGGCCCGCTCCGCTGCCAAGTTCGGAAATGGCAAATATCCTGCCGCCGATCTTCCAGACATGAGAGCCGCCCCACTGCACCACATAGGTGG
>TARA_R110002124_G_scaffold85382_2_pt1 | contig 25240 bp, 24 predicted proteins | sample TARA_R110002124 | Tara Oceans TARA_R110002124 (sample SAMEA4397445) | marine metagenome | biome: Polar Biome; feature: [SRF] surface water layer (ENVO:00010504); material: water (ENVO:00002006), including particulate matter (ENVO:01000060) such as... | depth 5 m
ATCGACATCGCCATGGCCGGACGCGATGCCATGGAACGCGAAATCGCCCGCCGCTTTCCTCAGTCCGAAATCCGCGACAGCTGGGTGTGGTTCCAGTCCGGCATCAACACCGACGGCGCGCATAACCCCGTCACCACCCGGCGCCTTCAGGACGGTGATATCCTGTCGCTGAACACCTTCCCGATGATCTCGGGCTATTACACGGCGCTGGAACGCACATTGTTCTGCCGCAGCATCGACGACGCCTCGCTGGCCCTCTGGCAGGCCAATGTCGGCGCGCACGAACTGGGCATCAGCCTGCTGAAACCCGGCGTTTCCTGCGCCCAGGTCACCCATCAGATCAACGCCTTTTTCCAGGATCGTTACCTGCTGCAATACCGCAGCTTCGGCTACGGACATTCCTTCGGCATCCTGTCCCACTACTACGGACGCGAAGCCGGGCTGGAACTGCGCGAAGATATCGACACCATTCTGGAACCCGGCATGGTGATCTCGATGGAGCCGATGCTGACCATCCCCGAAGGCCAGCCCGGCGCTGGCGGATACCGCGAACACGACATCCTCATCATCACCGAAGACGGGTGCGAAAACATCACCCACTACCCCTACGGCCCCGGCTTCAACGTGATCGGCTGACCAACGCACCTTCCCCCATCTTTGTGCCGCAAATATCCGGAGGGGGGAGGGCCGAAGGCCCAGCGGGGGTGGAAAACCCCCGGCGCGGAGAGGGGCTCGATGCCCCGATCCGCGCGCCTGACAGATCAGCGGTTCAACCGGTCCAGCCGCGCGCGCACGCTCAGCCCATGGGCTTGCAGGCTTTCCGATCTCGCCAGCGTTTCCGCCGCCGGACCAATCGCCGCCAGCGCCTGCGGGGTCATCCGCGCCAGGGTAGTGCGCTTCATGAAATCCAGCACGCTCAGACCCGAGGCAAAACGCGCCGACCGGGCGGTGGGCAGCACATGGTTCGGCCCGCCGACATAATCCCCGATGGCCTCGGGCGTCCAATGCCCCAGAAAAATCGCGCCAGCGTGTTTGACCATACCCAGCAACGCCTCGGGGTTGTCAACACACAGTTCCAGGTGCTCGGGCGCGAAGCGGTCCGACAGCGCGGCGGCCTGCACCAGATCCTGCGCAACAATCACGATGCCATTGTCGCGCCAGCTGGCCCCGGCGATCTCACGCCGTTCCAGCACTTGCAGGTAGCGGTCCACGGTGGCGCAGACCGCGTCGGCCTCGGATTGCGACGTGGTAATCAGGATGGATTGCGCGCTCTGGTCGTGCTCGGCCTGTGACAGCAGATCCAGCGCGATCCAGTCGGCGTCGCCAGTGCCGTCGCCGATCACCAGGATCTCGGACGGGCCGGCGATCATGTCGATCCCCACCTTGCCGAACACCCGCCGCTTCGCCGCCGCGACAAAGGCGTTGCCCGGCCCGGTCACGGTGTCCACCGGCGCGATGGCTTCGGTGCCGTATGCCATGGCCGCGATGGCCTGCGCCCCGCCGATCCGGTAGACCGTAGCCACCCCCGACAACCGCGCCGCCAGCAGCACCAGAGGGTTGACCACACCGCCGGGCGTGGGGGCGCAGATCACCAGCCGCTCCACCCCGGCTACCTGCGCCGGAATAGCGTTCATCAGGACCGACGACGGATAGCTGGCCAGACCGCCGGGCACGTAAAGCCCCGCCGCCGACACCGGCGTCCAGCGCCAGCCCAACGAGGCCCCCGTGGCGTCTTCCCATCGCTCATCAGACGGGCGCTGGCGCTCGTGATAGGCGCGGATACGCGCCGCCGCCTGCTCCAGCGCCGCGCGCTCGTCACCGGGCACCTGCGTGATGGCGGCGTCGATTTCCGCCTGCGAGAACGCCAAGGTCTCAGGCGTCAGATCAAGTTTGTCGAACTTCGTTGTCAGTTCAATCACCGCCGCATCGCCGCGCGCGCGCACATCCGCAATGATCCCGGCGACGATGGCATCCACGTCCGGGCTCTCTTCGCGCTTTTGCCCCAGCAAAGCGTTCAGCCGTGGCTCGAAATCGGCAGAGTCGGTGTTGAGGAAATGCGGCATCTCGGGCTCCTTTTCGGGGCCGGGAATAGGGTCTGACCGGGCTGCGGTCAATGTCACGGGTTGGACTCAGTCGGCATGTTCCGGCGCGTGGCCGGACGGTGCGGCATAGGGGCGGGTCACATCGCTGAGTTCCACCTCAAGGCATTCGACATCCAGCGCCAGCGCGCCGTCTCCGGCAAAGGTCAGGACCACGCGACCCGGCCCGGCGGGCTCGCCATCGGCGACCTCGGACTCGGGCGTGAAGCCCACGGCCAGCAACGACAGAACGGTATCGCTGTCGCGCTCCAGCCCCTGATGCGAAACCCCGGTCACATCAGCGAAATCCAGCACGCTGCGCACCCGTTCGAATCGCCGCCCCGAGGCTTGCGCCTGCGCCCGATCCTCCCACCGGAAGCGGTTGATCAGCAGCGAAAACCGCCGTCGCGGCTTGCTGTAGCGCAGATCCGCGCCGGTCAGCACCGCGTCCTGAATAAGGGTGGACATCACCGTCAGATCCGCCCCATCGCGGGCGATCAGGCGCAGGGGCTTTTCGGCCCCGTCTTCGAACCGTGCATCAGTCATCGCCTGCGTCATCCTCGTTCCTGGCGCGGGCCTGTGCCTTGCGCCTTGCTATATTGGCTTTCAACGCCGCCTTGACCCGGGTTTCGCGGGCCGCGTCGCCCTTGGTGCCCTTGACCGACCTGACCTTGCGCGCGGGTTGCGGCGCGGCGGGCTGAATGGCTTTGTCAGGGCTTGCGGCTTTGGGATCGTCCTGCGTCATGTGGCCTGTCTTATCCCAGCCTGAAAAAACCGTCCAGACAGGGCTTGCGCGTTCCGCATTTTGCGTCTAATCCACCGCCCGTGGTGACGTTGCTATGGCTTGGCTTCAGGGCGCTCTCTTGGTTTGTGGGGTCTCTGAACAACAAAGCGGCTGAAACCAAAGGGCTTTTTCAGAGCCTGCTTGCATCGGGGCTACCCCGGGTAGCGAACTGGAAAACGGATGCTGTGGTAGCTCAGTGGTAGAGCACACCCTTGGTAAGGGTGAGGTCGAGAGTTCAATCCTCTCTCACAGCACCATCCCTCTTCCCCGGATCGATCCAGCACTAGCGGATGGCAGACCTGTCCGCCCATGCGTGTGCCCCCGCAAAATTCACATTCCGAGGGTCGGACAGGGCACGAACGCCCTGACCCTTGCTTTCGCTCTACCTTGCAGCTTGTGCTGGCCTTACTCTTCCAGTTCGCGCGCCGACAGAAGGTAGTAGTTCCGTGTCGGTGCGTTGATGGTTTGATCGGCCAGAACGCGCAGGGCGTTGACCTTCAGCGTCTTGGCCGCCTCAACCTCGGCACCCGCAGCGATCAGCCTGTCCGCAAGTTCCAGTGCCCATTGGTGATCCGCATCGGCCACAGCCTGTTGCGCCGCCGCCAGAACATTGGCCGCCCCACCAGCCAGGGCAATGATCCGGCCGGCTTCTTCGGCTGCCGGCAACTGGCCCAGGCTGGTCGGGTTGCCATCGAACCAGCCCAGCGTGCCGGCGAAATAGGCGCGCGAGGCATAGGCGATCATGCCGTAATATTCCTGCAAGTAGGGCTTTTCAGCCAGGTGCGGCGGCAGCTTCAACCCGGCGGCAACGGTCACCGGGTCCAGCCCCGCATTCATCCCCTTCACCGTTTCGCTCACCACGAACCGGATGGCGTCGCGGTAGCCGGTCAGCGATTCGATGATCTGCGCTGCACCGATGATGGGTGAGGTATGACCGGGCGCAAGCACATCGGGTGCGTAGGCCATCAACTGGTCCATCGTGTCGGCCCAGGCATCGAAATCGCGGTAGGGCGTCCCGCGAATGGCATACAGGTTGGGAAAGGCATGATAGAAATTGTCGCCGCTGAACAGGATCCGTTCGGGCGACCACCAGACGATCAGGTGATCCGGCGTTTCACCCGGTGCCTTGGCCAGTTCCAGATCAAACCCCTCGCGCGTGACGGTCGTCGTCTGGCCGATCCGCACTGTCGGTTCCAGATACCCCGCGCCCATGCCCTTCATCGGCCGGTCACCGGGGCCGACCCCCAGGCTGACGCGCTCGTCCGGGCGCAGGCTGATGCCGAACTGGCGCTTGGTGCGGGCCATCAGGGCCGCGTTGGGCGCCGGGCGTGACTGGTCGACGCCGACCAGATCGGATTCGAAATTGTCGGACGCGATCACCTCGACATCGCGCCCCTCGGCAAACACCGTCGCGCCGGAGATATGGTCGCGGTGCGAATGGGTCAGGATGATGGTGGTGATCGGCAAGGACGAATGCTGGCGGAAATCGGCGAGGATGTTTTCGGCGGCTTGCGTGGTTTCCGTGGTGTCGATGGCGATCACTCCCGTCGCGCCCACCAGGAAATGCACGTTCGACGCGGCATAGCCAACCGCCGAAAAGACGCCGGGCGAGAGCTCATGGATCCTCTTGATGAACTGTGCGTTCTGGGCGATCAGATTCGGATGGGCGGGCATGGCGTGTCTCCAGTCTGTTTGGGGGGCAAGGCAGAGGGGGTCAAGAACGCGGCATGACGGTGCTCAGCCCGACAGCGGCGCGGCGGTCTGCACCTGCGCCAGGTCAATGCCGGAATAGCTTATCAGGTCGCTCAGCGTCAGGGCTTCGTTTCGCTTTTCAAACACTTCGATGTATTCGACCATGGTGTTGGAATGCTCGCGCATCACGCCCTCGGCGCGCACCGCGTCGCCCTTCTGGATCGCCTCATAGATCACCTTGTGCTGCGCGTTGCCGAACCGGAGCCGGAACAGACTGCGTTCCACTCCCTGGGGCGAGGACAACACCTGCCTGTCGAACACCATGGAGCCGACCTCAAGCATCGGCAGGTGGCTGATCTGGTTGCAGGTGAACCCGACAAAATCGTTGCCGCAGCCATCCAGAATCGTTTTGTGGAAATTGGCATTTTGCTGCTGAAGCTGGCGAAGCGTGGCGTCATCCATCACGCCCAGCTCGATCAGCCGTTCGATCTCGTCGATGGCAGCGGCGAGGTTGGGCAATTGGTTGTGGCGCCCCGGCGACATGGCCATGAGCCGCGCGGCCAGGCTTTCCAGATGACCGCGCACCTGCACGGCCTGAAGAATGTCGGCCACCGTGGGGCTGTGCACCTGATAGCCGCGACCGCCGCCCCGGCGGATCACGCCTTCACGCTCCAGCAAGCGCAGCGCCAGGCGCACCGGGGTTCGCGAAACGCCGAAGATGTCGCATAGCTGCGCCTCCGACAGGCGTTCGCCCTCGCGGAACTTGCCCTGAATGATCGCCGCCCGGATCTGGGCTGCAAGGTCGGTATCGATAGAATCCATGCTGGCATTCATGCGGCTTGGGATCCTAAAGTCAAGCACAGACCGCCATTTTGCCAATTGATGCCCAGAAAATGCTTGATTTGGGATCCCTGACAGGGCTTAACTGGGGTTAACGGGCGACTCGGCCCCAAACCGGGCTTTGGTTGGGATCCCAAACGCACCATTGGCCCCGCCGCGACAATCACGTGACGAAAGATCGACAGATGAACACCGGACCGGACATCAGGACGCTACAGCATTTCATCGGCGGCGCATGGCTCGATGCCGGCGGTGGCGAGGGTTTTGACGTGCTCAACCCGCTGGATGACAGCCCCTATGCGCGCGCAGCCAGGGGCACGGGCGACGATATGCGCCGGGCCATCGCCGCCGCGCGGGCCGCCTTTCCCGCCTACCGCGATACCACCCCGAGCGAGCGTGAACGCTGGCTGCTGCGCGTGGCCGAGATTATGGAGGCGCGCAAGGACGATCTGGTCAACTGCCTGATCGACGAGATCGGCTCGCCGATCCAGAAGGCGATGTTCGAATTCACCAAGGGGCTGACCATGGTGCGCGCCGCCGCCGGCCTGTGCCGCAACGTGCGCGGCGAAACCATCCCGTCGGATCGCCCGGGCACGTTTTCGATGTCGATCCGCGCGCCGCGCGGCGTGGTGGCCGTGATTACGCCGTTCAATGTGCCGCTCATCAAAACCACGCGGCTGGTCGCCAATGCGCTGGCCGTGGGCAACACGGTGGTGCATCTGCCCTCGGAAATGGCCCCGCATCTGAGCCTGATCTTTGCCGAAATCGTCGCCGAGGCCGGGGTCCCGGCGGGGGCCTACAATGTCGTCACCGGGCTGGGCGCCGAGATCGGCGACGACCTGACCAGCAGCACGGATGTCGATTTTGTCACCTTCACAGGCTCGTCGATCATCGGCCAGCACATCAACGAGATCTGCGCGAAGAACAAGACGCCCGCCACGCTGGAACTGGGCGGCAAAAGCCCGACCCTGGTGATGGCCGATGCCGATCTGGACAAGGTTATGCCCCTGGCGGCGCGGTCGGTCTTCATGTTCGGCGGTCAGGCCTGCATCGCGTCCAGTCGGTTCTATGTCGAACGCCCGATCTACGACGAATTCGTCAAGCGCTTCGCGATGATCGCATCCAGGCTGGGCATGGGCGATCTGCGCGACCCCAACACCGTCATCGCACCGATCATTTCCGGGCGCCAGCGCCAGCGGGTCCGCGATCACATCGCCAACGCGGTGGCGGGCGGTGCGAGCATCGTTGCCGGCGGCGGATGGGAGGGCAATCGCTGCCAGCCGACCCTGCTGACCGGCGTGTCCGAGGACATGACCGTCTGCCGGTCCGAAACCTTTGGCCCGGTCACCTCGATCTATCCGATCGACAGCTATGAAGAGGGCTTGGCCAAGGCCAATGACACCGAATACGGCCTGTCCTCGGCGATCTTCACCAGGGACATAGACCGCGCGTTCCACTTCGCGCGCAACAGCAACGCCGGCATGTGCCACATCAATGGCCCGACCATCCATGACGAGGCCCATGTGCCCTTTGGCGGCAACGGCGAAAGCGGTGTCGGGCGCGAAGGCACCGACGCCGACATGGACGCCATGACCGAACTGAAATGGGTGACCGTGCAGCTATGACATTCACGCTTTACCATCACGGATCATCCGTTTGCGCCGCCAAGGTCCGGTTCGCCATGGCCGAAAAGGGCCTGGAGTGGGACGGGATCTATGTCGACATCCTCAAGGGCGAGCAGTTCGATCCTGAATACCAGAAGCTCAACCCCAAGTCGGTCGTGCCGACGCTGGTGCACGAGGGCAAGGTCATCACCGACAGCACGGTGATCTGCGAATACCTTGACCGGATCGCGCCCGAATCCAGCCTGCATCCGACGGATCCCTACGATTACGCGCAGGTGCGCTACTGGACCAAGGCGGTGGACGAGGATCTGCACCCGGCCTGCGGTGCGGTGACCTTCGTCTGTTCGCACCGCCACACCGTGGCCCGCAATCTTGGGCCCGAAGGGGTCAGGGAATTCCTGGCCTCGACACCGGAATTTTCGGTCACGGCAGACTGGAACACCAAGAAGAAGATCTTCGTCCGTGACGGGTTCGACGCGCCCGAAGCGCCTGAAAAGATCAAGCTCTATGACCGCTACCTGCACAAGATGGACGCTGCGCTGAGCGGCGGCAAGCACTGGCTGGTGGGCGACAGGCTGTCGATCGCCGATGTCGCGATGACGCCGTATGTCAACCGCATGGCGATGATGTCCATGCGCGGCCTGTGGGACGAGGGCCGCCTGCCGAACCTTGCGGCATGGTTCGCCCGGATCGAGGCCCTGCCGAATTTCACGGGCGCCCTGCTGGACTGGGTGCCCGAAGACCTGACCCATGATCTGCGCGACAACGGGGCCAAGAGCTGGCCCGAAGTCGCCCGGATCCTGGACATCGCAATCTGAACAGGGAGGGGCGCAATGGGACGTCTGACAGGAAAAACCGCTGCAATCACCGGGGCGGCGCGTGGCATCGGCGCGGTCATGGCAAAACGCATGGCCGAGGAAGGCGCGAATATCGTCGTCGGCGATGTTCTGGACACGGCGCGCACCGTGGCCGAGATCACCGAAGCCGGCGGCAAGGCTATCGGCCTGCATGTCGATGTCACCTCGGACGCGGACCTGGCGGCCATGGTCGCAGCAGCCGAGTCAGAGTTCGGCAGCCTGGACATCCTGGTCAACAACGCCTCGATCTTTGCCGCATTGCAGCCCAAGCCGTTCCTGCAGATCGACAATGACGAATTCGACCGCGTGATGACGGTGAACACGCGCGGCGTGCATCAGGCAACCAGGGCGGCGGTGCCGGCGATGCTGCGCGCCGGTCACGGCAAGATCGTCAACATCGCTTCGGGCACATTCTATTACGGCCCGCCGGGCCTGTCGCATTACACGGCGTCCAAGGGGGCGGTGATCGCCCTGACGCGCTGCCACGCGCGCGAACTGGGCGACAAGAACATCCAGATCAACGCCATTGCGCCCGGCCTGACCGAAAGCGAGGCGATGCAGGGCCATACCGGCTTCGATCCGGCGCGCGCGCCGACGGTGGCGTCGCGCTCGATCAAGCGCGAGATGCTGCCCGAGGATCTGCTGGGCTCTCTGATGTATCTGATTACCGACGACAGCAATTTCGTCACGGGCCAGACGCTGAATGTCGATGGCGGCAAAGTGAACCTGTAGGTCCAGATGAACAAACGCTATTCCCTTGTGCCCCCTGGCGGCGGACCGAATTACGACTGGTCCGCCGACCACACCTTCGTCAAGGTTTCGGCCGCCGATACCGGCGGGAATTTCACGCTGATGGAGGACAATCTGAAGGCCAATTTCAGGTTGGGTCTGCACATGCACCGGTCCCACGCGGAAACCTTCTACATTCTGGAGGGATCGGTGGCGTTCTACGTGGATGGCGACTGGATGACCGCATCCCCCGGCACCTGCCTGCACATTCCGCCCGGGATCGAACATGCCTGCACGTTGTCCGACGGCACCACCGGCGCGCGGATGTTGATGATCTTCCAGCCCGCAGGCTTCGATCAGTTCCTGGCCGAAATGACCACGATGACCGACGCCGATTTCCAGGACGAGGCGCTGATGGCCGCCCTGAATGCGAAATACGACATCGTCCCGCTGGGCCCGGTGCCCGATAGGCCGAAGGGTTGATGACATGACCACCCACCGCAACCTGCTGTTCATCATGTGCGACCAGTTGCGCTGGGACTACCTGTCCTGCGCCGGCCACAAGACGCTCCACACCCCCAATATCGACGCGCTTGCGGCGCGCGGTGTGCGCTTTTCCAATGCGTATTGCAATTCGCCGATCTGCGGCCCCAGCCGGATGAGCATCTATACCGGGCGCTACATGTCATCGCATGGGGCGACAGCAAATTTCGTTCCGCTGCGCATCGGTGAACGCAATATCGGTGACTACCTGAAACCTTTGGGCGTGCGCCCCGTTCTGGTCGGCAAGACGCACATGATCCCGGACCGCGACGGGATGCAGCGCCTTGGCCTTGATCCGCAAAGCCCGCTGGGCGTTCACCACTGTCAGGCCGGGTTCGAACCCTTCGAGCGCGACGACGGCATTTTCCCCGACACGATGATGAAAGCGCAGCCGCGCTACAATGACTACCTGCGCAGCCGGGGCCATGAGGGTGGCAACCCCTGGCACTGGGCGGCGAACGCCGTCGACACGCCCGATGGCGTCCGGTCCGGGTTCTTCAACGATATCGCCCACCTTCCGGCGCGGGTCACGGATGAAGACTCCGAAACGCCCTACATGACGCGCCGGGCGATGGAATTCCTGGCCCGGGATGACGGCGAAAAGCCATGGCTGCTGCATCTGTCCTACATCAAGCCGCACTGGCCCTATATCGCGCCACCGCCCTACAACGACATGTTCGGCCCCGATGACGTGCAGGCCCCGGTCCGGTCCGAGGCGGAACTGGTCGATGCCAACCCGCTGATGGCGCATTTCATCGACCGGATCGCCGGCCAGACCTTCAGCCGCGGGGACGCCGTTCGCCGGATCGTGCCGACCTATATGGGGCTCATCAAGCAGATCGACGACCAGCTGGGCCTGCTGTTCGACTTCATGGACAGCCGGGGACTGCTGGAGTCGACCACCATCGTGTTCACCTCGGATCACGGGGATTACCTGGGCGATCACTGGATGGGCGACAAGGACTATTTTCATGACCCGTCGGTCAAGATCCCGCTGATCGTCGCAGACCCCGACCCGATGATGGATGCCACGCGCGGCACCGTGTCCAATGCGCTGGTGCAGGGGATTGACCTGTTGCCGACCTTTATCGAGCATTTCGGCGGTCAGGTTCCCAGGCACCTGATCGACGGCGTCTCGCTGCGCCCCTTGCTGACGGGCGAAGCCGAAAGTGTCAACGACATCGTCGTCTCCGAATATGATTACCACCAGCAGGTCTTTGCCGCGCAGACCGGGCGCGGGCCGCGCGACTGCCGGATCTACATGGTTATGAGCCGGGATTGGAAATACATCCACGCCCCCGGCTTCGCACCCGTGCTGTTCGACCGCGCCAATGACCCTGACGAGGTGACCGATCTCGGCCTGTCGGGCGAACACGAACCGGTGCGCGCCCGGATGCACGCGCGGCTGGCCGACTGGGCGCTGCAATACCGCCAGCGCGAAACGTATGACGATGCCACCGCGGCGCGGTTTTCAGGGTTCGAGGAAAAGGCCGGGGTGCTGATCGGCTACTGGGACGAGCGCGACATGCTGGACCCGGCCAATATTCCGACACCCGACAACCAGCCCGCCCTTGCGCCGGACGCCGGCGACCGGGGGACAGCATGACCCAGCGCCCCGTTGAACTCCGCGTTGCCGGGGTCGCATCCTTCTGTTTCACGCTGGTGATCCTGACCTACGCCGCCGCCGGGCCGATATCGGAACTGGTGCGCTGGATCATCGAAGCCACCACGCCCGCATTCGACGAATTGTCCCGGCGCGATCAGCGGATCCTGTTTCGCGAGCATTGGCTGGGCGCGGGCTTCAAGGCGTTCGAGAGGGTCTTTTTGCTGCCGACCGGGCTGATCCTGGGGCTGCCATTGCTGTTTGCTTTCGGCATATCCTTCTTGTCCCTGCCGATGCGGTGGCGCTGGTTGAACTGGGCGCTGACAGCGGTGTCCACTCTGGTCTTGCTGTTCTGGGTGTCAAAGCTGCTGGCGGTCGATGGCGGCGCGTTGCCGTCTGCCCGCCCCTTGGATTTCTGGTTGTTCCCGCTGGCGACGGCGCTGGTCCTGTATCTGACCTGGCGCCAGTTTGGCGGCTTCATCGTCGGATTCTGCCTGTTCTGGATCGGCTATTTCTTCGTGCGCGGCGTGCTGCCCGCCTGGACCGGGATTCTGGCCGGATCCGAGGCAACAGCCGCGCAATCCATGCGCTCGATGGTGCTGAATTTCTGGTCCCAGACGGGCGGGATGTTTGGCCAGCCCTTGCAGGTCGTTTCCGGCAACGTGCTGATCTTCATCGTCTTTGGCGCGGTGCTGATGGCGTCCGGCGCGGGCGAGTTGCTGATGAAGATCGCCAACCGCCTGACCGGGCGCTTCACCGGCGGCGCGGCCCATGCCGCCGTGGCCTCTTCGGCGCTGTTCGGCACTCTCTCGGGCGCGGCGATCTCGAATGTCGTATCGACCGGCGTGATGACCATTCCGGTCATCAAGAAATCGGGCTTTCGCCCCGCCTTTGCCGCCGCGGTCGAGGCCGCGGCCTCGACCGGCGGGCAAGTCATGCCGCCGGTGATGGGGGTTGTCGCGTTCTTTGTCGCCGGGCAGATCGGGCTTGAATATCGCTACATCGTTGTCGCGGCCATCGTTCCCGCGATCCTGTTCTACCTGGGCACTTTCCTGACCGTCTATTTCGAGGCGCGCCGCCAGGGCATTGGCCCGCTGCCGCCCGAAGCGCGCCCCGGGCTGACCGGCAAGGAGCGCATCCAGACCCTGGTGTTCATCCTGCCGCTGGGCACGCTGAGCTATTTTCTCTTTGAGCAGCCCTCGGTGCAGAAAGCCGGGTTCTACGGCTTCATCGTCGCCCTGGTCAGTGCCCTGGTGCTGTTTCGCGATTTCCGGTCCTGGAGCAGGCTTTATCGCGCCTTTGCCGAAGCCGGGCGCATGTCGGCGTCGATCATCGTGATCGTCGCGGCGATCGGTCTGATCGTCGGGCTGATCCAGGTTTCCGGCTTTTCGGGCCGCCTGTCCCTGTTGCTGACCCAGCTTGCCGATGGGCCGCTGTTCCTGACGCTGGTTATCGTCGCGCTTGGGTCTACCGTGCTGGGGATGGGGCTTCCGCCGGGGGCGACCTATTTCATCATCGTCATCGCCCTGTCATCGGGCATCGACGCGGTCGGCATCGCGCCGCTGACCCTGCACCTGTTCGTCGTTTTCTTTGCCGTAATGTCGACCGTCACGCCGCCGGTGGCGCTTGCCGCCTTTGCCGCCGCACCGATTGCCGGGGCTAACCCGGTGGAGACGGGCTTTCAGGCGGCGCGCCTGGCTCTGGCCGGTTTCATCATACCCTTCGTTTTTGTCTACCACCCGGCGGTGCTCTACAAGCTTCAGGTCCTGTTCGAATGGTTCGGCGGCGAATTGCCGAATTCGCGCGCCATGGTCGACGTGGCAACCGTCGGCTGGCCGGAATTCTTCTGGATCCTGATCGCCTTCGCTCTGGCCATGTGGCTGATCGCTTCGGCCCTGACCGGGTATGAAAAGAACCGCCTGAACCGCTACGAGCGCCTGCTGCGCTCCGTGGTCGGGCTGGTGGTTCTGGTTCCAAATATGGTGATCGCCGTGCCGGCGTTTGCCGCCGGTGTCGGGCTGGTTGTCCTGCACCGATTCCTGGGGGGCGAGCCATCGCCTGTCGATCAGCTTGCCCCCGCACATCGCACGGAATGAGGGAGGAAAACTCATGCGTATTCTAGCCGCGGCCACGTGTTCGGCCATGATTCTGACGGGGGCCGCGCAGGCCCAGGACACAACATTGCGAATGGCGACCATCGCGCCCGGTCTGAGCGCGGCGATCACCATGGCGACCTTCGCCAATATCGTCACCGACAATCTTGATGACATCAGTATCGAGGTCTCGGGCGGGGGTGCGGCCACGCTGCACATGATGGAGGTCGCGCGCGGCAATCTGGACATGTCGATGACCAACCCGGTTGTCCACAGCCTGATGGCCGGCGGCCGTGCGATGTATCGCAACGAGCCCGAGGCCCCGGCGCTGTCCGAAAACCTGCAACTTCTGATGTTGTATCCGTATGGCCAGTATCACTTTGCGGTGCGCGCCGACAGCGACATCCAGGTGCTGGATGATCTGGAAGGCGCATCGGTCTTTCTGGGGCCGCAGGGCGGCGGCGCCTACAACGCCGCGCGCGGATGGGTCGAGGCCACGACGGGTCTTGTCGCCGGCGAGGATTACGACGCCATCACCGCCAATTGGCAAACCGGGTTCCAGGCCTTTCTTGATGGCACGATCGACGTTTATGTGAACGGCTGTCTGGATCCTTGCGGCCAGTTCATCCAGTTCACCGAAACCGAGGCAATTCGCTTCATTGGCCCCGAAAGCTACGAAGGCGACGCGGTGCAGGACTTCCTGGGCCGGTTCCGGTTCCTTGACGAGGTCCCGGCAGGCGCCTATGAGCGCCAGCTCAACGACGCGCCGGTGATGTCGTTCAACGTCGCCGTCGGCATCGGTGTGCGCGCCGACCTCGATGAGGACACGGTCTATCGGGTCACGCGTGCATTCTGGGACAATATCGGTCAGATCAGTTCGACCGCGCCCTGGGTCGCCGGGCTGGACCCGGGTTTTGCCGTGTCGAATATCGGTGGCATGACCGTCCATCCTGGTGCCGCGCGCTATTACCGCGAAGCCGGCGTAATGGAATGACGCCGGACATGCGCCGGGCCCGGCCCGGCGCATGTTCCCGCATCGTCAACCGCGTCAACCGCGGCGCGCTGACCGGCCCCGTGGCCCGGGACGAGGCGCCGCACTCGATCGACCTGGCAAACTTGGCCGACCTGGCAAACTTGGCCGACCTGGCAAACTTGGCCGACCTGCCAAACTTCGCGGATCAGTCGTCGAACGGCGTCATCTGCGCGACGATCACGGCGTTTTCATCCAATGCGCGCTGCATCAAGGCGCGCTCCTTGGCGTCGATCTCCTCGCCATCCTCGATCCGTTCCGCAAGCGTGCCGTAGCCGGTCACATCCAGCGGCGCCAGATCGGCCTGTTTCAGGATTGCCACGGTTTCGCGCACCGCCTCGGCTTCATCGACTCCCGAAGCATAGCATAACAGCCCTGCCCCGGTGCTGCCCTTTGGCAGGCCGTCACCGTCCTTGCGGCCGACCTGAACCAGCAAGGTGAAGGCCTGCTGTCTGGATCTGGGCGTGTCGGTCATGGCGTGAACTCCCCCGAAGATGCCCGGTTCTGGTGGCAGGAAATCGGGCCAACCGCAAGGGATCAGGCCAGTTCCGCCCGGATCATCGCTGCAAGTTCGGCGCCCCAGGCCGCATAAATCGACGGACCCGGATGAAACCCGTCCCGGGCCATCATCGACGGGTCCAGCCGCGATGGGTCGAACGGATGGTGGTGCACCGACCCGATCGAGACCGCGGCCAGCGCCCGGTCGAACCGGACAGCCTGGGCGCCCAGCACATCGCGCAAGGGGCGCGGCAGCAGCGGAAAGCCCTGCATCGGCGGCAGGCCGGCACGCCACTGCGCCCGCACGCCCCAGCGTTCGCGCAGCAACGCCGATATCGCCTGCTGCTCGGCCAGCCAGCGCCGCAGGGGCCGTTGATGGGTGACATCGTTGACGCCCAACGCGGTGAGCGCCACGTCAAAAGGCGCGGGCGTCAGGGCCGATAGCCTTGCCAGCGCCTTCGCCGTGGTATCGCCGGTCCGCGCCTCGAGCCGCCAGTGAACCGTGAAATGCGGTGCCAGTCCGGCCACCAGCTGACCGCTGATCGCCTGATCCTGATGGGATACGCCGACCCCCGCCGCCGACGAATCGCCCGCGATCAGCACGCGTAACATCGGCCCGGCGCCAGCCACCCCGTGACGTGGCCCGTCCGGTTCGGGCAAGATCAGCGCCCGCCTGCGAACCTGGATCGCCTGGGCGACCAACAGCGGCGACAGAACAAGCCGTGCTGGAATGCTGGATAACATCGTCCCTCCCTGCGCCAAATCGACCCGGGGCCATTGATCCGCCCCGGCCGCCCTGCCATCATTCGGCCCGGAAACAGGAGTACCCCGCATGAAATCCGTAAAAGACATGGTCGCCGCTGCCAATGAGGTCGTTCGCCACGCCCCGGCGGCAAGCCTGTTCGCGCAACATGGCACCAAGGGCGTGACCTTTGTCGACCTGCGCGACCCGCGCGAGCTGGACCGCGAAGGCATGATCCCCGGTGCCTTTCACTGCCCGCGCGGGATGCTGGAATTCTGGATCGACCCCGCAAGCCCCTACGCCAAGCCGCAGTTCCAGACCGGAGACACGTTCATTTTCTATTGCGCGTCGGGCTGGCGCTCGGCGCTGTCCGCGCAGGCCGCGCAGGACATGGGTTTGGCGAATGTCATGCACATCACCGACGGGTTTTCCGGCTGGAAGAACGGTGGCGGCCCGGTTGGCGAAAAGGAACAGAAAAAGGACTGATCCGGCGGGATCAGCCCTTGCGCCGGACATCAACCCCGGGATCAGTCGCGCAGCAACTCGTTGATCGAGGTTTTTGAGCGCGTCTGCGCGTCCACCCGCTTCACGATCACCGCGCAATACAGATTGACCCCGTTCCTTGACGGCATCGACCCCGCGACGACTACCGACCCGGCGGGCACTTCGCCATACATCACCGCGCCGGTTTCACGGTCCACGATCTTGGTGGACTGTCCGATGAACACGCCCATTCCCAGAACCGAGCCTTCGCGGATGATGCAGCCTTCGACGACTTCCGAGCGCGCGCCGATGAAGCAGTTGTCCTCGATGATCGTGGGGCCGGCCTGCATCGGCTCCAGCACGCCGCCGATGCCGACACCGCCTGACAGATGCACGTTCTTGCCAATCTGCGCGCAGCTGCCGACCGTGGCCCAGGTGTCCACCATGGTGCCGCTGTCCACATACGCGCCCAGGTTCACGAAGGACGGCATCAGGACCACGCCCGGCGCGATATAGGCGGATTTGCGCACCACGCAATTGGGCACGGCGCGAAAGCCCGCCGCCGTCCAGTGCGCGGCGTCCCAGTCCTTGAACTTGCTGTCAACCTTGTCCCACCAGCTGCCACCCTGCGCGCTGCCGCCCTGCATTTCCATGTCCTTCAGCCGGAACCCCAGCAGCACGGCCTTCTTGGCCCACTGATTCACATGCCAACCGCCGTTTGCCTGCCGTTCGGCCACGCGCAACCCGCCGCTGTCCAGCGCGTCCAGTGTCGCTTCGATCGCCTCGCGGGTCTCGCCGGTGGTGGCAGGGGTGATCTGATCGCGGGCCTCCCATGCGGCTTCGATGGCGGCTTCCAGTTGGGCGTTGGACATGGCGCGTCCTCCTTGGTCTCTGAGTGGGTCCGGGCGCCTGAATTGCGGCACGTTTCGCACCGGCTTAGACACGAAAGCGGCGCGGCGTGCAATTGGCTTGACGCATGGGGTTGGTCAGTTCAACGGATCGGGCGCCGGGTTCGCGCCGCAGACAAGCACCGCCACGCGTTCGCCGGCTTCGGGCTGGTAGGCCCCGCTCAAGAGCGCCGCCAGGGCCGTGGCCCCCGCCGGTTCCACCAGTTGCCGGATTTCCTGCCACAGCACCCGCTGGGCCTGAACGATGGCATCATCATCCACCAGCACCGAGCGCGCGCCAAATCGCCTGGCCAGATCAAAACAGATCCGCCCGATCCGCCGCGCACCCAGCGCGTTGGCGGCCACGCCCGATACCTCGACATCGACCGGCGCCCCCGCCGCCAGCGCGGCATGCAGCGCGCACGACGTCCGGGGTTCGACCAGAACCACCCGGCGCCGGTCTTGCAGCCATCCGATTGCCCCCGCGCCCAGCCCTCCGCCGCCGACGGCGATCAGCACCGTATCCGCTTCCAGCCCCTGGTTTTCCCATTCAGCCAAGCAGGTGCCCTGCCCGGCCACGGTTGGCACCGTATCATACGCGTGAACCTGCATCGCGCCGGTTGCGGCCTCATGCGCCTGTGCCGCCATGAAGGCGTCGGCATAGGCACCCGGCACAACCGTCATTTCAGCCCCGAAACGCCGGATCAGCGCGATCTTCGACGCTCCCGCCATTTCCGGCACGAATATCTGCGCCGGGATCCCCAGACGTGCCGCCGCGAAAGCCACCGCCGCGCCGTGGTTGCCGCCGGATGCCGCCACCACGCCGCGCGCGGGCACCTGCGCCGACAACAGGGCATTGAACGCGCCGCGCGCCTTGAAACTGCCGGTGTGCTGAAGCTGCTCCAGCTTGACCGCGCACGGGTCCGCCAACCCAGACAGCGTCAATACGGCCACCGGCGTGCGGCGCACATGGCCCTCGATGCGGTCCTGCGCGGCGATGATCTCGTCTCTCCAATCCATGGCAGACCTCTGGTTGCGTGGCTGTTACTGGCATTGCGCGCGCCACAAGGGTAGTCATGAATCCAGAGCAGTGAAAAGGACCTCAGGCATGAACACCCCGCGCGCGCGCGTTTTTCGCGACAGTCATCAGGATATCGAAGCCGCGCGTCAAATTCCGCAGACGCCGCAAACACAATCGCCTGCCTATCGGTTGGCCTTCGCCGACAATGATTTCCTGTGCCGCCCCGAGCTGCGTCCGGTGCGCCTGCAACTGGAATTACTGAAGGCGGAAATGGCGATGAACGAGGCCGGCATCAATTCAACCGTGGTGCTGTTCGGCGGCGCCCGCATTCCCGCGCCGGTCAATGCCGGTTCGGCCCGCACCGAAACGCTGGGAAAATTGTCGAAATATTACGACGAGGCGCGGCGTTTTGCCCGGCTGGTCACGCAGGCATCGCTGGCCGATGGCGGCACCGAAAACGTGATCTGCACGGGCGGTGGCCCCGGCGTCATGGAGGCGGGAAACCGCGGCGCCGCCGAGGCGGGCGGCGTCTCGATCGGGCTGAACATCGTCTTGCCGCATGAGCAGGCGCCCAACGCCTATGTCACGCCCGAGTTGAGCTTCAACTTCCACTATTTCGCGATCCGCAAGATGCACTTTCTGATGCGTGCGCGCGCCATTGCGGTGTTCCCCGGCGGGTTCGGAACGCTGGATGAAATGTTCGAGACCCTGACGCTGATCCAGACCCGGCGCATGGAACCGGTGCCCATCCTGCTGTTCGGGCGCGGTTTCTGGGACGAGGTCGTCAATTGGAAGGCGCTGGCCGACGCGGGCACCATCTCGGACGAGGATCTGTCGCTGTTTCGCTACGTTGAAACCGCCGAAGACGCATTGGCGGCGATGTCCGAATGACTGCGCAGTTCCTGGCCTTGCCTCAGGCGCCGCCCCCGGTGGCCCGCAAGGGCAGCACCACGCCGCCGGACGTTCGCCGCCCCCTTTCGGCAATCAACCGCCCCAGTGCGGAATGCAGCCTGTCCAGTTGCAAGGGCTTGGTCAGGCAATCGTCAAACCCGGCCTTGAGATATCCGTCGACCTGATGGGACATCGCGTTGGCGGTAAACGCCACGATCGGCAGCAATGTCGCCGGAACCCGTCCCCCCGGTTGCGTCGCGCGCCGCGCCTCTCGCGCGCGGATTTCGCGCAGCACTGAAACGCCATCCATACCCGGCATCGAGATGTCCAGGACAATCAGATCGAACTGATCCCCGTCGTAAGCGTCAAGCGCCTGCGGGCCATCTTCAACCAGGACCGCCGCGATTCCCAACTGGCCCATCATCGCCCCCAGGATCATCCGGTTCGTGCGGTTGTCATCGGCCGCAAGGACCCTGAGCCCCTGCAGATCGAGCCCTGCGGCAGAGGGCGCCGGCAGCTCGATCTCGGACATGTCGGTGCGCGGAATGGGCAGCTCGATGGTCACCAGCGTGCCGGTCCCCAACGAGGAATCGAGCGCGATGTTCCCGCCCATCATCTGCACCAGCCGGGCGACGATCGGCATGCCCAGCCCGGTCCCGCCGAACCGCCGGGCGATAGAGCTGTCGGCCTGGCCGAAGTCTTCGAACACATGGGTCTGCTGATCCACATCCATGCCAATTCCGGTATCGCGCACCGACAGGATCAGCCGTTCAGAACTACCGCAGTCGAGTTCGACATGAACGGACCCGCGTTCGGTGAACTTGACGGCGTTGGAAATCACGTTGTGCAGGATTTGCAGCACGCGGTGAGGATCGCCCAGCCGGGCGATCTGCCCATCCCCCATCATCGAAACGCCGAAGGACAGCCTCTTTTCCGCCGCCTTCAGAGTGTGGACGGATTCAATCCGCTGCGCCATGTCGGCCGGCACGAACGGCACGGCCTCGATCGACATCTGGTCCGCCTCGATCTTGGACATGTCCAGAAGATCATTGATGATGCTCAGCAGCAAGGCGCCGGAATCGTGCATGATATTGACCATGCGGCGCTGATCCTCGTCGCTGACCAGTTGCTCCAGAACCTCGGCAACGCCCAGCACGCCGTTCAGGGGGGTGCGCATCTCGTGGCTCATCTTGGCCAGGAAATTCGATTTGGCTGCATTCGCGCGCTGCGCCTCGTCCAGCGCCTCCTGGCGCGCGGCCTCGGACGCCACCTGGTCCGTCACGTCCAGCAACACGTACACGACACGGGCCTGCGACTGCTCGTCCCCCTCCACCCTCGTTGCATGCACTGAACAATATCGCAATCCTTCGTCGCAATGCAGCGCAAAGCGTTCGTCGATGACCGGTTCTCCGTCCCGGATCACACGGTCAAACGGGGTTGTGCCGGGCGCATAATGCTGCCCGTCACCGCGCGTGTATCGCCAATGGTCGCTGTCATGTGCAACGCCGATCATCTCGGCGCGGGTCGCGCCCATGATAGTCTCGGCCGCGTCATTCGCAAAGCGGATGACGCCCTCGTCATCCAACACCAGAATCCCCATCGCCGATGTCGCCAGGATCGACGCCAGAAAGGCCCGTTCCGACGCCAGGTCATGCTGCGCCTTGCGCACCGCCTTGTCCTTTTCCTGACGCACCAGGACCGAGCAGATCACATCCGCCACCGATTGCAGCAGATAGACCTCGCCGGGCAGAAAGGCGTGGGTCTTGTGGACCCCGTCGAAACCCACAAACCCGTAGGTCGCCCCTTCCCAGCGCATCGGCACCAGAAGGATCGAACGGATCATCTGTGCTTCCAGGATCGCCCGGCTGGGGGATCCGTCCTCAAGCTCAGACACGTCTGGCACATGGAAATGCTCCCCCATGTCCAACGTCTCGGCAATCGGCCCGTAAAGTTCGATCGGCAGGCCCTGCAGCTGGTCGATCGCCGGTTCAATGCCCTCGGCGCACCATTCATGGGTGTTGTTGGTGACATCGCCGTCATGCACGAAGACATAGGACCGATCCCGCAGGCAGTAGTCTCCCAGCCGCGCGATGGCCTGTTCGATGGCGGCATCGGTCTGATCGATCGGTGCCCTGAGCAGATCGTTCAGGATCTCGACCACCAGCGCCTGGATCCGCGTCAGCCGGGTTTCGTTGTTGATCGTCTTGTCTTGCATGCCTGACCCATGTCCCTTGCTTGCCCCTCGGCGCGCCGCCGAGCCGACCCCTCTGACCACAGGTAGCCAATACCGGTTAAGGTTTCGTTTCGCCGTTCAAGGCCGCAGGGCGCGCACGCGGGCAAGGTGATAACCGAACTGTGACCTGTCTGAACCGTTGCGTCAATGAACTCGGCGCGCGCGGTCTTTTGCCGACCGGCTTGCCTGGCCGGGCTCCATCCGGTAGCACCGCCCGAAGCCGCGACAAAGGATGCGCCCATGTCCGACACCCCCGTTGATCCCGTGGACCTGACGGCGCGCCTGGTCCGTTGCCGATCTGTCACGCCCGCGGATGGCGGTGCCCTGGCGCTGCTTGATGAACTCTTGTCGAAAGCCGGATTCGACTGCACGCGCGCCGACCGCAACGGCACCGTGAACCTTTTCGCACGGTGGGGCGCCAAAGGCGCCAGCCGGAGCCTGGGCTTCAACGGACATACCGATGTCGTCCCGCCCGGCGACCCGGCGCTGTGGCGCTTCGATCCGTTTTCAGCGCGAATCGAGGAGGGGCAGCTTTGGGGACGCGGCGCTTGCGACATGAAATCAGGCGTCGCCGCCTTCGCTGCCGCGGCCGTCGATTTCGTGCGCCAGACGCCACCGGACGGGGCCGTTATCCTCGCCATCACCGGGGACGAGGAAGGCGAGGCAACCGACGGCACGGTCGCCCTTCTGGACTGGATGACACAGAGCGGCGAGCGAATGGAGCATTGCCTCGTCGGCGAACCGACCTGCCCTGAAATCATGGGCGAGATGATGAAGAACGGACGCCGGGGATCCATGAATGTGCGCCTCACGGCCACCGGCGCACAGGGCCACGCCGCCTACCCGCACCGCGCGCGCAATCCCTTGCCGGCACTAGTGTCCCTGCTGGACCGTCTGGCCCGCCAGCCGCTCGACAACGGCAACGCCAATTTCGACCCTTCGACCCTGGCCCTGACCACCATCGACACCGGCAACCCGGCGACCAACGTGATCCCCGCAAGCGCCAGCGCCGCCTTGAATATCCGTTTCAACGATCTCCATACCGGCGAGAGCCTGTCACGCTGGCTGCGCGCCGAAGCCGCGGCGGTCGCGTCACAGACAGGCATCGCCCTTGATCTGGCCATCAAGGTGTCCGGTGAAAGCTTTGTCACCGATCCGGGCTGGTTCACCGATCTGGTCAGCGACGCCGTCCAGGCCGAAACCGGGATCCGCCCGGCGCTGTCGACCTCCGGCGGCACCTCGGATGCACGGTTCATCAAGAGCCATTGCCCGGTGGTCGAAATCGGCCTTGTCGGCGCGTCCATGCATCAGGTCGACGAACATGTCGACATCGCCCATATCCACAAATTGAAGGCGATCTACGGCCGCATCCTGACGTGCTATTTCAACGCACCCTGACCCATCTTTGTGCCCAAAATATCCCGGAGTGAATGGGCCGCAGGCCCAGAGAGGCAGCGCCTCTCCATCGCAACCAGAACAACAAGCGCGCCCGGCAGGGCGCGCTTTCCGCTGGATAGCTCAGCGGGTCAGGCCCGCTATCCGGGCAGGCCGGAAAAACTCAGTAGCTGCGGATCAATCCTACCAACCGGCCCTGAACCTTGACCTGATCGTCCCGCAGCATCCGCGTTTCATAGGCCGGGTTGGCCGCCTCCAGCGCGATCATGCCGCGCATCCGGCGAAACCGTTTCAGCGTCGCTTCATGATCCTCGACCAGGGCCACGACAATATCCCCGTTATCCGCCGTCGTCTGTTCGCGGATCACCACGATGTCGCCGTCATTGATCCCCGCCTCGATCATCGAATCGCCTTTGACCTCCAGCGCGTAATGATGCCCCTTGCCGGACAGCATAGAACCGGGCACGGACACATGGTCCGCCACTTCCGAAATCGCCTCGATCGGCGTGCCCGCGGCGATGCGGCCCATGATCGGCAGGGATTGCGCATGCACCTCGCGGACCGGCAGGGCGTTGGCCACGCGGCCCGGCTTTGGCGGCGCATCGCCGTCGATCACCCGCGGAACATGGCGCGATTGGGCGCTGTCGGGCATGCGCACCACCTCGATGGCGCGGGCGCGGTGCGCCAGCCGGCGGATGAAGCCACGCTCTTCCAGTGCTGTAATCAGCCGGTGAATCCCCGACTTCGAACGCAGGTTCAGCGCGTCCTTCATTTCGTCGAAAGACGGCGGCACACCGTCGCGCCGCATGCGGGCATCGATCAGTTCCAACAGTTCAAGCTGCTTGCGGGTCAACATGCGCACCCTCCTAAGGATGGACCGTAAAAGTTCACCCTAAGTTCTATGCCCGTTCTCAAAACCTGTCAACCGTGCGATGCGGACTCATATCTGGATATACCGCACCGGGTGGCCCGCCGGGCGCGCGGGGTCGCCGATCGGGCGGATCAGCAGCGCATCCGATGACGCAAGAACCCCCACCAGCGCGCTGTCCTGCCGGCTGACCGCGCGAATGCGCCCCTCGGGCTCCAGCACCGCGCGCATGTAATGCGTGCGCGGGCCATTGGCCGCGACCGGTTCGGACAGGACCGCGCCATGGGTTGGCGCGGGCCACGCGCCCAGCCCCTGCAGCGCACGCAGGGCAGGCAGCAAAAACAGATGGGCGCAGACCAGCGCCGATACCGGGTTGCCCGGCAGCCCGACCATCAGCGCATCGAACAGGCGGCCGGCCATCAGCGGTTTGCCGGGCCGCATGGCGATCTTGTAGAAGGCACGTTCCGCGCCCAGCGCCTGCGTGACCGGCGCGACCAGGTCGTGATCGCCGACCGAGGCCCCGCCCAGCGTGACGATCACATCACAGCCGCGCGCCATTTTCAGCACGGTGGTCAGTTGTTCCACGCTGTCGCGGGCGATGGGCAAAACGCGCACCTCGGCCCCTTCGGCTTCGATCATCGCCTTCAGCGCGAACACCGACGAGGCGACGATCTGGTCCGGCCCCGGATCCTCGCCCGGCATCACCAGCTCGTCCCCGGTGGCGATCAGCGCCACAACAGGGCGGCGATAGACCGGCAGGTCCGGCAGGTTCATCGAGGCCAGCAACCCCAGATCAACCGGCCGCAACCGGCGCGGCGCGCTGACCGCGTCCCCGGCCCTGAAATCATTGCCGGCGGGGCGGATATTGGCCCCTTGTCCCAGCGTTGGCAGCAGCGTGATGGTATCGCCGTCGCGGGTCACATCTTCCTGGATGACCACATGATCCACGCCTTTCGGGATCGGCGCACCGGTGAAGATGCGCAGCGCCTGCCCCGCGCCCACCGAATCACCGAAGGCATTGCCTGCCCCCGCTTCGCCGATCACCTCAAAGCTTTGCCCTGGTTGCACCGGCCCCTTGACCGCGTAGCCGTCCATCGCCGAGCCATCGAACGGCGGCTGATCGCGCCGCGCCGTCACCGGGGCCGCCAACACCCGCCCCGACGCCTGCGCCAGTGGCACGGTTTCGATGCCGGTGGGCGTGCACAGCGCAAAGATCCGGCTCAGAGCGTCCTCAACGGGGATCATGGGCATCGTCCTTTTCGATCTGAGCGGCTTCCCACTCGGCATAGGTCTGGCCGGTTTCGGTGTGGATCCAGGCAGAACGGCCGTAGGCGCCAACGCCGCCGGCGATTGCCCCCGCCGCTGTGGCGCTGGAGAACGCGTAATCCTGTGTCAATTCACCGACCGAACCGCGCGGAACGATCAGTTCCCTTTCCCGCAGTTCATCGTGCAGACGTTGATATGTCCTATCATACTTTCGATCACCTGCCCAAGCCAGCCGGACGGTGGAACCTGCTTGCATGATCCACTCGCCGTCCAATAACTTCGCTGTTGCTTCGATCCCCTGTTTGGGTAGGCGGAAAATGAACATCGCCACTTCACGCGACGCTTGCGCGGCAGTCTCAAGTGGATTGGTCGCCACCCGCTTCCGGCTCAAAAACGCATCCACACGGATCGCGGGCAGCACCATCATCAGCGTGTCCAGAAACGACTCCATGCTGGCCGTCGCGGCCTCGGACAGGCTGCTGCGGGGCGGCGTGTTGCCGTTTTCCAGCGTCATCGCGCCGACGTCGCGGGCGATCTCGACCAGCCGGGCCTCCAGATACTTCACATGCGCCTTGTGCAGCGCGTCGCCGGTGGTGGTGATCAGGATCACCTGCTCCCACCACTCCTTGGCCTTGACGTGGTCGCGCAGGCGCGAACCGATATCCTCGGCCTCGCCAACATACAGCCGAGCGCGCCCGTCGACCTCGCCCAGCAGCAGATAGACCCCGGTGCGCCGCGCCTCATCGCGCCCCAGCGCCTCGCGGATCTGGGTGCGGGGCGCGCGCAGGACGTGGCCGGTCCAGTTGAACACCTCGGCGGTCAGCATCCCGTCGGGGCGGCCGTCGATGAAGTAGAGTTCCAGCGACCGGCCCGCGGCGTTCATCCCTGCCCCCGCTCATAGGTGCCGGATTTGCCGCCTTCCTTGCGCAAGACCGCGATGCCGTCGATCTCCATGCCCTTTTCCACGGCCTTGAGCATGTCATAGACCGTCAAGGCGGCAACGGACGCCGCCGTCAGCGCCTCCATCTCCACACCGGTCTGGCCGGTGGTGCGCACCTCGGCGGTGATGCGCACGCCGGGCA
>TARA_R110002124_G_scaffold4800_22_pt1 | contig 25139 bp, 23 predicted proteins | sample TARA_R110002124 | Tara Oceans TARA_R110002124 (sample SAMEA4397445) | marine metagenome | biome: Polar Biome; feature: [SRF] surface water layer (ENVO:00010504); material: water (ENVO:00002006), including particulate matter (ENVO:01000060) such as... | depth 5 m
ATGGCACCAGCCGCTTCAGCTACAAGGGCGAAACGATCTATCACTACATGGGCTGTTCCACGTTTTCCAACTTCACCGTGCTGCCCGAAATCGCCGTCGCGAAGATCCGCGAGGACGCGCCCTTCGACAAGGCCTGCTATATCGGCTGTGGCGTGACAACCGGCGTCGGCGCGGTGATCAACTCGGCCAAGGTGACGCCGGGGGCGAATGTCGTGGTGTTCGGTCTGGGCGGGATCGGCCTGAACGTCATCCAGGGCGCGCGGCTGGTGGGCGCCGACAGGATCATCGGCGTCGATATCAACAACGACAAGGCGCAATGGGGCAGGATGTTCGGTATGACCGATTTCGTGAATCCCACTGAGATCGACGGTGATATCGTGGCGCATCTGGTCGCACTGACCGATGGCGGCGCGGATTACACCTTTGACTGCACCGGCAACACGCTTGTCATGCGCCAGGCGCTCGAGGCCTGCCACCGTGGCTGGGGCGTGTCCACCGTGATCGGCGTGGCCGAAGCGGGCAAGGAAATCAGCACCCGGCCGTTCCAACTGGTCACCGGGCGCGTCTGGCAGGGGTCTGCCTTTGGCGGCGCGCGCGGGCGCACCGATGTGCCGAAGATCGTCGATTGGTACATGAACAAGAAGATCGAAATCGACCCGATGATTACCCATACGCTGAGCCTGGACGAGATCAACAAAGGCTTCGATCTGATGCACGCGGGCGAATCGATCCGTTCGGTCGTGGTCTTTTGATGGAGCGGATCAATCGCTGGCGCGCGCATGGCGGCTGGCAGGAAGTCTGGCGCCACGACAGCGCGGAAACCGGAACGCCGATGGCGTTTTCGATATTCCTGCCAGACACCGAGGGCCCGCGCCCTGTGGTCTGGTATCTGTCCGGGCTGACCTGCACCTGGGCCAACGTCACCGAAAAGGGTGACTTTCGCGCGGCTTGTGCGCGCCACGGGCTGATCCTTGTCGCGCCCGATACTTCGCCACGCGGAGACGAGGTGCCGGATGATCCCGACGGCGCCTATGATTTCGGTCTGGGGGCCGGGTTCTACGTGGATGCCACGCAAGCCCCCTTCGCCCGCCATTACCGGATGCGCAGCTATATCGAGGCGGAACTGCCGGCCCTGGTTGGCGCGCAATTTCCGGCGGATATGGAACGCCAGGCGATCACCGGCCATTCGATGGGCGGGCATGGCGCGCTGACCATCGGGTTGCGCAACCCGGGGCGGTTCCGGTCGGTTTCAGCCTTTGCGCCGATCGTGGCGCCCGGCGATTGCCCCTGGGGGCAAAAGGCGTTGGGCGGGTATCTGGGCCCGGACCGCGCGGACTGGGCCGAGTATGACGCCTGCCGTCTGATCGAGGCCGGCGCGCGCCTGCCGGCGCTGAAGGTGGATCAGGGTGCGGCCGACGGGTTCCTGGAAAGCCAGTTGATGCCCGAACGCCTGCGCGAAGCCTGCTCTGCTTCCGGGCAGCCGTTGGATCTGGGGCTGCATGACGGATACGACCATTCGTATTATTTCATCTCCAGCTTCATGAGCGAACATCTGGACTGGCACGCGGCGCATCTGACTGCCTGAGGGCGCCCGAAAGGGATTTCGCCCGCTGGCGCGGGCGACGGTGTGGGGGGCTTTGCCCCCCTCTTTGCTGCGCAAATTCACCCCCCAGGATATTTGGCGCACAAAGATGGGGATCGGCAGCCTTGGCGGATTCACCGCGTGTCGCTATGGTTTCGATTTGGTGTTCAACAGGAGTAAGTTCATGCGTCTATTGTTTCTTGCCGGGGCCTTCGCCGCGATGGCGGCGTCGCCTGCCGTGGCTCAGCGCGGGTGCGGCGGCAGCTGGTCATCATTCGTCAACGGGTTGCGCACGGAGGCGGTGCAGAGCGGCCTGCCCGCCAGCACCGCCGACCGGTTCTTTGGCCAGTTGCGGCAAGATCAGGAAGTGCTGCGGCGCGATCGCTCGCAAGGGTTCTTTCAGCGCCCCTTCATCGATTTCTCCCGCCGGCTGATCAGCCAAAGCCGTCTGGACCGCGCGCGCCAGTTGCGGCAGCGCGAAGCCGGGTTGTTCACGACTGTCGAGCGCGGCTTTGGCGTGCCGTCCGGTATCATGCTGGCGTTTCTGGCTTTCGAGACGGATTTCGGCACGTTTCAGGGCGATATCAACACTGCCAACGCCCTGGCCACGTTGGCCCATGACTGTCGCCGACCCGAGATTTTCCGCCCGCAGATCCTGGCTTTTGCCGAGCTTTACCGGCGCGGCGAACTGGACCCGGCGACGACCGTGGGCGCCTGGGCCGGGGAAATCGGCATGGTGCAGATGCTGCCGCGCGACATTCTGAACCTGGGCGTCGACGGCGATGGCGACGGGCGTGTCGATCTGCGTGGTTCGATGGCTGACGCGGTGCAGTCCGGGGCGGCGTTGCTGCGCTATCATGGCTGGCGCCCGAACGAGCCGTGGTTGCAAGAGGTGACGATCCCGTCGAACCTGGACCTGTCGCGCACCGGGCTGCGCACGCAGATGTCGGTCAGCGACTGGCAGCGTCTGGGCGTGCGGTCCAGAGCGGGCAGCCTGCCCTCGGGGGGCATGCGGGCCAGCGTGATCCTGCCGCAGGGGTATCGTGGCCCGGCCTTCATGATCTTTGACAATTTCCGGGTGCTGTTCGAATGGAACCAGAGCTTCACCTATGTTGTCACCGCCGCCTATTTTGCCACCAGGATCGCAGGGGCGCCGGTCTATGACGCGGGCAACCCGGACGGCGGGCTGAACCAGGACCAGATGCACGCCCTTCAGCGCGCGTTGCAGACACGCGGCTATGACGTTGGCGGTGTCGATGGCATCCTGGGTGCACTGACCCGCGCCGCCGTGCAGGATGTTCAGCAGCAACTGGGCCTGCCGGCCGACGGGTGGCCGACGCCGGCATTGCTCAATCGTCTTTGACGGACTGGACAGGGAAAGGCTGAATACTTAAGTCACGCTCGCGCAGTCCTTTCACAAGGCACGGATGTGGACCTTATTCTGACCCTGGCAGGCCAGAACCTGCTCTCCCCTGTCATCCTGTTCTTTGCGCTGGGCGTGGCGGCGGCCCTTGCGCGATCCGATCTGAGTTTTCCCGAGGCGATCGCCAAGGGAATGTCGCTGTATCTGCTGTTCGCCATTGGCTTCAAGGGTGGCGCCAGCGTCGCCAGCCACGGGATGGATCCGGGGCTGGTCCTGGCCGTTCTTGGCGGGGTGGTGCTGTCCTTTGCCCTGCCCTTCGTTGCCTATGGCTTGCTTCGGGCCATGGCGCCGCGCGTGTCGGTGCTGGATGCCGCAGCCGTGGCCGGGCATTACGGGTCGATCAGCATCGTCACCTTCGTCGCGCTGAGCGCGATGCTGACCGCACAGGGCATCCCCGCCGAGGGGTATATGATTGCCGTTGCGGCAGCGATGGAAGCCCCTGCGATCGTCTCGGCGCTGTGGCTGGCGACACGGGGCGGAAAATCGGGCGGAACGGGCGGCGCCCCGGGCACGGAATTGTGGCGGGAAATCCTGCTGAATGGTTCCATCGTGTTGCTGCTGGGCTCGTTCTTCATTGGCGTAATCTCCGGTGAGCGCGGCATGGCCGATTTGGAGCCGTTCATCGTCACGCCCTTCAAGGGGGTGCTTGCCCTGTTCCTGCTGGATATGGGGCTGGTTGCCGGGCGCGAATTGAGGGCCGCGCGGGGGGTTGTCACGCTGCGGATCGTCGGGTTCGGCCTGAGCATGCCGCTGATCGGCGCCGCCGCCGGATTGGGAATGGGTGCGCTTCTGGGCCTCAGCGCGGGCGGTATCGCCGCGCTGACCACGCTGGCCGCCAGCGCCAGCTACATCGCTGTCCCCGCCGCCATGAGGGTCGCCTTGCCGCGCGCAAACCCGGCACTGTATCTTTCCCTGGCGCTGGGGATCACGTTTCCCTTTAACCTGACACTGGGCCTGCCGCTGTATGTGGCCCTGGCCAGTGCCATCGCCGGAGGCTAGATCATGGACATGAAGCAGGCCAAGCGCGTCGAGATCATCATCGAGGCGGTGATGGAACGGCGCGTCGGACAGGTGCTGACCGAGGCCGGTGTGACAGGCTTCACCATGCTGCCGGTTCTGGGTGGCTCGGGCCGGTCAGGGCATTGGACGCGCGAAGGCGGGGTGGGAAGGGCCAGCGGCATGATCGCGGTTATCTGCCTGTGCGCGCCGCATCGGCTGGACCGCTTGCTGGACGCGCTGTTCCCGGTGCTGACCGATCATATCGGCGTGGTCAGCGTCACCGACACGCAAATCCTGCGCGCCGAACGGTTTTAGACACCGGTTTGCCGCCTGCGCATGTCGGTTTGGGCTTGCCGCGCGCAATTTTCCACCCGTATTCTTGCGCGGGATGGATTTTGCCAATCGAATGGGGAGTAACCTATGGGACGCCGCGACGAACTGATCGCCAAATATGCCGACGACCTGAAAAACAAATGCGGGATGAACCCGGACATGGAGCTTCTGCGGAAGGTGACCATTGGCTGCGGACCGTCGATCTACGACGCCGATGCCTCGACCGTGGCAGGCAGCCAGCAGCATGAGCTGGACACGGTGAAAACGAATTTCCTGATGAAGAAGCTGGGGCTGCCGGACGGGCCCGCGCTTGACGAGGCGATCGGCGCTGCGATCCAAACCTACGGCAAATCCGAGCGCAACAAATATCGCGCGGTGATCTACTACATGCTGACCAAGCATTTCGGCAAGGAAGCCGTTTACGGCTGACAGGCTTGCCGGGCATTTGCCTCAAATGCCCGGTTCTCTGTGTTTGCGTGAATCGGCGCACCGTGACAGAGTCGGTTCAGGACCAGGATGGTCCGGGACATATCCAGGTTCACGTGTGGTGCGAAGGGCACGTGGGAGATGGGGGGTTCCGGGCGATCGGGGCCCCCTGATTCACTGCATGTCGAGACGATTGAGTTTGCTTCAGTCCGCCTGGAAACGGGCCCGGGCGGCTGGCCCGCCCTGTGGCAGGGCGTCGCCACGGCATGGGGTCCGCTGCGCCACAATCGGGACTGGCCCAGGCTCAAGACCCCTGGTTGATCCAATTCCCCGGCCGCGGCCCTTGTTGGGCGCCAGAACCCCGCGAAGCCGGACCGGTTATGACCCTGCGTCCGGTCTGCCAGGGCACATCACGCCCAGCCCCAACTGGTCGCTCATGTTGAACGCCCCCATGCCGCCGTCGATGGCGATATCCTCACCCTTCAGCCAGTGGCTGTCAGGCGACAGAACGAAGGCCGCGATCCGGGCGATTTCCCCGGGCCGGCCCGGGCGCCCGGCGCGCGCAACATTGCGCGCCATCGCATCGCCGAAGGCGCGTTTGAAATCGTCCAGAATGCCGGTTTCGACCCCGCCGGGGCTCAGCGAGTTGATCCGCAACCCCTGCCCGACCATACGCTCGGCCATCGCCACGCTCCACACGATCACCGCCTCCTTGGACAGGTTGTAGCACCGCGTGGCGTCAATCCCTTCATCGCTGACAAACCGGGGCAGTTGATCGGGCCGCGTCAACGCCGCCAGGCGTTTCACCTGCGCCAGGTTCTCGCGCCATCCATGACCCGCGCGCGACGCCATGTTGACGATCGACGCGCCCGGAATCAGATGCGGCAGCATGGCCTCGGTGAAGGCGCGGGAGCCCTGAAAGTTCACCTGAAGGATCGCCGCCTCCAGACCCGCGCGGGGCGGGAGACCGGCATTGTTGCACAAGCCATCCAGCTTGACCGGCGTGCGGGCTGCGGCGGCAGCGATGGCACCCGGATCGGCCAGATCCAGCGCGATGAAATGGTCGACAAGCCCGTGCGGATCCTGAAGATCATAGCCGACAACAGCATGACCTTGCGATTTCAGCACATCGACAAGCCGCGCGCCGATCCCACTGGCAACGCCAGTGACTGCGTAGGTTCTGGACATGTGGCACTCCCTTTATCCGGCACAGAGCATACGCCGATTGCCGCGCATTTCGAAAGGGTGCAGGCAAAGGCCACCGGCCCGGCCTGTTCGGTCAACTCAGCCCAACTCAGGTCGCCAGAAAGCCGTAATCGGGGTGCTGCCGGAACCGCCAGTTGCGGCGCGGCCCGGCCATGACATTCAGATAATACATCTGGATGCCATGCGGCGCGGCGCAGGGGTGATGGCCGCGCGGCACCAGCACAACGTCATGATCGGCAACCGCCATGGTTTCATCCAGGCTGCCATCTTCGGTGAACACGCGCTGAACTCCGAACCCCTGCGCCGGATCGAGCCGGTGATAATAGGTCTCTTCCAGATAGGTGATGTTCGGAAAGTCGTCCTCGTCATGCCGGTGCGGCGGATACGAGGACCAGTGCCCGGCGGGCGTGAACACCTCGGTCACCAGCAGGCTGTCGGCAACATCGCGCCCCTCCATCGCGATATTGTGGATGTAGCGGGTGTTGGTTCCCGTGCCGCGCTCTTCCAGGTCGATCCCGTCAGGGCCAAGGCGCTGCGCCGGGCGGCCGCCTTGCGCCGGGGCCGAACACACCGCCAGCGTGCAGCCGGTCTCGGCCAGGGCCCGCCACCCGGTCCCCGGTGGGACATACAGGCAATGGGGCGGCCTTTTGTCAAAGACGCTCAACCGGTCGCCCATCAGCCCGAAATCCTGACCGCCTGCGCTCAGACGCGCCCGACCCTCGATCAGCACCACTATGACCTCGCGGTCGCCCATCGCCGCTTGCGCCGCATCACCGGCGCCCAGCCGCCACAGGTCAAAGCCAACATACCGCCAGCCCGCCGCCTCGGGCGTGATGGCATGGATCAGGCCCCTGGTCCCCTCAGGCTTTCGCAACAATTCCGTCATTCATTTCTCCTGCTCAAGGCGCGCGCCGCCGTGCCAGTGCATCCAGCTGACGCGCGAACAGCTCGGGCGTCAATCCGTCTTTCAGGGCCCTGAAAAGCAACGCGGCCTGCGTTTGCGGCGCCAATCCCCCGCTGGGCGGGTCCGTGTCAAGATTGGTCGGGAAGGAATACCCTTCGGCGGCGGCGGCGACGGCGGCCGCAAGTCCGGCCTCGGTCAACCGGCCCCTGGCTTTCAGGGCCATCAACGCGGGATACAGCGCCTTGCACATGGCCGTGCGGTCCAGGCTTTCCATCGCGCGCCCGAAGGCCGAGGACACCTGCAGCAGGTTCGCCAGTCGGTGCGTGGCGGGTGTGCGGTTTTCACCGGCACCGTGAAAAAGCGCAGGATTGAAGAACAGCGCGTCGCCCTTGTAGAGCGGAAGCTGCACGGCCTGCGCTTCGAACAGGCGGGCAGCTTCCGGGCGCCGGTATGCCAGGTAGCCCGGCGCGAAAAGCTGCGAGAACGGCAGCAGGCGCGTGGTGCCACTGTCGACCGGCATGTCACAATGGGCGATCGCGCCCTGCAAGGTCAGGGCGGCCGAAAGCTCGTGCACATGCGCCGGAAACCGCGCCGCGATGTCGGCGCCCTGAAAGCCCAGGTGATAGTCTCGGTGCACCGTTTGCGCGGCGCCGCCGGGCCGCACCAGATTGACCTGCGCGGTCATCTGGTAGTACGGCCCCAGCCAGGCTTCACACACTGCGTCCAGCCCCGGGCTGGCGTGGTAAAGGGCGAAGGCCTGCGGATCGGCCAGACACAGCTTTTGCGCCGCGTTCCAGATCCGGTCATTCGCGCCAGCCGCCGCAAAGTGATCGGCACCGCCGCCCTTTTCCCCGCGCTCGGAAGCAATGATCCGCTCAAAGACCTGCGTTACCCGGTCGATCACCGACAGGTCTGAAACCGCCGATTTCAGGAGCAGGGCGCCGCTGCCCGTGCGCAGGATACCGGCCCATTCGGCCATGAGCGCGCGCCGCTGCCGGACATCGCCAAGAACGGCGTCCAGCGCCGGGATGTCGTAGATCGGCACATTCCGCTCGACGCTATCGGCGTAAGTCAGCAAGGCCGGATCCAGCACACGGCCGGTCAGGGCGACAAGCTCGTCGATCCCGCCGGTTTCGGCATTGAAATACCCAGCGCCCTGCATCCGTTCAGACCGTGCCGCCCAGAGATCCTTCGAGCGCCACCATGTCCTGCCCGCCGGCCATCATGTCCTGAAGCTCCTCGGGCGTGATCTGCCCGCGTTGCGCGGTGCCCAGCGTCTTGCCCCGGTTCAGCACCGTGAAGCGGTCACCGACGGCCAGGGCGTGACGCACATTGTGGGTGATGAACACCACACCGATCCCCTTCTTTCGAACCTTGTCGATGGTCGACAGCACATTCGCCGTCTGCCGCACGCCCAGCGCCGATGTCGGCTCGTCCAGGATCAGGACCTTGGCCCCGAAATAGACCGCGCGGGCAATCGCCACCGTTTGCCGTTCGCCGCCCGACAGCGTGCCGACCGCCTGATCGGGAGAGCGCAGGTTGATGCCCATCTTGCGCATTTCCTCCATGGTGACGGTGTTGGCCTTGTCGAAATCGATCATTCTGAGTGGCCCGAACCGCTTTGTCGGCTCGCGCCCCATCCAGAAATTGCGCGTCACGCTCATCAGCGGGATCATCGCCAGGTCCTGATACACGGTGGCGATCCCGGCCTCCATGGCGTCGCGCGGACTGTCGAAGCTCATTTCCTTGCCTTCGAACAGGATCTTGCCGGATGTCTGTTTGTGCACGCCCGACATGGTCTTGATGAAGGTCGATTTGCCCGCCCCGTTGTCGCCCAGCAGGCAATGGACCTCTGCCGGCCGGATATCGAAGCTGACCCCGTTCAGGGCAATCACGGGGCCGAAATGCTTGGCAATGTCGGTCATTTCGATGACCGGATCGTGATCGAAGCTGCTCATCTCAACGCTCCCCCGTGATGATGCGGCGGATATAGGTGTTCAGGATCACCGCAAAGAGCAGGATCACCCCCAGGAACACCCGGAACAGGCTGCTTTCGACGCCGGCAAAGAAAAGGCCCTGCTGCACCACGCCGAAGATCAGCGCGCCCAGCGCCGCCCCCACAACCGAGCCATAGCCGCCAGTCAGAAGCGCGCCGCCGATGACCACGGCGATGATCGCCTCGAACTCCTTGAGCAGCCCGCGGTCAGCACCGGCCGAGCCGAATTCCATCACCTGGCTGGTGGCGAAAACGGTGGCGCAGAAGGCGGTGAACATGAACATGGTGATCTTCACCCGCTCCACCGGCACACCCACGTAGCGCGCCGCCTGCGCGTCGCCGCCTGCGGCGAAGATCCAGTTTCCGAAGCGGGTGCGGGTCAGGACGAACTGGCCGACGATCATCAGACCGATGGCCCAGACAATCAGCATCGGCAGGCCGTCGATCACCGGCTGCCCGGCACGGTTCCCGCGCGAGAACACCTCGATCAGGCCGATATCCGACAACCACTGAAACAGAAACCCAAGCACTTCCCCCCCGAACAGCGGCGCCAGCCAGTCGCCTTCGGCCGCGGTGTCGATACCGCCAATGATCGTGCGGCGTTCGACGACCTGGGGAACGAAGATGGTGAAGCCGCGCAGGATGAACAGAAAGGCCAGCGTCACGATGAAGCTGGGCAGGCCGGTCTTGACGACGATGATCCCGTTCACCGCGCCGATGGCGATGCACAGGGCAAAGGTCAGCAGGATGGCGATCCAGATCGGCCAGCCCATGGTGACGCCCATCAGCGCGATGGACATGCCGGCAAAGCCGATCATCGAACCCACCGACAGATCAAACTCGCCCGCCACCATCAACATGCAGGCACCGACGGCGATAATCATGAACTGCGCGCTGACCAGGCTCCAGTTCATGATGCCTTGCGCATTGAACATGCCGCTGTCGCCCGCGAAAATGAGAAAGAAGGTGAAAACCGCGATGGTCCCGACTATCCCCCCCAGTTCCGGGCGGATCAGCCAGCGGCGAACCCCGCCCATCGCCTTGACCCTCTCGTCATCGTTGTCATTCTGCGGCCCCGTGGCCGATTGTATCTGGTCGGTCATTGCCCTGCTTGTCCCTCGTCAAACGTCGCCCGGTAAGGTCGTGCTCGAAAAATGGGGCGGACAGCATGTCCGCTACCCGCCCCAAATTCTGCCTGGTCGATGGGGTGCCTTAGCGGTATTCGCCCGCGAAGCGTTCCACCATTTCCAGCGCGTCGGCGGTCACGAAACCGGGGCCGGAGTTGATGTTGTTACCCGGCAGCACGCCGTAGCGGTGGTAATTCGCCAGAACGATCACCGGCAGATAGGCCTGCAGGAACGGCTGCTGATCGATGCCCCACTGGATCACGCCGTCGCGCAGACCCTGCACGATGTTCTCGCCCAGATCGAAGGTGCCGAAGTAGATGTCACCGGCCAGGCCCAGCTCTTCCAGTGCCAGGATCGTCGGATCAGCCGAGGTCGGGCCAAGCGTCAGGATCGCATCGGTATTCGGGTTGGCGTTCAGATAGGCCATCACGCGGTTCTGGATCTCGCCCGGATCCTGGCCGCTGTCGATCATCTGGTTGCCCAGATCGACTCCCAGGCCATCGGCGAAGCCCTGGCAACGCTCGGTCGAGGAGGGGCTGGAGATGTAGTGGTTCACGCACAGGAAGCTTTCGACACCGTCACCTGCCGCGCGCTGGCCGGCGGCGAAGCCCGCGTCGTATTCCGGCTGGCCGATATACATCAGCGCACCGATATCGCGCGCCTGCTGGGGCGTGCCCGAATTGATGATGATAACGTCGATCCCGGCGTCCACGGCGTCGCGGATCGGACCGGACAAAACGTCAGGATCGGCGAGGGTGGTGATGATGCCGTCTGGCCCCGAGGCGGCGGCCTGTTCGATGATCCGCGCCATGTCGGCAAGGTCTCCGGTCGGCGGATTGCGATATTCCACCTCGACCCCCATCTGTTCACCGGCCAGTGCCAGACCGTTCTTGATCGTGTTCCACCAGCTGTCGCTGTCGGGCGCGTGGCTGACCAGCACATAGCGTTCGGTCTGGGCAAACGCGGCCGTTCCGCCCAGTAGGGCTGCCGCCGCCACGGCCGAGACCGCCACGCTCTTTAAAAATGCGTTCATTGATACCTCCCAATATCTGTCAACGGCCCTTGCGACGCTTCTCCCGCCTGCCGTGTCCGGAAAAGGTAGCTGCGAATCGGACATTTTGCAACCGGTTGCAAACGCGGCGATTGCAGATGACGATGCAAACCCTTCGGGAATGAATTATAGACACACCGAAAGTCAGACATGCGGACGGGATAGAATGGCGGTCACACTCAAGGACGTTGCCGAACGCGCCGGCGTTTCGCGCTCGGCGGTATCGCGCACCTTCACATCCGGCGCGTCGGTGTCCGACAAGACCCGCGCCAAGGTGGAAAAGGCCGTGTCCGAGCTGGGTTACAGCCCGAATGCGCTGGCCTCGTCGCTGACCACCGGGCGCACGAAACTGATCGGGCTGGTGTCGAACAACTTCCACAACCCGCTGTTTCTGGAAGTGTTCGACCTGTTCACCCGGGGCCTTCAGGACCGGGGCCTGCGCCCCCTGCTGGTCAATCTGAGCAACGAGACCGACCCCGCGAATTCGGTGCGCATGCTGCGCCAGTATTCGGTGGACGGGGTGATCGTGGCGTCGTCCACCCTGCCACCCAGCTTTGCCGAGGGCTTCCGCAACGCCGGTGTTCCGGTCGTGCATTCCTTTGGCCGCTACACCACCGCGCCTTACGTGCATGTCGTCGGCATCGACAACATCGCCTGCGGGCGCATGGCTGCCGAGGCGCTGATGAGCCGTGGCTATTCCCGTCTGGCGTTTTTGGGCGGGCCGGAAGAAGCGACCTCAACGCAGGACCGCGCGCTGGGCTTTTTCAGCGCGCTGGCCGAGCATCCAGAGATCACCGCATCCGTCAGCTATGCCAGCGCCTATACCTTCGATGCAGGGCGGGCCGAGATGCAGCGCCTTCTGGCCGCTGACCCTGCCGAGGCCTATTTCTGCGGCGACGATGTGCTGTCCATCGGCGCGCTGAGCGCGATTCAGGATGCCGGGTTGCGGGTTCCTGAAGACATCGGCCTGATCGGGTTCAACGACATGGAAATGGCGGGCTGGCAGAACATCAACCTGACCACCATCCGCCAACCCATCGCCGAGATCATCGAGGCCTCGATCGATCTTGTCGTCGGCACGATCGCTGCGCCGGATCGCCACCCGGAAACGCGACTGTTTCCCTGCAAGGTGCTGGAACGCGGCACGTTGCGGGCACTGAAAAACCCTTCAAGCCCATGAATTCGCGGCCCTAAGGCGCGGATTTCAGCGATACATCGGCGGCCTTGCATCGGTCCAGGCGCCATCGTCCCTGGCCGATTCGACTGCCGCATACACCGCCGCCATGGAGCGCACGCCATCCTCTGCGGTCGGCAGGCCATCGCGCGCCTCACCCCGGATCGCGGCGGCCAGGTCGGTGTAGATATTCGCCACGGCCAGCGGGAACCCCTCAGGGTGCGCAATGGCCACGCGGCTCAGGCGCCCGGCTTCATCGGACAACCCGGATTCGCCCTTTTCCATGATTTGCGTGCGCCCGCCGACGGGCGTGTAATAGACTTGATTGGGTTGCTCGGACGCCCAGCGCACGCCGCCGGTTTCGCCAAAGACCTGAATGTCAAAGCCATGCTGCCGGCCGATCGCCACCGAGGATGTCCACAGCCGCCCGACGGTGCCACCTTCCAGCCGGAAATTGACCATCGCGTCATCTTCCAGCACCCGGCTGGAAATGGTCGAGGCAAAATCGGCCGACACCTTGGCCACCTGATCGCCGGCGATAAACCCGGCCATGTGCAGCGCGTGAATGCCGCAATCCGCGAATTGACCGGACACGCCCGCCATCGCCGGATCATAACGCCAGCGCACACGCGGGTTGTCGGCGTCGGTGGCGTCACCGTGATGGCCGTGGCTGAAGTTGGTAACGATCAGCCGGATCTTGCCCAGCGCCCCGGTGCGCACCATCTGGCGCATTTCGCGCACCATCGGATAGGCTGAATAGCAGTAGTTGACGGCGCAAATCCGACCGCTGGCGCGCGCCACGCGGACGATGTCCTCGCCTTCCTCAACCGTCATCGTCATGGGCTTTTCGCACAGCACATGAAACCCGGCTTCCAGAAACGCCTTGGTGATTTCAAAATGCGTCGAATTCGGCGTGGCGACGGTGACCAGATCGATCCGGTCCGCGCGCCCACGTTCCCCCGCCAGCATTTCCCGCCAGTCGCCATACGCCCGGTCCGGGGCCACGCCCAGCCGTTCGGCGTAGGCCCGGCCCCTGGCGGCGTCCACGTCCAGCGCCCCTGCGGCCAGCATGAAATTCCCGTCAGCCTGCGCGCCAAGACGGTGCGCCGGTCCAATCTGGCTGCCTTCGCCGCCGCCGATCAACCCCCAGTTCAGTCGTGTCATGCCCGTGCCCCCTTAAAACCCGATGGATTGCAGATAGGCGCGGTTGGCGCGCGCGTCGTCGATCGGGGAGACGTCCAGCGTGGGGTCGCAATCCTGCTCGACGGTGCACCAGCCTTCGAACCCGGCGTCCAGCAAGATCTGCCGCACGGCAGGGAAATCCACATCGCCCTGCCCCAGATTGCAGAAGATGCCCTGCCCGCAAGCGTCATAAAACCCGGTCCCTTTGGCGATCACATCGGCCTTCACGGATGGGTCTATATCCTTGAAATGCATGTAGGTAATTCGGTCGATGTGGCGCTTCATGAAGGCCACGGGGTCAAACCCGGCATAGGAATGATGGCCGGTATCGAAGCAGATCTTCAGAATGTCTTCAGGCACCTCCTCCAGCAGGCGCTCCAGTTCGGGCTCGAAATCCATGAACCCGGCGGCATGGGCATGGATCCCCACGGTCAGGCCGTATTCCTCGGTCCCCATCCGGGCGACATGGGCAATCCGGTCGCGGAAGGCCGCCCAATCCCCGGAGTTCATCTGCGTAGCCGCGTCAGGCCGCCCGGCAGTGGGCGCACGGCGGGGGGAAATCGAATCGATCAGCACCAGGTGCTGCGCGCCATGCGCGGCCAGCGCCTTGCAGGTGCGCACAGCACCGTCCAGCACGTCATCCCACGCATCCGGGTCATGGAACGCACGGAAAACAACGCCGCCGATCAGCTCCAACCCGTGTTCATCCAGTGCCTCGGACAAGATCCCCGGATCCTCGGGCATGAAGCCGACGGGGCCAAGTTCAATGCCGGTATACCCCGCATCCGCGCAATCCTTCAGGACCGACCGCCACGGCGGATTGCGCGGGTCGCCTGCAAATTCCACGCCCCAGGAACAGGGCGCATTGCCGATGCGAATGGTCATGAACGGATCCCTTTCAAGTTTGGGGAACAGGGTGCCAGCGGCCACTATCGTGCGAGACGAACGCAGCATCTATGACTTCGGCAACGGCCAGCCCCTCGTGGAAACTTGGCCAGGCAGGTTTGCCACGCGCAATCGCCTGCAGGAAATCGCGCGCCTCGATGATGATCTGGTCCTGATAACCGGTGCCGTGGCCCGGCCCCTGGCAAAACGCCAGATAATCAGGGTGCGCGGGGCCGGTCAGGATGCGGGTGAACCCGCGCGTCGCCTCGGGCCCTTCACGCCGATACAGATGCACCGCGTTCTGATCTTCCTGATCGAAGCGGATCGCACCTTTTGTGCCATGTATTTCATAGGCATAGCCCATCTTGCGCCCGGTCGCCGTGCGGCTGAAATACAAATGCCCCATCACACCGCAAGCAAAGCGCACCATGATCTGCGCGTGGTCATCGTTATCCACCGGCGCGGCGCCCTGCAAGCCGGGGCGATGCGTGTGCAGCGTTTCGATCCTTGCGGAAACCTCGGTGATCGGGCCCAGCAAGGCGCGCGCGCCGTTTATCATGTGCGGCGCCAGATCGCCCATCGTGCCGTTCGCCCGCCCCGTGGTGCGCCAGTTGGCCGGTGCGTCGGGGTCGGCCAGAAAATCCTCGGTATGTTCGCCGCGAAACCAGGTCACGTCGCCGATCGCGCCCTCCGCCAGCAGCTGCCGCACGAATTGCGTGGCCGGGCTGCGCACATAGTTGAAGCCGATCATATGCACCGCGCCCGCCGCATCAGCCGCCGCGCACAGCGCGCGCGCATCCTCCAGCGAGGCGCCCAGCGGTTTTTCGCAAAACACCGGCAACCCCCGCGCAAAGGCGGCCTCGGCAATGGCGCGGTGGGTGTCCTGAGGCGAGGCGATGACGATGGCCTCGACGCGCGGATCCGCCACCAGATCCCGCCACTCCGCCGTGGCGCGCCTGAAGCCATAGGCCTTGCGATACCCCTCGGCCGAGGCCGGCTGCGAGGCGCAGATCATCTCCAGCCGCGGGCGCAGTTCGGTGTCGAACACCGCGCCGACAGCAGACAGGGCAACGGCATGAGCCTTGCCCATGTAGCCCCCTCCGACAAGGCCAATTCCGATCTCAGTCACGCGATCCTCCCTGCGTCACCCGATCCCGGTTGCAACCGGTTGCAAAACACGTATCTTGAGTCCCGGCAGGACGCAACACGCAAACGGTGAGTCCATAATCGCCGTCGCCGGGAAAGCCCAGTCACAGGAGGACAGGATGAGCAATGCGGAATCGACGATCCGGCTGACGGTCGCGCAGGCCATCGTTCGCTATCTGATGAACCAGTTCATCGAAATCGATGGCGTCCGCACCCGCATCTGCGGCGGCGGGTTCGGGATCTTCGGCCACGGGAATGTGCCCTGCCTGGGCGAGGCGCTTTACACGGTGCGCAAGGATCTGCCGCTCTATCGCGGCCAGAACGAGCAAAGCATGGGCTTTGCCGCAGCGGCCTATGCCAAGTATCACCTGCGCCGCCGTTTCATGTTCTGCACCGCCAGCGCCGGGCCGGGCACCGCCAACCTGCTGACGGCCTCCGCGCTGGCCCATGCCAACCGCCTGCCGATGCTGATGCTGTGCGGCGATACGTTCCTGACGCGCCTGCCGGACCCGGTGCTGCAACAGCTGGAGCATTTCAACAATCCGTCGCTGGGCCTGAACGACGCGTTCAAGGCGGTGGCGCGCTATTGGGACCGCATCACGCATCCCGCGCAAATTCTGCAAACCCTGCCGGCGGCGCTGGCCACCATGCTGGATCCCGCCGATTGCGGACCGGCATTTCTGGCCCTGCCCCAGGATGTGCAGGGCTGGGCTCATGACTACCCCGAAAGCTTCTTTGCCCCGCGTGTGCATCGCATCCGACGTCAGGCCCCCGACGCCGAGGACATCATCACCGCCGCCAGGCTGCTGCGCGCGGCGATGCGTCCGATGATTATCGCCGGGGGTGGCGTGCAATATTCCGGCGCGGTCGCAGAACTGACCGCTTTTGCCGAAACCCATGGCATTCCGGTGGTCGAAACCATCGCCGGCCGCGCCAACCTGCTGGCCGACCATGCGCTGAACGCCGGGCCCATCGGCGTCACCGGATCGGACAGCGCCAATGCCATTGCCGCCGAGGCCGATGTGATCCTGGCCGTCGGCACGCGGTTGCAGGACTTCACCACCGGGTCCTGGACCGCCTTTGCCAGGGACGCGCAGATCATCGGCCTGAACGTGGGCCGCCATGATGCGTCCAAGCATCTGTCCCAGCCACTGATCGGGGATGCAAAACTGGGGCTGACAGCCTTGGGCGACGCCGTGTCAGATTATGCCGCACCGTCCGACTGGACCGCCCGCGCGCGGTCCGAGCGCCAGAAATGGGATGCCTATGTGGCCGAAAACGTGGCCCCCGGGAACCGGCCAAACTCTTACGCGCAGGCCATCGGCGTGGTGAATGCGCTGTGCGATCCGCGTGACCGGATCGTTGCCGCCGCCGGCGGGCTTCCGGCCGAGGTCACTGCCAACTGGCGGACATTGGATATTGGCACGGTGGATGTGGAATTCGGCTTTTCCTGCATGGGCTATGAAATCGCCGGCGGCTGGGGCGCGCGGATCGCCCAATCCGAGGGCGAGCCGGATCGGGACACCATCGTCTTTACCGGCGACGGCTCGTATTTAATGCTGAATTCGGATCTCTATTCTTCCGTGCTGACCGGCAAGAAACTGATCGTTCTGGTGCTGGACAATGGCGGCTTCGCGGTCATCAACAAACTGCAAAACAACACCGGCAACGAAAGCTTCAACACCCTGATCGCCGATTGTCCGACGGTGCCGCAACCCTTTTGCGTGGACTTTGAGGCGCACGCGCGCGCCATGGGCGCAAACGCCGAAACCGTCGCCAATCCGGCCGAACTGGCCGAGGCATTCATACGTGCGAAGGCCAGCGACAAGACCTGCGTGATCGTCATGCAGGTCGATCCCCATGACGGCTGGACCACTGAGGGCCACGCCTGGTGGGAAGTCGGCACACCGCAGGTTTCGGACAGCGCATCGGTGCGTGAAAAACACGCCGAGATCGAGGCCGAGCGCAGCAGGCAGCGGCACGGTGTCTGACATGAAGCTGGCAGGCAACCGATTTGTCATCATCGGGCGGGCGGGGATGGATATCTATCCAGATCCGCCGGGCACCAAAACCGAACACGCCACGCAGTTCTTTGCCTGCCTTGGCGGATCCTCGGCCAATATCGGCGTGGCGATCAGCAAGCTGGGCGGCTCCGCCGATCTGGTCACCTGCGTATCCGACGATGCCATCGGACGCTTTGCCCTCAATCAGCTGGACCACTACGGCGTTGGCCGTGCGCATGTCCGCTCGGTGGGTGGCGAGGCGCGCAATTCGCTGGCGGTCGTGGAAACCACGATCGAGGATCACCAATCGGTCATCTATCGCAATGGCGCCGCCGATTTCGAGATGACCGAGGCCGATGTGGCGGCCATCGACTATGCGGGCTATGACGCGCTGATAACCACCGGCACCGTGTTCGCCGCCGAACCTTCGCGCCGCGCCGCGTTCGCCGCGTTCGAACGCGCGCGCGCCGCCGGTTTGCCGCTGATCTTCGACATCGATTATCGCCCCTATTCCTGGCCTTCGGCGCAGGTCGCCGCCGATGTCTATTCCCGCGCCGGATCGCTATGTGACGTGATCGTCGGCAATGATGTGGAGTTCGGCTTCATGGCCGGCGGCTATGACAAGGGGCTGGACAAGGCGCGCGATCTGGTCGCCAACGGCGCAAGGATCGCGGTCTACAAGATGGGCGAAAAGGGCGCGGTCACCATCACGCCCGAGGGCGAAATCCGCACGGGTATCTTCCCCACGCAAGCTCTGAAACCTACCGGCGCCGGTGACAGCTTCATGGGCGGTTTCGTCAGCGGGCTGGCCGCCGGGCACAGCGTGCGCAATGCCGTGCTGGCCGGATCCGCCGCCGCCGCCATGGTGGTGGCGCGGGTCGGTTGCGCCCCCGCCATGCCAACCCGCGCCGAGCTGGACGATTTTCTCAATAATCATGCCGGGCCCAGCGCGGCCTGAAAGGATACTGCCGATGCATATCGCGCCATTCGACAACCAGAACCGGGCCATCGTGGACGTGGATGACGCCCATGTGCCGCTGACCTATTTCAACATCGTCAAGCTGAAGGCGGGCGCGCATTTCGACTATCGCATCGCGGGCTATGAAACCTGCGTGGTTCCGGCCACCGGAACGGTAACAGTGGAAACCGGTGGCGAAACCTTCGCCCGGATCGGCAACCGGGGTGCCGACGTCTGGGACGGAGAGCCAGAAGGCGTCTATGTGCCCACCGACACCGGCTGCCGGATCACCGCGCTGACCGATACCGAAACCTTCATCGCCGGCGCGAAATACGCCGAGACGCTGACGCCCTTCGCGGTGCGCAGTGCGGATCTGGATCTGGTGCAATACGGGTCCGACGACACCAAGACACACCGCAAGATCAAGCACATTCTGGGCGCCGGGCACCATGACCGCGTGGGCCGTCTGCTGGTGTCCGAATTGTTCACGGTTGGCGCGGGCGGCTGGTCCGGCTTTCCCAGCCACAAGCACGACACCGACCGCCTGCCCGATGAATCGCGCCACGATGAATGCTACAATTTCCGCTTCAAGCCCAATTATGGCTCGGGCCTGCAAATGCTTCAACGGGTGGATAACCAACCGGGCGACGCCTATCATATCATGGACGGCTCAACGGTTCTGATCGACAAGGGATATCACCCGTGCTGCGCTCTGCCGGGCTATGAGATGTATTATTTCACCATCCTTGGCGGGCTGACGCAGCGTTCGCTCAAGCAGTATTTCCAGCCCACCCATGCCGCGCAATTGCACACCATCCCCGGCATCATGGACATGGTGGCAAAGTTCAAATGACGCTGGCCACACTGACACAGGTTCTGACCCCCGCCCTGCGCGAGGGCTACGCCGTGCCCGGGCTGGTCTGTCTGGGATGGGAGGACATGCGCGCCTATGCCATGGCCGCGCAAGCCGAGCGCGCGCCGGTGATCCTGCAAGCCGGGCCATCGTGCCGCGAGCACACGCCGCTGCCCGTTCTGGGCAAGATGATGCGCAACCTTGCGCTGTCCGTGGACGTGCCGGTCGTTGTTCATCTGGACCACGGCTACACGATGGACGACTGCGCCGAGGCGCTGGACAGCGGGTTCACGTCGGTGATGTTCGACGGCTCTCGCAAGTCGTTGGCCGACAACATCGCCGAAACCCGCGCGATTGCCGATATGGCCCATGCGGCTGGCATCTCCTGCGAAGGCGAAATCGGCTTTGTCGGCTATGCGGGTGGCGCCGCGTCAGATGGCACTTCGCCCGAGGACGCCGCCATCTTCGCGCGCGAAAGCGGTGTGGATGCCATGGCGATCTCGGTCGGGAATGTGCATTTGCAACAGAACCGCGAAGGCGGGCTGGATGAGGCCCGTATCCGCGCCATTGAAGCCGTGACGCAGGTGCCTTTGGTGATCCACGGCGGCTCGGGCGTGCCGGATGCGCAGCGCGCGGCGCTGGCGGCCGGATCACGTGTTGCCAAGTTCAACATCGGCACCGAATTGCGCATGGCCTTCGGGGCCGCGCTGCGCGAAGCGGTGAACAGGGATCCCGCGCGCTTTGACCGCGTGCAGATCCTGAAGGAAACCCATGATCCCGTGATGACCGCCGCGCGCGCCGTGATCCGGGGACTTGGCGCCAGCGGAAGGGCGTAACATGCTGCGGATCGGAATTCTGGGCTGCGGGCGGATCGGACAGGTCCATGCGCGCACCATTGCGGGCATGGCCAATGCCTGCGTCCAGGCTGTTGCCGACGCGATGCCCGAAGCCGCCGCATCGCTGGCCGACGCCTGCAACACCCAGGTGCGCGGCACCGGGGATATCCTGGCCGCGACCGATATCGACGCGGTGGTCATCGGCACACCGACGGACACCCATTTCGACCTGATCCACACCGCCGCCCGCGCGGGCAAGGCGATCTTTTGCGAAAAGCCCATCGACATGTCGGTCGAAAACATCCGCGCTTGCATCCAGGTCGTGGAGACGGCGGGCGTGACCTTCCTGACCGGGTTCAACCGCCGATTCGATCCGAGTTTTGCCGCCCTGCGCGCGCGGATCGCGGCCGGGGACATCGGCGACCCTGAACTGGTAACCATCACGTCGCGCGATCCCGCCCCGCCGCCGATCACTTATATCCGGCGCTCGGGCGGGTTGTTTCGGGACATGATGATCCATGATTTCGACATGGCCCGCTTCCTGATGCACGAGGAGTTTGTCCGCCTTCATGCCGTCGGCGCGGCGCTTGTCGATCCGGCGATCGGCGCGGCGGGCGATGTGGACACGGCGGCGGTGATCCTGACCACGCAAACCGGGCGCATCTGCCAGATCTCGAACTCCCGCCGCGCGGCCTATGGCTATGACCAGCGGATCGAGGTGCACGGCCAGCGCGGCATGCTGCGCGCTGAAAACCAGCTGGAGAACACCGTGGAACTGGCCACCGCGCAGGGTTTTCAACAGGCTCCGGCGCAGCATTTCTTCCTGGAGCGGTATCAGTCCGCCTACCTGGCAGAAATGCAGGCCTTTGTTGCGGCGGTCACCTCGGGCAACCCCGCCGACCCCGGCATCCGCGACGGTCTTCAGGCACAGATCCTGGCCGACGCGGCGGCGCGGTCGCAGGAGACCGGGCAGCCCGTGGACCTGCCGCGCGGCTAGCGCGTGTCGCCATCCTTCCAGGCCAGAACCAGGGTCCAGGCCAGAACCCCGCCGATACCGGCGCTGAGATAGGCCCAAACGGCGCTGCCATAGCTGATTTCCACCCCCGCCCAGCCAAAGGGAACGGCCACGATCACATAGCGCCGCCAGGCGGGTTTCAGGAAGGGATGTGACGGGTCGATCAGGCGCATGGGGCAAGTCCGGGGTTGACTGGGTCGATCCTTGCAGACCGGTCGCGGCGCGGCAAGGTTGAAGGCCCGGCCCCTTTCAGGTCCACCGCTGCGCGCCGTTCGGCGGCATCCGCTCAACGAGCCCGGCGCCGGCGGGCAGGAAAACCCTTGCGATCCCGCCCGCCAGCCGCTTCTATTCGGGCTCTCGTCGCGGCGTTGCGCGCAGTCGGGAACTTCGGCACCCTCTGCAACCAGCATAACGCACCGTTCGCCACCGCCATTGACGCTTCCTACCGGAGACCGCCATGACCGAGCACTTCCCCCCCAAGCGCCTGGAAATGACGCTGCAAGACCGCCTGATGCGTGACGAAGGCTGGGTCTACATGACCGGGATGCAGGCGCTGGTGCGCTTGCCGCTGCAACAACGGCGGCGCGATGCGGCGGCGGGGTTGAACACCGGCGGCTACATTTCCGGCTATCGCGGGTCGCCGGTCGGCACCTATGACATGGCGCTGTGGCAGGCGGAGTCGGTTCTCAGGGACCAGAACATCTACTTCCAACCGGGCGTGAACGAAGACCTGGCCGCCACCGCCACCTGGGGCGCGCAGCAGGTGGGGCTGTTTCCAGGTGCAAAGGTCGATGGGGTGTTTTCGATCTGGTATGGCAAGGCGCCGGGTATGGACCGCTCCATGGATCCGCTGCGCCACGCCAATCTTGCGGGCACCAATCCCAAGGGCGGCACCTTGTTGCTGGTGGGCGATGACCACGGCGCGAAATCCTCGACCGTGGCGTGCTATTCGGACCTGAATTTCGCATCGCTGGGCGCGCCGCTGCTGGCCCCCGCCAATGCGCAGGACGTGCTGGACATGGGCCTGCACGGCGTCGCCATGAGCCGCTTCAGCGGAACCCTCACCGGCATGAAGCTGGTCACCGATGTCGTCGAGGGCGGGGGTTCTGTCCATGTCGCGCCCGACAGCCCGCTGATCGTGGTTCCCGAAATGGACGGGCCGGACACATCCATCCAACCGTATACACCGATCCCGGCGCAGGAACAGATGCTGTGGGACGTGAAGTTGCGCAAGGTTCTGGCCTATGCCCGCGCCAACGGGCTCAACCAGATGGACGGGCCGCAGGGTGCGCGCATCGGCATCGTCGCGGCAGGCAAGGCCTGGCAGGACCTGTCACAGGCGCTGGACACTCTGGGCTACCGGGACGGAAAGATCGGCGCGCTGGCTGTTCGGCGGCTGAAGGTCGGCATGGTCTGGCCGCTGGATCCGCAGGTGATCGCCGATTTTGCCGCCGGGTTGGACACGATCCTGGTGGTCGAGGAAAAGCGCCCGCTGCTGGAGGATCAGATCCGCGCGATCCTCTATGGCGCCCGCAAGACCCCGCGCATCGTCGGCAAGACCTTCGCCGGACAAGCCTATAGCGCCGCGCCGGACGATTGCGCCTTTCCCAATTTCGGGGAAATCGACCCCAACATGATCACCCGCGTTCTGCTGCGCGTCGCCCAGGAAACCGACCCCGATTGCGGGCTGTCCCTGCCCAACCGCCCGGATGCCCCACCCGCGCTGGGCGGCAGCGGCGGGGCGATCCGCGCGCCGTCCTTTTGCGCGGGCTGTCCGCACGGGCGATCGACGCAGGTGATCGACGGCAGCCGCGCGCTGGCCGGGATCGGCTGTCACACCATGGCGATGCTGCGCGACCCGCTGAAAACCAATTCCGTCAGCCATATGGGCGGCGAAGGGGCGATGTGGCTGGGCCAGTTCCCGTTCACCAACGAGACCCACGTCTTTGCCAATATGGGCGACGGCACCTATTTCCATTCCGGCATGATGGCGATTCGCGCGGCCGTCGCCGCCAAGGCCACGATGACTTACAAACTGCTGCACAATGGCTTTGTGTCGATGACCGGCGGGCAGCCCCATGATGGTGAACTCAGCCCCGAGCAGATGATCGGGCAATTGCGCGCCGAAGGGGTGGAACGCATCGCGCTGGTAACGGACGATACCGACAAATACGACGGCAAGCCGATCTTCAGCGGCGGCGTGACCCTGCATCCGCGCACCGAGTTGGAGCCTGTGCAGCACGCCATGCGTGGGCAACCCGGCGTGAGCGTCATCATCTACGACCAACCCTGCGCAACCGAACGCCGCCGCCTGCGCAAGCGCGGCAAATGGGTGGACCCGGACAAACGCGCCTTCATCAACCCAGAGGTCTGCGAGGGGTGCGGTGATTGCTCAGCCGTTTCGGCCTGCATGGCGATCGAACCGCTGGAGACCGAGTTCGGGCGCAAGCGCAAGATCAACCAATCCAGCTGCAACAAGGACTTTTCCTGCGTCGAGGGGTTCTGCCCGTCCTTCGTGACCGTCACGGGCGCCACGCCGCGCCGCGCGCAAAAGGCTCAGGTCTCGATTGATGCCAGCCACCTGCCAATGCCCGAAGCCCGCGCGATTGATGGCTCCTGGTCGGTTCTGGTGTCCGGCATCGGCGGCGCCGGGGTTGTGACCCTTGGCCAGACCTTGGCTGTCGCCGCCCATGCCGACGGGTATTTTGCGTCCAACCTGGATATCACCGGTCTGGCACAGAAATACGGCGCCGTGCATTCGCACATCAAATTCGCCGCCAACCCAGACGCCATGCGCGCCACACGGATCGCCAGCGGAGAGGCCGATGCGCTGATCGGCTGCGACCTGGTCGTCGCGGCGGGGGATGAAGCCCTGTCGAAGCTGACCCCCGGCAAATCCGTGGCGGTGTCCGACACCACCGTTGTGCCGACTTCCGAGTTTTCGAAGAACCCCGACTGGCAGCTCAGTGGCGACGAACAGATTCAGCGCCTGACCCGCGTTCTGGGCGATCACGTCACGGCGTTTGATGCGCAGGGGCTGGCGGAAACCGTGATGGGCGACCGGGTCTTTGCCAACATGGTGCTTTTGGGCGCGGCATGGCAGCAGGGCGGCATTCCGCTGTCGCTGGCCGCCCTGCACCGCGCAATCGAACTGAACGGCGTCGCCGTCGCGCGCAACAAACAGGCGTTCGATCTGGGCCGCCTTGCCCTTGCCGATCCCGCCGGCGCGCGGGCCCTGTCAGGCACGGACCCGGCGGTTGACCTGACCGCGCATCGCAACCCAACCCTGGAGGAGGTCATCGCGCTGCGTGTGGACACGCTGAGCGCCTACAAGGACGCCGCCTTCGCCCGCAGCTACACCGACCGCCTGGACGAATTGCGCACCAAGGACTTGCCCGAACAGGCCCTCATGGCGGTGGCGCGCGGACTGTTCAAGCTGATGGCGGTCAAGGATGAATGGGAGGTCGCGCGGCTCTACTCCAAACCCTCGTTCCGCCAGTCCCTGTCCGAGGCCTTCGACGGCGACATGGAACTGACCTTCCACTTCGGCGCCTGGCCCTATGGCGGCACCGATCCGCAGACCGGCAAGCCGGTGAAAGGGGCCGTCAAGGGCAAGACGGCCCTGCGCTTCTTCAGCGTTCTCAACCGTCTGCGCGGGCTGCGCGGATCCCTGCTGGATCCCTTCCGCAACAGCGACGAGGCCAAACTGGCCCGCCGCCTGCTGGCCGAATATCAGGCCGATATCGACCTTGCGCTGAACCATTGGGACACCGCCAGAACAGAGGCCCTGACCGAACTGCTGGACCTGCCCGAACACATCCGCGGCTACGGCCCCATTCGCGAACGGCACGCCGCGCAGGTCGCCACCAGACGCGCGGCCCTCCACGCGCAGATCCTGTCGCAGCCCGCCAAAGCCGCCTGAGGCGCGTCGATCCATCACTCGGGCCTCCGGCGCATCGCAGCAAGATCCGAACAATTTGATTCAAATTGTCCATCTTTGTGCGTCAAATATCCCGGTGGGGTGAATTGCCCGCAGGGCA
>TARA_R110002124_G_scaffold36906_13_pt1 | contig 25111 bp, 20 predicted proteins | sample TARA_R110002124 | Tara Oceans TARA_R110002124 (sample SAMEA4397445) | marine metagenome | biome: Polar Biome; feature: [SRF] surface water layer (ENVO:00010504); material: water (ENVO:00002006), including particulate matter (ENVO:01000060) such as... | depth 5 m
TCGCAGACAGGCGCCATCCCAGAAAGCAATCCAGAGCGCCCCGTCGGAATCGACTTCCATCCCGTCAGGATAACCGTCTCCCTCACCAAATTGCCTGAACACCCGCAATTGATCGAAGCCGCCGCCCGCAATCCAGTTGGCGACGAAAACGGTCTGCCGTGCGCTATCGGTGAGATAGACCCGGCTTCGCGACGGGTCGAAGGCCGGGCCATTTGTCACCCGATAGCCTGTCGCGAGCCGTGTAGCCTCGCCCGAGGCGGCGTCCAGACGCCACCAGGCGCCAGAGTCCGCGGTCTCGGCGTCATCCATGCTTCCCGCCCAGAATGAGCCGTCGGGTGCCCGCTTGCCATCATTGAAACGGTTGCCGGGAAGATCGGGCTCGGGGGCAATAATCGCGGTGCGGCTTACAGCCCCGTCCTCATCCGGTGTGAGCCAGGCAAAGCCCGAGCGCGTGGCGGCGAGCAGGCGTCCGGTCGAGTCCGGTGCAGAGATACAGCCGATCGGCTCGCCGGCACGCCAGACCGAGCGCAAACCCGTTTCAAGCTCATACCGGAACAGCGCCAGTCCCTTGATATCAACCCACCAGAGGGCGCGTTCACGCGGTGACCATACCGGGCTTTCACCGAGCACCGCGCCCGCGTCCCAGACAATTTCAGGGCTGGAGATTCGCAAGGGCGTCATGGATGGCTCCGCGCCCTAGACCGGGTCATGCAGGCGGGCGAGCACGCCGCCATCGAGCCAGAAGGTGGATCCGGTTACAAAACTGGCCTGGGGCGAAGTCAGGAAGAGGGCCGCATCGGCCACTTCCTCCGGCACGCCGATCCGTTCCGACGGGTGGCAGGCCTGCAGTGATTTGAAGGCCTCTTCGCGCCCCTCGAACCCGGCCATGAGCATGGGAGTGGAGATGGCGGCCGGTGCCAGGCACACGACACGGACGCGCTTGCCCATATCGACCGCCAGCGCGCGCGTCAGGCCGTGCAGGGCGGCCTTGGATGTGGCATAGGCGGTGAAGCCCGGCTTGGTCGCCTGGGCGTGGACGCTGCCAATATTGAGGATGGCGCCGCCGGCGTCTTCAAGCTCTGGCAGGAAGACCTGGCTGAGCCGGAAGGGCGCCGTCAGATTGACATTCAGGGTGCGCCGCCAGTCCTGTGCGGTCAGCTTGTCGGCCGGTGCGAGAATTTGCACCGCGGCATTGTTGATCAGTGCCGCCAGCGCTGCACCGTCCAGCCCGGCCCGGACTTCGGCAGCGAATTCTTCCAGGGCCTGGTCATTTTCGGCCAGCCGGTCGAGATCGGCCTCGACGAAGACATCGCAAATCCCCGGATCGGGAGCCTGCCGGCCGGAGCCGATCACGCGCCAGCCGGCCTTGCGGTAAGCCGCGCCCAGCGCGGCTCCGATGCCGCCGGCAACACCCGTGATGCAGACTGCCCGCTGCCCTTTGGCCATTATTTCACACCCAGAAACTCGAATAGATGGCCGATGGCCTGCCGGCTCACCCGGCGGACGGCATCTTCAGTATTCGACCCGTTATGGGAGCCGAAAATGCAACGATCATACTGGCGCAACGGACTATCCGCCTGAAGCGGCTCGATCTCGAACACGTCGAGCGCAACGGAGTGAATCCGGCCATCGGCGAGGCCTGCAAGCAGGGCAGACTCCTTGACCACCGGGCCGCGGCCGACATTCACGAGGCGCAGGCCGGGCTTCACCCGCTCGAGGACATCCTCGTTGAACATGTGGCGCGTCGCGGCGTTCAATGGCGCCGTGAAGACCAGAAAGTCACAATCCTCGACGCCTTCCGGCCAGCTCATCGGTGTGACGTTCAGGCCTTCGACGGGCTGGTAGAATGGATCATAGACAATCACGTCGAGCTCGGCGGCGAGCAATCGCCTTGCGGTATTCCGGCCGATATCACCAAAGCCGATCAGGCCGGCCTTGCGTCCGGCCAGCGAAATGCCGCGCGGTTTTGGCCAGCTCTTGTCGGCGCGGATTTCCCGGTCGATACGGAAGGTTTCGCGCGCCAGGCCTCCAACATAATTCATCGCCACGTCCGCAACTTCGCGGCCGAAAACGCCAGGCGTATTGATAGCGGGTAGCCCGAGGCGCTTCGCGGCCTCGAAATCGACATTGTCGACGCCGACGCCCCATTTCACGATTGCCTTCAGCCGCCCGCTTGCGCCGGCCTCCAGTACACGTGCACTCGCCGGGTCATCCCCGATGATCCAGCCGTCAAATTCGGGCAGTCGCTCGCAAAGCTCGTCCTCACTCATTGTCTGGACGACTTTGGGCGCATCGAGCTCCACATTCTTGGCGGCAAAATCCGAACGGAATTCGTCGATCATGCCGAGCATGGGCGGGCAGGTGACAAGGACACGCACGGGCTACACCTCCGCTTTCATGGTATGAAGCGCCACGGCTTCGGCCAGCGCCCACTGATCGGCATTGTCGATGTCGATCGATTCCAGTGGCGGTGTTTCATACATGGCCGGCTTTGCACCGATACGCGCTGCCGTTCGCGCGAAGCTGGGCCGGTTGAAAATGTAGAGGTTGGAGTTTTCCTCATACCATGGCTCCAGATCCTGGGTCCGGATCAGGTTGTCAGGATCGTGATTTACCGGCGACATGTCAGCGCGATAGAATCGGGTCTGGATCTTGTTGACCGCGAACAGGCTGTCGGCGCGGCCCGCCCCGGTTTCCTCGTCATATTTCGCCATCGCGCCGCGAATGGCGTTCGCCGAAAGCAGCGGATTGGTCGTGTGCGTCATCAGATAGCTCCGGGACATCACATTCGCGATATCGTCGGCGAGGACCAGATTCATCGAGACAAGGTCACCGCAGATTTCCGGCTTGCGGTCCCGGATCATGACGCGACCGTCGGCATCGCCATCATTCAGACCGTGGTCAGACAGAATCTGGCGTGCATCGGTGTTGATGATCACTTTTTCGACCGCTTCAACCGACAGCAAGGTGTCGAGAATCCAGCGGAATAACGGTTTGCCGGCAAACTCGCGGAAATTCTTCGACTTCACGCGCGCGCTGTGCGCCTTCATCGGCAAAAGTGCTACGAATTTATGGTCTTGCGACATTGAAATTTCCTTCGACCTTCCGATTTTTTGACGAAATGCCCGGATCAGCGTGGATAGAAATACCGGTCCTTGCGATCCTGGGAGAGTTTGCGGTGATCATTATTGCCCTTGTACGAGCCCCAATACTGCATCAGCCTGAACATGAATATGCTCCCGGCCTCGCGCCAGAATGCGCGCTGGCTCAGGGACTCGCTCCAGTCGAACAGAATGCCGGCGGCGGTGTAGCGAAGAAAGTCGCCGGCCCGGATATGGACCTCCGGCATGATGCCCTGCAAGGCAACGGCCTCGCGCTCATACCGTGTCTTGATTTGTGACCAGCTTTCATCGTGCAGGTGAATGACCGGCGCGTCTGCCACATAGCCGATGAATTCACCGTCGGCGGCCAGTTGCTTGCCCAGCACCATGTCTTCCAGGCCGGTGACTTCCTCGTCGAACTTGTATTGCTCCCAAACCGCTTTCGGCACAGCCGAATTGGCATTATTGCAGAAAAATCCCTCTTGAGGGATCGCACTATGTTCAGGGAAGTACTTCTTGAATAGCTGTTCCTCGGAGAACTTGGTCACGCCCGGCTCGCCCATCTGCCGGCCATAGGCGAAGGCGCATTTCCCTTCATCCAGTGGCCGCACCAGATTGGCCAGCCATTGATCACTCGCCGGAATGCAATGGCCGGAAATGAAGACGAGGAAGCGACCTTGGGCGAACTCGCAGCCCACATTCAGGGAGCGCCCGAAAGTGAAGTCGGATTTCTTGATATGAGTGATCCGGCAGCCGTATTTTTCAGCGATCTGAAGCGTGTCATCGGTCGAACCGGAATCGACGATCACAACCTCATACTGCAAGCCTTCCGCCTCCTGGGTGGCGCAGGCCTCGAGCGCCCGGCCAAGCCATTTGCCCTCATTATAGGTCCGGATGACGATTGAGGCGTCCATATTCGCTCCCCTGCGTGCCAAGTGCTGTTCAGGGTTCTATCGCATTCGCCAACATAGAAAAGGGCAAAGCCGGGGCATTGTGCAGCCCGTCGCTTGACCCGGTCGGAGCGTCGTGGTGACTGAAGAGGATGCTTGGGAGTCTCACACTCACCAAGGTAAAGTCTTTCCTACTCCGCGTTGGTGAGAGCGCCCGTCAGAGCCCCGAATGTCCGCACAAGGTTCCGCCCTCCAGCCAGTGGTGACCCGCTCAGGTCGCAAAAGGGCCGCGTCTTTTTTTGCGGATATTGTTCTGGGCGCCTCCATGGTCAATGTCTGGCGCACTTTTGCCATGGACGATATGCGCCAGCGCTATCGGCGCAGTGTGCTCGGACTTCTGTGGATCGTGCTGTCCTACGCCACCTTTGTGCTGGCGGTGACATTTTTCTTTGGTGCCTTCACCCGGGCGAGTCCGTCAGAATTCGTCACCTATGTCGCGGTTGGCTATGCGGCCTTCATGTTTCTAATGGCGAATATTCAGGATGGCTGCACGGTGTTCGTGCAATCCTCGACATGGATAAAAAGCGTCTCCATGCCGCTTTCCATCCATGTCTACAGGAGCATTTTCCGATCGCTCTTCACTTTCGTGCTCAATATGGCGGTTGCGCTGGCGGCGATCATTGCCTTTGGCTGGCGCCCGGAAATGACCGCATTCCTTTGCCTTCCTGCGCTTGCCATCTACCTGGTCAACGCTGTCGCGGCGCAATATCTTCTGGGTCTGGTCGCTGCCCGGTTTCGGGACATCACGCATTTGATCGGCTCCGTCACGCGCATCCTGATCTTCCTGACGCCGATCCTGTGGGTGCATGAAGAGCAGACAGGTGCCCGCGCCCTCGTCGCGGACCTGAATCCGCTGACGCATTATATCGAGATCTTTCGTGCGCCACTGCTGGGCGACACGCCGCGGCTGATCAGCTGGGCGGTCGTCCTTGGCGTGACGCTTGCCCTGTGGGTCGCAGCAACACTCGCCGGCACGCACATGCGTCGCCGGCTTCCCTATTGGGTTTAGGGGAGGGCCGTCATGTCTTACGTTTCTGTCCGCAACCTCTTTCTCAATTACCCACTCTACCAGCGTGCGCCCTCGCAGGGCGGTGCGCCAGCCGTACCGACCGGTTCGGAGGTCGCGGACCATGGCGGCGGCCGCAATGAAACCCTGATCCGCCGCGGCGATGGTTCCGTGATTGGTGTGCGGGCTCTATGTGATGTCAGCTTCGAGGCCGTCAGCGGCGATCGCGTCGCGATCATTGGCGAGAACGGGTCAGGCAAGACCTCATTATTGCAGGTCCTGGCCGGGATTTATACGCCGGATGCCGGGGAAGTGGTGATTGAGGGGCGTACGACCAGTGTAGTCAACATCAATCTCGGCATGAATCTGGAAGCGACAGGACACAAGAATATCACGCTGCGCGGCCTCGCGGTTGGTCAGACGCGCGAAGCGGTCGAGGCCAAGCGGGCGGAGATCGCGGCCTTCTCCGGGCTTGGTGATTTTCTGGACCTTCCGGTGGAGACCTATTCGGCCGGGATGCGCATGCGCTTGAATTTCGCTATCGCGACGGCGTTCAAGCCGGACGTGCTCATCCTCGATGAGTGGCTTTCGGCCGGCGACACTGCATTCCGCCGCAAGGCGACCGACCGCATGCGCACCTTTGTCGACCAGGCCGGGATTCTGATTCTGGCCTCGCATAGCCGCAGCCTGATGGAAACGACATGTAACCGGGCCATCTGGCTCGACTACGGGACTATTCGTGCCGAAGGCGAAGTCGAAGCGGTCGCTGCTGCCTATGACGAGGAAATGGCGCGCCGGCAGGTGGATCGCGATGCGAGAGCCGCGGCGGAGCTCGAAGTTGCGCTCGCCCACGCCGAGGCCGCTGCCCTGCAGGCCCAATCGGAGGCTGCAAGCATTTCGGCAAATTCATGGAGTAATTTTTTCATCGGCCTGATGAAGCGTTTGCGAGGGCGGTAGGGTCGTTGGTCGCTCCAGGGATTCGCCAGCAAGTTTCGATTTCATCGCCTGGGTTGCGACTCAATCAAATCTTCTCCGGGATGTTGTGATGGCCCCAATGCTGCAAGGAGTTTGGCCAGCCATTGCTGGTGGTCATTCACTTTGATGCCAGCTTCAGCTAGGAAGCGGCCTCCTCTCCGAGGGGCGGCGTCATTTTTATACAATTCAGGGAAGCGTGGGGACCATGTCGAAGAGAGCGTTGATCACCGGGGTGACCGGCCAGGACGGTTCATATCTCGCCGAGTTCCTTCTGGAAAAGGGCTATGAGGTTCACGGGATCAAGCGCCGGGCCTCACTCTTCAATACGCAGAGAGTGGATCATATCTATAGCGATCCCCATACGGACAATACCCAGTTCAAGCTTCACTATGGCGATCTGACGGACAGCTCGAATCTCACGCGCATCCTGTCCGAGGTCCAGCCCGACGAGGTCTATAATCTCGGGGCACAGTCGCATGTCGCTGTCAGCTTCGAAGCGCCGGAATACACGGCTGATGTCGATGCAATGGGCGCGCTTCGCCTGCTCGAGGCGATGCGGTTTCTGAAGCTGGAAAACAAGACCCGTTTCTACCAGGCCTCGACCTCGGAACTCTACGGTCTGGTGCAGGAGACGCCCCAGAGCGAAACCACGCCTTTCCATCCGCGCAGCCCCTATGCAGTGGCGAAAATGTACGCCTACTGGATTGCCGTCAATTACCGCGAGGCCTACGGAATGTATGCCTGCAACGGCATTCTCTTCAATCATGAGAGCCCGCGCCGTGGCGAGACCTTTGTGACCCGAAAGATTACCCGGGGCTTGGCCAATATTGCCATGGGTCTGGAAGACTGCCTCTATATGGGCAATATCGACAGCCTGCGCGATTGGGGCCACGCCAAGGACTATGTCCGCATGCAGTGGATGATGCTCCAGCAGGATGTCGCCGAGGACTTCGTCATCGCCACCGGCGTCCAGTATTCCGTGCGCGAATTCATCACCTGGGCTGCAGCCGATCTCGGCATTACGCTTGAGTTCACGGGCAAGGGCGAAGCGGAAGTCGCGACGGTCGCCAAAGTCGAGGGCGATCGGGCCCCGATGATGCGCGAGGGCCAGGTCATCATGCGAGTCGATCCACGCTATTTCCGTCCGGCGGAAGTGGAGACGCTTTTGGGCGATCCTTCGAAGGCCAAGGCGAAACTGGGCTGGGTTCCTGAAATCACCGCGCGCGAAATGTGCGCCGAAATGGTTGCCGAGGACCTCAAGGTCGCTCGCCGCCATGCCCTGTTGAAGTCACATGGTCTCGAATTGCCGGTGAGCCTCGAATCCTAGGCGCCCGATTGGCGCGCGGGCAATGGAACCAATATTGAGGTTTGGTTCAATTGCCGGAATTGGACCGGAGCGCATGGCTGGCGTCGCCGGTGAAGTGCAGACGGGCTCACTGTTTGCGATTTCCGGCGAGGTGCATTGAGGGAAATTCGATATGCGAAGCATTTATATTGCGGGACATCGTGGAATGGTCGGGGGCGCCATTCTACGGCAGCTTGAAGCTCGACGGGATGCCGGTGAGGCGATCAATCTCATCACCCGCACCTCGTCTGAGCTGGATCTGACCAACCAGGCAGCCGTCCGGGAATTCATGCAGGACGAGGCGCCGGATGCGGTGATTCTTGCTGCTGCGAAGGTCGGCGGAATCCACGCCAACAATACTTATCCGGCGGATTTCATCTACGACAATCTGATGATTCAGTCGAATGTGATCCGCCATGCCCATGATGCCGGCGTGCAGCAACTTCTCTTTCTCGGCTCCTCATGTATCTACCCGCGAGCGGCCGAGCAGCCTATGGCCGAGGATGCCTTGCTGACCGGTGTGCTGGAACCGACCAATGAGCCTTATGCCGTTGCCAAGATTGCCGGGATCAAATTGTGCGAGAGCTTTAATCGCCAGCACGGGCGGGATTATCGCTCGGTGATGCCGACGAATCTTTACGGGCCCGGCGATAATTTCCACCCCGAGAACTCCCATGTCCTGCCCGCTCTCATCCGCCGCTTCCATGAGGCTGCGGAGCGTGGAGACCCCGAGGTCGTCGTCTGGGGGTCGGGCAAGCCGATGCGCGAATTCCTGCACGTCGATGACATGGCTGAGGCGAGCCTGTTCGTGCTCGATCTGCCGAAGCCTGTCTATGACGCCAATACCAGGCCGATGCTCAGTCACATCAATGTCGGGACCGGGAGCGACGTCTCTATCGGCGAACTGGCTCACATGGTGGCGGATGTCACATCCTATCGGGGCCGCATCACCCAGGACATCAGCAAGCCAGACGGAACCATGCGCAAATTGATGGATGTCTCGCGTCTGGAGCGGATGGGCTGGCGTGCGCGGATATCATTGCTGGACGGCTTGCGTGAGACCTATGAGTGGTTCCTTGCGCATGGCGATGAACTGCGCCGTTAATTCGCGGTTATCGAGAACACTTCAGGGCCGAGCATCCGCGTAGATCCTCGACACCCGGAGGCATTGTCGTCTTCAATGCTGAGGGGCGGGAATGCGAAACGGTCTCGATTTTGTCCCATCGGCGGGTGCTGACGGGTTCATGAGGATTGGTGTCGGGTGCGGCACGGTTTCCTGCTTGCGTCCAGGCGGCAGGGGTATCCCCACGCCGACCCTGCAGGATTGCTGGGGGAGAGTCTGGCTGGTTGCGTCCCCCGGGCGAAATCAATGGGGGATCCTCCCATCGGCCTGCCTCGCCCTGGACGGGGGCAATCGCGACCTTCCCCAGCTTGTGAATTTTGTGAGCTCGCTTACGATGGACCAAAGATTCATGCGTGACTGAGTCGACAGCTACACACTCAATTGCGAGTTTCGGGGAAATAATGGTCTGTGTGAGGCGTGTGGTTCGGGCGCACTGAGGAATTGAGCTCCGTATCCCGCTAGCTTGCCGCCATTATCTCTGCCGTCGGGCTCAGCGCCCGGCGCTGCGGGGCGCGAAGTCAGAATGGGGTGGGAAAAGAATGATGTTTGCTCTCGCCATACATAATATGAACCTTGTCTCTTGTTGTGGTGCAATCTCGTTCGAGAGCCATGTTGATGCGATTATTGGGAACTGACATGACGACGCCAGCTACTGACAGAAACACGCTAGAAGAAGAATACGAAGCTATACTGGCCCAGTTGCCGAGCCGTGCGCCGATATATCTGCCAACCGACAAAATTCCTTTGGAAGAGAAGGTCCGAACGTTACCCCATGTCGTTCAAATATATCGACAGGACCTGGACGCTGTATACCGGCCGCGGCTTCGAGCTTTGCGCGAACAGTTCCGAGGTAAGAAACGCTGCTTTTTGATTGGCAATGGCCCCAGCCTGAATGAAACCGACCTGTCGGTCCTCAAAGACGAGGTCACGTTTGCGGTCAATGGGTTCTTTCTCAAGGCAAAAGAGCTTGATTGGACGCCTACTTTCTATTTGGTCGAGGACCATCTGGTCGCCGAGGACCGGGTAAAATTCATCAATGAATTTAAAGGTCCAATAAAGCTGTTCCCTGCTTATCTTGGGTATATGTTTGAAGCCTCAGAGGACACGATTTTCTACAATCACCGTCCCCGAAAGAGCTACCCGCATGGCTTCGACTTCTCCACTGAAGCCGACAAGATCACATATACCGGCTGCACGGTAACATTCTCGATGATGCAGATCGCAGCTTACCTCGGGTTCGAAGAAATTCATCTGATTGGGGTGGACGCCAGTTATTCGCTTCCTAGTGATGCCAAGGAGAGCAAGGATTACGGCGTTGGTGTGCTGGACATGCAATCCGACGATCCGAACCATTTCGACCCCGACTATTTTGGCAAGGGATATCGTTGGCATGATCCTCAGGTCGACAAGATGGTCGAAGCCTATAGCGAGGCTCGCCGCGTCCTGCAGGGTACGGGTCAGACGATCTATAATTCCGGAATTGGCGGCCAGCTTGAGGTGTTTGAGCGGCGGAAATTTCACGAGATTTTCCCTCACGCACGATCTCCGGAGGAAATGTCGGCTTTAGTTGATGCGGGTCGCTATTCGCGTCTGTTGGTGCTTGACATGACGCCGTTTGCGAACGGGACGGCAACGGGGGAAATCAAGGCAAACCTTCTCGGCGGCTGGCCGAGCGACCGGCTGCTGCAAATTGCGCGGCACGGCAAGGACGGTTTCGCGCTTGTCCGGCCGGATAGAGACGGCGGCTATAAGTGCGAACCTTGCTCCGCAGAAGATGCGCGAGAGGCCGCCCACGGCTTTGGTGCAGATGCTGTCCTCTACCGCCCCGTCCCGGACGTGCCTTGGCTGCACGCCTTGGCAATGCAGCTGCTGCAGACGCTCAACAAGCCGATCATCATCTGGGTCATGGATGATTGGCCGCGCGACTTGGCTGCGCGGGATCCCGACCAGTCGCGTATGTTCGATCGAGACCTTCCGATCTTGCTGGAGCATGCGCAGGTGAGGCTGTCTATTTCGGAGGCAATGTCCCGGGAATTCAAGACGCGGTACGGAGTCCCATTTCTGCCGTTGGCGAATGGCGTTCACGCCAGCGACTGGCCGGCGCGTGAGCGCTCTGTTGATCGGAGTTTGCGGATTCGCTACGCCGGCGGTCTGGCGGCGAATATGCAACTCACAAGCGTTCTGCGGCTGGCCAGGGCGATAGAGCGTCTCGGGCAGGCCGGGCATGCGGTGTCGTTGGAGATCAGCACGCAGCCATGGTGGTTGCGCGAGGCCAAGGACGAATTCACCTCCTTCGAATTCACGACGATCTCTGACGTGTCTCGCCCGCCCGAGGCGTATCGGAAGTGGTTGCGTGAAGCTGATGTTGTTGTAATTGCGTATAATTTTGATGAAGCCACCATGCGTTACGTGCGCTACTCCATGGCCAATAAATTGCCGGAGTGCCTGGCGTCAGGGGCGGTGCTTTTGGCGCATGGTCCATCCGAGGCAGCGACTATCGAACATCTCAAACGCAACAATCTTGGTGTTGTTGTCGATCTTGCGAGTGACGAAGCGCTTGAAACAGCCATCCTGTCTCTAATCAAATCCCCTGAGCGCCGCCAGGCTCTCGGCGAAGAGGCCCGAAATTTCGTTTTCGAAAACAATAATTTGGAGACCTTGCGCGACACGCTCCGTCAGATCGTATCGGGCGCCGCGGCTTCCGGCGGTGGTGGGCTACCCAAGTCCGGCCGGGATCATAGGTCTGTCAGCGGCTCCGCTCCCATAGACAAAGAGGCTCGTGGGCCAAGTAGCCGGAATGAGACAATTGAGCCAGAAGTTCAGCCCGGGAGGCATGGCGATCAGATTCAGCGTGGCCGAAATCGGCCAAGCGTCCCGCAAAGCTCACCTGTTCACGCTGAGCGCAGCCGGGCACGGCCGACGAAAGCTCAGATGGTTGATCGAGCGTCTGACATGTTGAGCGCCGATATTGCTCCCGCGGTATTCTGTCTCTCGGGTGTGGATCGCGCAGCGGTGTCAGCGCGGATGGGGCGTGCATTGAACGAGGTTCCTCGCCAATTCACACCCTCGGCCTTGGCTTCGGCCGTGGAAGGCGGGCGTAGTGCCGTCGTCGTTTATTGCGAGGCGGAAGAGCAGTTGGTCTCGGCCATGGTTGCAGGACTGAGCCCAAGCCAGGTCCTGACCGACTGGAGCTCTGAAACGGCCCAAATGCTGCAAATTCGCAGTCAGTCGCGCCGGCGGATTTTTTTGGTGCGGAACCGCCACTTCCTTCATGGCACGAATGAGGACTTGAACCTGCTTCAGGAAATGGTTGCACTTTCCATTGGGGGCGCTCCGGTCGTTGATGATGGTTTGGCGGCAGATGGATTCTATCGGGTGCTCGCGCGGCAGCTTCTGGCGGACTCACCGAAGGCTCAATCACTTGGCCTCGAACTCGACGCAAGCAGTCTGCCCTGGGCGCGCGCGGAGGTGATGGTTGATATCGATGCTGTCTACGAGCAGAATCAACAAGTCTTGTCCAATCTGGAACAGCAATGTGAAGCGCTCACCGCTGCGGAATCGTCGCAAGCGCGGTTGCATGATCAGATCGGGCGATTGCGGGAGGAGCTGCTGGGCCGCGGCGCACAGGCAGATCGAGAGCGTACGCTTTCCGAGCAAATAGAGCAGCTTCATTCAGAACTGCGCGTCGGGAAAGACCGTTGCGCGGCCCTTGCTCAGCACGTGTCCGCAGTGGAGGCGCAGCGCGATGAAATTTTGCACTCTTCTTCATGGAAGCTGACGAAACCTCTGCGCGCTATGAAAGAGATGTTCGGTGGTGCCAGCAGTAAGAAGATCGATTGATATGATCCAAGCGCAGACAGGTAATCATCACCGCACCATCATTCATATTGGCGCAGGCGACGGAGTTGAGCTTGACGGGTATCTTGCAGGCGATGCTGAACGCATCATTCTGGTTGAGCCTGAACCCGACCGTGCTGCGGCCCTCGAGCGCCGTTGCGGGAATGATCCGCGGACATTGGTCATTGCGGCAGCGCTCACTGGCGCGGTCGGCGAGGCGGAGTTGAAGACCTTCAACATCCGCGCACTGGATGGCCTTTGTTCCGCTGAGGCGGCAAAGAGCATTTATCCGGGCTTGCGCCTCCTCAATCGTATGGTGGTCCCTACATTGTCGCCGGGTCGGTTGTTGGAGAAGACCGGGGCGCTTTCTGGTCCTGCCCGCGTCATACTTCACGCGACTGGGATGGAGGCCGATATATTGCGGGCCTGGCCGACCGAAGATCTGCATTCCACAATTGATACAATTGAGTTGCGGTGCACCGCTTCAAGCCTGTTCGAGACCGGGAGCGACCTGGCGAGTTTGCGCGAGCTGGCACAAAGTCTGGGGCTCGAAGAGGTCCAATCGGACCTTTCGGACCCTGATTGGCCGAAACTGGTCTTGCGGTCGAATCCGTTGCGCCTGCAACTCGACGCCCAGCATTTGTTGAATCATCAGCTTGAGGTCAAGCTGTCCGAAGCTGAGAAGGCGGTCGAATCGGCTATTGAGGCAAGGGCGGCGCGGGACGTTCGGATCAAAGAGCTTGAGGCTCAATTCGTTCAAGCGGAAAGAGTTCACAAGGAAGCCGCAAAGACGAGCCGGGTCGAAGCCGAGAAGGCGCTCAAATCTGCCATAGCAACGCTGGGCGCTCGGGACGTTCGGATCAAGGAGCTTGAGGCTCAATTCGTTCAAGCGGAAAGCGCGCACAAGGAGGCCGAAGAGGCGCTCAAATCGGCGACTGATGCGATGGCGGCGCGGGACGTTCGGATCAAGGAGCTTGAGGCTCAATTCGTTCAAGCGGAAAGCGCGCACAAGGAGGCCGAAGAGGCGAGCCGAGTCGAAGCCGAGAAAGCGCTCAAATCTACCATCGCAACGATGGGCGCTCGGGACGTGCGGATCAAGGAGCTTGAGGTTCAACTCGTTCAAGCGGAAGGCGCGCACAAGGAAGCCCAAGAGGCGCTCAAATCGGCGACTGACGCGATGGCGGCGCGGGACGTTCGGATCGAGGAGCTTGAGGCTCAACTCGTTCAGGCGGAAAGCGCCCACAAGGAAGCGGCAAAGGCAAGCCGGACCGAGGCCGAGGAGGCGCTCAAGGCGGCGACTGACGCGATGGGCGCTCGGGACGTTCGGATCAAGGAGCTTGAAGTTCAACTCGCTCAAGCTGAAACCGACCGTCAATCAGAGCATGCGAAGGCCGAATCCCTGCAAGAAACTCTGATTGCTCGGACGGCCGAGCATGCTGCAGCCCGGTCCGATCTCGCGGTAGCCCTGCGGATGCAGGCGATGCTGCAAGGCGATTTGCGCGATCTACAGACCCGCTATGCCGAGACGTTGAGCGTGCGACAACAACAGGAAGATCTGCTGTGCAAGCTGACGCCGCGTCTGCAGGAAGCGGCCCGGCACATTCAGGATCTTTCGGTCCTGCAGTCGGAGGAGCCGGATCAACTCGGCCAGGCCAAGGCCAAAAAGCCGCGGGGCCGCAGGCCCAAAACCCTGCCGGGCGCTTGAGAATGGTCTCCGCACCCACAGGCGTCGCTTCCGAGGCCCTTCTCGAGACGCTCGACGAGGCCCTGAGCCTCCTTGGGGAGTATGCCTTCGAGGTCCGGCAAACGGCGGACCCTTTGCCGAGTCTTCTGTCTCAGTGTGAGGCCTTTTGTGATTCTGTCCCTGAAACGGAGCCGGTAAGGACCATCCACCATATGGCCAGTTCTGGCGGGACCATGATCTCGAAATGCCTGGCGGCGCTGCCGAATACGTTGTTATTGAGTGAAATCAATCCGCTCAGCACGCTCCACATCCGGGAGGGTGAAAAGCAGTTTTCGCCGACCGATCTGCTGCTCGCCTTGCGCAAGGCTGTGCGGCCCCAGGACGAGGACACCCTGATTCGTGTCTTTCTGAGCTCGATGACGGCGCTGCGCGCTGAAAGCGCAGCAAAAGGTCTGCGGCTTGTCCTGCGGGACCATCCGCATTCCAGTTTCTGCACCACGGCGGAGGCCGCCGCCCGCCCGACCCTGTACGAACTCCTGGCACCTGAAATGCCGTGCCGCTCCGTTGTGACAGTGCGTCATCCCCTCGATTCCTACCTGGCGCTGCAGCAGAATAAGTGGCTCCATTTCTCGCCATCCACGCTCGAAGAATATGCTGTGCGCTATGAGGCGTTTCTCGACCGTCATGCGGGCATTCCGGTGTGCCGTTATGAGGATTTCGTCGCCGATCCCGAGGCCACGCTTGAACAGATTTGCGGTTATCTGGAACTGCCGACAATGGCGGGTGTGCCCGAGCTGATTTCCGCCGTCACCTTGACCGGAGACAGCGGTCGCCGCAGCGCGATTATTGAAGCTCGTCCGCGGCGCCCGGTCCCCGATGAGCTGCGCGCTGCGGCGCTGGTAAGCAAAACCTATCAGCGGCTGTGCGAACGCTTTGATTACACAAGTGCGGCGGATTGAGCCGGTCAGACCGGCGGTTCCCCGACAGGTTTGGGGTGTTGAAACGAGGGCACGGCCGGAATCCTGACAGGCTGGGTGACTATTTTCAGGGCCCGAATTTTTGGCCAGGTGAATACGGTTTTGAAAATATCGTCTGACCGGCTCCTCGACCTGAACTGGTTTGTGGGCCTGCTGGATGTTCAATGCGGAGTAGACGGGCATGTGCGGAATAGTCGGCGTTTCGGGACGGGCAGGAGCAAAGCATGTGTTGCTTGAAGGGCTTCGGCGCCTTGAGTACCGCGGATATGATTCGGCGGGCATCGCCATCCAGTGCGATGATGGATCACTGACCCGGGTGCGTGCGTCGGGCAAGGTCGCTGCGCTCCTGGAGATTACGCCGGAGGCCTTGGCTGGCCCGAGCGGTATCGCCCACACCCGGTGGGCCACCCATGGTGCGCCGACCGAAGCCAATGCCCATCCGCACCGTGCAGGGCGCGTCTGTCTGGTCCACAACGGCATTATCGAGAATTTCAAACCGCTGCGTGACGAGCTCATCGCCGACGGGCGGGTCTTTTCCAGCGAAACCGATACCGAGGTTGTGGCGCATCTCCTCGATCGCGCGTTGGCGAGCGGCGACACGCCGAAACAGGCCCTGGCGGCGGTTCTCGAGCGTTTGCAGGGGGCCTTCGCGCTGGCGGCCATTATTGAAGGCGAACCGGATTTGCTGCTTGGCGCGCGCCGCGGGGCGCCGCTGGTGGCGGCCATTGGTGACGGGGCAGGCTTCCTCGCCTCGGACATTCTGGCAATTGCCGGAGAAGCCCGCTCTGTCGTCTATCTTGAAGAAGGCGATGCCGTTCTGGTCCGGCGGGATTCCCTCGAGATTTTCTCGGCAGGCGGAAAGCCGGCGACCCGTCCGATGGTGTCCATCCCGCAGTCTGCCGTCCTGGCCGAGAAGGGCAATTACCGCCACTTCATGCAGAAGGAAATTTACGAGCAGCCGGAGGTCGTGGGTCATACGCTGAGTGGCTATCTCGACGCCGTCGCCGGACAGGTGCGCGACAGGCCCGGGATTGATTTTGCCGCGGCCTCCCGGCTTCTCATCGTTGGCTGTGGCACGGCGTCCTATGCCGGGCAGATCGCTGAATACTGGTTCGAGGCGCTGGCCGGGATCCCGGTCGAGGTCGATATCGCCTCGGAATTCCGTTACCGCCAACCGGCCTTCATGCCGAATGACGTGGCGCTGTTTATCTCCCAGTCCGGCGAGACCGCTGACACGCTCGAAGCGATGCGGATGTGCAAGGCTGCAGGGCTGAAGACGATCGTGCTGGTCAATTCGCCCCATTCCTCCATGGCGCGGGAGGCTGATATCGTGGCACCAACCATGGCCGGACCGGAAATCGGTGTCGCCTCGACCAAGGCCTTCACCTGCCAGCTTGCTTCGCTGGCAGCGCTCGCCGTCCTGGCCGGCGTTCAACGTGGCCGGATCGATGCCAGCGAACAGGCCAGCCACGTCACGCGCCTGATGAGGATTCCCGGCCTGATGGCGCAGGCCCTGCACATCGAGGACCAGATCAACCATCTCGCCAGCGAGTTGGCCCAGGCCTCTATCGTGCTCTATCTCGGGCGCAATGAATTCTTCCCGATGGCGCTGGAAGGGGCTCTCAAGCTCAAGGAAATCAGCTATATCCACGCCGAGGGCTATGCCGCAGGTGAGCTCAAGCATGGACCGATTGCCTTGATCGAAGACGATGTCGCTGTGATCGTCATCGCGCCTCACGACCACCTCTTCACCAAGACTCGCTCCTCGATCCAGGAAGTGCGTGCGCGTGGAGCCCGCGTCATCGCAATCACCGACGATCTTGGCGCTGCCGAACTCGAGGGGGAAGCGAGTTCCATCATCACGCTGCCGCGAGCAGAGGGCCTGGCTGCGCCGCTCGTCGCGGCCGTGGCGGTGCAATTGCTCGCCTATTACGTCGCGGTCCACAAAGGTACCGATGTCGACCAGCCGCGCAATCTGGCCAAATCGGTGACGGTAGAATAGCGAAATTTTTCGTGACTTTATCGGGCCTGTAACGCGGTCTATAGGGCGCTCAGTTTCCATGGCGTGACGTGTTTGCGTCCCACATATTCTTCAAGACCGGGAAGTCCCATGACCGAAATGATCCCCTTCATCGACCTCAAGGCCCAGCGTGGCCGCATTGGCGCCCGCATCGATGCGGCCATTGCCAAGGTATTGGATGAGGGCCGCTATATTCTGGGACCGGAAGTCACGCAGCTGGAGGCCGATCTGGCGGCGTTCAACGGGGAAGGGCGGGCACTGAGCTGCGCGAATGGGACAGACGCCATTCTCATCCCGCTGATGGCCTGGGAGATCGGGCCCGGCGACGCGGTCTTCGTGCCGAGCTTCACCTTTGCCTCGACTGCCGAAGTCGTGGTGTTGGCCGGTGCTTCGCCGGTTTATGTCGATATCGATCCCGACACCTACAATATGTCGCCCGCCAGCCTGGCTGCAGCGATCGATGCCGTGAAGGCGAAGGGCGAGCTGACACCGCGCGCTGTCATCGCCGTCGACCTGTTCGGTCAGCCGGCCGATTACCCGGCGCTGGCGAAGATCACGCGCGCTCACGGCATGAAGCTCATCGCCGACGGCGCACAAGGCTTCGGTTGCACGCTGGACGGCCAGTCCTCGCTGCATTGGGCCGACGTGCTCACCATCAGCTTCTACCCGGCCAAACCGCTCGGTTGTTACGGCGATGGCGGCGCGGTGATGTGCAAGGATGATGCGCTGTATGATCTGATGAAGTCCGTGCGCGTGCATGGTGAGGGCAAGGAGCGCTATGAGTATGCGCGCATTGGCCTCAATTCCCGCCTAGACACTATCCAGGCGGCGGTACTGATCGAAAAACTGCGCGTCTTCGGTGAGGAAATCGAAATGCGTCAGCGTGTTGCTGATCGCTACGCCGCCGGTTTCGGCAATCAGGTCAACTGGCCGCGCGTGCCCGCCAATGCCCAATCAAGCTGGGCTCAATACACGATCGAAGTGGCTGATCGCGACGGGTTCCGCGCCCATCTCGCAGCGAAGGGCGTGCCGAGCGCGATCTATTATCCAATCCCGCTGCATCTGCACGATCCCTATGCGCCATACCCGATGGCGCCCGGCGGTCTCCCGGTGACCGAGGCCGCTGCACATCGCGTCGTGTCGCTGCCGATGCATCCGGACATGTCGGATGCGCATATCGATCAGGTGATCGAAGCCGTGCTGAGCTATCCGGCCGCGCATGGTTGAACGGTGCGGGCTGACCCGGTTTGCACGTGATGGCGCTATCGGGTGGTAATTGCCGCTCACCTATCCTAAATCGCATTGATACGGGGCGTGTCCGGGCTTTGGCCTGCGTTTGAAGCGTCCCGGCCAGTGAGGACATGATGAGCACCATTCAGGACAGCGTCCGCGCCTATGCGAAGCGGTTTCAGAGCCCCCGGCACCGGGATCGCCCGCTCTCCGCTCATCTCAAGGCGCTTGAATCGGAAAGCATGCACATCATGCGCGAAGTGGCCGCTGAGTTTCAGCGGCCGGTGATGCTGTATTCGGTCGGCAAGGACTCGGCGGTGATGCTGCATCTGGCGATGAAGGCTTTCTATCCCTCCCTGCCGCCCTTTCCACTGCAGCATGTCGACAGCACGTTCAAATTCCGCGACATGATCACCTTCCGCGATGCGATCGCCGCCGAGCTGGGCCTGGAAGTCCGCGTCGAGATCAATCAGGACGGCGTCGAGCGCGGCATCAACCCCTTTGATCACGGCTCCAATCTGCACACCCAGGTGATGAAGACCGAAGCGCTGCGCAATGCGATGACCCGGCATAAATATGATGCCGCTTTCGGCGGTGCGCGTCGCGACGAAGAGAAGTCGCGTGCCAAGGAGCGCATCTTCTCCTTCCGCGACGGCCATCATGGCTGGGACCCGAAGAACCAGCGCCCCGAGCTGTGGCGCAATTATAATACAAAGATCAAACCGGGAGAATCGATCCGCGTCTTCCCGCTGTCCAATTGGACCGAACTCGATATCTGGCAATATATTCTCGAGGAAGACATCCCGATTGTGCCGCTCTATTTCGCGGCGCACCGGCCGGTCGTGGAACGCGACGGTCAATTGATCATGGTCGATGATGAGCGCATGCCGATGGCCGAAGGCGAGAGCCCGGAGCTGCGGCTGGTCCGCTTCCGCACACTGGGCTGTTATCCATTGACCGGTGCGGTTGAGTCCGGTGCGACGACGCTGGAGGAAATCGTGCTGGAAATGCTCACCGCCCGGACTTCGGAACGGTCGGGCCGCTTGATCGACCATGATGAGTCCGGTTCGATGGAGAAGAAGAAGCGGGAGGGCTATTTCTGATGAATGAGCTGACCCCGCCTGCGGACCTCATGGACCGTCTGACACAATCCGGTGGCCATGGTGTGCTGCGCTTTCTGACCTGTGGCTCCGTGGATGACGGCAAGTCGACCCTGATCGGCCGCTTGCTCTACGATTCAAAGCTGTTGTTCGAGGACCAGCTCAGCGTGCTGGCTCGCGACAGCCGCAAGCATGGCACGGTCGGCGAGGAGATTGATTTCGCCCTGCTGCTTGACGGTCTCGAGGCCGAGCGCGAGCAAGGCATCACGATTGATGTCGCCTATCGCTATTTCGCGACCGAAAAGCGTAAATTTGTCGTCGCCGATACACCGGGCCATGAACAATACACACGCAATATGGCGACGGGTGCCTCAACAGCGGATGTCGCGGTGATTCTGATCGATGCCCGCCGCGGCGTGCTGGTCCAGACGCTGCGCCACACCTATATCGCGCGCATGATGGGCATTCGCCACGTTGTGCTGGCGGTCAACAAGATGGATCTTGTCGATCATTCGCGCAGCCGCTTTCACGAGATCGTTGCGGAATATTTCAAGAGCGCGGAGAGTCTGGGCTTCCAGACGATCACGCCGATACCGATATCGGCGCGGTTCGGGGAAAATGTCACCCGACGCAGCGAAAACATGAGCTGGCACACCGGCCCGACCTTGCTTGAGCATCTGGAGCTTCTTGATGTCGATGCCGAGGTTCAGAACCAGCCTTTCCGCATGCCAGTGCAATGGGTCAATCGCCCCAATCTCAATTTCCGCGGCTATTCCGGCATTGTTGTCTCCGGCTCGATCAAGCCGGGCGATGCCATTATCGTGGCCAAATCGGGCACGGCAGCGAATGTCAGCCGCATTGTCACCGCCGATGGCGATCTCGACGAGGCGGTGGCGGGCGATTCCGTCACCCTGGTTCTCAATCAGGAGATCGATATTTCACGCGGTGATGTGATTTCCTCTGCCGAGGAACGGCCAGAGGTTTCCGACCAGTTTGCCGCTGAAATCCTGTGGATGCACCAGGATGACCTTCTGCCCGGGCGCTCCTACTTGCTGAAAATCGGCACCGCGACCACGCCGGCGACCATCTCGTCGCTACGCCACCGTGTCGACGTCAATACCTATGAGAAACAGCCCTGCCGCAAACTGGAAATGAATGGCATCGGGATGTGCAATGTTTCCACTGCCCAGCCGATCGCCTTCGACCCGTATCAGAAAATCCGCGATATGGGCGCCTTCATCCTGATCGACCGCTTTACCAATCAGACGGTCGGCGCCGGCATGATTGAATTCGGCTTGCGCCGGGCGTCCAATATTCACCATCACGCGATGACGGTGACGAAGGCCGAGCGCGCCCAGATCAAGGCGCAAAAACCGGCCATTCTCTGGTTCACGGGGCTGTCGGGCGCCGGAAAATCAACCGTCGCCAATCTGGTCGAACAAAAGCTGGCCAGCGCCGGTCACCACACCTATTCGCTCGATGGCGATAATGTCCGCCACGGCCTCAACCGCGATCTGGGCTTCACCGATGAAGACCGCGTCGAGAATATCCGCCGTATCGGCGAGGTCGGCCGTCTATTCGTTGAATCCGGCTTGCTGGTGACCTGTTCCTTCATTTCACCCTTCCGTTCGGAGCGGCAAATGGTGCGCGAACTGGTCGAGGAGAATGAGTTTATCGAAGTCTTCGTCGACACCCCGCTCGAGGTCTGCATCCAGCGAGACCCGAAAGGGCTCTACAAGAAGGCTCAGGCGGGTGAGATCAAGAATTTCACCGGTTTCGACAGCCCCTATGAGGCGCCTGAAAACCCGGAGCTGCGCATCGATACGAATGAGATTTCGGCGGAAGATGCGGCCGACCAGGTCGTCGCCTATCTGCGGCAGACAGGTCGCCTCGGCTAGCCTGGCTGCGTGTGCGGGCATTGTTGGAGGCCGGGTCGCCATACCCGGCCTCTTGTCTGTCCGATTGCGGGTCTATGGGCGCCTGCCCCAGGCGACGAAGGCGCTATTGAGGAATTCCGTTTCGGTCTTGGCGTAGAGGAAAGCGGCCCCGTCTGGTGTCAGCACGGCACCGCCTGCCGCGTTGAGAACGGCATGACCGGCACCGGTATCCCACTCGCGGGTCGGACCGAAACGTGGGTAGACGTCGGCCAGACCTTCAGCGATGAGGCAGAATTTGAGCGAGGAACCGGCGGAGGTGCGCTCTGTGACGCCTGCCGCATCGGCAAAAGCGAGGGTGGCGGCGTCGGCATGTGAGCGGCTCATCACGCCGGTGAGCCCCGATGCCGGACGGGCGCGGGTCTGGATGGGCGCCATCTGCGCGGGACCCACAGTCTCGCCAGCGGCGAGGTCGCCGGCCCAAGCCTGACTGCCACCGACATACAGTCGCTTCTTGGCTGGCGCGTAGACACAGCCCGCGGTCGGCACCCGGTTCTCGATCAGCGCGATATTGACAGTGAACTCGCCATTCTTGTTGATGAATTCCTTGGTGCCATCGACCGGGTCGACGAGCACGAAGGTCGAACCAATCTCCGGGCGGAAGCCGGCGGAAAAACTCTCCTCGGCGAGGACCGGGATGCCCGGCAGGATCCGCTCCAGGCCGGCCAGAATGATGGCCTCGGCGAGTTCGTCGGCGTCGGTGACTGGCGAAGCATCATCCTTGCTGCGGGAGGCGAAGTCCGAATTATAGACCTCCATGATGGCGTAACCCGCGTCGCTGCAGAGTTGGCCGAATTCGAAGGCGAGGGCGTTTTTGTCCTGGATCAGGGGCATTGGAACTCCGGTCGGGTCGGGAAATATCTGGTCTCACGCTGGAACCCAGCGGGAATCAGGCCTGACGGCGGGCGTTGCGACCCGGTCCGCAGGCAATAGCGCCCCCGATGAGCCCCCTAGAAATGCCAGAACCCCGCCGCTTGAGCGAGCCTTGATTGCCGGGCCTTGGCAGCCGGGCGTTCGAGTCCGCCCGGCAGATGTCAGCCCAAGCGAACGGCTCAGGTCTGTTAGTCCGGCGGGGACAGCGTGCCGAGAAGGTCGGCGATGGCTTGTACATAAGCCCGGAAAGCGGTTCGCCCGGCCTTGGTAATCCGGACCCGGGTCAGGGGTTTGCGACCGATAAAACTCTTTTCGATCGCGACAAACCCGGCACTTTCGAGCTTGCGCAAATGCACCGAGAGATTGCCCTGGGTGGCATCGAGCGCAGCTTTCAGCTCGTTGAAATCGGCGACCTCCGCATCGGCGAGATAGGTCATGATGCCGAGCCGGAGGCGTCCGTGGATGACATCGTCGATGCGGCCGATTCCCGATCCTGCTGGCGATCCTGAAGTCAATTCAGGCTCCCGCCCTGCTGCCGCTCGCGGAGGCGTCTGAATCGCCCCTCATCATTACCCAGCCTGGCAGGGCCAGCAGTGCGAACATGCCCAGGGAGGCGACCAGAACAAATTCACTTGTGCCCGCCGTCAGCGCCAGCAGGACGGCGGTGAGGAACCAGCCCGCCGATACCGCGCCGAGCCACAAGCGCTGGCGGATGCGAAAGGCGATGAACCAGACCATGCCCTGGACGGCGAAGATCGCGGCGCCATAGCTGAACCATGGATAGGGGGAGTCGAGCTTCACCGCGGTGATCCAGAAGATTGTGAGCAGGCAGAGATTGGTGATGCCGATCGCTGAGAACGCGTAGTCCAGCGCACGGCCTGCCATGGTCTTGGGCGTGCTCCTGGGCCTGCTGCGCAGGATCAGGGTCAGCACCACCAGAAAGACCAGGGTTGGACCAGTGATGACGGCCAGCATCCAGATGCCGGTAATCTCGAGGCGGCCGCTGAACTCGGCCCATTGCAGCAGGGTTTGAACGCCATAGATCAGACCGGCGGCAAACAGGGATTGTCCGGTCGCCTGGCCCGGCGGTGCTGTGTCTGAGACCAGCTCGCGCATGAAGGCAAGGTCGGCACGCGCATTGTCGATGTCCTGGGTCATATATACCTCTGAGGCTGGGTGCGAGCCGGGGCGATCTTGCCCCAGCCCGTACCGGAAGTCATGGCTGTGTTGTCTGGGTATTCAGTGCCGGGGCGGCGATCGCTGGCCCGCCTCCAAGCCTGCGGCCATTGAGCCAGGCTCCAAGCCAGCTATTGCGGACGAAGAGCTGGTAGCTGCCCAGCAGGATACCCATCGTGGTCGCCAGCACGAGTGCGAATTTCACCGCTCCCGGCCAGGGCAGATCCGAGACGGCGACCTGCAGGGCCATGACCAATGGCAGATGCATGATGTAGAGCCAGTAGGATGAATCCGCGAGATAGCGGCGGGCCGGGCTATGCCCTGACCAGAATTGCAGTGCCAGACCGGTGAGGGCCAGCGTCCAGGCCCAACTCGCAATCCCATAGGCTGCCGCCAGTATTGCTTTCTGTGGTCCGGCCATAGCGGGCGTGAAATCGGGAACCAGTCCGAGTTGGCGCACGCAGATCGTTGTGGCGACCAGAGCCAGAGTGAGATTGGCCGGCCACCAGCGCCGCCAGGCCTCGAGCAGGTCGGTCTGCCCTTGCACCAGCCAGCCGGCGCCAAAGGCGACGCCATAGGCGATCAAGGCACCGGTATCGGGCAGAAATCCCGTATCCGGGGTCGGGATGCCGAACCAGGCATACCAGGCCGGGTTGAGCAAAAACCAGGTCGCGACCGGTGCCGCCAGGATAAGCACGCCGAGCGGGGTGCGCATGATCCACCCTGCCAGGCGGTCGACCGGATTTGATGGCGTCATCACCGCTCCACCCAGTTTGGTGATCAGGTAAAGGGCTGTGGCCGCGACATAGAAGATCAACAATAAATAGAGAAACCAGAGATGAGTGAGCGGCAGGCTGGCCAGTTCCAGGGGCGGTGGTGGCGGCGTGCCCTCGGGGACAACCCCGCCATTGGCCTTCAGGAAGCCCCAGATAAAGACAGCGGTGATCATGGCGAAAAGCGGGGCCCAGAACACCAGGAGTGGCAATGCAATGCGTTTGCTCCGGTCGCCCAGAAAACCGATCGCGCCGCGTTTGCCGATTGCCATGCGGGCAAAGAAGCCGGCGATGAAGAAGAAGAGCGTCAGCCGGAAGATATGCGGAATGAGGAAGGCAAAAGAAAACCCCTCTCCACCGGCCACATCCTGGCTGGCCCAGATCTGCGGTCCGGGCAGGAATGACATAGATGCGTGCAGGACGATTCCCAGCAGCAGCGCCAGGGCGCGAACCGCGTCCAGGGCATGCAGGCGTTCGTTTTGAGTGTGTGGCACGGGCAGCCTCCGATCGTTTGAAGGTGTGCATATATCGCAAACTGGTTTATAATGTAAACTGCAAATATGAAGAGGCGGCCTTCGCGCGGGGGGTGCGGGACTGGACCTGCGGGATCGGCCCGCTCTGATCCCTGCCTGTGTTGAGAAGATGCTCCGGCGGTCGGCTAGAACCGCCCCGCCTGGAAATCTGTCACCGCCTGCTGTAACTCCGCCTGGGTGTTCATTACGAATGGGCCATAGCGAGCGACCGGCTCACCCAGCGGCTGGCCGGCGACCAGCAAGAAGCTCGCGCCGGTGGGACCGGCCTTCAGCGACACGGAATCGCCACTGGACAGGACGGCAAGGTCGGGATCCTTGACGGTCTCGCCGCCGTCAGACACTTCACCCCTATAGACCGAGATGAAGACGGTATGTCCGGCAGGGACGGCCTCGGTGAATTCGGTGCCGGGCGCCAGCGTGATGTCGAGCAGAAGCGGTTTCGTCGCGATCTGTGCGACCGGCCCGGTGGTGCCA
>TARA_R110002124_G_scaffold15982_8_pt1 | contig 24987 bp, 20 predicted proteins | sample TARA_R110002124 | Tara Oceans TARA_R110002124 (sample SAMEA4397445) | marine metagenome | biome: Polar Biome; feature: [SRF] surface water layer (ENVO:00010504); material: water (ENVO:00002006), including particulate matter (ENVO:01000060) such as... | depth 5 m
GATACACCGTCGGCTTGGCCGCGATGGCCTTACTCCCATGTTTTGGTACCACTGCGCGGTTCTTAACCCTACCGGCGTCGGTCGCGATTTATGGTCACGACCCTTTCCGTTCTCCCCCATCTGATCGCCAAAGTCCGAAGCTAGCAAGGGCCGCCCCGACTGTTACCTCCCACCGAGTGAGGCTGATGCCTTGCGAAGCGGCGTTGAAATGGTGAAACTAACCAGGCGTCATACATTGGCGCGCCCCTTCCCAACCGGCGGAGCCTGACCGGCATGAGCGACAGCCGACTGACCTTTAAGGAGATGTGCACCCGGTTCGACGTGACACCGCGCACATTGCGTTATTACGAATATATCGAGTTGCTGACCCCCGAGCGTCAGGGGCGGTCCCGATTTTACCGCCCACGGGACCGCGCGAGAATGAAACTGATCCTGCGCGGGCGGAAATACGGCTTTTCACTCGAATCGATCCGTCAGTGGCTGGATATATATGACGAGCAGGGCTCCGAGGCGCAGCGACAGCTTTGGATTGAAAACTCGGGGCTGCAACTGGCGGAGTTGCAGACGCAACGCGATCAGCTGGATGAGACGATTGCGGAGCTCACGAATCTGCGTCAACGCACCGCAGAATCGCTGGACGCCTACGGCGAGTCGACCGAGACGGTCCGCGACATCGTCGAGGACTGATACCCGAATCACATCGCCGCATCTGCCTGCCCCTGCCGGGCGGTACACCGGATGACCTGATGGCACCCGACGGGCTTTTCCGCCTTCGCAGAGTCAGAATATGTCGCTGACTCCCACTTAACGTTAACTGATCTTACGTCACCTACGAAATGACGCAGCGTATCGCTTACGTTAACGTCAACTTGCATTGTAAAGAGGTGGGGAATCTGGTTTTTGACCTTCTGATCAAAAAATTTGAACGGAGTGAGTCATGGAGACCGATAGACTGATGACGATCCGCGAAATGTGCGACGCCTATGAGGTGACGCCGCGCACCTTGCGGTTCTACGAAGCAAAGGAGTTGCTATTTCCGATCCGCGAAGGCCAGAAGCGGCTTTTCACCCGGCGCGACCGGGCCAGGTTGAAACTGATCATGCGCGGCAAGCGTTTTGGTTTCAGCCTTGAGGAAATCCGCCAGCTTCTCGACCTGTATGACATGGGCGACCAGCAGCACACGCAACTGGTCAAAACCTATTCGGTCGCCGAGGATCGACTGGCGGACATGGAACAGCGCCGGGATGAGCTGGATGCAGCGATCCTGGATTTGAAGGAACAGATGGAGTGGGGCGCCAACATGATCGCGTCTCTCTCTGCGGACAAGACCGCGGCCGAATAACCCGACCGCCGGAAATCAGGGAGAAAGCCATGCCGACCTACACCGCCCCCGTCAAGGATATGCAGTTCATCTTGCACGAGGTCCTCAAAGCCTCCGAACAGGATGTGCCCGGCTACGACGATCTCGACCGCGACTTCACCGCCGCGATCCTGGAAGAGGCCGGCAAGATCTCAACGGATGTCTTTGCCCCGCTGAACGCGATCGGCGATCAACAGGGCGTGCGTCTGGAAAACGGCGTCGTGCATACTCCCGACGGATTCAAGGCAGCATTCGATCAGTTCCGCGAAGGTGGCTGGGCGGGTCTGGATTGCGATCCCGAATACGGTGGGCAGGGTCTGCCTCACGTTTTGTCGACGGCAACCGGGGAAATCTTCTCGGCGGCGAACATGGCCTTCATGATGTATCCCGGCCTGACCCATGGTGCCTATTCCGCCATCCACGCCCATGGCAGCGACACGCAAAAGCAGACGTTCCTGCCCAAGATGGTGAGTTGCGAATGGACCGGCACCATGAACCTGACGGAGCCGCATTGCGGCACCGACCTCGGGCTGATGCGCTCCAAGGCCGAACCGCAGGACGATGGGTCTTACAAGATCACGGGCCAGAAGATCTTCATCTCGGCCGGCGATCACGACATGTCCGACAACGTCATCCATTTGGTGCTGGCCAAGATTCCCGGTGGCCCCGAAGGCATCAAGGGTGTCTCGCTGTTCATCGTGCCGAAGTTCATCGTCAAGGACGACGGCTCGCTCGGGGATCGCAACGCGCTCTCCGTCGGCAAGATCGAGGAAAAGCAGGGCATCCATGGCAACGCGACCTGCGTGATGGATTACGACGGCGCGACCGGCTACCTGCTGGGCGAAGAGCACAAGGGCATGCGCGCCATGTTCACCATGATGAACGAAGCGCGCCTCGGCGTCGGCATGCAGGGGCTGAGCCAGGCGGTCGTCGCTTATGAGAACGCCGTCACCTATGCCAAGGACCGCCTGCAAGGGCGCGCGGTGACAGGTGCCAAAAACCCAGACGGCCCTGCCGATCCCCTGATCGTGCATCCCGACATCCGCCGCTCTCTCATGGATCAGAAAAGCTTTGTGGAGGGCGCGCGCGCCTTTGGTCTCTGGTCCGCTTCGCTGATCGACCGGGCGCACCGCAACGACGACGCGGTCGCGGACGGCCTCGTGTCGCTGATGACCCCGGTGGTCAAAGGTTTCCTGACCGACCAAGGGTATGACATGACGGTACTGGCCCAGCAGATTTACGGCGGTCACGGTTATATCGAGGAATGGGGCATGTCGCAGTTCACTCGCGATGCCCGCATCACCATGATCTACGAGGGCGCGAACGGAGTGCAGGCACTGGACCTCGTGGGGCGCAAGCTCGCCGCAGGCGGCGGCAAACCCGCGATGGCCTTCTTTGAAGAGATCAAATCCTTCATCAAGGAGCATGGCGAGGACGAAGACCTCAAGTCCGGCTTTCTAGACCCGCTGAAGAACGCCTCAAAGCAATTGCAGGAAGCGGCGATGTTCTTCATGCAGAATGGCGTAAAAAACCCGAACGAGGCGCTTGCGGGCTCCTATGACTTCATGCACCTCTTCGGCCACGTCTGCCTGGGCTATATGTGGGCCCGCATGGCAGTTGCCGCGAAAAAGGCATTGGCAGACGGGGCTGGTGACAGCGCGTTCTACGAAACCAAGCTGACGACGGGGCGCTACTACATGGCGCGCCGCCTGCCCGCCTGCGCCATGCATGTGGCACGCATCACCTCGGGCGCTGACCCTGTCATGGCTCTGGACGAAGCGAACTTCTAAAGGTGCACCCGGCCGGGCCGCGCCGGCACGCGACGCCGCGTCAGATGTCGGGACCGGACCCGGTGGCCGTGCAAGGGGTTGCACGGCCACCCCTCGCCCCCTCACATAGGGGACAAGACGTGGAGGGCCGGATATCGCAGGCCAACCAGAGTGGAGGAAAAATGCCCAAACGATTCCGACTGACACGCCGCTTTCCGGTCGCGATGACCGAGGATGGCTACCGCCGCCTGAAACGCTTTTCTCAGGAGGCGGGGCTCGACGAAGGCGAAGCGCTGTCTTTCCTGTTCGAGAATTTCGACAGCGTGACGGACGAGGAAAACCTGACGCATCGTCTGCGTCTGTTCAATTCCGAATTGGAGGCGCGCAAGCGGTAAGGGCATGACGCCTCCGGCGGGAGTATTTTCGACGAGATGAAGGGCGGGGGTTCTGCGGCTTCATCTCGTCAAAAATACTCAAGATGTAGAGACGCCTCCGCTGCACAGACGGGGCGATGATGGGAGGACGAACATGATTCAGCTGCATTGTTTCGGCGAGAGCGGGAATGCCTACAAGGCCGCCCTGCCCCTGGCCCTTTCGGGACTCGACTGGGAGCCGGTGAAAGTAGACTTCTTCAACGGCGCGACGCGCACGCCGGATTATGCCGCGCTCAACATCATGGGCGAGGCCCCGGTGTTGGTCGATGGCGACACGGTCCTGACCCAGTCCGGCGTGATCCAGATGTATATCAGCGAAAAGACCGGAAAATTCGGGGGCTCGACCCCGGCAGAGGTGCGCGAGGTCTTGCGCTGGGTCTTCTGGGACAACCACAAGATGTCGTCGCAATGCGGGATGCAGCGGTTCCTGATGAACTTCCTGCCCGAGGACAAGCGGCCCAAGGAGGTTATCGCCTTTAACGCCGGTCGCCTGACCGCTGCGTACAAGACGCTCAACACCGCGCTTGCCGGGCGCGACTGGCTGGTCGGGGACAGCGTGACCAACGCCGATTTCAGCTGCTGCGGCTACCTGTTTTACCCGGAACCCTTCGGCTTTGTCCGCGGGGACTGGCCCGAGATCGATCGCTGGCTTTCAAACATCGCAGCGCTGGACGGTTGGAAACATCCCTATGATCTGATGCCCGGTCGGCCCTCCGACCGCGGCCTTTAACAAGGAGGCACACATGTCAGAAGCCTATATCTACGACGCCCTGCGCAGCCCGCGCGGCAAGGGTCGCGCGGACGGATCGCTGCACGAGGTGACTTCGGTCGCGCTTGGCAAACAGATGCTGAACGCGATCAAGGACCGCTCGGGTCTCGAAGGACACGCGGTCGAGGACGTGATCTGGGGCAATGCCACGCAGGCCATGGAACAGGGTGGATGCCTTGCGCGCACGACCGTGCTGGCCTCGGACCTTGATGAACGTATTCCGGGCCTCTCGATCAACCGGTTCTGCGCGAGCGGCATGGAGGCCGTGAACCTCGCCGCCAATCAGGTGCGCGGCGGTGCGGGCGAGGCCTATATCGCCGGCGGTGTCGAGATGATGTCGCGCGTGCCCATGGGGTCGGACGGGGCGGCGGTCGCGGTCGACCCGACGGTCGCGCTCGACAGCTATTTCGTGCCGCAGGGCATCTCGGCGGACATCATCGCCACAGAATACGGGTTTTCGCGCGATGACGCCGACGCGCTCGCCGTCGCCAGCCAGAACCGCGCCGCAGAAGCCTGGGCCGACAATAGGTTCGACAAGTCCATCGTCACCATCAAGGACGTCAACGGCCTGACCATTCTTGAGCGCGACGAATACATGCGCCCCGGCACGGACATGCAATCACTCGGCGGTCTCAAGCCCGCCTTCAAGGATATGGGCGAAACCATGCCCGGCTTTGATAACGTGGCCAAGCTGAAGTATCCGCACCTTGAGGCGATCAACCACATCCACCACGCCGGCAATTCCTCGGGCATCGTGGATGGCGCGGCGGCCGTGCTGATCGGCAACAAGGCCTTTGGCGAAAAATACGGGCTGAAGCCGCGCGCGATCATCCGCGCCACGGCCAAGGTCGGGACCGATCCCACCATCATGCTGACCGGACCGGTGCCGGCGACGCAGCGCATCCTTGAGCAATCCGGCATGTCGATCAGCGACATCGACCTCTTTGAGGTGAACGAGGCGTTTTCGGCGGTCGTGCTGCGTTTCATGCAGGCCTTCGATGTCGATCACGACAAGGTCAACGTCAACGGTGGCGCGATTGCCATGGGCCATCCGCTCGGCGCATCCGGCGCGATCATCATCGGCACGCTTCTGGACGAGATGGAGCGCCGGGGTCTCGGCACCGGCCTCGCCACGCTTTGCGTCGCCAGCGGCATGGGTGCCGCCACTATCATCGAACGCGTGTAAGGGGAGCTTGAGACATGGCTGAATTCACGATGGAAACAGGCGCCGATGGCGTCGCGATCATCACCTGGGACCTGCCCGGAAAATCGATGAACGTGCTGACCCTCGCGGGCGGCGCGGAGTTGGATGCGCTGATTGACGAGGCGCTGGCGGACGAGGCGGTCAAGGGGATCGTCATCACCAGCGGCAAGGACAGCTTTGCCGGCGGGATGGACCTCAACGTGCTCGGCGCGATGAAGGAGAACGGCGTCGAGGCGGTGTTTGACGGCGTGATGGACCTGCACCGCCGGTTGCGCAAGATCGAACTCGCCGGCATGGACCCCAAGACCAAAAAGGGCGGCAAGCCGATTGCCGCCGCCCTGCCCGGCACCGCCATGGGCATCGGACTGGAACTGCCTCTCGCCTGTCACTGTATCTTTGCCGCCGACAACCCCAAGGCCAAGATCGGCCTGCCGGAAATCATGGTCGGCATCTTTCCCGGCGGCGGTGGCACGACCCGCCTGGTGCGCAAGCTGGGCGTGATGGGGGCCTCGCAATACCTGCTGCAAGGCAAATCCGTCGACCCCAAGAAAGCAAAGGGCGCCGGGATCATCGACGAGGTCGCCGCCGATCCGGTCGCCGCGGCGAAGGAATGGGTGCTGGGTGCCTCGGACGCGGACCTCGTCAAGCCGTGGGACGCCAAGGGCTACAAGATGCCCGGTGGCGCGCCCTATCATCCGGCGGGCTTCCAGACCTTTGTCGGAGCCAACGCGATGGTCAACGGGCAAACCTGGGGCGCCTTCCCGGCGGCCAAGGCGCTGCTTTCGGCCGTTTACGAAGGCGCGATGGTGCCCTTTGACACCGCCCTCCGGATCGAGGCGCGCTGGTTCACCAATGTCATCATGAACCCCTCTTCGGGGGCGATGATCCGGTCGCTCTTCCTCAACAAGGAAGCGCTAGAAAAAGGCGCGAACCGCCCCGAAGCCCCTGATCAAACGGTCAAGAAGGTAGGCGTCATGGGCGCGGGCATGATGGGCGCGGGCATCGCGCTGGTCTCGGCCCAGGCCGGCATCGAGGTCGTGCTGATCGACCAGAAGCAGGAGAGCGCGGACAAGGGCAAGGCCTATGTCGAGAGCTACTTCGAAAAGGGCGTCAAGCGCGGCAAATCCACCCCCGAAAAGACCGAGAAGATCCTGTCGCGCATCACTGCGACCACCGATTACGACGCGTTGAAAGACGCGGACCTGATCATCGAGGCGGTGTTCGAGGATGTCGGCGTCAAGGCCGAGGTGACCCGGAACGTCGAGGCCGTGGTGCCGGAGGACTGCATCTTTGCCACCAACACCTCCACCCTGCCGATCAGCGATCTTGCCAAAGCCTCCAAACGGCCCGAGCAGTTCATCGGCATCCACTTCTTCTCTCCCGTCGAGAAGATGGCGCTGGTGGAGATCATCAAGGGCGAGAAGACCGGCGACCGTGCTGTGGCCAAATCGCTCGACTATGTGCGTCAGATCCGCAAGACGCCGATCGTGGTGAACGACGCGCGGTTCTTCTACGCCAATCGCTGCATCATCCCCTACCTCAACGAGGGCGCGCGGATGGTCGCCGAAGGGGTCGAGCCGGTGCTGGTCGACAATGCCGCGCGACTGCTGGGCATGCCCGTGGGTCCGCTGCAACTGATCGATGAGACCTCCATCGATCTGGCGGTCACGATTGCCAAGGCCACGAAAGAGGCGCTCGGCGACAAGTATCCCAAGGATGCCAAGCCGGTGGATGACCTGATGTTCGCGCTCTACGACAAGGGGCGTCTTGGCCGCAAATCCAACGCCGGATTCTATGCCTACGACGAAAAGGGCAAACGTCAGGGTCTCTGGGAGGGGCTCGACGAGCTGACGCCGACGCTGGATGAGCAGCCCGAAGTGACCGAGGTGCAGCATCGTCTGATGTTCGCACAGGTGCTGGAGGCGGTCCGCGCGCTGGAGGAAGGCGTGCTGGAAGACATCCGCGAAGGCGATGTCGGCGCGATCCTCGGCTGGGGGTTTGCGCCCTGGTCCGGGGGGCCGTTCAGCTGGCTCGACATCCTCGGCGCACCCTATGCGGCGGACCGTTGCGACCAACTCGCCCAGCGCTACGGCGAACGATTCTCCTGCCCCGATTTGCTGCGTGAAATGGCGGACAAGGGGCAAACCTTCTATGGCCGCTTTGGTCAGGGCGCTGCGGCGGCCTGACAGTGTGGCTGTCAGTGCCTATGACGTTGAATAGTAAGGAACCGCGGCTCAGGTCGCGGTTTCTTACTTTCTGGTCAATGCTGTATGGGACGTTGCACGATCTACCCTGCTTGCGCCTGCGCCACTGCGCCCGGTGCGCGCACTATGGGTCTGGGGCGCTGGCAATCCTGCATTGTGACAAGAGGTTGAGAACTCGGCAGTCATGTCCTTCAAATCACGAGGGCTGGAAACCAGATCTTACCTCTCTGCGCGAAGCTGGTGTCGGATCACCAAACCTGACGACATCGGGACATCGCCTATGAGCAGCAGCTAGACACTGACGTCACGCCCTACCGAACAAAAAAGACCACGGCGCGGGCCGTGGTCAAGGTTTGCATTCCAGAGCAGGAATGTCAGATATCTTACATTCTGGCGGATGCGGAAGATGGTCGCGAGGTCAGGCCGCTTGGGCCGATCCTCCGTCAAGCTCGTCGCGGATCGCAGCCACGAGGGCCGGGTCGGAATAGGATTTGATGGTGCGGTACTCATGATCGCTCGGCTGACGGGACAACATGCCTGCCAGATCAGTGCGCGAGGGGCAGATGCACATGGCACCGGAATTGGCAAAGACGACCTCGTCATTGTCAAACTCAAGGGTGATGACCATCGCCGGCTCGGTCGGGGCGACGCGGGTGATTCCACAAATACCGTTAAGATCGCGGGCCTGCATCAGAACGAAAGGATCGCCCAGCTCGGCCTCTGCAACATCGCTTTCGATCAGGACAGCCTGATGCGGCAGCAGGATCATGTCCTGTGCGTTGTCGATCGCGCCGGCCGGAACAAACAGCGGATAGAGAGTGCGCGGGCATTCACCCTCAGCGATCCACATCGCTTCGCGGCGAACCGCGCGGACCTCTTGCAGCCCGTGATCAAAGGTGACGACACGATCACCGACCTCGATGGCCTCGATCCGCTGAAAGCCGCGGGCTGTCGCGACCTTGGTTCCCTCGATCAGACCGGAGCATGCGCCCATGACCGCCCCGTCAAATGCGCCCGAAGTTTCGGTCATCCGGCGGGCAACAAAGGCCCCTTTGGTGAAAGCGTTGGTCATGTCCTATCTCCCGTCTGTAGGCATTTTGCCATTTCTTGACGAGATCCATTAAGCCGCTGCTTCCGGGCCAGATCGGGATGGAAATGGGGCAACTTTGAGAAATGCGGAGTATTTTGGGAACGGTTCGGGAAAATTGACCAGCATTGTCGCGCTCCCCGCTACAATGCACCCTCATCAAAGCTGTATCCGAACCTCGCGATGTCCTCACCGCAGAACTCGGCGAGCAAAATCGAATCCGATTCGCTGTAAAATCGCCGGAAATCCTGTCCGGTCCCGGTCGCGTTGGCGCGCGGAAGCACCAGATCAAAGCCCAGATGGTCAAATAACGGCGCTGCGTCCTCTTCAAAATGCTCCAAACGCAGGAACAGGGCGGGTCGTTCCCGCCCGGTCGCATCGGTCACGTAATGCCGCGCGGGACTGGTACGAAAGCTTTGCTGGATCATGGGGGTGCCGAGGAATGCGCTGAAATCCACCGTTTGCGCGAGCCGCACCGCCGGGTGATCAAAGGACTGTCTCTGCAACCAATGGAAATAGCTGACCGCGCGTGCCCAAGGGTTGCGAACCAGCGTAAAGATCATCAGCTCATCGAGGTCCGACGCCGTCACCACCCCGTCGAGATCGGCCAGGGTCGCGTGTTTCCACAACCGGCCCCGGCTCTCCACTTCGGTCAGGCGACGCCGCCGCTTGCGCGCCTTGGGCGTATCCCCAAGCATGATATCCTCCTTCATCGCACGGGCTTCCAAGGCAAGGGCCAGCGATGTGCCCCCGGTCTTTGGAATGTGGATAAAGAGGTAACGACGGCCGCGCGACAGGATCATGACCTGAGTTAGTCTGCCGGCGCGCCCCGACGCAAGACCCCAACGCAAGCCCCTGACGCAAGGCTGCTCGCGTGCGGGGACCCCTGCGTCGTGCAGCGCCATTGCCGCCCTAGCCCGCGCCGGATATTCAGTCCTGAGGTCCGGGCAGAGACGCAAGGCCCGCCGCACGTGAAGAGGACTGACGATGGACCCGATCTACCTGCTGATCCTTGCGGCCTTCCTTGTCGGGTCCGGAAAGGGCGGGCTTTCCTCGGCCGGGTCGATCGCGGTGCCGCTGGTCGCGCTGGTGATGAACCCGGTGGAGGCCGCCGCGATCCTTTTGCCGGTGTTCTTGGTGACGGACTGGGTCAGCCTCGGGTTGTACCGACGTCATTTCTCGCGTCGCAACCTCGCGATCATGGTGCCCTCGGCCGTCGCCGGGATCGCGTTGGCGACGCTGATCCTGCCCTATACATCGGAAAACCTGCTGTTGATCCTCACCGGGGCCATCGGTCTTTGGTATGTCTTGAAATCTTGGTTAATGCCGCGCCGGAGCGAAGCATCGAAAGCAGGGGTTGCTCCCGGCATATTCTGGGGCCTGCTGACAGGCGTGACCAGCTTCATCACACATTCCGGCGCGCCGCCGGCACAAGCCTATCTCCTGCCGCAGCGCCTGCCGAAACTTGTCTACGCGGGCACACTCGCCATCACCTTTGCGACGGTCAACCTTTCCAAATTGCCCGGCTACGCCATCGCAGGCCAGTTCACCGGCCTCAACTGGGCGATGATCGCCGGGCTGGCCGCGATCGGTATCGTGGGAACCGGGTTCGGGCGTTGGTTAACCGGGGTGCTGCCGCAGGAAATCTACACCCGCTCGATCGAAGGGCTGCTGTTCACGCTTTCGATCATCCTCCTCTTCAAAGGCGGGACGGGCCTATTGGGCTAAATCGCGGTTTTCGCCATTCCCCTGCCGGTTAAAAACACGTTATCCCTGTAGCACGCAGAATGAGGGAGCAGATCATGGGCTGGATGAGCGACGAAACGGGACTGGAAAAATGCGCGGCGAACTATGTCCCGCTGACACCGCTCAGCAACCTGCGGCGGGCGGCGCGTATCTGGCCGAACCGCGAGGCGCTGGTATATGGCCATTTTCGCAAGACCTATCGCGAATATCATGATCGGGTGTCGCAACTGGCCTCCGCGCTGAACGGCGTCGGCGTCGACTCGGGCGATGTTGTTGCCACGCTGATCCCCAACCTGCCGCCCCACGCCGAAGCGCATTTTGGCGTGCCGGCATGCGGAGCCGTTTTGAACGCGATCAATAACCGGCTGGAACCGGAGACGATCGCCTACATTCTTGATCACGGCGGCGCCAAGGTCGTGTTGTGCGATACGCAGTTCCTCGCGCCTTTGACGCTGGCGATTGCTCAGATGGACGGCCCGCCGCCGATGATCGTGGAATGCCCGGACGATCAGGCGGGCTATCCCGCTACGGGCGACTACCTGACCTATGAGGCCCTGCTGGAAAAGGGCGATCCTGAATTTAGCTGGGTCATGCCGCGCGACGAATGGGAAAGTATCGCGCTGAATTACACCTCAGGCACCACCGGCCGGCCCAAGGGCGTGGTCTATCACCATCGCGGGGCACATCAGAACGCCATGGGGCAGCTCCTCAGTTGGCAGATGCCACGCTACCCTCGTTACCTGACCATCGTGCCGCTTTTTCATTGCAATGGCTGGTGCCATACTTGGATGATCCCACTTATGGGGGGCACGGTTGTGTGCTGTCGCGACATCACCGCACCCGCCCTCTTTGCCGCCTTTGCAGAAGAGGGGGTGACGCATTTCGGGGGGGCGCCGATCGTGCTGAACATGCTGGTCAACGCGCCCGAGGACCAGCGCCGCGCGTTCGATCAGGTGGTTGAAGTCTTTACCGCGGGTGCCCCGCCCGCCCCTGCCACGCTGGCCAAGATCGAGCCCATGGGGTTCAACGTTACGCAGGTCTACGGCTTGACCGAAAGTTATGGTCCCGCCACGGAATGCGCATGGGATGACGACCTCTGGGGTGATCTGATCGGGGATAGCCGCGCGGCTGTCAAGGCACGCCAAGGTGTTGCGATGCCGGCCTTTGAAGAGATCACCGCCATGACCCCCGAGATGGAGGAGATCGCGATGGACGGCGTCGCGACGGGTGAGATCATGATGCGCGGCAATGGCGTGATGAAGGGCTATTACCGCAACCTTGACGCCACGCAGGAAGCCTTCCAGGGCGGTTTCTTCCACACCGGCGATATCGCTGTGCAGCATCCCGACGGCTACCTTCAGATTGCCGATCGGGCCAAAGACATCATCATTTCAGGCGGCGAAAATATCTCCTCTGTCGAGGTCGAAGGGGTCCTGATGGCCCATCCCGACGTGATGCTCTGCGCGGTGGTGGCCAAACCGGACGAGAAATGGGGCGAGGTCCCTTGTGCCTTTGTTGAATTGAAGGAGGGGCGCGAGGAGGATTCCTCAGCGCTCATCGCCTTTGCCCGCGAGCGCCTTGCCGGGTTCAAGACGCCGAAGGTTGTAGTGTTTCAGGAGTTGCCAAAGACCTCCACCGGTAAGATCCAGAAATTCGAACTGCGCAATTTGGCCAAATCTGTGTAGGGGCGACTTGGGCGACGGCGGGTATGGGTGCCCAATGCGGGGTTTGGCGGCCATCGCACCCGTTATAGTCGGCACCGGAACAGCCCGCCTGCCAACTTTCCGTCGCGAGCCATGCTAAACTCCCGCCATTTCCGACGCGCCGCGATCCAAGTCACACAGGTCACACTGCCATCGCTACACAGCGAGACGCCCAAAACCTCACGTCCCCAACCTGTCTTTACTGATCCACGCTTACCTCCCTTTAGTGCCCCGAAAACAGGCCCGCCCGAACCCGAGTTACAACGCAATATGCACGTCACCCCTTACCAAATGATTGACGGATATTGCGAAATTTCATTTTTCCGCTAGACCAAGAGCCTTGCGCGCGCAGGGGACATTTCGGCGGAATTGCTCCGATCCGACCCGCGTGTTAGCATTCCGGCAGAGGCAGGGCAGGCCCCGAGTATGAAACAATTCGCAGAGTATCGCCAGCTCAGGGCAACGGGGCTGTGGCGCGAGAGGCCGGATGCGCAGCGGCGCAATGTTAGTGTCTCGATCGGCGAAGCCACCTTGACCCTGACCGGTCAGAACGAACGCGTGGTGGCCCATTGGTCCCTGCCCGCCTTGACCCACGCCAATCCCGGCCACTATCCCGCGATCTTCCACCCCGACGGCAATCCCGGCGAAACCCTTGAGTTGGCCGAGGATCAGGCCGAGATGATCCGCGCGCTGAACCGGTTATGCACCGTTATCGAGCGCAGCCGCCCGCATCCGGGCCGGCTGCGTATGGTGATCCTGTCGGCGGTGGTGCTTGCCGTCCTTGTGGGCGGCGTCTTCTGGCTGCCGGACGCGTTGCGTCGCCATGCTGTCACGGTGGTGCCACAGGCCAAACGGGCGACCATCGGCGCCGCATTGATGAGCGAGATCAACCGCGTCTCCGGCCCCGCCTGCGATCAGCGCGAGGGACAGGAGGCGCTGGACCGTCTGGGGCGGCGCGTCGCAGCGGATGACAAACGCCTGCGTTTGCTGGTCGTGCGCGAAGGCGTAAAGGGCGCATTGCTCCTGCCCGGCCGCGTCATGCTGCTGAATCGCACCCTTTTTGAGGACTACGAGGAGCCCGATGTCGCCGCGGGCTTTATCCTGGCAGAGCTGGTACGCTCTGCCTCCGGGGACCCGCTTGCGGCCTTGTTGGATTACGTCGGCGTCCGCTCTGCCTTTCAACTCTTGACCACGGGCGATCTGCCACGCACCGCGCTGCGCAGCTACGCAGAACACCTGTTGACCGATCCACGCGCCCGCCCCCCGGCGCCCGCGTTGCTGGCACGGTTCCGGACGGCGCAGGTCCGTTCCTCGCCCTACGCCTTCGCGCTCGACGTCACGGGTGAGACGGTCCTCGGCCTGGTCGAAGCCGACCCTTTCGCAGCCGAAGCGCCGCCCCTCCTGCTGCGCGACTTTGACTGGCTGCGGTTGCAGGATATCTGCGGCGGCTGACCTCGACACCGCTGTCACCGTCCGCACGGTTCTGCGGCCCCTGATAACGGCTTAGTTGTAAGAAATGCTTAATCGCGCTGGACCAGGCCCCGCTGACGGCTACCCCCTCGGACCCCGTCCGAGCATACCATCAAACGGAAAAACGCCCCGCCGGGTCTGGCGGGGCGTCTCGGTCTATGGCGAAGGTCGAGACGCGGCAAAGCAACGCCCGGCTCAGGCGCTCAGCGTCGTGGGTAAGCGCCGGGAAAACCTGCGCGCCGGGCGATTGTCAGCGCGTTGCCGACGTCGCGATCATTGCCGAACGGACCGGCCATGACGAGCTGCCCATTGCTGGTGTTCTGGATGCGAACAGGCAGCCCCGAGGCGGCGATACGCTGTGCGATGGCCTGCGCATTGGCCGGCGTCTGAGGGGACGCGACCTGCACGAATAATCCGCTGCGTGCGCGCACCTGCGGCTGAGGCTGCGCCCGAACCTGGCGCTGCACCTGCGGTTGCGCGGCCTGAGGCGCAGCACTGCGGCTAGAGACCCGAGCGACCCGGTTGGCGTAGTTCGGCACGGCTGGATAAGTCGCCTGCGCGCCGGTGGGCGCAACCAGATCGACGGGCACCAGCTTGCGCGGGACGGTCTGCGTCCAGACCATCTCCATCTGGCGCTTTCCGGCGAGCGTCTGTTCCGCGCGACGTGCATTCAGACGATCATCTTCCCAAACCGGGCGATAACCCTTGGGGACGCGGACGCCCTCTTGGCTCAGAAGGTTTTCCTCATAGACATGGCGCGGCAGAACACGCGCGGTCGGCGCAATTGCGCGACGCTGCGCCGGTGCGACCCGGCGGACCTGCGTGCGCGGCACGGTTGTCACGGCGGCCGCAGCGCTCGGGGCGACAGCGGCCACGGCGACCGGCGTGGTCGTCACCGGCCGCGGCGCGCGGGCGTCGTAGTTCGGCACGGTTATATTGGCAGCGCGTGGTGCGGCATAGCTGGGCGTCACCACCTGCGGCGCGGCAGCGACAATGGCCGGGCGGCCAGCGGCGCCATAGGGGTTGTAATCGCGCTGCGGTCCGCAGCGCACGACCATCTGACCAGCCAAGGAAATGTAGCGCTGCGCATTGGACGAGAGGCCGCCACAAACCGTCGCGACCTGCGTGGTCGCCGCCGGCGCGGCGGAGGGCACGACCACGCGGGGGCGCGCCTCGATCACAGGCGCGGCGGGCACGCGGGCTGTCGGGGTGCCATATTGCGGCGCCGGACGATAGGTCGGTCCGGTCACGGCGGTAGAGCGTACCACCGGTGCCTGCGCGACGACCCTGGGTGCAGGCCGAGGGGCGGGCGCGCTCGCCACCCGCGTCGGGGGCGGAGCGGTCACACGGGTCGGTGCGGGGCGCGGCGTGGCAGCGGCAACCCGAGCGGTGGTGGCAGCAGCAGTGGCCGTGACCCCGGTGGAGGTTCCGCCAGCCTCAGGCGTCGCGGCCGCAATGACCGTCACATCGGGGCGTGCGGGCGTAGCGGTGGAGCCTGCGACATTCGACGGCTGGAACCCGCAAACCACGGTGCGGTTGCGCGCCATGCGCGGTACCCAGTTGATCCCGCCGGCATAGCCGGCGCGCACGTAGACGCAGCCCTTGCTATCGACGTATTGCGTGCCTTTGTAGGTCTCCGGCGGATATTCCGCCGGGCCGCTGCGGCCTCGATTGCTTTGCGCCAGTGCCGGCGCGCTGCCGAGCAGCGATGCCAGAATAAGGATCGTTACGTTGCGCGTGAAATTCGTCATCCAAGCCCCCCAGGATTTTATCCGACCTTGCCCCAATCAGGACGTTGAGTAAAGACCGGGACGCTTATTTGGTGCCGAACATCCGATCGCCCGCATCACCTAGTCCCGGAACGATATAACCTTTGTCGTTCAAGCGAGTATCTAACGCGGCTGTGACGATTGGCACGTCGGGATGCGCCTCTTTCATGCGCGCGACCCCCTCGGGCGAAGCCAAGAGGCAGAGGAAGCGGATATTTGTCGCGCCGGCGTTCTTGAGCAGATCGATGGCGGCAGCGGAGGAGTTGCCGGTGGCGAGCATCGGATCGACCGCGATCACCAGACGGTTGTCCAACCCCTCGGGTACCTTGAAGTAATATTGCACTGGCTGAAGGGTCTTTTCATCGCGGTAAAGCCCGATGAACCCGACGCGGGCCGAGGGCACCAGTTCCAACACTCCATCCAGCAATCCGTTGCCCGCGCGCAAAATCGAAATCAGCGCCAGTTTCTTGCCCTCCAGCACCGGCGCGTCCATCTCTTCGAGCGGGGTGGAGATACGCTGCGTCGTCATCGGCAGATTGCGCGTGATCTCATAGGCCAGCAGTTGGCTGATCTCGCGCAGGAGCTGGCGGAATACGGCGGTGGAGGTCGTCTGATCCCGCATCAGCGTCAGCTTGTGCTGCACCAGTGGATGGTCAACGATCGTCAGATGTTCGCTCATTCGGGTGGTCCTTCAATCGGTCGGCGACGCGTTCGCGTGTATTGCCATCACAGAACGCCGCGTCCAGCGCGTTGCGTGATATTTCTAGAAAATCAGCGGTCTCCCAGCCGAAAACCCGCTCCAACTGCTCGTATTCATGGCTCATCGTGGTGTGAAAGAAGGGCGGATCGTCGGTCGAGACCGTCACCTTGACGCCGCGTTCGCGCAGGCGCTGGATCGGGTGGCTGGACCAGTCGGGGTAAACTCCGAGCACGACGTTGGAGCCTGGACAGACCTCCAGCGTCACGCCCGCCTCGGCCAGCTCGTCCACCAGTGCCGGATCCTCGATCGCGCGCACGCCGTGGCCGATCCGCTCGACCCCGAGATCGCGCAGGGCGTCGCGCACCGATTGCGGCCCGCCCCATTCACCGGCATGGGCGGTCAGGCGCAACCCGGCCTCGCGCGCCAGGTCGAACGACCAGGCGAAATCGCCCGGCTTGCCCTTGCCCTCATCACCCGCGATGCCGAAACCGGTGATCCAATCGCCCGCTGTTTCAGCCGCGCAAAGGGCCGAGGCGCGCGCCTTATCGGGGCCGAAATGCCGGATACAGGTGACGATGCCGCGCAGGATGATGCCGTCGCGCGCCTCTGCGCGATCCGCCGCCTCCTGCATGGCGTGGAGGTATTCGCGCCACGCGCCGACGTCAGAGCCACCGCAGAAATCCGGCGACACAAACGTCTCGCAATAGACGACGCCCTGCGCGGCGCTTTCCTCCAGTACCGCGCTGACGAGGCGGGCGTAATCGTCGGGTGTTTTTAGAACCGAAGTTGCCGCCTCATAGACGCTGAGGAAATGCACGAAGTCCCGGTAGGCATAGCTTCCGTCCTCCTTGAACACACCGGTCAGGTCGACGGATTTCTCCTTGGCCAATCCGCGGATAAAGGCGGGCGGCGCGGCCCCTTCGAGGTGCAGATGCAATTCGAGTTTCGGCAGGTCCTTCAGGCTCATGATGCCTCCGCAGGGATGTTGAGGTGACGCGCGGCCAGTGCCGCGACACCGGTAAACGGGATGAGCCCAAGTTCGCCCGCGCCCTGCCCCGCAACCAGCACCGGAACCCGTTCGCGCGTGTGATCCGTGCCGATCCAACTGGGATCGTTGCCATGATCGGCCGTCAGGACCATCATGTCGCCGGCGCGCAGCTTGGGCAGGATCGCCCCGATCTCGGCGTCGAACCATTCCAGCGCGCAGGCATAGCCCGATACGTCGCGGCGATGTCCGTAAACGCTGTCAAACTCGACAAAATTCGCAAAGGTGAGCGAGTTATCCTCCGCCTTGCTTACTGCATCGGAGAGGTGGCGCATCAACTCCGCATCCGTCCCCTTGACCACGTCATCAATGCCCGACATCGAGAATATGTCGCCGATTTTGCCGATGGCATGAACGCGGCAACCGGCGGCCTGCGCGCGATCGCATAGCGTCGGCGCGGGCGGCGCGATGGCATAGTCGCGCCGGTTGGTCGTGCGGGTAAAATTATCGGGGCCGGTCCCGAGAAAGGGCCGCGCAATCACCCGCCCGACCTTCATCGCATGCAGCTTTGGGGCAAGCGCCGCGCATAACGCCTGCAAGCGCGCGAGGCCAAAGCGGTCCTCGTGGGCGGCGATCTGGAACACCGAGTCGGCAGAGGTATAGCAGATGGGATAACCGGTGCGCATATGCTCCGCGCCCAAATCCTCGATAATCGCGGTCCCCGGCGCGTGGCGGTTTCCCAGGATGCCGTCGGTCCCGGCCAGACGACAGACCTCGGCCACAAGGTCGGGCGGAAAGGCGGGGTCAGTGTCGGGAAAATAGTGCCAGTCCCATGGCCCCGGCACGCCGGCCAGCTCCCAATGGCCGGTGGGCGTGTCCTTGCCCGGCGAAACCTCCGTAGCCGCGCCCCAAGTGCCTGTCACGGTGACGTCCAGCCCCGGCGCCGCCTGCCCCGAGGCCAGCCTGACCGCCGCGCCTAGGCCCAGCCCCGCCAGATGCGGCAAGCGCAAGGGGCCGCTGCGCCCCTCCTCCGCCGCGCCGGCGGCGCAGGCGCGCGCGATATGGGCGACGGTATTCGCGCCGGCATCGGGCACCTCGCCGTTGAAAAAGCGATCCGCGTCCGGTGCACCACCGATGCCGACCGAATCCATCACGACCAGAAAGACGCGCGCCATCAGCCGATCCCCTCGCGGATCAGCGTCGGCAGCTCCGGCGCCGCCTCTGACATGATGATCGCGTTCTGAACGGCCCGCACCGCCTGCGTCGCGCTGTCCATGCGCGAGGCATGGACCCGCCCCATGGGCTGTCCCCTGCTTAACCGTGTGCCGAGCGGCACCATGTCCGACAAGCCGACCGCGTGGTCGATCTGATCGCCCTCGACTTTGCGCCCGCCGCCGAGATCGACCACCACCAGCCCGAGGGCCTGTCCGTCCATCTCGGCCACATAGCCATCGTAAGGCGCTGGAATCTCACGGATCACCGTCGCCTCGGGCAGGTAGCGCGAGGGGTTCTCGACAAACTTCAGCGGTCCGCCCATGGCGGCGACCATCCGGCCGAAATGTTCGGCCGCCTTGCCCCAAGAGATCGCGTCGAGCATGGCGCTGGTCCCGCTCGCGACGTCCTCGGCATGGCCGCATCCGGCAAGGACCACGCCGCCCAGCATCGCCGAAAGTTCCAGCAGCGCGCCCTCGGCCTGCCCGGTCAGCACGTCGCAGGCCGCCGCGACCTCCAGCGCATTGCCAAGAGCGGGGGCCAGGGGCTGGCTCATGTCCGAAATCACCGCCGCCGCGTGGCAGCCAGACTCGTTGGCGGTGGTCACCAAGGCTTCGGCCAGGGATTTCGCTTCGTCCATGTTCTTCATGAAGGCGCCAGAGCCGATCTTGACGTCCAGCACCAGCCCGTCCAACCCGGCAGCGAGCTTTTTCGACAGGATCGAGGCGGTGATCAGATCGAGGCTTTCCACGGTCGAGGTCACGTCGCGGATCGCGTAGAGCCGCCGGTCCGCAGGCGCGATATCATCCGTGGCCGAGACAATCGCGCAGCCAGCCTTGCCCACGACGTCGCGAAACCGCGCCTCGTCGAGGGTGGTCATCAGGCCGGGGATCGCCTCCAACTTGTCCAGCGTGCCACCCGTGTGGCCCAGCCCGCGCCCGGAGATCATCGGCACATAGGCCCCGCAGGCGGCCAGCGCCGGGGCCAGCACCAGTGAGACGCAATCGCCCACGCCCCCCGTGGAATGCTTGTCGAGCACCGGGCCGGGCATGTCCCATTCCAGCACGCGACCCGAATCCCGCATCGCCAGTGTCAGGGCCACGCGCCCCTCGTCCGACATGCCGTTGAGCAGCGCGGCCATGGCAAAGGCCCCCGCTTGCGCATCCGTCACACGTTGATCAGCGAGAGCGGCAGCAAACCACTGAAGTTCCGCCCGGCTCGGCGTGTCGCCGTCGCGCAGGCGAGCGATGATTTGGCGGGCGTTCATCATTGCGCCTCCATATGGCCTGCGTCGAAGCGGCCCGGCAGAATTTCCGACAGGGTCAGCGACAGGACGTCTCCGCCGAGCGTGCCCATCCGGACCACCACGTCGGGATCACCGAACTCGGCCAGCTTTTGACGGCAACCGCCGCAACAGGGAACCGGCGTTGGACTGTCAGCGATCACTGCGACCTCGCGAATCACGCTATCGCCGGCGGCTATCATCGCCGCGATGGCACCGGCCTCGGCGCAGGTGCCTTCGGGGTAGGCGACGTTTTCCACGTTCACGCCGGTATAGACCTTGCCAGAGGCCGCGCGGATCGCCGCCCCGACCTTGAAATTGGAATAAGGGGCGTAGGCGTTCTTTCGCACCTCGCGGGCCGCTTGCAACAGGTCCATCATCACCTCCGGGTTCACGGGTCTCAGTCTTGGTTCCACAGCGGGGCAATGCAAGGGGCCTCGGCGTTTTCCCTCACGACAGTCACAGCCCGACGTCGGGGTTGGCGATTAAGACACCGGGAACGGACACCGCCAGTGCCCCTGTGACACGGTAGGACGATGGCCCGGCTTCCACCGGCGCGGTAAATGCTCTAGCGCTAAAGCATCCATCGGGAGCGGAGTGTCCATGTCCACTGAAAACGCCTCATCCAGCCGGGAAAACCTGCGTCAGTCGGCCCTGACCTACCACGAAACTCCGCGCCCCGGTAAGCTGGAGGTCCGCGCGACCAAACCGCTGGCTAACGGGCGCGATTTGTCGCTGGCCTATTCCCCAGGGGTCGCCGAAGCCTGTCTGGAGATCAGGGACGACCCCGCGGCCGCCTCGCGCTACACCACGCGCGGCAACCTTGTTGCCGTTGTCTCAAACGGAACGGCCGTTCTGGGGCTTGGCAACATCGGGGCGCTGGCCTCCAAACCGGTGATGGAAGGCAAGGCAGTCCTCTTCAAGAAATTCGCCGGCATCGATTGTTTCGACATCGAAGTGGACGAAAGCGACCCCGAAAAACTCGCCGATATCGTCTGTGCGCTGGAGCCGACATTCGGCGCGATCAACCTTGAGGACATCAAGGCCCCCGACTGCTTTATCGTTGAAAAACTGTGCCGCGAACGAATGAATATCCCGGTCTTTCACGACGATCAGCATGGTACAGCAATCGTTGTCGGCGCGGCGGCCACCAATGCGCTGCTCGTCGCCGAAAAGACCTGGGCCGACATCAAGATCGTCTCGACCGGGGGTGGCGCGGCCGGGATTGCCTGCCTCAACATGCTGCTGAAACTTGGGGTGCGACGCGAAAACGTCTGGCTCTGCGATATTCACGGGTTGGTTTATGAGGGCCGCGCCGAGGACATGAACCCGCAAAAGGCCGAGTTTGCCCAAGCCAGTGATCTGCGCAGCCTCGATCAGGTGATCGACGACGCGGACCTGTTCCTCGGGCTGTCCGGACCGAGCGTTCTGCAACCCGAGCAAGTGGCGCGCATGGCTCCTCGCCCGATCATCTTTGCTCTCGCCAATCCCACGCCCGAGATCATGCCGGATGACGCTCGGGCGGTTGTCCCGGATGCCATTATCGCGACCGGCCGGTCGGATTTTCCGAACCAGGTCAACAACGTCTTGTGTTTTCCCTTCATCTTTCGCGGGGCGCTGGACGTCGGGGCCACTGTCATCAACGACGAGATGCAATTGGCCTGCATCGAAGGTATCGCCGCCCTCGCCCGCGCCACCACATCCGCCGAAGCCGCTGCCGCCTATCAGGACGAACAACTGACATTCGGGCCGGATTACCTGATCCCGAAGCCCTTCGATCCCCGCCTCTCTGCCATTGTGTCGACCGCGGTTGCAAAGGCCGCGATGGACAGCGGAGTTGCGACGCGCCCGATCGCGGACCTCGATGCCTACCGTGAAAAGCTGCGGTCCTCCGTGTTCAAATCCGCGCTGCTCATGCGGCCGGTGTTCGAAGCGGCGCGCACGGCGTCGCGCCGTCTGGTCTTTGCCGAAGGTGAGGACGAGCGCGTGCTGCGTGCGGCGCAGGTGATCCTTGAGGAGACCACCGAACAACCCATCCTCATCGGGCGCCCCGAAGTGATCGAGCACCGCTGCGCCCGCGCCGGTCTGAAAATTCGGCCCGGCCTGGATTTCCATGTAGTGAACCCCGAAAACGATCCCCGCTATCGCGATTATTGGGAGACCTATCATCAGATCATGGCGCGCAGTGGTGTCACGCCTGACATCGCCCGCGCCGTCATGCGCACCAACACGACTGTCATCGGCGCGGTCATGGTCCATCGCGACGAGGCCGACAGCATGATCTGTGGAACGGTCGGCGAATATCGTTGGCACCTCAATTATATAGAGCAAATCCTCGGCAATCGGGATCTGCGTCCGCAGGGTGCGCTGTCACTCTTGATCCTGGAGGACGGGCCCCTGTTCCTCGCTGATACACATATCCACTCCGAACCGTCATCAGAGCAGATCGCAGAGGCTGCGATCGGTGCCGCGCGCCACGTTAAGCGCTTTGGTCTTTCCCCGAATGTCGCACTCTGCGGACGGAGCCAGTTTGGCAATCAGGACACCGAGACCGCCGCGCGCCTGCGTGGCGCGATCCGGATCCTCGACAGCCAGCCGCGCGATTTTTGCTATGAAGGAGAGATGAACATCGACGCGGCCCTTGACCCCGACCTGCGGGAACGGGTCTTCCCGGGGAACCGGATGAACGGACCGGCCAATACGTTGATTTTTGCCAACGCCGATGCCGCATCCGGCGTGCGCAACATCCTGAGGATGAAGGGCGGCGGGCTGGAGGTCGGCCCGATTTTGATGGGAATGGGCAATAGGGCGCATATCGTCACGCCTTCCGTCACCACACGCGGCTTGATGAACGTCGGCGCGATTGCCGGGACGCCGGTGGCGCACTACGGATAGCGTGGCGCGACGTAAAGGTTCGCGCCATTGAAGGGTACAGTCGAGTAAGGTCCTAAGGCGGATCATCCTGCCCTCACGTCGATGAGGCTTTCGTGTGCTCTCGGTGCTGCCGAATAGCGCGGAACGATACCGTGAAGTTGCGGTGTCCTGCGCGATGTTCGGAGTCTGTCCCTGCAGGCGCGGGCCCCCTTTCCTCCGGAGCTTGTCGGAGCGGACGACCGCTAAACTCTTGTCGTAGCTGGAAACCCTGCATCCTCGCTCTGATCCCGCCCCGGTCGATCGCCCGTGCCCTGCGCCCAGCCCCACGATCAGCCCACTTGCACGCCTGCGGCCCAGCCGGTACCACTCCGCCAACGTCGGAGGAGGATGACCATTATGGGATATAGTGACGTCTATGCGGCCTGGAAACAGGATCCCGAAGGCTTCTGGATGGACGCGGCGGAAGCGATTGATTGGGATCGCAAACCGACCCGCGCGCTGGATGACCGGAACGCGCCGCTTTACGAATGGTTTACCGATGGGATGGTGAACACCTGCTGGAATGCCGTTGACCGCCATGTCGAAGCCGGGCGGGGCGAGCAGGCAGCGATCATCTATGACAGCCCGATCACCGATACCAAGGCGACGATAACCTACAGCCAGCTCAAGTCGCGCGTCGCCGCACTCGCGGGCGCCTTGCGCGCCAAGGGTGTCGAAAAGGGTGACCGCGTCATTATCTATATGCCTATGGTGCCCGAGACGCTGGATGCCATGCTGGCCTGCGCGCGGATCGGTGCGGTGCATTCCGTGGTATTCGGAGGCTTTGCCGCCAACGAGCTTGCCGTGCGGATCGACGATGCAAAACCCAAGGCGATTATCGCCGCCTCCTGCGGGTTGGAGCCGGGCCGCGTGGTCCCCTACAAACCACTTCTCGATGGCGCGATTGAACGGTCGACGCACAAACCCGAGTTCTGTGTCATTTTTCAGCGCGAACAGCTGGTGGCCGACCTCCACCCAACACGCGACGTCGACTTTCAAGAGTTTCAACAGGGAACGGAGCCCGCAAATTGCCTTCCGGTTGAAGGCAATCACCCCGTCTACATCCTTTACACCTCTGGGACCACTGGCCAACCCAAGGGTGTCATCCGCCCCACTGCCGGGCACCTGGTTGCGCTGAACTGGACCATGAAAAACGTCTACAACGTCGATCCCGGTGACGTCTTTTGGGCGGCCTCCGACGTTGGCTGGGTCGTGGGACACAGCTACATCTGTTACGGGCCACTGGTCCACGGCAACACGACCGTTCTGTTTGAGGGCAAGCCTGTCGGAACTCCGGATGCCGGAACGTTCTGGCGTGTTATTTCCGAACACAAGGTCAAGTCCTTCTTTACAGCGCCGACCGCATTCCGTGCTGTGAAACGCGAGGACCCCAAGGGGGAGCACATCAAGAAATACGATCTATCCTGTCTCGAGCAAATTTATCTCGCGGGAGAGCGTGCTGACCCCGACACCATCATTTGGGCCCGTGAGAAAACCGGCCTGCCCATCATAGACCATTGGTGGCAGACGGAGAGTGGCTATCCAATGGTGGCCAATCCGATGGGTATCGAGGCGTTACCAATCAAGGTCGGTTCTCCTTCCGTTGCTATGCCAGGCTATGAAATTCACGTTCTGGACGAAACCGGCCGGCAGATGAAGACTGGCGAGTTGGGCGCAATCGCCATCAAGCTCCCCCTGCCGCCGGGGACGCTTCCCAACCTCTGGAACGCTGAAGATCGGTTTCGCAAAAGTTATCTCAATACCTTTCCTGGTTACTACGAAACCGGCGACGCCGGTATGATCGACGAGGATGGCTATCTTTATATCATGGCGCGCACTGACGACGTCATCAATGTCGCGGGGCATCGCCTCTCCACAGGCGGAATGGAAGAGGTTCTGGCCGCACATCCTGATGTCGCCGAATGCGCCGTAATTGGTATAGCTGATGAGCTGAAGGGCCAACTTCCTGTGGGATTCGTTTGTCTCACCAACGGCGTAAACCGTCCGCATGAAGAAATCGTTAAAGAGGTGATCGCATCGGTCCGTGACCGGATCGGCCCAGTCGCCGCATTTAAACTGGCAGTGGTGGTCGATCGCTTGCCCAAGACCCGGTCAGGGAAAATTCTGCGCGCGACCATGGTCAAAATCGCGAATGGCGAGGATTTCAAGGTCCCGGCGACGATTGATGACCCCGCGATCCTGGACGAAATGCGTGAGGCTTTGCGCAGCTTGGGATATCCCAAGTAGATTCACGATTTCTTAGATATTCTGCGCTAGCAGTTTAGAGATGGACGAACGATTCCTCTCTACAAATAGACACTTTTTGAACGACGGGCGGAGAGTGTCCGACCTTTTGTGTATGATTGATCCGGTTCATGCT